>Ga0181523_10000126_pt1 | contig 79257 bp, 61 predicted proteins | sample PEATcosm2014_Bin_43_FD_119752 | JGI IMG/M metagenome (GOLD analysis project Ga0181523, IMG submission 119752) | Peatland microbial communities from MTU Mesocosm Facility, Houghton, MI, USA - PEATcosm2014_Bin05_30_metaG | ecosystem: Environmental > Terrestrial > Soil > Wetlands > Peat | place...
CAGATCGCGCACACGGCGCACGTCGAGCACACGAGCCTGCGCGAGGCGGCAGTGAAACTGAAACATCTTACGGGTGAGGAATTCGATTTGCTGGTCAAGCCGGAGAAGATGACGCGGCCGTAGAGGGCGGCCTAGGGAATCAACTAATCGACTCTCTGGTTGGCGACTCGATAGGTCACTATCGACATGGAAGAACTTCTGCTCCAGTTGTTCCTTGCTGTCGGCGAGTTGCTTCTTGAGGCGCTGCTGGAGTTCGCGGGCGAAGCGACGATCGACCTTGTATCGCGTGCTGTGAGCAGAGTTTTCACGACCGCTTTAAACGAGAACCCTGTCCTCACTGCGGTGGGCTATGCGATTCTCGGGGGTTGACGGGCGGAACAAGCCTTCTTCTTTTCCCGCATCCCCTTGTCCACCCCTCACACTTTCATGGCATTAGCCTGCTGATCAGCCCACTCCTTACGGGACTGGCGATGTCGATGATTGGATCCTTTTTGGGGAGGCGAGGTAAGTCCGTGGCTCAGATTGAGAGTTTTCGCTATGGATTCGCTTTTGCCTTCGCAATGGCTCTTATACGGCTCCTTTTTGTGAAGTGAGGGCAGGAGGGCTGCTGTTCAGCGCTTCTTCAGAAATCGCCGACGGTTAAGGTGGGTCGTTGCCGTCGGCTCGATGTCGTCGTACTTCAGCACGCTGATGGAGCCATCGCATTCCAGCACCGCGAGCGCGGCTTGTTTGTAGGTGGCGACGCCGTGCTCACGGAGCGCGCGTTCCAGTTCATCCATACTGACATGCTCTTTTGCCATGTGCGCCTGGATGACCTCGCCGTCGTGCACCAGCAGAGCGGGCTGTCCCTGAATATATTTTCGGAAGCGGCGATTGCCGCCGGAAACTTCGGCTACCAGATAGTTCAGGACGAGCAGCGTGGTGGCGGCTACGGCGCCTCCGGCTAGCGAGGTGTCGGGACCGGTCATGGCATTCTGCACGGAGTTCGATAACAACAACAGCAGCGTGAGATCGAACGGGGTCATCTGGCCGACCTCCCTCTTGCCGCTGATGCGGATTCCGATCAGCACGAGGCAGTAGATGACTCCGGTGCGGAGTGCAATTTCAAGGAGCGTGTGCGCGCTTGCCGGCAGCATAGGAAAGTTCCAGGTCAGAGGTCAGATTGCAGAGGTGAAATCCCAGGATCGCGGACCACCATGTTGAGTCATGGGTTTTAACCTCTGCAATCTGGCCTCTAACCTCTGACTTCGTCGCCTACTGCGGCGTTGCCGTTACCGGTATCGGAGCATTCTTCGGTGTGCTCAGGTAGCCGGTGACCTTGTTCTTGTCCACCGTCCAGACCACGAGCTCATACAACATATGCTCGCGTCCGGTGTAGAACTGCACCGGCTCGCTCTGGTTCCTGTCTTTTTTCTCGATGGTTTTGTCGTCGGCGGTGACGTCCAGCGAGTACTTGCCGCGTTTGGGATCGGTTTTCTTGAGCTGCAGGGCCACGGTTGAGAATGCCTGCGGCTTGGATCCCTTCAATAAGGTGAATTCGTAGTATTGTCGATCGCCCCTGTGCTTGAGGGCTTCGAGATCGCCGCGCGTGTTGGCGATCAGCCCGCTCTGCACGTGGAGATCGCCCTCGGTGCTCTGCAGTCTCGCGATGGTCGCCTCGAGTGAGGCCTTGGTGGCGGCCACGTCGGTCTTCACGCCGCCGACGTCGGTCTTCACGTTGCCGACTTCTCCGGCAACGGCGTTCACATCCTTCTTCTCTTCCGCCGCCTCTGCCGTAATGCGCGCCGCTGCCGCCAGTTGCTCGCGCTGCAACTCGGCGGCACGCGAATTCAATTCTTTCTTGGTCATGCCTAACTGTTGCGCCAAAGTCTCAGAATCGGCTTCGGCGGATTGCATGCGCTTGGTCAGATCGCCAATTTGTTTTTGGCTGGCGGCTTGATCCTGCGTGATTTTTTCGAGCTTGGTGTGCTGGTCGTAAATGAAAAATGCCGATGCGCCGACATAGGCGATGGCCAGCGCGATAAGAATCCATTTGCCGACATTGCTCTGCGGCTCGGGGTGGTAGACGGTCGGTTGCTCACCTTCAGACATAGGTTGGTCTCCAGTTGAGATGGACTGTAGAGCCTATTGTTTGTGAGATATGGGTCGCTGTCAATTGCGATTCAGGTTCTTGGCCGCAGGGAATTTCACACTAATACTCGACACTGCCGTAGCGTTCGCGGACTTTCAGCTGCCACTCAGGTATATACTGATCCGTTTTCGGCGATCATTTTAATGCTGCGCGCCTAGCGCGCCAGAAAGGCAACAGGCTATGGCTTCCCCGGCAGTCGATTTTGCCCGCAATAATCAGCCGCGTTTTCTTGACGAGCTGAAGACTCTTCTCCGCATCCCCAGCATTAGCACGCTCGATGAACACAAGGGCGACGTACAGAAGGCGGCAGAATTTGTGGCCGCTGAGCTGCGCCGCATCGGCATGGAGAATGTCGAGATCATTCCGACCCAGGGACATCCCCTGCTCTACGCCGACTGGCTGCACGCCGCCGGCAAGCCCACTGTCTTGATGTATGCGCATTACGATGTGCAGCCGGCCGATCCAGTGGACGAATGGAAAACGCCTCCGTTTGAGCCGACCGAGCGCAACAACAATATTTACGCGCGCGGCGCGGTCGACGACAAAGGACAGCTCTGGATGGAAGTGAAGGCGCTCGAGTCCCTGATGCAGGCCCATGGCGGCAAGCTGCCCATCAACGTCAAGATCATTTTTGAAGGCGAGGAAGAAACCGGCGGCGAGTCGATTGCCGAGTACGTCCGCAAGCAGAAAGCGAAGTTGAAATCGGATTTCGCTCTGGTTTGCGATACCGAGCTGTTCGCGCCCGAGCTTCCCACGCTTTGCGTCGGCCTGCGCGGGCTGGTGTACACCGAGATTGAAGCCTTCGGCGCCAAGACCGATCTGCACTCCGGCATGTATGGCGGCGCGGCGCCGAATCCGCTGTTTGCGCTGATTGAGATCATCTCGAAGCTGAAAGATGCTAAGGGAAAGGTGCTGATTCCGGGCTTTTACAAGGACGTCAAAGTGCCGAGCAAAGATGAGCTCAAGGCCTGGAAGCGGCTGCCGTTCAACGAAGAGCATTATCGCAAGACCGAGGTTGGCTCCAAGGTGCTGACCGGCGAGCCGGGATATTCGGTGCTCTACCGGACTTGGGCGCGTCCTACTCTTGAAGTGCACGGCATGCCGGGTGGATTTGTGGCTCCGGGAGCGAAGACGGTGATCCCGGCGAAAGCGTCGGCTAAGGTTTCCATGCGCCTCGTGCCGAACCAGAATCCGGACGACATCCTCAAGCGCTACACGGCGTTCGTCAAGAAGCACACGCCCAAAGGGATCGACATCAAGATCAAGGTTTGGAGCAAGGGCCCGGCCGGCGTGGTCGGGACCGACAATCGCTTTATCAAAGCGGCGACCGAGGCGTTGCACGACACGTTCAAGAAAGAGACCGTCTTCATTCGCTCCGGTGGATCGATTCCGATTGTCACCGATTTCCAGGACGTGCTGAAGATTCCATCGGTGATGATGGGGTTTGGGCTGCCCGACGACAATTTGCATGCTCCGAACGAAAAGTTTCACATCCCGAATTTTTATCGCGGGATTGAGACGATTTGTCTGCTGTTTGAGAAGTTGGGCTAGGCAGGATTTTGCTTACTCCTGCCGCCGTCTCTGGTGAACCTCTGTGCCCTGTGTGGTTCGGACCTCCCAGGCAACCACAGGAAGCACAGAGGTTCACAGGGGAGTCACAAGGAAAAGACGCTTGGGTGCACATCCCGGAACCCCGCCGGTACTCGCCAATTCTGCGCCTTCAGGTAAAATATAAGGTTGAGGCTTTGGGGCATGCGGGCGTGGGTTTTCGCTCCGTTCTAGGGCAAGCTGTTCGATTTCAATTCTGAACTAAATTCCGAACTAGAGGCGGTTTGATGGCACTGAAGGTAACTCCGAAGAAACCAGCGGCGGAAGATCCACGGCACATACAGGCGGTGCAGAGCTACGAATCCGGGCTGCGGGCGTTGCAGGAGCGCAAATTCGAGAAGGCCAAAGGCCACCTGCAGAAGGCGCTGAGCGGGCCCAACAAGTCTCTCGTCGATCGGGCGCAGGTGCATATCCTGACCTGCGACAAGCATCTCGAAGCGCCCGCGTTGCAGTTCAAGACCGCGGAAGAACATTACGACTACGCGGTGTCGCTGATCAACGCGGGTGACTACGTGACGGCGCGCGAGCACCTCGACACGCTGTTGAAGCAGAATCCCAAAGCAGAGTTCGTCCTGTATGGGCTGGCGGCGTTGGATTGCCTGACCGGCCACGTCGAAGAATCGCTCAAGATGCTCAACGAGGCGATTCAGGTGAAACCCTCGCTGCGCTTCCAGGCGCGGAACGATACCGACTTCCAGAATCTGGCGGAGGATCCGCGCTTCACCGAATTGCTGTATCCGGATCCGGGCGCCGAGGAATCTGAGCCGCAGGAAGAAGCGAGCGCCTACTAGGGCCCGGACTAGCTTCCAGCTCACTTCGATTGAGTCATTGAATCATTTAGTCATTGAATCATTGAAAACCTAAGTTCCCAGCGGGTTACGCAATGACTAAATGATTTAATGATTCAATAATGAGGCTTCCCCAGTTGCGCATGAACTCATCCGATACCGGCAAGGCTGGTCCCGAACTGCGCGTGGTCGCCATCGGCGGCGGCACCGGCCTCTCCACTCTGCTGAAGGGGCTGAAGCGTTACGTCATGACGCCGGCGCTAGCCGTCTCCGGTCAGCCCACGATTCGCGAATTGTGTGGCGTGGTGACGGTGAGCGACGACGGCGGATCGAGCGGCCGTCTGCGCAAAGAGTTCAATATGCTTCCGCCGGGCGATGTGCGCAATTGCATCGTTGCGCTCTCGGAAGACGAAGCCCTGCTCTCGAGACTGTTCCAGCATCGCTTTCAGAAAGGCTCGGGACTGGAAGGCCACAGCTTCGGAAATCTTTTTCTGGCGGCGCTGACTTCGATCACCGGAGACTTCGCGGAGGCGGTGCGGCTTTCTTCGGAAATTTTGCTGACGCGCGGGCGCATCTATCCGGCAACCATGTCGAGTGTGGAACTGGAAGCGTTGCTGGAAGACGGGACGCGGGTGCGGGGCGAGACGCGCATCACGGCTAGCAAGGGCAAGATTAAGGAACTGGCTCTGGTGCCTCCGGACGTCGAGCCACTTCCCCAAACACTGGAAGCAATCGCCAGCGCCGACCTGATCACGATCGGCCCGGGTTCGCTCTTCACCAGCCTGATTCCAAACTTATTGGTGCACGGGATCCCGGAAGCGATTCTTGAATCTCATGCCGTCAAGGTATTCGTTTGCAACTTGATGACCCAGGCGAATGAGAGTCTTAGTTTGACGGCGGCGGATCACATCCGGGCGCTCAACAAGCACGCTGGCGTCCAGTTGTTCGATTACACCCTGATCAATCGCAAGGCGGCATCGCCGGAGATGAAGGCCAGGTACGCGCTGGAGGGAGCCTCGCAGATCGCGGTGGACCTGGAGGCGATTGAGGCAATCGGGGTGTGCCCCTTGCTCGGAGATTATCTGGAAGAGGGTGAAGTGGCGCGGCATGCTACCGACCGGGTCGCGCACGACCTGATGGCGCTGATGGCGCAGGCGCCGCACGGGCAGACAATCCGCAGTTGATTTGCGGTGACGGGATTGCCCCGCTACCACACAACGCCGTTCGCGATATATTGATTCAGCATGGCTAAAGCGTCCAAGACCAAGTCGAAATCTTCTGCGCCGCGCCCGCGTATCGCCATCGCGATCATGGCGGCGGGCAAGGGCACGCGGCTCAAATCGAAACATCCCAAGGTTCTGCATGAAGTCGGCGGCCAGCCGATCCTGGCCTATGTGATTGCCACGGCGAAAAAAGTCGTGCCCGCCGAGGATATCTTCGTGATCGTCGGCCATGAGGCGGAGCGCGTGCGTGAAGCGGTCTCCGGCACAGGCGTGAACTTCGTGCTGCAAGCCGAACAGCGCGGCACCGGACACGCGCTCATGGTGGCGCGCGAAGCGCTCTCGGGATATGACCAGGTCATCGTGCTCTCCGGGGACGCTCCGCTGATTGGCGCCGAAACCATTCGCAAACTGAGTGACTTCCACGCCGCCCAGAAAGCGGCCATGACTCTGCTCAGCGCCGATCTCGACAGTCCTCATTCTTATGGATATGGGCGAGTGATTCGCAAAGGCAGAGGAACGGAAGTGCAGGCGATTGTGGAAGAAAAGTCGGCAACCGCACGGCAGAAGGAAATCCGCGAAATCAACTCCGGCTTCTATGCGTTCAATGCGCCCGCCCTGTACGAGCATATTGACCGCCTTTCAACTCAGAACGCGCACGGCGAGTATTACCTCACCGATATGGCGGGAGTGTTTCATCGGGCGGGCGAGAAGGTGGTCGCGTTCAAAACTTTTGACGCCGGCGAAGTTTTGGGCAGCAACACGCGCGCGGAGATGGTGATGCTGGATGCGCGGCTGCGGCTGGCAAAGTGCCGCGAGTTGCTGGAGCAAGGCGTTACGATTTTTTATCCGCACACCTGCGTGATTGACAGCGGCGTGGAAGTTGGCGCTGACACCGTGATTGAGCCCTTCGTGCAGTTGCTGGGAAAAACCAAAATTGGCGCGGATTGCCGCATCCGCTCTTACAGCGTGATCGGGAATTCGGTGCTCGGCGACGGTGTTACGGTGAAGCCGGGGACGATCATGGAAGACTCGCGCGTGGGCGCGGGAGCGGTGCTGGGACCGTACACTCACATGCGTCCGGGAAGCGAGGTGGGGGAAGGCGCTCACCTGGGGAACTTCGTCGAAACCAAAAAAATCAAGCTGGGCAAAGGTTCGAAGGCGAATCACCTCAGCTATCTGGGCGACTCGGAGATCGGAGAAGGCGTGAATGTCGGCGCCGGCACCATTACCTGCAATTACGACGGCGTGAACAAGTACAAGACGGTCATCGAGGATGGCGCGTTCATCGGCAGCGACTCGACGCTGGTCGCGCCGGTAAAGATCGGACGCGGCGCGTATGTAGCGGCAGCGAGCTGCATCACGGAAGACGTGCCGGCGGATGCGCTGGCGCTGGGACGCGCTCGGCAAACGGTGAAAGAGGGCTGGGCGCGGGCGAAACGCGAGAGTCGTCGTTAGTCGTTGGCGCGGGTCGTCGGCAGGATATGGACTACACTGGTGTGGTTTGCCGCCGTTAGTGGCAGGAATCCGAGCTGTCATTCTTAGCGAAGCAAACAGCCTCTGCATTCCGCTGGCGCTGACGAAATGCATGGGTCTTTCGCTTCGCTCAGGATGACAGCGTAAACATATAGCGAAAACCATGACCAACACACCACCAACTCAGGAAATATCTCCCGTTCGTTACGACGTTTCCCTGCTGACCTCCGAAGATTTTTATTTGTTCAATGAGGGCACCCACTATCGCATTTACCAGAAGATGGGCGCGCACCTGGTGGAATCCAATGGAACCAAGGGCACCGTCTTCAGCGTCTGGGCCCCCAACGCTCGCCGCGTGTCTGTGGCCGGCGGCTTCAACGGCTGGAACCAGCGATCCCATCCACTCCAGCCTCGCGGGTCCTCGGGAATCTGGGAGGGCTTCATCCCCGGAGTCGGGAAGGGCACGTTGTACAAGTTCCATATCAGCTCCAATAAACACGGCCACGAGACTGAAAAGGCCGACCCGGTGGGGCTTTTCACCGAGAAGCCGCCGCGCACCGCTTCCGTGGTCTGGGATCTCGACTACACCTGGAACGACGCTGCCTTTCTTGAAAAGCGAGCGGGCCTCAACTCGCTGCACGCGCCCATGTCGATCTACGAGGTGCACCTCGGCTCCTGGATGCGCGTCCCCGAAGAGCACAATCGTTCGCTCACCTATCGTGAGATCGCTCCCCGGCTCGCCGATTATGCGAACCATCTGGGATTCACCCACGTCGAACTGCTCCCCATCATGGAGCATCCGTTCTACGGTTCCTGGGGATATCAGACCACCGGCTACTTCGCGCCCACGGCGCGTTACGGCACGCCGCAGGATTTTATGTACCTGGTGGACTACCTGCACCAGCACGGTATCGCCGTCATTTTAGATTGGGTTCCGTCGCACTTCCCTTCCGACGGCCATGGCCTCGCCTTCTTCGACGGCACCCACCTGTTCGAGCACGCCGACTCGCGCCAGGGCTTCCATCCGGACTGGAAGACGATGATTTTCAACTACGGCCGCGCTGAAGTGCGCAGCTTCCTGATGTCGAGCGCCATGTTCTGGCTGGATAAATATCATATCGACGGCCTGCGGGTTGACGCCGTCGCTTCCATGCTCTATCTCGACTACTCGCGCAAGCAGGGCGAGTGGATTCCGAACAAATTCGGCGGGCGCGAGAACCTGGAAGCCATCGACTTCCTGCGCCACTTCAACCTCGAAGCCTACAAAGAGCACCCCGACATTCAAACCTTCGCCGAAGAGTCGACCTCCTACGCCATGGTTTCGCGGCCCACTTATCTCGGCGGTCTGGGGTTCGGACTGAAGTGGGACATGGGCTGGATGCATGACACGCTCAAGTACTTCAACCAGGATCCGATCCATCGCCAGTATCACCACAACAAATTGACCTTTCGCATGCTCTATTCGTTCCACGAGAATTTCGTTCTGCCCCTGAGCCACGACGAGGTGGTGCACGGAAAGGGTTCCCTGATCGGCAAAATGCCCGGCGACGAGTGGCAGAAGTTTGCCAACCTGCGCCTGCTCTTCGCCTACATGTTCGCCCAGCCCGGCAAGAAACTCCTCTTTATGGGCTGCGAGTTCGGCCAAGTCAGCGAGTGGTCGCACGATCGCAGCCTCGACTGGAACGTGCTGGAATACCCGCTGCATCGCGGGCTCATGAACTGGGTCGGGCAGCTTAACCGCGTCTATCGCAGCGAGTCTCCGCTGCACTGGTTCGATAACGATCCCAAGGGTTTTGAATGGGTGGATTGCAACGACGCGCCCGCCAGCATCATCTCGCTGCTGCGCAAGGGCAAGGACGGTGAGAACCCGGTGCTGGTCGTGTGTAATTTCACGCCCGTGCCCAGGCAGGGATACATGGTGGGCGTGCCGATGGGCGGCTACTGGAAAGAACTGCTCAACAGCGACGCCCTTGATTATGGCGGCAGCGGCATGGGCAACATGGGAGGCGCCGAGGCAATGCAGGTAACAACCCACGGGCGGCCGTATTCATTGCGTCTGACGCTGCCCCCGCTGGGCGCGCTCTTTCTGCGAAAAGCGTAGTTAAGTATGTTGGAGTGACGGGCGTGTTCGCCCGTCCAGCTGTTTCACTGCAAGCCGACAACTGAGAGCTTGCCGTTACGGTTTCCACACTCCCACGTTCACCAGCATCTCTTCTAAATTCGCCTTCTTCACGATTTCCGCCACGGCGTCGTGATCGATGTGCGGTGCGATTGGCGTTTCGCTTTGCGCGATGGCATACGCGGTCACGGCCACAATCACTTCTCCGCCCTTGAAATCCAGGCCATCGACCTTGTCGAGCGTGTCGCTGGATTTGTGATGGATCTCCATGTAGTGCGACATGTCCACCCACAGATCGAGCGCCGGAATTCCCTGCAATACGAACGGACCGTGGTCGGTGTCGTAGGTTGTATCCAGCGAAAGATCGCCGCCGTTCAAGTCTTTCAGCAGGCCGGCGCTCCAGGGCTGCATCGCCTTTCTCAAATCCTCGCGGCCCTCCACCTTCCATCCCTTCGGATGCCCGGCGCCATTATCGGTATTCAGGACGGCTACACACTTGTTCAACTCGCTTCGGTGCGCCTGCGTATAGGCATACGATCCGAGCAGCCCCTGTTCTTCACCGCCCCAAAGCGCAAGCCGGACGCTGCGCCGCGGCGCTTTGCCCAGCGACATCAGGGCGCGGCCGATTTCGAGGACGCTGACCGCACCGGTGCCGTTGTCCTGCGCGCCGGTGCCGAAATCCCACGAGTCCAGGTGCGCGCCGATCAGGATCCACTCGTCAGGCCGCTCGCTGCCGTGAATCTCCGCGATCACGTTGTTGACCGTCGTCTCTCCCGCCGTTTTGTTCTCGATCGTCAGTTGGATGGTGACGGTCCCGCGCTCCAGTTCTCGCCGAATGAGCATCGCATCTTCCATGCCGACTCCGGCCGCCGGCAGCGGAAGCAACTTCGCGCCCCACACACCGTCGTGCGCATTCAAGACGTTGCTTTTCTCGCGATCCGGAGTAATCACCGCCAGCACTCCCGCCTTTTGCAATGCCGGCCATGCGGCCTGCATTTTGGCCATAGCCTTCCCGTAGCCTTCCGCATAGATCCTGCTCGTATCCAGAAAAACAATCTTCCCGCGCAGTTCGTCTTCCCGCGATCGAAAAACGTCCGGCCCCACGTCCGCGACTATCACCACCGCACCTTGCACTCCGCCCGCTGGCGTTGACGGCGCCCACCCCAGCGACGCTACATTCAGCGGACGCGACAAAGGCGTCAGCATCGCGCCGCTCGCCGTCCCGCGCTGCCAGCCCGCTGGAATCGTAAATGGCTCCAGCCGCACATTCTCGATTCCATAGCTGCGAAACTTCGCCGCCGCCCATTCCGTCGAGCGGACATAGGCTGGCGAAGCCGTCAACCGCCCGCCAATACCGTCCGCGAGTTCTCCTAAAGTTGTCATCGAAGGCCCGGTGTAAATCGAGGCCGCCAGGCGGTCCGTCACCGGCTTCATTTCCTGCGGCGGCTGCGCCCAGACCAACGCCGGGATCGTCCACCAAACAACCACTGCGAATGCGCGACGCAAATTCATTTTTCCTCCGCCCGAAGACTCAATAGACCGCCTTGCCAACCGAATGGGCATTCTCTACGAACAATGCTCACATTGCAAATCTAGCTGTTGCAAACCGGGCACGTTCATCGCACTCGCCTTCCCCGTCTCATGCTAGACTCGCAGTCAGGTCAACCAACCTTGCGGATGCGCATCCTCACCCGCTACATCCTGGGAGAAGTTGTCTCCCACGCCTTGATCGGCGCGGCGGTTTTCACTTTTGTCCTTTTCACCCGCGATCTCGGACGCATCCTCGAACTCGTGGTCCGCAACAGCGCTCCGCTGCCGAGCGTAGCCGAAGTCTTTTTCTTTACCGTGCCGGTCGCGCTTACCTACACCATTCCCATGGGCGTGCTGGTCGGCATCCTCATCGGACTCAGCCGTCTGGCCGCGGACAGCGAAGTCACCGCCATGCGCGCCAGCGGCCTGGGGGTGTGGACCTTCCTGCGCGTGATTTCGATTTTCGTGGTGCTGGCCTGGCTGCTCGCTCTCGGCAACAGCGTCTATCTCGCGCCCCGCTCGCTCGAAGCTCTGGGACAACTCGAGGGCAACCTGAAATCTTCCCAGGCCTCTTTCGAAGTCCAGCCGCGCGTGTTTTACGAAGGCTTCCCCAAGATCATTCTTTACGTGCAGGACGTCAAGGCCATGTCCGGCGGAGCGCTGTGGAAAGGCGTCTTCCTCGCCGATTTGACGGACCCCGCCGCGCCCCGCATCAGCCTGGCGCGCGAAGGCGTGCTCGTTAGCCAGGGGCCCGACACTCTGGACTTGCATCTCATCGACGGTTCCACGCACGAAACTCCCGATCCCAAGAATCCGGACCAGTACCAGATCTCCACTTTCCAGACCACCGACATCCCGATCCAGATTCCCGCGTCCCAGAATAATCAGGAACACGAACCGACTTCACTGGGCGAGCTCAAACTTGCCGACATCCTCCATATCGCGGTGACCGCCGACCCTGCCACCCGCCGCTGGGCCCTCATCGAATACCATCGGCGCTTCGCGTTGCCGACGGCCTGCATCGTGCTTGCCCTGGTCGGCATTCCGCTCGGCCTGTCTTCCAAGAAGGGTGGGAAGTCCAGCGGATTTGTCCTGACCATTCTGCTGGTCTTTCTCTACTATTCGATTTCCTTGATCGGAGTGTCGTTCGCGAAACAGGGACGCCTCTCGCCGGCCGCCGGGGTTTGGCTCGCCGACCTCGTGTTCTTTGCCGGAGGCGCCTTCTTGCTGTGGCAATCGGAACGCCGGCCGATCGAACTGGCCTCGTTCCGCTCATGGTTTAAGGCTTCGTGGTTTCGGCTTTCGACCTGGAAGACATGGCTCGGCGCATCTTCGACGCCGGGCCAGCCGCTGTCACCAAATGGAGAGCCGCCTCGCGCGGGCCTTCGCAACGGCGCCAGGCGCGGACTGGCCCGGCGCCGGCGCTTATTCAATCTTCGATTCCCCACCATCCTCGACGAGTATGTGCTGCGCGATTTTGCCCTCTACCTGGCCATGATCGCCGGCACTTTCGTGATGCTCCTCCTAGTATTCACTCTGTTTGAGCTGCTCGGAGATATCATGCGCAACGGAGTATCGATGCTGACGGTGGGAGACTATCTGCTGAATGTAACGCCGTATTTCCTGTACTATCCGATCGCGCCGCTCAGCATGCTGCTGGCAGTGCTGGTCACCTTCGGCTTGCTGCAGCGCTCCAATGAAATCACGGCCATCAAGGCGACGGGCATCAGTCTTTACCGCATCGTCGTACCGGTGCTGATCGGTTCCATGCTGGTCGCGGGCGTGCTTTTTCTGTCGGACCAGTTCTATCTCCCCTACACCAACAAGCGGCAGGACGCGCTCCGCAACCAGATCAAGGGCAAACCGGCGCAAACCTACCTTCGTCCCGACCGCAAGTGGATTTTCGGACAGCACTCCGACATTTATTACTATCAATTCTTCGATCCCGACCGCGATGTTTTCGGCGGCGTCTCCGTGTTCCAATTCGATCCGCACACTTTCCAGATCACGCACCGCATTGCCGCCGACCGCGCGCACTGGTCGGACTCCATGCGGCGATGGGTTTACGAGCAGGGATGGGAACGCAGCCTGAGCGGCTCCGCCATCGAGAACTACCACAAGTTCGATGCTGCCACCTTCCCCGAACTGGCGGAAGCGCCCGGCTATTTCAAGAAGGAAGTCAAACAATCGTCGGAAATGAATTACGAAGAACTGCGCCGCTACATTTACGATCTCGAGCAGAGCGGCTTTGACGTGGTGCGCCTGCGCGTGCAACTGCAAAAAAAGATTGCCTACCCGCTGATCACCATGGTGATGGCCGTCCTCGCCGTTCCCTTCGCGCTCTCGGCCGGCAAGCGCTCCGCGCTGGCTGGGGTGGCGACTGCCATCGGCATTGGCGTTGTCTATTGGACGATCTCCAGCCTATTCGAGGCGATGGGCAATTTGAGTCAGCTGCCGCCCGCGGTCGCCGCCTGGTCTCCGGACCTGGTCTTCGGCTTCATCGGAGGCTATCTGATTCTCCGGATGCCAACGTAGCCATTGAGTCATTGAATCATTGAAAACCTAAGTACCCAGCGGGATCTTTACATGACTCAATGTCTCAATGATTTTAATAACTCAATGCGCCGCTATCCCGCTCGGCCCCGCTGGGGCGATCACCGAGATTGGATTGCTCATGGCTCCGCTCGTCGTGCTTAGCGTAAAGCCGGTGATGTTATTCGAGCCGCTGTTCGACACGTAGAGAAACTGGCCGGTATAGTTTCCGTCAACGTACACGGTCGGGTGCATCGCCATCGACACCGGCGCCGACCCGGTTGGCTGATTCGCCGGGCTCAGCGCCGTCAACGTGCCCACCGACGGCGATATGCGAAATGCAAAAACCTGGTTCGAGCCTTCGCTTACAACGTAGAGAAAACTGTTCGTCGGATCCACCAGCATTTCAACCGGGCTCTGCCCCACCCCAGATGGCGCCACGTTGCAAGATGGTTGGGAACACGTTGCCACCGGAACCATAAGGTTATTGTTCACGTCCGCCTGCGTGCAGTCCGTGTTATTGACCACCGTGCACACCTGGAAGGGATACAAATGGCCGCCATTCGCGTCCTGATTGCCGACATACACGAATAGAGCGCCGGTATTCTCGCCCTGCACGGCCGGGTTGGTGTTGACCGCGATCACCGAGATTGGGTCGGCCGCGGCAACGATATACGGCGAATTCGGTTGCTCGCTCAAAGTGCCCGATGAACTCACGCTATACACACTGACCGTATTGTCGCTGGGCGGGGGGAGAACGCAGCCGGACGTACAAATGTCGAAATTGTTGGTTACAAAGAGAAGTTCTTGGGCGGCCCCCCCCGGCGGTGTGAAGGTAATGGGCGAGAGGCTGGTCGGGATTTTGCTTAGGTAGAACGGGCTTCCGCTTGCCAAGGTCAGAGTGGTTCCCTGTATGGCAAACACCGAGATCGACGGACAGACGTCCGTCTGGCTGGTGGGCGCGTGCGGACAGCTCGGATTTGTCGGCGAAGGGGTGGGATATCCAGGCGAAGGGTAGGATCCTTGATCGATCACGAACAAGAACTGTCCTGCCGCATCCCGCACCATAGCCACCGCGGTGTCGGGGTAAGCGTTGGCGGTCCAGGTCACCGCCGTGCCTGGGTTCGACAGGCTCCCATCCGAATTCACCGTGTACGGATAAATCGACGGGGCGACAGGATTATTGGAAGAGGACACGCACACCGTACCCTGCTGCAGACACGGCACCCCCTGATTCAGAACGAACGCCGCCGTGCCCGTCGGGTCGAGCAGAATGTCCAGGGGAAGTCCGCAGGGGAAAGGATTGGTGCTACTCGCCGCCGGGCACGTGCTGGCATTCGAATTGATCAGCGACAAGTTGCCGTTATTGAAATCCATGGCAAAGGAACTCACGTTGTACCCTATGCCAGTAGCGCCCTCGCCGTTATATCCCTGGGTCAGAGCATACAAGAGTCCCGAGGGCCGGGAAGAGGTAGTGCCACAGTTGAGCAGAAATAAACTCAGGGCACACAGGCCCGCGAGCGCAACGACTCCGACTATTTTCTTCGACATCTGTACTCCCAGCCGCTTCCCGTCCGCCGGCGATGCCCCGCCAGCCGTCACGGAGACTGAAGCTTGTGGCTGAAATATATTTGTGTATCAGGAATGAGCGGGAAGAGCAAACTCCCGGACAGGCGGCGCAGCCGGAATCCGGATTTCCACCTCTAACCCACCCTCTTTTCGGTTGGATGCGCGAAGTTGCCCGCCGTGCAGCCTGATCGCCCGGTCCGCGATCGACAGGCCCAGGCCCGCGCCCCCAGTCTGCCGGTTGCGGGCATCGTCCAGCCGATAGAAAGGCTGGAAAATCTTGGTCAGGGCTTCATCTGGAACGCCGGGACCGGTATCAAGAACGCGAACCACAATTTCTTCGCCATTCGCGCCCTGCTGCCGCTCCAGTCGCACCTCCACCGTCGTGCCTTCAGCAGTATAACGCGTGGCGTTCCTCACCACGTTCTCGACGGCGCTCCGCAGCAAGTCCGGGTCGGCCTCCACCAGGAATTCATCCGCGGCATCGGCCGGCGTATTGGCCGACATATCGGCTGGCGACGTAACCCGGCAGCCGCGGCCCGGAGTTTCGTACTCGGCGTCGTGCGCCACCTGCTCCACTAACTCGCGCAGTGACAACTGAGTCTTGTGCAGGCCGTCGGCTCCCGACTCCAGCCGCGAAATGGTCAGCAGCCGCTGGATCAGCGCATTCACCCGGTCGGCTTCCACTTCGATGCGGTTCAGCGCGCTTTCGAGTTCCGGCGCGGCTTCCGGCGCAACCCGCTGCCGCGCCAGCCCGAGCGCGACGCTCAGCCGGGCCAGCGGAGACCGCAGTTCGTGCGAAACATCCTTAAGCAGCCGCGATTGCGAATCCACCAGGCCTTCGATGCGTTCGGCCATGCGGTCGAAATCGCGCATCAGCTCGGCCAATTCGTCGCGGCGGCCACTCGCCGGAGCGCCCGCGCGTGCGCTTAAGTCGCCGGCCGCCAGGCTCTGCGCCGCTTTCCGCAGACGCGTCACCGGACTCGTCATCGACCACGCCAGCAGATAGCACATCAGTCCCGACGTAATGATGGCAATCGCGATGCCCAGCCCCGGAATGTCGTGCGGCCCGAAAAACACTCTCGGCCCCGGGGGCAGCACCAACACCAGCGTGTAGCGTTTCCCATCCAGCGTCAGTGCCTGCCGGATGACACGGTCCGGCAGCAGACTGTCGATCCACCCCCGGCGGCGTGGCGGGCCTCCGCGTAGCTGGCTATCCGCCGGCGGCCCGCCTGGCCTAAGATCTTCCATCCGCGGACGCCTTCCAGAAATCTCATGGCCCGACGGATCGAAAACCGATGCCCAGACGTGCTGCGTGCGCCAGAGTTCTTCCACGTAGTCGTGGGCGGCGCGCTCCCCGCCACTCAGGTACGCATTCACCACTTCCGCCAGAATCTGCGGACCCTCAGCTTCGATGCCATGGCGCGCCGGCTGCAGGGCGATCGTCACCAGAATCGCCAGCACCAGAAACAGCGCCTGCGCCGCCCAGAATGACAGGAAAATCTTCAAGAAGAGGCTCTTCATCATTCCTCTGAGAATGCTCCTAGCTTCTGGCTCCTAGCTGCTGGCAAACAGGGTTGGCTAGTAGCCAGCAGCGCCTTATTTCTTCGGCTTCGCCGCTGGCCGCGCAAACATGTATCCGACTCCGCGTATCGTTTTGATGTGGTCGCCATTCTCTTCCGAGTCGCCCAACTTCCGCCGCACCTTGCTGACGTGCATGTCAATGCTGCGATCGAACGGCATGAACTTCCGGCTGAGCACGGCATTCACCAGGCGCTCGCGCGTCACCACTCGCCCCGCCTCGCGCAGCAGAACTTCCAGCAGATTGAATTCCACCGAAGTAAGATCGACCGGCTGCCCCGCTCGCGACACGCTACGCGTCGCCGGATCCAGTTCCACGTCGCCCACGCTCAGCACTTCCGGCACGGCGTCGGCTGCCTTAACCGGCTTGGTGCGCCGCAGAATGGCGCGGATTCGCGCCACCAGTTCGCGCGGGTTAAACGGCTTCGGAAGATAATCGTCGGCCCCGATTTCGAGTCCCACGATGCGATCCACATCCTCGCCGCGAGCCGTCAGCAGCAGCACCGGAATCTTCGACACGCTGCGAATCCGCCGCAGCACTTCGAAGCCATTGATCCCCGGCAGCATTACGTCCAGCACCACCAGCGCATATTCGTTGGTCAGCGCCTGCTGCAGTCCCTGCTCTCCATCATGGACAGATTTCAGGCTGAAGCCCTCGGCGGTCAGGTACTCCTGCACCAGACCGCACAATTCGACGTCGTCATCCACCACCAGTACGTGATCCATTCTTTTAATCATCTAACACCTTCGCGAGTGTCTACGCGGTAAAGATTTGTGATTAGATGGCTGCTAGCTTCTAGCAACTAGCTTCTGGCAGACTCATTCGGATGTCGCTCGCCAGCAGCCAGTAGCTAGAAGCCAGCAGCTCCCTTTACAAAACTTTACCGCGCTTGACCGACTCTTTACCTCATATTTTCGGGAACGGTGTTCTTATGAGCATAGACGTTCGGGCTGCCTCCCGGACCCTATGAGATCTAAGCAGATTCGAAGTACGTCAAAAGGAGTTCCAATGAAATCAACTCGTATTCGCATTCTCACCATCGGCGCGGCTGTGCTGCTGGCGGCAACCGCCGCTATTGCCCAAGGCAGGCACGGGTATGGTGGCCCCGGCGGCGACTTCCACCGCCTGCTCAGGCAGCTCGATTTGACCGCCGATCAACACAGCCAGGTCAAGGCAATCTTTGAAAAAGAGATGCCAACCCTGCAGCCGCTGATGCAGCAGATGCGCCAAAACCACAGCGCCATGAAGGCGCTGGAGGCTAGCGGTCCTTTCGACGAAGCCAAGACGCGCGCCCTGGCCACGCAGAACTCGCAGACCATGATCGAACTTCAGGTCGAGCATGCCCGCATCAAGTCCGAAATATTGCAAATCCTGACCCCAGATCAGAAAGCCAAACTGGCTCAGATCGAGGCCAATCGCGCAGCGCGCATGAGCCAACACGCGCCTCCGCCCGCGGACTAACTCTTCTGTAGAGAGACGGGGCTTGCCGCGTCTCTACTAAAGTTTCTCTCCGATCCGGGTGGGGAACGGAACCTCCAACCTCCGTCCCCGCCCGGCTTTTTCCCCCGGCCTTTAAAAGTGGAGAAGCCGATGGAACGCGCCGACCTGCTCTACTCTGGATTGATGTTCGCCGCCGGCATGCTGTCCCTCTGGACCGCGCTTTTGATCACTGCCGCCTTCGTCGCTCTCGCCCCCTCGCTCGGAAAATCCGCACCCGCCGCTGCTACAATTTCATCTACAGAAGGTCACGATCCGACCCATCGTGCTTCAAGACATCATGGTGCCGAAGAACCTACGCCCCCTCGTTCCTTATCTGAAGCGCTACCGTAGCGGTCTCGTCTGGGGCGGGCTCTGCGTCTTATTCAATAACGGCATCTGGATACTCTTCCCGCAAGTTCTTCGCCGCGCCGTGAACGATTTGCACTCCGGAGTGACTCGCCAGAAACTTCTCACTTATTCCCTGCTGATCATCGGCATCGCTCTGATCAAGGGAATCTTCCAGTTTCTGACGCGCTGGGTGGTCATCGGCATATCCCGCGACATCGAATTCGATCTGCGCAACGACCTGTTCGCACACCTGGAGCGCCTCTCTTACTCCTATTACCAGCGCACCCGCACGGGCGACATTATGGCGCGCGCGACCAACGACCTCAATGCCGTCCGCATGCTGCTCGGCCCCGCCATCATGTATTCGGCTAACACCCTCGTTTTCAGCGCCGGCGCTCTCGGCTTCATGCTTGCCATCAGCCCCAAGCTGACGCTGTATGCCTTTCTGCCGCTGCCCATCGCCAGCATCGTCATCCAATATTTCGGGCGCCGCATTCACGAGCGTTTCGAACGCATTCAGGCCATGTTCTCCGACATTTCAGCGCGCGCCCAGGAGAACTTCTCCGGCGCCCGCGTCATCCGCGCCTATGTGCAGGAGCAAGCCGAGATCGCCGCCTTCGAGCACGCCAACCGGGAATACATCCGCCGCAGCCTCGGCCTCGTGCGCCTGATGGGAATGCTCTGGCCGACGCTGGAACTCATGCTCGGCGCCGCCGTAGTTATCGTGCTCTGGCTCGGCGGACGGCAAGTCCTCATGGGCAAGATGAATGTCGGCGATTTCGTCGCCTTCAACACCTACATGATGCAGCTCACGTGGCCTGTCATCGCCTTGGGATGGGTCATCAACATCTTCCAGCGCGGAACCGCGTCGATGGTGCGGATTCAGGAAATTCTTTCGCAGCAACCCGAGATCGCCGATGATATCGGGTCATCGGGTCATCGGGCCATCGGGTCATCGAAAACCCAGACCTCATCAACGCTCGATGTTGCTTTTCAATCGCCCGATGACCCGATCACCCGATCACCCGATTTCCTTGGCGATATCGAATTCCGCAATCTCAACTTCGCCTACAACGGCACATCTGTTCTCAAAGACATCAACCTGCGCGTCCCCGCCGGCTCCAGCCTGGCCATCGTCGGTCCCACCGGCTCGGGTAAGACCACGCTCGTCAACCTGATCCCGCGCATCTACGATGCCGAACCCGGCGCCGTCCTCATCGACGGCCTCCCCGTCCGCGAATTCCCTCTCGACTCTCTACGCCGCCACATTGGATTCGTCCCGCAGGAGACTTTCCTGTTCAGCGACACCATCCGCGAAAACATCGCCTTCGGGGTTTCGCATGAAGTTTCGCAGAACGGCGCCGGCGGCGAGCCCTCGCTCGACGACATTAAGGCCGCCGGCGAAGTCGCCAGCATCGCTCACGACATAGAAAGCTTCCCCGAAGGCTACAACACCACCGTCGGCGAGCGCGGCATCACGCTCTCCGGAGGCCAGAAGCAGCGCACCGCCATCGCCCGCGCCCTGCTCCGCAGCCCGCGCATCCTCATCCTCGACGATGCGCTCTCCAGCGTCGACACCCACACCGAAGACAAAATCCTCAACCACCTCCGCGAAGTCATGCGCGGACGCACCACCATCTTCATCTCCCACCGCGTGTCCACCGTTCGCAACGCCGACTCCATAGCCGTCCTGCACCAGGGGCGCATCGTGGAACAGGGCACGCACGACCAGCTAATCGCCCGCAACGGTTATTACACCGATCTCTATAACAAACAGCTTTTAGAAGAAGAACTCTGCGCAACCTCATAATGAAATCACCAGTGTTTATGCGGGTGAGACCGCTAGTTGACGGAGCCCGAACCGGAGTCAGTGTCCGCAGTGAGTGTCCGCTGGGTGTCCGATTGGCTTTCTACAGATATTTTGCTGTCTAGGTTGTGCTCGAAACTGGCCATCGCGTCGCGCACTTCTTGATTGTCGGTGATGATGTAAAACGCCTCGGTCGTGGCCACTTTCGAGTGACGGAGAATCCGTTGAATGACCTTCGACGGAACTCCCATCCGGTAGAGGTTGGAACCGAGCCCGCGCCGTGCTGCGTGCCAGCCGTGCCAGACCGGGATGCGTTCGTCACGTTTGAAATCGTGAGTTTGCTTTAGGTGCGCTTTCCCTTCCTCGCCGCCACAAACCGCGCAACGGTTCAGAGCAGGGAGAATTGAGTTGTGCACCAAGTTGGGAAGGTTCATGCGTTCCTTCAGGTAGTTCTTGAACATCGCGCCGGTTTGCGGGTTGCCACAGCGAAGGCGATGCAGTTCGAGGCGCTCTGCTAGCTGGCGGATGACTGGAACACTCGCCTTAGATTTTCTCGTCTTCGGTTCGTTGGCGATCCCGGACCAGATTGACCGGCACACTCGCAACTCCGAGTCTGCGAAGTCTTCCCAGTTCAGGCCGGTAATTTCACCGATGCGGAGCCCGGTGTAACAGGCGACGGCAAACGCCGTGCCAGCCGGTTCCGGGAGCAGGCTGAGGATCGCTTGCTCTTCCTCAAGTGTGTAGGCGTGCATCTCTGCGGGCTCTGGCGTAGGCGGCAACTCCGCGTCTCGGACGGGGTTTCCGTCCTTGCGATATTGCAGCCGGATCGCTTGCTTGAAGATCCCGGAGAGAGTGCTTTTTATGTGTTGCAGCGAATGCCTGGCCATCTTCTGCTGTGCGATTTTTTCGAGCCATGCTTGGACGGTGAAGGTCTGAATCTCTTTCAGGCTTTTGGTTTCGCGACCAGCAACGGCCTTGAGATGATAGTTCCATGCGTCGCTGTACGCTTTGTACGTACTCGCTCGTTTGTACAGTTTCGCCCACGGCAGAAACACTTCCTCCACAAACTGCTTGAGCGTGATCGAATGTTCCGCCGGAATCGAACTATCGTTGACGGTGTTGACCATGAACTTCCGGCCTTCGTCAACGATATCGGCGGGTGGATGTTTGCCCTTCGTAGTGACCGGGCCTAGGCAGTGAGTTTTTCTCTTGCGAACGAGTACGCCGTTCTCTGGGATCGACTCCCAGTAACGCATGTACCAGCGTTCGCCGATGCGAACGATTGAACCGCGTTGCTGTCTTCGTCTCATGCTTTCTCCTTTTGGTTTTACATCTACACTCGTGAAAAGCCGCGTCTATCAAGTCTTTCGGCGCTTCTTCTTCTTTCGCCGTGCGCGCCATTCCTTGCCGTGCTCTGTCCACCAGTTGCGCATGTGCTGCTTTCTCACTTCGTTGGCGCAATCGCGTTGGCCGCACAGATGTGAATCCTTGCGCGAAGCGATGAAGTACCTGCCACAGCCGGGGCGAGCGCAGACCCTGCGCATAGCTCGGGGCGCAGACACGATGCAGAACTCCAAGAAACGTTTGAGGGAGCCCAATTCGATTCGCGACACTCTGCGATCGCGATCGAAATAAATCATGTCTCCCTCTTTCATCCCTGCTCCCGAACTAGAGCTCTGGCCTAAAGACCACAGCCAGCGCAGACGCGCCTGAAAATCGCGCCAGTCCTTGAGTGATTGCCGGAATGTCGAACCGGCAGGGTCCAGCGGGCGCTCCAAGGGTCCGTACTTCTCGGTGAATTTCAAAATTTGATCGTCGGAGGTGATGTTCACGAAGTTGAGCGGTCCACCGCGTTTTGCCATCCGGTTGCTGATGTATGTCAGTTCTTGCACCGGCTTGAACCGATCTCCGTCTTTCTCGCGTCCGATCTTCTCGCACTTCTCTTGCTTCCACCGGCCAACGATGGAATCACCATCAAGATGCACGTCCTCGACGCCTGCTAAAGTTGTCAGCAATACTCGCCTGCTAAACAAGTCTTTCATGTGGACTAGCATAGCACACCCTATGCTAGATTGGTATAGGAAAGTAAGAAGTTAGCAGGAGGTTCTTGAGATGGCGACCGGAGCAACCGCTAGGAAGCGCTTCTACTCTGTCGAGGAAGTCGCTACGCGCTGGGCAAAGGAACGTCGCACCATCATCCGGGCAATCGAGGCCGGGAAGCTGCGTGCCGTGCGGCTGGCCAATCGCGGCGCGTTCATGATCCCTCGCGGAGAGGTTGAGCGCTGGGAACAGGGGGAGCCCGCTGTCCCCGCTGCGCCTCGCATGGCCGCAGGGGGTGAAGCATGATCCCGAAAAGAGATTCGCGGGATATCTCTAGCGCCCCCGCGATTGAAATCACACGCGCAAAACCGGCTGCTGTCCGGGACATGTCCGCAAATTCGAGTTTTGGCGAGTTGCTGGACGCGGAGCAGCTTGCCGTCCGCTTGAACGTCCCGCCGTCCTGGGTCCGAAGCCGCACGCGGGCGCGCACACCGAAGGACGAGCGAATCCCACACGTCCCACTGGGCCGGTACATCAGATTCTCATGGCCGGAAGTCTCGGCATGGCTCTCCGCTCGGGTGTCGCAATGAAGAGCGGAAACTCGTCTGCAAACTTGCAGCCGGAAAAGCCTCAGCCCACGCCCCGCTATCGCCCGGATGAATCCGACCGACTCCGAAGGGCGAAGGAATGGCTCGCTGTGGCTCGTGGGCGAGCGCAGGAGCCGAAGCAGTGAAGACGAACGGCAAAGCGGCGTCAATGTCCGTGACGGTAAGCCTTGAAGCGGGCAGGCCGCTCCTAGACGAAGGCGCATACCGCGCACGTTGCACCGAAGCGACGATTGCATGGAGCAAGCGCTGGAAGAAGTGGATCGCGGTGCTTCACATGGACCCGCTGAATTATGTCGGTCGTCCCTACAGCGGCGAACTCTGCAAGTTCTTGTCCCTCGGAACCGACCCAAAGAAACCGCGCGCTGGACAAGCGAGCATCTTCCGGAAGCTGTGGGTCGAAGCGAACGGCGCTCAACCCAGCCAGGGCGAAGTTGATTTAGAAATCTTCGTCGGCCACGTTTTTGAAATCGCCGTGCGCACAGTGCGGGCAAAAGCTGACAAAGAGAAAACGCCGATTCCTGAAGAGCATTGGTATTCCGTCGTTGGCGACGTGACTTTTTGCAAAGCTGAGCGGACAACGCGCCAACACCGACAACACCCCAACACCAGCAACACTGACAACACTGACAACACAGCAACACTCACAACACGCCAACCTATTAACACTCTAACCCTTAAAGAAACCCAGCAACACCTCAACACAACAACACACCCGAGGCCAAGCGCGCAGGGGGCAAGCGAGGGAAGAGATCAATCGAATTCAAGTTTGGGTGACACACAGCAAACTCACAACGTTCACCCGGACAATACCGGGACTGAGGGGGCGATTGTCTCGTCAGTCCCGGATGGCCAAGATCGACAGCCGCCGTCTGTGTGGAAGACTCCGACGTTCAGTGAAGACGAACTCGATGAAAAAGTGCGCCGCTCGATGCAAAGCGCGTCCGCGTCCAACTGGCGCGAGATCGCGGGGCACGCATGACAGACGCACGCAGCACGTGCGCAACAGGTAAAGCATTCGGCCCAGCCGGGGTATTGCTTAGCTCTGAAGGCGCAAGCGGAGTGCATGAAGCATGAAATGCAGAGCAAAGCGCAAAGCAGGCGGAAGGTGTACCCGATCTGCGTTGAAAGGCACGCAAAAATGTTTTCTCCATACTCCGGGCCGAGCGGCGCAAGCGGGCCAGCGCGGTGGACTAAGACGAAGAATTTTCGACCCGTCAGAACTGGCGGTGATGGCGACACCGGAGAATGCTATCGAACTCGCGAGGTTTATAGCAGTCACGATGGTCGAGACTCGCGGAGGAAAGATTGATCCGCGAGTATCAAACGCAGTCTCGCAATTGGCAGGATCGTTTCTGCGGGCACTTGAGTTGGGCGAGCTGGAGCGGCGAGTGAGCGAGTTGGAACATAACCGGAAGGGAGTTAGTTCAACATGAGTCTCAGAAACAGAATTGAGGAGTTAGAGCGCGTTGATCCCGGCTTGATCGAACTGACCTTGGATGACGGCAGCACGCGGGCATTCCCCGGACTTTCGGCGAAGGAATTTGTGATCCGAGGCATGGATCAAATCCGCGAGCGCAGTGGTCCGATTTTCGATGCGATAGGCCGCGCGGTTGACGGTCGAAACTGTGGCCGGTTGTGGCAACTGTTGCGCGCAATGTGGTGTGGGCCTGTGGACACTCCAGAGAAAGGGAATTCATGTTGAGCGACGAAGAAGCAAAGCAGTTAGTCGAAGATGCACGAAAGATGGCGCGCGAGTGGTCGAAGATCATTCGCACCGACAAAGACCCGGCCCGGCGCCAGCAGGCGAAGCGCTGGTGGGCCACGATCCTTCGAATACTCGAATACTCGAAGCAGGTGCGCGACATGTACAGGCGGGGACGACGAGGGAAGCTCTTTCGGGACAGCTAGGGGACACAGCTCCGTTTGGGCCAGTGTTCATGCGGGTTTGGAGGGGGAATGAGATTCTGCGGATATCTATTACGCAGGGGGCGGCAATGAAAAGTGAGACGGACGAGGAGCGCCGTTGGCGGGTGGAAAAGGAAATGGTTGCGGGCGAATCGCTCGACTCGCTCAAGGCTTCAGTCGATGCGTTTTTCGGAACGCAATCTCGTGGTCAAGTGGTTGACGAGGCGTACCGCAGGCGCATGCACGCTGCTCTAGATACTTTGTTGGAGCGATTGCGGCAAAGGCGCTCATGTGCCGGAGATCGCCAGCGGGGGCGACGATGAGCGGCCCGCGTTTGTGCGAGGTGAGCGAGGAAATGCGGCCAGCGGTGCTCCGGCTTGGCGAAAGCGGTGACGCTGCGACGGTGCGCCAGTGGGCTTCGCTGAAGTGTCCGAAGGGCGGGCACTGTGATCCATCGGAGAGATGCAGCGGCTTCACGCCTCAAAATCGCCAGACAATTTCAGAGTTGCAGGACCGGCTGTTTGTGGCCGGATTCGTCAGACTGGAGGAAATACGATGAGCAGCAACAAACCAGAACCGTACATCCCCTATCGGAAAGATGATCGGGAAAACAGCAACGACATAACCAGCAATGAACCAGCGCCAGCTTATGTTCCCAACGGCTGGAGCGGCGGCGAGTTCGAAAAAAATGCGTTCGAAAAGGGGCGCAAATGACATCACGAGACGAGAGAGTCAAGAAAATCGCTTTGGGCCACATGGCTGGGAATTTTCCACGCAGCGACGATGACCCAGGAGAATTCCTTCGCCGTGGCGCAGCGGAATCGACCGGCTTTCGTACGGACCAAGGCATGACGGAGGCTCGCGCAGAGCTGGCCCGCAACGGTGGGCCTGAGTCTGTGATCGGGAACGTCATTAAAAAAATCGACCGGCAGATGCGGCAGAGCGACGCCGAAGCAGCTTCGCTCACTCAACAGGCCGCGTTGCTCAAAGACAAATTGCGCAGGGGGGAGCGATGAATTTCCAGCACTCACTACTCGAAAAACTTACGCCGACGCAACAACCACCATTCGACTTGGGATACTCGCAACCTCTTTGGCAACCCGACAAAGAGACGAAGAAACCAGAGCCCGCCGTGGAAGTGACGGAAGCAGATACGCCCGTGGTCACACCGCCAGCTCGGGACATGCACGCGCTCGCTCGCAAACTCCTCGCGCCAGCCTTGCAGGAGTTGGAGAAGTATGTTGACGACGGCCAGGAGCGCAGCGTCATGCAATCCGAACTGTTAACGATGATCGAAAAGCTAGGTGACACGCTGACGCGCGGGCGCGAAAAAAGAATCGCGCGTCTCTCGGCAGAGCAGGTCGCACTAGCTGAGGCGTGTCGCTCGCAAGCGGAAATCTATGCCGAATCCGACAAGGCCGTGACTGCCTACTTGGAAATCAAAAGAGCGCGTCACGCGGCAATGATGAACGCCCGTTCTCAAATATCGAGTTGGGATTCGCAACGCGATAGCCTGGGGCGCTGGCCGACGAGTGCTGCACTTAGGGAATATGACGTAAAGAGAGCAGCCCTAGTGAAAGCAGCGGACGAGGCGCAGTTCGCATGGGAGGCGTGCTTCGCGGAAGAAAGGCGCCTGATCGGGATTCGGACGGCGGAAGAGTCAAAGCTTCGAAAACTCGCGCAAACCGAATCGACACTGGTTCAGCGCTTGTCCGGCAGGGAATGGGTCGATCCAGAGTTGTCCCTTCCCCGCGAGGCCGAACTATGAATTTCAAAGTTTGCCCCCGTTGGCTTCGTCCCTCGGATGGGGGGCTCGCTCAAGTGGGGGGCCTCGAAACGCGACACTGAGCGAGGGCGGCCATCACAGAGCCTTCGGCGTGCTCTGATCCTTGGAAAGCGCCGACCGGCTGGGGTATCCAGTGGCAAAGGGGAAGGGCGGAGTCCCGGTTTAGATACCACGTCCGCCCTTTTCAAAAACTCAAGTGATCGGACACCTTGCGGACTTCAACCGCTTTCAGAGCAACGCAGTGAGCCGCTTAGATGGGGAAGAGATTGCGCAGATATCGCTACTAGCCGAATGTCCGCTCGAACGGACGCGGGGGAATTATGGACTTCAGTTCTCAGTTGCTTCGCGGGGAAAAGGTAGTTTGGAGCGCAGAAATAGAAAAGCGACGCCATGACTCGGAGGTACGGCCAGCGCCGCCGGTCAGTGCAGAACCGATGATGGCCGGAGAGAAAAACAAGCATCATCGGAGCCCGCGTCGCTCGAATCTTGAACGCGACACTTGTGCCGATGTTGGACACTTCAGGCTCGCAGACGAGCAGGTGATCCGAAGCCTTCGGAGAAAATGGGGCATAGGGTGAGCACAGAGAAAAAATTTGACCGCGGCTGGCGATCACTGACGAGCGAGTACATACGCGCCCGGATGGATCGGCTTGACGAACAGATCGCGGACCCGGTTAACAGCCGGAGGCTTGACTACCTTTACGAGCAGAAGCAATGGTGGGAAGCTCAACTCCCATTCGCCTACAGGCGCGAGGGGCTCTTGCAGGAGCGATAGAATTTCCGGCTGGGACGCACTAGGACGGTTTGGGGGTGTCTTGCCCCTCACTCGAAGGCTGAAACGAGCAGGGCGGGCCGTTTCCTCGCTGCTACTGCGGAAACAGTTGAAGTCTAACGTCCGCTCCTTCGGGCGCGACTTGCGCGGGACCGTTTAATCCGCTTCTTAGGCGCTGGCGACGAGTCCCTTTGCTGCACCTGCAACTTATGAGACGGTGCGAAGTACTGGCCATCTTTCAGAATTAATTCTTCTACCGAAAAGGTTTCGATACAACGCTCATCGCGATTGGGGCACGAATTCCATGAGTTCTCGTGGATATCGTGCATCGCTTGCCCGCTTCCTTTGCACTCAGTGCTTTTTTTCATGACACAGCTCCCCCACCCCCGAGCACAATACCACCTTTCGCGGCTTGTAGGACTCCCATTCTGCCGATTGACCGCTCCAACTCAGGAGTGCAGAATTGCGGGCATGGAAAAACATGAGGTTTGCGAACAGCTCGAAGCCCTTCACCGACAACTGTTTCTCATAGGACAAGCGCTAGATGAACTAAAAGAAACGATCCAGGGTGCTCAGAATAGATTGCAGGATAGGTTGCGAGCGTTTCCGGGAAACCCCTTAATGGTCCTCCGGGATCAGGGAAAAGAGTTAATTGCAATCGATGAAAAGTGCAAAGGTCTCGATACACCGCTAGTCATCGCCAAAACAAAGTGCAAGCTGTTACAGGATTCGTTTTCCGGCAATATCGAAGATTCTCCCGACTGTGGCTTGCAGCGATAACGCCTTCAACCCCTCGGAGCGAGGGGCAGCGGCCTGCGCGTAGGGGCCTCACTCGACAGCAGAATTAAGGCTTTCCCAGCGCCCCGGTCTTCGCCGCATCCTTCACCTGGCTCACCGCAACGATGTTCTTTAGCCGTTCTTCACGCTCATGTTTGGCGATGTACCAGTCTTTCACCAGCAACTCGATCAGTCCGATCAGAAGCTGTGCTTCATTCGGCTCGACATCTACGATCACATTGATGTCCTTCTCCATGTGCGCGCCGATGTTGCCGATTTTTCGGACCGCGTCGATAGCGTCCCAAGTTAGAGAGTCGGTTTTATCCCGGATCGCGTCGATTTCGTCCACGAGCCTAGCCTTCGATATGCCCCAAAAGTTTCGGATCATACCCTGCAAGCATCGGCGTGACAGCGTGGCCGAAGCCTTGGGACTGAGATCTCTGATGAGGCACGCTTCGACGTAGTCGTCGCGGATCGGCTTCGGGACGTGTTCCGGGAACACCTTTGCGTCCGACGGCGGGATCAGGTTCCATCCTTGAAGCATTTTTCCAATCTTCCACCCACCGTGAACACCGGAAGATGCTTCCGTGTAGGAATATTCGTACATCCCGATAGTGAGCGTGAACTTCTTGCACTTCGGGTTCGGACACACGATGAGGATAGTCTTGAAAAGTCGTTGACCTTCCGAGCTTTCATGACTCAGCGAAAAGCTGTTCCGGTCGTAGCTATTGCTGGTGATCGTCGTGTCCCGGTCACAGAACGGGCAAGTCCAGTGAAAAACGTTCTCCTCCTGCATACGCGAGATTGTAGCAGTCTCGCGCTTCAGTGTCCGTTAAGGTGTCCGTTAACTGTCTTTTGAGGTAATCTGGCGTGCTTTTAGGTGAGTGAGCGTACCCGTAAACTATTGAGGTTACGCAGGGTCGCTTCCAGACGGCTTTTACACCGATCTCTATAACAAACAGTTGCTGGAAGAAGAACTGGCCGAAGTCTAGCGCGGCACGTCGAAAGCCCCGTCCGCCCGCCCCGACGCGGAAATAAATGTCATTTTTTGGTCAAAAGTGCCAACTAACAGTTCCTACTCATACAACCCGGCAAAGAATAACTTGATCAGACAAGGAGAAGTATTGATAATGCTTGAGAGTCCCCGACAATCCTGCTGTGTCACGGAGTGATCATGCGACGTTCCTCCTCGGCTTCGCTGTTGTTGCCCGTTGTGTTTGCTGCCCGCAACTGCGTTCGCGAAAGTGAACGGGTGCGGTCCCAACCGAAAGGATCACCTATGCCTCGTAGTAAAGTGTCTCTCGCAGTCGGTCTGTTGGCTATTCTGGCTTCTCTTTTCCTTTTCGTTGGTCCCGCGGCGCAAGCTCAAAATGGCCGTTCGATTCTGATTACCCAAAGTTTGGACGAAAGCAAATTGATCACTCTCGCGGGCAACACACGGCCCGAGGCGAATAAAGAAAATGACCGCGGGTTGGTGGCTGACAGCCTTTCGATGGAACACATGCTGCTCCAGCTGAAGCGCTCGCCGGAACAGGAACGGGCTCTGCTCCAGTACATTGAAGAACTGCAGGTTCCGTCCTCGCCGAACTTTCATCGCTGGCTCACGGCCAAGCAATTCGGACAGAGATTCGGCCTCGCGACACAAGATCTGAACGTGATTATCCATTGGTTGGAGTCGCATGGCCTCAAGGTCAATGTGGTTTACACGAACGGCCTGCTCATCGATTTTTCCGGGACGGCGGGTCAGGTGCGGTCGGCGTTCCACACCGAGATTCATGAATTGGACGTGAAGGGCATAAAGCATTTCGCCAACATGAGCGATCCGCGGATTCCAGCCGCTCTGGCGCCGGCCATAGTCGGGGTGGTCTCTTTGCACGACTTCAAGCCCCATACCAATTACAAGCCGCGGCCGGACTACACTTTTGTCGGTTGTGGAGACATATGTTATTCGGTGGTTCCCGGCGACTTGGCGACCATCTATAACCTGAATCCACTTTTCAACGCCAGCATTTCTGGACAAGGGCAAACGATTGTAGTGATCGAGGACACCGACGTCTATACCACCACCGACTGGACTACCTTCCGATCGACATTCGGCCTTTCGTCATACACCGAGGGCACGTTCACGCAAGTCCATCCGGCTCCGCCGACTGGCACGAATAACTGCACCGACCCTGGAGTGAACGGCGATGACGGGGAAGCGATCCTGGATGCGGAATATGCCAGTGCGGCCGCGCCCAGCGCCGCCATCCAACTGGCTTCGTGCAGTAACACGTCAACCTTTGGCGGTTTGATCGCCATCCAAAACCTTTTGAACGAAAGCGCCACGCCGCCGGCGATCATGAGCATGAGCTATGGCGATTGCGAAGCCTTCAACGGCGCCACCTCCAATGCAGCGTATAACACGGCCTTCCAGCAGGCGGTGACCGAAGGCGTCTCGTTCTTCGTTTCCGCGGGCGATGAGGCTGCGGCGAGCTGCGACGTACAACCGAGCAACGCGCCCTTTAGCGCGACGCATGGTATCGGAGTCAGCGGTTTTGCATCGACTCCGTATAACGTGGCCGTCGGCGGGACGGATTTCGGCGACAGCTTTGCCGGCACCAACGGCACTTACTGGAATGACACCAACTCGTCAACGTACGAATCCGCCGTGTCTTATGTTCCGGAAATTCCCTGGAACGATTCCTGCGCCAGTTTGCTATTTGCGGAGTTCTTTGACTATCCGCAAACTTACGGATCGACCGGCTCTTGCAACAGCACCTTCGGAGAGGAGGTGGCTTTGACCACGGTGGGGGGCAGCGGCGGACCAAGCGGCTGCGCGACGGGATCGCCATCCACAGCGGGCGTGGTGGGTGGAACGTGCAAAGGGTGGCCAAAGCCCTCCTATCAGTCCGTGTTCGGAAATCCCAGCGATGGGGTGCGCGATCTCCCCGATGTCTCGCTCTTTGCCGGCAACGGAGTTTGGAGTCACTATTACGTATATTGCTGGAGCGACCCCACCCAATCTGGGAACGGGTCCGCTCCCTGTACGGCCGGCCAGCCTGAAGACTGGGCGGGAGGGGGAGGCACGTCGTTCGCTTCACCGATCATGGCGGGCATTCAGGCCCTGGTGAACCAGAAAACCGGCGCGCGCCAAGGCAATCCGAATACGGTCTATTACAGCCTGGCAGCCGCCGAGTATGGCGCGAGCGGCGACAGTGCCTGCAATTCAACCCTTGGAAATACCGTCGGCAGTTCGTGCATTTTCTACGACGTGACGCTGGGCGACATGGACGTGAATTGCACCGGCACGGTGAACTGCTACCTGCCCTCCGGCACATACGGTGTGCTCTCCACTTCCAGCAGTTCGTATCTGCCGGCTTACGGCACCACCACTGGCTGGGACTTCGCGACCGGAATCGGCACGGTGAACGCCGCTAATCTGGCGAACAACTGGCCGAGTAGCCTCTCCACCACCACCACCACCGTTAGCTCCAGCCAGAACCCGGCGAAAGAGGGTGTCGCGGTGACCTTCACTGCGACCGTTACCACTAAGGGCGCAAACCCGCCCACCGGCACCGTGACCTTCAACGATGGCACAACATCTATCGGCTCTGGCACCCTAGCCACCGTGAGCGGCTCCCAGGTAGCAACTCTTACCATTTCCACACTCACAGCCGGCTCGCACTCGATCACGGCCGTTTATGGCGGAGACGCGAACAACGCTAGCAGCACATCGGCGGTCCTGACACAGACCATTACCGGCGACACCACCGCTACCAACCTGGGTACTAGCAACCTGAACCCGGCCTACGGCGCCTCGGTCACACTCACTGCGACCGTCTCCACCAGTGGCACACACACGCCCACCGGCACCGTGACCTTCTACAATGTCAGCACAAGTAAAAGTATCGGCTCCGGCACCCTGAGCGGTTCTGGAGCAACTGCTACGGCAACTTATGCGACCAAATCCACTGATCTCGCGGTCGGTGGGAACCAATTAACGGCCGCCTTTGGCGGAGACGCCAACAACTCGGGCAGCACGTCGCAGCCCCTGACGGTGACAGCGGCCAGTCCAACCTACTCGCTGACCAATACCGGCGCCACTTCGGCCACCGTGTTGGCGGGCATCCCGGGGAGCGGTTACGCCTTCACGATAGCGCCGGTAGCACCAGCACCCAACTTCGGAGCTAATGTCACGCTGAGTTGCGCCATAGCTCCCGCCGACCCGACGTTGACACCCAGTGCCTGTGTCTTCAGCGGCACTGGAATTCAGAACAACATCATTCCAGCCACGAGTGGCTCGACAGCGGTGACTCTGAATGTCACTACCGCCGGCCCGAACACGGCGGGAGGGATTAAGAATCTCCGGCGCCGGGCTGACAATCGTTCTCCGTGGCTCCCACTGGCGTTGCCGCTCGCGGGCATCGTCATGGTCGGCTTGGCGGGACGCAAGATGTCCAGGTACTCGGTGATTGCCGCCCTCTGCGCGTCGCTGGTGCTCCTCGGGCTGTTGATTGCCTGCGGAAGCAGCAACAGCACGCCCCCGCCGGTAGGCATTAACGTAACTCCTGCCGGATCGACTCTATGGGCGAGCGGACCCACAGGCGGCAACTGGCCAGCTCAAACGGCGTCGTTTACGGCAACGGTCACGAACAGCAGCAGCAACGCGGGGGTAAACTGGGCCCTGAGCAGCTCGGTGTCTTGCACAGGCAACCCGAACCCTTGCGGATCTTTCACCTCGACGGCCACTTCGACCGGCTCGACCCTCGCCTACACGGCTCCCACGGTGGCCGGGGGTCTCCCGGGAAGCGTAACCGTCACGGCAACTTCGGCAGCCGACTCGACCAAGACCGCTAAGGGCACGGTAACGATCACACCCACAACCGTCCCCGGAACGTACACAGTGACGTTGCAGATAACGGACCCCGCCGCACAGACTCAGCCGACTAACCTGCAGTTCACGCTGGTCGTGCAATAGGACTTGCGATCAGGCTGATTTTACTCAGGGCGCGGACAGCTTCCGCGCCCTTCTTTTTTGTGTCGAATTCTGAGCCGCCGGTTGGGAAAGAACCCCGCCTCAGTCGTCGTCCGGGTCGAGCGGCGGCGTTTTGTCGTTTAGAAAATACTCCGCTTTCAACGCCGACGGGATGGTCTGAAACTGCAAGGGCGTCTGGTTGAAGTCGAAGCAATCGGACAAGTCATCCGCCGCCGCATCCGCGTAGCCGAGCGACGGCAGGCTGAACGTGCCTTCAATGAACTTCAAAATGCTGCCGAAATCGTGCGGCACGTGCGAAATGTACTGCGCTTTCGCGTAGGGCGAGACCACGATCAAAGGCACGCGGAAGCCGTAGACGTAGCCGCATCCCCACTGCGCGCAGTTCACCAGTACTTGCGGAGGCGGAACGTGGTCGTACCAGCCTCCCCAGTCGTCCCAGGTGATGAAGATCGCCGTGTTGGCCCAATAGGAGCTGTTGCCGATCGCATTCACCACCGACGCCACCCACGACGGCCCCGACCCATCGGTGGTCCCGGCGTGGTCCGACGCCTGGCCGGTCGGAATCACCCAGCTCACGTCCTGCAACTGGTTGTTGGCAATGTCGGTGAGGATTTGCGTCTGATTGAGAACTACATTGGCGGTCCAGTCCGATCCTCCGCAGTATGGGCCGTCGTTTCCCTGCTGTGCTCCGCAGATATGCTGGATAGCCTCCGGGGCGTTCCAGATCGCCGGCTGACCGTGTAGTGGAGCCGGCGGTGCAGAACCGGCCGAGTAGTACCGCCAGGTCAGGGATTTCGCTTCCAGCAGATCGCTCAGGGTTGGATGCTCAAAACATGGAAAGATGGGGGCGTTGGAAGTTTCGCTGCCGGTCGGATCGATCAACTTGACTGTAGACCCCGCAAGCGCGTCACACCCGGAGCTTGGCGGGCCGGGCGTTACCGGATTCTCCGAAGCAAACAGATTGCTCCCGGCCGATGGCGCCGAGGTCCCGGAAAAGATGAACTGATGCGCCGGCATGCTCGGCCCCTGGTTGGTCTGGAACATGCGGTCGGCGAAGGCGTACTGCTCGGCTAGCTGGAAATAGGGCTGAATGTCCGACGGGTCCACATAGCCAAACGACAAGTCGGCGGCGGGGCAGTCGGTCGCGCCCGGATTGCATGTATCCGCAATCTTGTCCGCCCCATCCATCTGACATTGCCCCGTCTGCGAATTCAAGTCGCACATCTCGTTGAATGAATTGTGGCTGTGGACAGGGTCGTAGTCCACAACGAGACTGACTTCCTGCAGCGGAATCGTATTGCCGCTCGAGTCTTTTCCGCTTTGCGCGATGTCCGCGCCCCGGCCGATCAGCACCGGATCCTGGAAAAGATTGTCGGTAGAGCGGTTCCCCTGGAAGATCACCACCACATGCTGGATCTTCCCCGGCGGCGGTGGCGGAGGGGGCGAAGAACTGCCGCTGCTGCCGCAGCCATTGAGGCTCACGAGAGTGCCTCCCATCGCCAGCACCACGATCACGAATACTAAAGCGCGTAGCTTGCTCATTGCAGACGTCACCTCGGGGGAGTGAGGTAGGGTATCGCCGCACCGGATCATAACCGCTTTACCCTCATTTTGGATGCGGGCAAGCGCATCCGGGCAAACTGGAATGATGGAGCGCCACTCGATTTTGGCGTCCAATAGGTCCTTATGCCGGAGCACCTTGCATCTAAGCCATTTAAACATAATGGATTAGCAGGCGGTCCCTCGCTAATCTCGACTCCAATAGATTGGGCAAGCCCGGGCACACACCACCAGTTGCCACTGGTAAAATACTCCCGATTGGGCGACGGGGCTCTGCTCGGATTTATTCTGCGCGCGTCACTCTGAACTGTGTCGGCCATCACAGATCGCCGGTAACGACCAGTGTTGTACTGACGATGGGGAGAATTGCCGTGTGCCTTGCCATCCCAGGGAAAATCCTCGAAATCCAAGAGGCGGGTCTGCTGCGTTCGGCCCGCGTGCAGTTCGGCGGGATCGTGCGCCAGGTATCTTTGGACTTTGTCCCCGAGGCCGGTCTGGGCGACTATGTGATGGTCCATGTGGGCTTCGCCATCAGCCGTATAGACGCGTCCGAAGCCGAGCGCACGTACAAGCTTCTGGAGGAGATGGGAGCCCTGGACGCGGAATTGCCGCCGGCGGAACCGTAGCCGTCGCCGCAATCACGGTGAGGCCTTGCCGGGTCGGCCCTGGACGAATCGCGAATCCAGCGTCGCTGTGGCCACAGACGGCTGCCGAGCTTCGCTCGGCTTGGACGGCCGAGGGCGGCCGTCCCTACACGAACTGGCGCGGGTTTCAGTTTATGAAGTATCTTGACGAATACCGCGACCATCGCATTGCGCTCGCTTTGGCGGCGGAGATCGTCCAGCGTACAACCCGTCCCTGGGTGCTGATGGAGATCTGTGGCGGCCAAACCCACACCATCATGCGCTACGGCATCGACGAACTGCTGCCGCGCGGCATCGAAATCGTGCATGGCCCCGGATGTCCAGTCTGCGTTACGCCGCTCGAAATCGTGGACAAAGCTATCACCCTGGCGCTGCGGCCGGAGGTGATTCTGGTTTCCTATGGAGATATGCTGCGGGTGCCGGGGTCTCGTTCAGATCTGTTTCGAGCCAAGGCGCAGGGTGCGGACGTTCGCATCGCATACTCTCCGATTGAAGCGGTGAAGATCGCCCACTCGAATCCCGATCGCAAGGTCGTGTTTCTGGCCATTGGTTTCGAGACCACGGCTCCCGCGAATGCCATGGCGGCATGGCAAGCCCGCTACCAGGGTCTCACGAACTTCTCCATGCTGGTTTCGCATGTGCTCGTCCCGCCGGCGATCCGCGCTTTGATGGTTTCGAGCAGCAACCGGGTACAGGGTTTTATTGCGCCTGGGCATGTCTGCACCGTGATGGGGTGTGAAGAGTATGAGGATCTGGTGCGAGATTTTGGCGTGCCAATTGTGGTCGGGGGATTCGAGCCGGTAGATATTCTGGAGGCCGTCCTCATGCTGGTGCGTCAACTCGAAGCTCGGCAACTCGGGACGGGAGAGGCGCGGCTGGAAAATCAGTATGTGAGATCGGTGAGCCGCCAGGGAAACGCGCCAGCGCGGCAGCTTATCGCCGAGGTGTTCGAAATCGCGGACCAGAAGTGGCGCGGAATCGGGATGATCCCGCGCAGTGGTCTGCGTTTGCGCAAGGAGTATGCCGCTTTTGACGCCGACCGAGTCTATGATTTGTGCGATCTCACGGTTGACGAGCCGGCCGAGTGCATCAGCGCCCAGATTTTACAGGGATTGAGGAAGCCGACGGATTGTCCCGCGTTTGGCATGCGATGTACTCCGGAAAATCCGTTGGGAGCGCCCATGGTATCGAGCGAAGGGGCGTGCGCGGCGTACTATCACTATCGGCGGCATGTGGCCGCGAGTTAGGAGAGCGCATGTCCGCAAAGACCATCGTCGACACCAACTTTCAGCTCAGTTGCCCGGTGCCGCTCCCAGCCAAAGACACAATTCTGCTGGGGCACGGCAGCGGCGGCAAGTTGAGCGCCGAGTTGATTCGCGACATCTTCCTGCCTGCGTTCCAGAATCCAGTGCTGGCGCGTCTGGATGACCAGGCCATCGTGATTGTGAATGGCCAGCGTCTCGCCATCACCACCGATTCCTTTGTGGTGAAACCATTGTTTTTTCCCGGCGGCGACATCGGCTCGCTTGCGGTTCACGGCACGGTGAATGATTTGGCGATGGGCGGCGCAACGCCGCTGTTTTTGAGCGCCGCCTTCATCATCGAAGAGGGTTTCTCGATGGACGAACTCCGGCGCGTAGTGAATTCGCTGCGCCAGGCGGCGGCGGAAGCGGGCGTGCAAGTGGTTACTGGCGATACCAAGGTCGTCGAGAAAGGCAAGGGCGACGGGCTGTTCATCAACACGACAGGAATTGGACTGGTGCCCGAAGGCGTCGACCTTTCCGCCGACCGGGCACGACCCGGGGACAAAGTGCTGCTGAGCGGTTCGATCGGCGATCACGGCATCGCGATTCTGGCGCAACGCGAGGGGCTGGAATTCGAGACAGAGTTCAAAACCAAGATCCAAAGCGACAGCGCCGCCTTGCACACGCTGGTGGCCGCGATGCTTGGCGCGACTCGTAACATTCGCTGCATGCGCGACCCGACGCGAGGCGGCGTCTCCAGCACGCTGAACGAAATCGCGGAGCGTTCGCGGGTTGGCATCGAACTGGAGGAAAGTTCCCTTCCCATCCACGAACAGGTTCGAGGCGCATGCGAGTTGCTGGGGCTCGATCCTTTATATGTCGCCAATGAAGGTAAGCTGATCGCAATCGTGGCGCCCGAATCCGCCGACGCAGTGCTGCAGGCGATGAGGCGTCATCCGCTGGGAGCGGAGGCGCAGATTATTGGCACTGTAAAGAAGGAAAACGCGGGGCTGGTCACCATGCGAACGCCGTTCGGCACGAGCCGTATCGTTGACATGCTGGCGGGCGATCAATTGCCGCGCATCTGCTAGCACCGTGACCGCATGACGAATCATGCAGGTCGGGCTTTATTGCCGCCGGGCCGGCGAGGACGCCGGCGCTACTGAGGGAATTATGCACGAGATGGGAATCGCGAATTCGGTGCTGGAGGCGGTCAGGACGGAGATGATCCGTCATCCGGGAATGTATCCGTGCAAAGTCGGTGTCCGGATCGGCGAGATGTCGGCCATCGATCAGGATGCATTGCGCTTCTGTTTTGAAGCGATCGTTCGCGAGACCGATCTGGAATCGCTGGAACTGGCGGTCGAGATCTGTCCCCTGCGTTATCGTTGCCCAGCCTGCGAACGTGACTTCGTCGTGCGCGACTACGATTCGCGCTGTCCGCAATGCGCGAGCCTGGAAACGAAATGCATCAGCGGAGATGAGTTGGAGTTGGCCTATCTGGAGGTGGAAGAATATGGAGCGAGTACCGTTGGAACGAAAAGTTCTCAGTGAGAACGACCGCATCGCCGCTGAATTGCGCGCCCGATTTCAAGAGCACGGCGTTTTGTGCCTCAACCTCATCAGTTCTCCCGGCTCCGGCAAAACCAGCCTTCTGGAGCGCACTCTGGAAGCTCTGCCGCAGCATGATCGCGTGGCTGTACTAACCGGCGATATTCAGACCGAAAACGATGCCAACCGGCTGAAGCGATTTCACTTCCCGGTAAAACAGATCACGACCGGAGGCACTTGCCACCTGGACGCTCGCATGATCGAACGTCATCTGGCGGATTGGAAACTCGAGAACCAGCATCTCGAAGACCTGGATCTTCTGCTCATCGAAAACGTCGGCAACCTGGTTTGCCCCGCCAGTTACGATCTGGGAGAAGCGGCCAAGATCGTGGTCTTGAGCGTGACCGAAGGCGAAGACAAGCCGCTGAAATATCCATCCATATTCTTTAAGTCCGACTTGTTGGTGCTGAGCAAAATCGATCTGCTTCCGTACGTTCCCTTTGACATCGACGCAGCGGCGGAAAATGCCCGCAAGGTGCATCCCGGGATGGAGATTGTGAAAGTGTCTTGCCTGACTGGCAACGGCTTGCACGAATGGATGTTGTGGCTGGCGGAGCGGCGCAGAGCATACAAACCGCTGCTGCAGGACACTGCGAGCCGATGAGGTATGGAAGTTCGGCGCCAGATCGAAGTCTCCGGCATTGTGCAGGGAGTTGGATTCCGGCCGTACGTCTATCGTCTCGCTACCGGCAGGCAACTTAGAGGCACGATTCGCAACACTCCCGCCGGAGTAACCATCGAAATCCAGGGGCCGGCAGAAACCGTTCAGGATTTCGTTGAGCGCCTGCCCGCCGAAGCGCCGCCCCTGGCGCGGATCACGGGTTTCACCGTAAATGAAATCCCGTGCAATGGCGATCGAGACTTCCGCATTATTCATAGCCACGAGGGCGAAGAAGTTCGCACGCTGATTTCGCCGGACGTCGCGATTTGCGCGGACTGCTTGCGCGAGATGTTCGACCCGAAGGACCGGCGTTATCGCTATCCATTTATTAATTGCACCAACTGCGGGCCGCGCTTCACCATCATTCGCGATATTCCTTACGACCGGCCGAGCACATCGATGGCGGTGTTTCAAATGTGTCCGACATGTCTTGCGGAATACGAGAATCCGCTGGACCGCCGCTTTCACGCCCAGCCCAATGCCTGCTGGGAGTGCGGACCTCGAGTGGAACTCTGGGATAAGTCTGGACGGCGGATCGAATGCCGCGATCCCATCGTCGAAGCGGCGTCCGGACTGCATGCAGGACTAATCGTGGCGGTGAAAGGTCTCGGCGGTTTCCATTTGGCGGTCGATGCGACAAACCCTGCGGCGGTCGCTCTGCTGCGCCAGCGGAAGCGCCGGGTGGAGAAACCGTTCGCCGTGATGGTTCCGGATTTACAGGCCGCCGAGGAAATCTGCGAAGTGAACGATGCGGCGCGGATGGTTCTGCAATCGTTCGAGCGGCCCATTGTTCTGCTGCCAAAAGTTCTGCTGCAGAAAAAAACGGCCGGCGCGCTGCCCGACGAGGTCGCGCCCTTCAACCACTACCTGGGAGTTTTTCTGCCGTACACCCCGCTTCATTACCTGCTGCTCGCCGCGGGAGGATTCAAGGCTCTGGTGATGACCAGCGGCAACCTGAGCGAGGAGCCGATCGCAATCGACAATCGCGAAGCGGTCAGTCGATTGAGCGGCCTCGCCGACCAATTCCTCGTGCACAATCGCGACATCCTGCTGCGCTCGGACGATTCCGTGGTACGCATTGCAGGCGGCATCACTCGACAGTTGCGGCGCTCCCGCGGGTTTGTTCCGGTGCCTATCTTCTTGAAAGACGATCGCAGTAGGAAAGATCAAGCCAGCGACGCTCAGCCTTCGGTGCTGGCCGTCGGAGGCGAACTCAAGAACACCATCTGCCTCACCAAAGGCAAGCACGCTTTCTTGAGCCAGCACATCGGAGATTTGGAGAACGTAGAAAGTTACAGTTTTTTCCACGAAGCCATCGAGCATCTGGAGCGGATTCTGGAAATCCGGCCGGAGATCGTCGCCTACGATCTTCACCCCGATTACTTCTCCACCAGATGGGCGCTGCAACAGAGCGGAGTGCAGCTGGTTGGCGTGCAGCACCATCACGCTCACATTGCCAGTTGTATGGCGGAGAATCACCTTGAAGGGCAAGTAATTGGATTTGCCCTGGATGGCACCGGCTACGGAACGGACGGAAATATTTGGGGCGGAGAAGTGCTCATCGCAGGGTATGAAGGTTTTGAACGCGCGGCTCATTTCGAGTATGTGCCTTTGCCCGGTGGAGCGGCCGCGATCCGCGAGCCCTGGCGGATGGGGGTAAGCTACCTGGTGCTCCACTTCGGGCGCGAGTTTCTGAAGCTCGACATCCCGTTCGTTCGCCAACTGAATAGGCCAAAGGTCGATCTTCTCCTGCGCATGATTGATCAAGGCGTAAACTCACCGCTCACGTCCAGTTGCGGACGTTTGTTCGACGCCGTGGCCGCGCTAATCGGAATCCGTCAAGAGGTTAATTACGAGGCCCAGGCTGCGATCGAACTAGAAATGGCGATGGGACGGTCTGAGATGACATCGTCAGAAGAAGATACTCCCTATCCGATAAGGCTCTTGCCCGACGGCGACCACTGGCTCATCAGCACTCGTCCGCTGTTTGAAACGTTGCTGGATGACCTCGGCCGCAATGTTTCTGTGGCCGCGATCAGCCGGCGTTTTCACGATGGGTTGGTTGAGGGATTCGTCCAGTTGGCCACGCTGCTGCGAAGTAAGACCGCCCTCAACCGTGTGTGCCTGAGCGGAGGGACGTTTCACAACGTCTACTTGTCGCAACGGCTCGAAGCTCGGCTGTCCGAAGTTGGATTTGAGGTGTTCACACAGAGGGAAGTACCGTCCGGGGACGGCGGTTTGAGCCTGGGACAGGCGGTAGTGGCGGCCGCCAGGGCACTTCGTACAACATGATTATATATGCCTTACTTATAGTATTATGTAAGACATGAAAGACCTATGTTCTACGTTCACATCCAAGGGCCAACTTGTGATTCCGGCGGAGCTTCGCCGCAAGCACAAAATCGAAGCGGGCACCAAGGTTAAGTTCCTGGAAGACCAGTTCGGCCGCATCGTTTTGCAGCCCATCACCGAGGAGTACGTCGATCGTGTCATGGGCTTGTTTGCGGATGGGCCGGATCTGCTGGCCATTTGGAAAAAGAAACATCGCGAAGAAGGCCAGCACGATAAATGAAAACCTACGTGCTCGATGCCAGCGCCCTGATTGCTTTTCTGCAGAAAACGGCGGGGGCTCATAGAGTCAACGAGCTTTTAAAAGAAGCCCAGCAAGAGCGTGCGAAGGTGTTGATGTCAGCGGTGAATTACGGGGAAGTGTACGGCACGATTCTCCGCGAGCGCGGGCCCGATCAGGCATTCCTGGCTGTGCAAGTCCTGAGTCCTCTGCCGATCGAGGTGTTGGATGCCACGCCGCAGAGGGCGTGCAAAGCCGCCAACATAAAGGTCAAACATAAGCTTTACTACGCCGACAGCTTTGCTGCAGCCCTGGCGATCGAACATAAGGCCACGCTGGTGACCAGCGATTCCGATTTCCGCAAACTCGGCCACGGTTTTCCCGTGGTTTGGCTGAAGGCCTGAGGAACGCACTTTGCGCGAGTGGAGAGGGTCGCCTTGCGGCGGCCGACATCTGGGTACCTTAGCGCAAATCCAAAATTGCTGTGACCACGGGCGGCGGGCCGAGCTGCGCTCGGCCTGGACAGACGAGGGCGTCTGTCCCTACCCGGGCAGGACACAGCTACGGTGAATCCGCACTAAACACTCTGCAATTGTGGCCTTGGCGCGGTCACGTCTCACTTACTTCTGCTCAGCGCGCCCAGTGTGCTGAAATCATGGGGCCGACCGTGCCACGGCGCCCGTGAGATCGATTTGCGCGGCGGAGTGTGCGACATCAATGCTGAAATCGCCGGCATCTGCCACCCAGCCATGTTTGCCGCTGTCGTAGTAGGAAAATGCCCTCCGGTCGAGCGTGACCGAAACGTGCCGGGTCTCGCCCGCGTTCAGTTGCACCTTCGCGAATCCCTTCAGTTCCTTCACTGGCCGGGAGACGCTCGCATGCGGTTCGCCTACGTACACTTCGGCAACTTCGGCGCCGGCACGATGGCCGGTGTTGGTCACGTCGAAGCTGACCGTAACCGCCTGGTCGCCTGTCGCACGCGCCGGAGTGATGGAAAGATTCTTGTAAGCAAATGTGGTGTACGACAGGCCGAAACCGAACGGGAACAGGGGTTTGACCTCCGATTTATCGAAGTGCCGGTAGCCGAGAAACAAGCCCTCGGCGTAGACAACTTTCTTCTCCGCGCCCTTCGGGTAATAGTTGTCATGCGCGGCGTTGTCCTCCCAGCGGCGCTCGAAGGTCACGGGGAGTTTGCCCGACGGGCTGTAGTCGCCAAACAGGAGCTGTGCCAGGGCGGTGCCACCTTCCTGCCCGGGATACCAAGCCTGCAACAGCGCGGGCACGCGATCGAGCCAGGGATTCATATCCACGGCGCCGCCGGACGTTACCACAACGATGGCGTTCTTATTTGCCGCGCTTATTTGTTGGATGAGTTCGTCCTGCGCGGGAGGAAGTTGGAAGGTGCGGTCGGCGCCCTCGCTCTCGCTGTTCGGATCGAAGCCCACCGCCAGCACCACGGCGTCCACCTTCGCCGCCAGCGTTTTCGCGGCGGCGCTCACAATCGCGTCTGGACGCACGATGCCGACTTTAACGCTCGGACCACCCCAGCTCCAATGCACGAAGTACTCGAAACGAGTCTTGTGCGGACCCGCCGCCAGCGGCAACCGTACCTGGCCCACTAATGAGCGGGCGAGTTCCCAGTTGTCGATTACAAGCTTGTCGTCAACGTAGAGGCGATAGCCAGCGCCCTCGCTGGCGCCTTCGACAAAGAAGAGGTGCTCCCCGGGATCGCTGGGCGTGAAATATCCCGACCACCGGATCGACACACCATATTGATTCAGGCCGTTACCCAGCGACTGATAGGCGCTAATGTGTCGATCGATGCGATGGGCTGCGGGCGTGCCACTCAGATCGGAATTATCGAACGCCTCCATGTTGATGCCCGGCTCCTTGCCGGCGGCATCGATCGAGAAAACCGTGGCATCGGCCAGATCATCCAGAGACGGGAGTCCCTGCTCGTAGTAAACCCTTGCGCCGCTGCCGAGATATCGAGCGAGGCCTTCCAGGTAGCTCACAGCGGTAAAGGGACGCACCCCGGCGCTGCCTCCGCCGACCACTTGCGCCGGATAGGCATCCGGTCCGATCACGGCGATCGACTTGATCTTCGACTTGTCCAGCGGCAGCAGGTTGCCTTCGTTCTTGAGCAGCACCATGCCCGAGCGCGCAGCCTCGAGCGCGACCTCTCCGCCGGACTCGTTCAGCAGCGGGATGGATAAATCGGTTTGCTCACGATCGAGCCAGCCAAAGCGAATCGCGGTGCGCAGGATGCGCCGCACCTTGTCGTCAATCGTCGCCTCGCTGACCGTGCCCGCCTTCACGGCCGGCAGCAGCGTGGCGCGATTCATGAATTTCCCCGACGGCATCTCCAGATCCAGCCCGCCATTAGCCGCGGCCACGCCGTCGTAGGTTGATTCCCAGTCGGACATCATGATTCCGTCGAAGCCCCACTCTTTCTTCGCGATATCGTTGTTCAGATAGCCGTTCTGGGTCGCGTGCTTGCCATTGATGAGATTGTAGGAATCCATGATCGCGCCCACGTGCGCTTCTTTCACCGCAGCCTCAAACGTGGGCAGATAGATCTCATGCATGGTGCGCTCGTCGATGATGGAATCGGCGTCGTGGCGCAGGAATTCCTGGTTGTTGCCCATGAAGTGCTTGATGGTCGCGCTCACGCCCTGGTTCTGCATGCCCTCGATGTAAGCGACCGCGGTGCGCGATGCGAGAAACGGATCCTCGCCAAAGTACTCGAAATTCCTGCCGCACATGGGGGCGCGAGAAATGTTCACTCCCGGCCCCAGCATGAAGTGGACGCCGCGGGCGCGCGCGTCCTGGCCGATGACCGCGCCTATGCGCTGGGCAAGCTCCGGGTCCCACGTCGCCGCCAGGCCGACGCCGCCAAAAGTTGTAGCGGGACCGTAGTTTCGGACGCCAACCGGCCCATCGGACATTTTCAACCGGGACAAGCCAATGTGCTTGATCTCGCGGATGTAGAAATCGTCCACGCCGCCGATGAGATCGATTTTCTCTTCGAGCGAAAGTTGCTTGAGCATCGCGTCGGCGCGGGCTTCGATGGCAGGAGTGGAGGCGGAGGGCGCCTGGGCCCAGGTGGCGAGAGAAGAAACAATAAGAAGGACGACGGCAAAGTTCAGCTTGCGTGTCATGACGGACCTCGGTAGGAATTGTAGCTCAGCCTGAAAGAAAGTCGCTGCCCAAGCCGCGGGCGTGAGGGAGAAGAACGAATCAGAGGAGGGCCGCCAGCGGACGCCAGCGGCCTGAATGTCCCCGTGCCGATTAGCACTGCTTGTCGTCTACCAGGTGGGCCTTGATTGTCCGGCCATGCGGAGTTCTAAGCGTGAGATTCTTGCCCTTGAGAACGAGCTCGACATCCTTGTCCTTCGCGGAAAACACATCGTCGATCTCCTCAAGAACGGGTGTTTCGTACTCGCTGCAGTACGTTTGGCCGGAAGCCCGCACCGAAAAATAAAGCAGGTAGTAGTGGATTCGTGGATAGCGGCTGAAGTAGTACGGATTACGCAGCACCTTTCGTACGCTGACGATCTTGCCCGTCTGCTGACCTTCACTTGACGAACCTTGCGGAGGCGCTGGACCGCCTGCGCGCATGGTCGCGGCAAGAAAAACCGTTGCCAGCAGGGCCATATGCAACACGCTGCGTCGCAATTCCCCGTTTGCCATATCCGACTCTCTTCTCCTCCGCAGCCGCATAAGGGCCAGACCACAGCGAAGCAGCCTTCCGACGTGGACTCGTACCCCCAGTCTTCGTCCCGCTGTGAGTTACACACAGCGACCGTCGTCGAAGTTTTAGAAATGCCTTCTGCCCAGCAAGCGCCGCCAGTCGATCGCGATATGCTCCACCAACGATTCCCTCCGCCATCGTATCGCAGAAACCCAGAAGAAGCTAAATCCGTCTTGGAGCGCGACTCATAGCTCCCGCCCCCGGCGTCACAGCGCTTGGTGATGTGTCTCATTCCGAAAATTAGTATTCTCTATTAAGATAATTGTTTATGTATAGTATCCATCGGCCTTCTTGGGATTTGATCCAGCGGCGCTTGGATGATCACGGTCCCGTACAAGATCACGCTCTCAGTTTGGAAGGAGAATTAATAACAAGACTAACGACAGAACTAACAAGAAAAACTCGTTCTGTGGAGATGACCCATGACCAATGAACCAACCTATCAAGCTGCCGCCCCTTCGCAGGGCGAGGCGCTCGCCATCGCGCAAGGCCGCGTAACCGAGGATTGGCTGGCAGTGTGGATCGGCTTGTTCGTATTCGCTCTGTCGCTGGCTTTGCTCAAAGGAATCGATCTGCTGGGATGGGCGGTCACAACTTCGGTATGGACAGCGCCATCGAAGGCATTGGCTCCCGCCTCAAAGCACTTTGCCAATCTCTCCGCTCCGCTCTCGCTCCTGGCAACCTATTTCTTTCTGCTGGTCGTATTGCTGCTGGCGGCCAAAGCTCTGCGGGCCGATCTTAAGCGCTTCGCGGCGGGCTTCACGGCGATATTCATCGTCAGTTATGCCTGCTGGTTTCTGGGAAGTTGGGCCTACATTGCCGCAACGCCTGACAAGCGCCCGGCATTGAAGATCGCGTGGTCGCTGAACCTCACCAACGAGTCGGGATTCATCATCGCTCTGCTGGCGGGCTTGATCGTCGGCAATTTTCTTCCGGGTTTGGCTAAGGCGCTGAAAGAGGCGGTCCGCCCCGAGTTGTACATCAAGACTGGCATCGTGATTCTCGGCGGATTTCTGGGGATTGCGGCGCTGGAGCAGCGGCAACTGGCGACCTCGGTCATCTTCCGCGGCATCTGCGCCATCATCGAGGCCTACCTGATTTACTGGCCGATCGTATACTTCATCTCGCGCCGCTATTTCGGATTCAGCCGCGAATGGGCCGCTCCGCTGGCTTCCGGCATTTCCATTTGCGGCGTGTCCGCGGCCATCGCAACCGGCAGCGCGATTCGGGCGCGACCGGTCGTGCCGATCATGGTGTCATCGCTGGTCGTGATCTTTTCCGTCATTGAGCTGATGGTGCTTCCCTTCGCCGCCCAGCACTACCTATACGGACAGCCCATGGTCGCGGGCGCGTGGATGGGGCTTGCCGTCAAAACCGACGGCGCAGCGGTGGCCAGCGGCGCCATCACCGACGCCCTCATTCGCGCCAAAGCGCTGGCCGCTACCGGAGTGGTTTACCAGGCCGGTTGGATCATGGGCGTCAGCGCCACGGTGAAGGTGTTCATCGACGTCTTCATCGGCGTATGGGCTTTTATTCTCGCCTGGATCTGGTCGGCCAAGATTGAACCACGCCCCGGAGAGAAAGTCAGAACGGTCGAGATCTGGCAGCGCTTTCCGAAATTCATTCTGGGTTACGTGGCTACGTTTCTGATTGTGCTCGCCATCGGCATCGCCGCTCCGGGCCTGATCCCCAAAGTGAAGGCCTCAATGGCGCAAGCCAACCTGTTTCGCGCCATTTTTTTCCTGATGACCTTCTTCGCCATCGGAGTGCTCTCCAATTTCCGCAAATTGTGGCAGGAGGGCATCGCTAAGTTGGCAGCAGTCTATCTGCTCTGCCTGTTCGGATACATCATTTGGGTCGGCCTGCTGATCTCGTGGCTGTTCTTCCACGGAATACTGCCGCCGGTATTAAAAGGATAGGTCGAAAGGATAAGGACAAGTATGACAGAACCTAGCGTAGCGGAAGAAATCAAGAAAATGGAAGGCGAGTACGAACCTTTGCTCCCGGTTGAGCGCAAGTTGATTTGGTACACGTTCTCTACGGGAGTGGTGCTGCTGGCAATCTTCGTGTTCATCAGCCGCTGGTTCCGATAGGGCTTGTGCTGCACCACAGTGGAGGGACGAGCGTCTCGCCCGTCAAGCCGGGCGAACTTAGGGGTCCGGGCACGGATTGCCCTCACCTCCGGCAGGCAAACTCTTGCTGCTTTGCGTCACGAAATATCCAGCCGTTGTGCCGTGGTCACAGGCCCTTATGACGCACATCACAGACCGGATGGTCATGCGACGGCAGAATCGGAATGATCGCCCTCTCAAACGACCACTGCGTAAAGGAGCAAGGCCATGGCCTCGACTGCCACCCCCATCAAGCCGGAACTGCTGCGGACGCTTCCCTCCGATGCCGTGCGCCAGATTCAATGGCGATTTGCCGACCGCTACGACCTGCAGATGCTGGTGCAGTCGGCACGGTCAGTAGCCCGCGGCCCGGTGGCGCGACTGGTGGCCAACGGCGGCCGCAATTCGCACGATTGGACCCCGGCCAAGAACGAACTGCTGAAGGCGTTCGACGAGGCTGGAATCACGGCCGTCTTCATGGAGCCCGAGCATGGGGGATTTATCGCCGGCCCCAAGAACCTGGCGCTGGCGCTGGTGGCGTTTGAACTCGCCTGGGTGGACGGCGGGGCCGCAACCGGCAGTCTGGCCGGCTGTCTGGCCCTGGCGCCGATTCACGAGCGCGGCACGCCCGAGCAGCAAGCAAAGTATATGCAGTTGGCCGCGCCGCCTCAGCCGGGAGAGGATCGCAAGCCCTGGCGGGGATCGTTCTGTCTCACCGAGCCCATCCCCTACGTCGGCGTTGACACCGGCATGCTCAACGGAAAAATCCGCATCGCCGAATGGAAAGAAGGAGAAGAACCGACTCTGCAAGTGGAAAAGCGCGGGCGCTTCATCACGAATATTGGGTTTGCCAATTTTGTGACGGCGGCGGTGGATTCCGGCGACGAGCGCATCAAGGGAAGCTGCATGGTGATTTTGGAAGAAGGCGATCCCGGGACATTCGATCGCGGCACGCCTACGCGCAAGCTCGTGCATCAGCTTTCTTCGACTGGCGATCCGATCTTCAGCCTGCGCATCCCGGCGAGCCGGATTGTCGGCGGCTACGACTTGAAAGATGGCGTCATCGTGCCGCGTTTCAACCACAGCGAGGTCATTGAAGCCGTATTTCGCCGGACGCGCGTGACTGTGGGCGTCATGACCGCGGCGAAATTGCTCTCGGCGGTCGAGCCGGTTATAAGGTATCAGCGCGGACGATTCCGTGGCGCGGAGACAGCGGCGCCCGGATCGGTGCGTTACGAACTCGGCTTGCAGGCTCGCCAAGACGCGCTGCACCGGTTGGTGGACATTTGGGCGACCGGCGAGGCGAGCGCGGCGCTGGGGTTTGCGGCGGCGCGCGCGTTTGACGAACTGGATCCGCTGGAACGCGAGGCGGACAAACTGCTGGATGCGCAGGGAGTCACCAGCGCCAGAGCGCGCGCCAAACTGCAACGCGAAGCGTCGGAACGCGCGGCGGATCTCATCCGCTTGTCTGCCGGCTTACCTGCTAACGATGCTAAGCGAGCGCAACTGGAATCCGATCCGCTTCTGCGGTTCGTTCTTCTGGACTCGCTGGCCGACGTCCTTTGCCCCGCCACCAAGCTGTGGAATACCGGCTGGGGCGCGCAGATGATGCGCGAAGCCGTCAGCCTGATGGGCGGCTACGGCATCACCGAAGACTGCCCGGGCTTCCTCGGCAACAAGTGGATGGACGCACAACTCGAAGCGACCTACGAAGGCCCAGAAGCTGTGCAGCGGCGCCAACTCTCCATCACCATGACCAACCCGCTCTTCCGCGCGCAGTTCCAGGCGTGGATTAAGGAGATGCGCGGCATCGCGTCCGACCGCCCCGGCACCGGCGCATGTGCGCTGGCAACCGCCATGGGGATGTGGCTGTGGACGCTGGAGCGTTTGCAGCACTCGACCGACGCCGACGGCGATCGTCTCTACCAGAGCGCGCGTCAGGGTGTGACGTTCCCGCTGGCCGACGCGCTCTGCTGGCTGCTCGCGGCGCGCTGCCAGATTCTTGACGCGAGAGAACTGGAGCGGCGCGGAGCGAGCGATCCAGCCGTTTCTGAAGGGCTAGCCGGCCTGGTGAATTTCATGACCGACCTGTGCCACGTGCAGTCGGCGCGCGCCAGTGGAGAAGTGGCCCGCATCTGCGCGGAGTTGGTGTTCGGATACAACCGTCACCCCGCGTGGGATGAAGCGGGATACCGGGGCTGCTTCCAGCAGGACGAATTGGATTCTCTTGAGGGCGTTATTCCGGGCATTGGTTCTTACGGCTTGGATGTCATCGGAAACGACGGCTCGCATCCGAAAAAAGCCGGCCCCTGCGCGAAGTGCAATGGCGCCGACCAATTCCTCTCGTTGCAAACCAAGCTCTCCACCTGCCTCACCGGCTGCCGGCTATCGAAAGATCGAGCCGCCGAGGCGATTTCGAAGCTCATGATTCCCGAGGCGCTGGACTACCCAGCATGAGCGCCGATTCCCAAGAACCGGCTGCCGCGATCGATCCGCGAGAGAGAGAGCAACAAAAGATCGAACGGCAACAGATGTCCGTCGACATCGCCTGCGTGGGCTTCGGTCCCGCGATGGGCGGCTTCCTGACGACGCTAAGCCGCGGCTTGCTGAATGCGGATGGCTCGGTGCGGCTGGAGAGCGCGACGTCCCCCGGCATGCCTCTGCAAGTAATCTGCTACGAGCGCGCCGACGGGCTGGGCTTCGGAGTCTCGGGCGCGGTCACGCGAGCGCGCGGGATACGCGGTAGTTTTCCCGGTGTTGACCTTACCGAGATTCCGATGTCGGCGGCCGTAAAGAAAGAGAAGCTCGTCTATCTGCTCGATCCCACGCCGGCCAGCAGGCGATCACTAGCATTCAGGACTGCCGACCGTGTGCTGCGCTTGCTCAGGCTGAAGCATGACGCCTTCGAGCTGCCGTACACCCCACCCTTCATGCGGAAACACGACGGCATCGTGCTGTCTCTTGGCCAGTTCAACCAATGGGTCAGCGATCAAGTAGCAGCCTCCGGAGTGGTGCAAATCTGGCCGGGCATGCCGGTCGCCGAACCGCTCATTGAAGGGGACGCCGTTACTGGAGTAAGGCTCGCCGATCAGGGTACCGATCTTCAAGGGCGTCCCGACGCCGGTTTTACGCCGGGAATGGATCTGCGCGCCGCTCTGACGGTAGTGGGCGACGGCCCAGTCGGAGCCGTAGGCCGCAAAATCGATGCGCAAATCGGAATGCCCCGAGGCCATCAGTCCCGCGAATGGGCGCTCGGCATGAAGATGGTCGTCGAACTTCGAGAAAACAGCGGACTGGAGCCCGGCACGGTCTTGCACACCATCGGATTCCCCGAGCCGGAAATTTTCGGGTTTCTCTATGTTCATCCCGAAAGGCTGGCGTCGGTTGGCATTTTTGTTCCGTCCTGGTTCCGCAGTCCAGTGCGCACGGCCTATCGCTACCTGCAGCACTTCATGCTTCATCCTTATTTGTGGCGTTATCTCGAAGGTGGAACGCTGAAGTCGTGGGGAGCGAAGTCGCTGCAGGAATCCGGACGCCACGGCGAGCCATATCTCGCGGGCAACGGCTACGCCCGCATCGGCGAAGGATCGGGAAGCACGAACGTGCTGGCGGGATCTGGCGTGGATGAAGCCTGGAGCACCGGCGTGCAACTGGCGGAAGCGGTCATCGAATTGGCAGAGCAGAAGCGCGCCTTCACTCGCGAAAACCTCGAAGCAACCTACGTGCGCCGCCGCCGCGAGAGCTGGGTCGATCGCGAATCGAAGATCGCGGCCGACTCGCGCAATGGATTCCAGCAGGGCGTCGTCACCGGAATGATCGGCATGGCCGTAGCGGGCTTGACCGGCGGGAGGGTCACGCCAGCCCTGCGTCCAACGCCCAGCCGCCTGCCTTCGCTCGAGGAAGCGTACGGATCGCGGATTTCGCCGGCCGAGTTGAAACAGATGCAAGAGGAATGCGCCGCCCAAGGCGCTTCTCTGCACGACCGGATTATGGACCGCTGTGGCTGGCCGCCGATTCCGATGGATGGCAAGCTGCTCATCTCACACCAGGATGCTCTGCTCATGGGCGGAGGCGTGCAGGCGCCGGCCGGCTTTGCCAATCACGTGATCTTTCGTCGTCCGGAACTCTGCCGCGCTTGTGAAACCAAGTTGTGCGTGGAGATGTGCTCAGGGCAAGCGATCACCCGCGGCGAAGGCGAAGTGCCCGCCTTCGATCGTGAAAAGTGTGTTTACTGCGGCGCGTGCCTGTGGAATTGCCAGGCCGACGGTGACGATGCGCAAGGAAACATAGAATTCAAGGCCGGTGCGGGAGGCTTGCACTCGACGCTGAACTGATTCAAGTTCGAGATGGGCCCGTGTCAATTTGTGTCTTAAGGTCTTCCCCTGTGTACCTCTGTGTCCCCTGTGGTAAAAGGTTCTTAGACCTAGAAACCACGGCGGACACAGGGTTCACGGAGACCCGGGCCGCCGACAGACCCGATTCATTTTGTAGTTAGAGAGAATAGGACTCGGATGACAAACGGATATCACATAGTAGTCTGCGGCAGCATCGTACCCGACCCGCTGCAAACTCTGGAGCCGGTGCAATCTTCAACCGGCCCCGCGCTGAAGAACGAATCCATGCTTCCTGCCGTACTCGACCCCTGGGCGGCTCATGCTTTGTATGAAGCGGCCAACCTGGCTTCCAAGGTCGCGGGCAGCAAGATCTGGTTGGTAAGCGTGGGACCCAAAGCAAAGCTCCAGCAAGTGATGATGACGATTGCGCAGCGAGTGAGTTTTGAACTCGTCCCGGTCGATTCCAGCGCCAGCGGCTTTGCCGACGCGCACTCGACCGCCGCGCTGCTCGCGGACACCATTCAAAGCATCGCCGGTCTTGATCGCACGCGCTTGCTCGTATTCGGCGGTTGGGAATCGGCTTCGCGAGGCGCAGGCGCGACCATGCAGTTGGTCGGAGAGCGGCTTGGAATTCTCGACCAGTTTCAAGGCGTCGACCAACTCAGCATTCAAGGCGACGGCTCGTTCGAAATTTTGGAGCGCATCGAGGGCGGGCGGCATCAGATTTCGGTTTGCCAGGGGCCTCCGGCTTTGTTCGGATGGGCGACCGGCAATTTGCCCGAGCCGCGCAACAATCCTCAGATCGGAATGGCGAACATGCGCACGGTGATGCCCGCGCTGCAAAAAGCGAAGTCCGTGCCGCTGCCCGCCGGTGGATTGCACTTCCTGAGCGCCAGCCCGCCTAAACAACAGCGCCAGACGCGCGTAGTGAAAGACCTGTCGCCCGAGCAGATCGCGCAAGAGCTTGCGGAATGGATCGGCAAGTAAGTGGCTAGATCAAAATTCCAATCGCAGACCCTGAAGGGGCGATTGGGACCGATCGATTTACGGCATCGCTAAAGCGATGCCCTGATACGAGGCGCAAGTTTTTCCGCAGTTGTTAGGTAGTAACCTGTGGCGTAAATCAGATTCGTATCAGGGCATGCCTTCAGGCATGCCAAAAGCGCATTAGCATGAACGCGCCTTCAGACGCTGGATTTTATCAACGGAGATCAAGACACTAATGTCAAAGAACATTTTATTTCTGGCGCACATTGCGGAAGCTGGCAACGCGCTCCCGAAAGTGTCGTATGAAGTCCTGGGCGCTGCCGTGAAGTTGACGAAGCAGTTCGGCGCAATCCTGACCATCGGCCTGATCGGCGAGGACGTAACCGGAGCGGCAGAAACGATTGCCGCCGCCGGAGCCGATCGAATTTTTGCGGTCTCAGGCCCCGATTTCGCGACCGCGCGCTACGCGAGCGATGCCGCGGCAGCGGAAGCAATCTGCCGGTCAGCGGGAGCCGACCTGATTCTCGCGCCCGCGACTTCACGGTTCGCGCGGGTTCTGCCCGGAGTGGCGCATCGTCTGAACGGATGCGTGGACACGCATGTCACCGCGCTCGAAGCCGAAGCTGTTAGCGGCGAACTGCGCGCAACGCGCTGGTGCTATCGTCAGCGGATCGAAGCAGTCATTCGTCGCGAGGCGCGTCCTTGGATTGTGTTGCTCGAGTCCGGCTGCGCACCAGCCTGGACGGGCGCAAGTGGCGCGGCCAAAGTCGAAGAGATTCCCGTAACACTCCCGCCGGTGGCCACAAGAACGACCGTCAGCGGCGTCCGCGCTCCGAAGAGCGACGCACAGACCATCCGTCCCGACGCCGACTTGCTGTTTGTCACGGGCGCGGGCTGGACCAAGAAGCAGGCTGACGGAAAGACCCATGTCGGCGAAGCGGAGACGCTGATTCTCGATTTCCTTCGTACTTCGGGCGCATCGCTAGGCGGCAGCAAATCGCTGGTCGATCAATCGGGAGAAAGTCAGGCGGTGCTAGGCTTCATGACCCATCTGAACCAGGTCGGCCAGACCGGATCGACGCCGCGCCATCCCAAGGGTCTGTCCACGTGTTGCCACGGCGAGGAGCCCCATGTCGTGGGCTGGCGCTTCATCAACGAGCGCCGCGCCGTGAATCTCGACCCGAACTGCGGATGGGCACGCGGGAAAGCAGATGTGCTTTACGTAGCCGATGCCTTTGCAGTGCTGGCGAAACTGAACGCTCTCCTCGCGCAGAAAGACCGAACCAGTCCCGAAGCAGTGCCTCAGAAGGCCTGATCTAGGAGGGCTGAATAGCCTTTCCCGCTCCAACGCGGGCAGCCGAGGTGGCCAGGCGATTGGCTTCAACGTTGTTCTCACGCGGGACGTGGGAGATCGAAAAATCGAGCGACCGGGCCAATTTCCGGCACGTCCAATTCAGGGAATAGAGCCGCGGGCTGCGGCAGCCGTACTCGCCCCGCATCTGCTTGACCACTACTTCGGAATCCGAAAACACGTGAAGCGCCTTGGCCCCAAGCCCCAGGGCGCATTGCAGCGCTTCCAGCAGAGCTACATACTCGGCAACATTGTTGTCCTGGCGCCCAATCCATTTAGCGATTCTGATCGTGCCGTCGCCGGAGCCGTCCAGCACAACTCCAATACCGGACGAGCCGGGATTCCCGAGAGAGCCGCCATCGACGTAGGCCACGAGATCTGACATTCGGTTGGTGAGCCAGTAACAACCATGCGTGACCTGTTTACCGGTGTCAAGATGTTTGCGTGGTTCCTCTAAAGCATGCTTTCGGGCTTCCTCGCACCTTCGAGCGATCTGTGCATACTTTTGTGGAAAAATGGAAAACAATTAATCTCCCATTCATTAAACGGCAACAATTCAATGGGTTGCGTTTTTGCGTTTTGAGCCAGCGCAACCGGCCGATTGCACCGAAAAAGGGCGTTGACAATTTTCGATCGACTCTCTATGGTTGCTTCCGTCGACGGCTGAAAGGGTTGGCTTAAATAAAACTTTGCCAGTCCGAAGTAAGCTGAGTGATCAGCACGGCGGGGCGACCCGACGGGCAGCCAGACCTGAAAAAACCGACGGCTCTGCGAGGAGTAGTTGGGGTTTGGGACCGCGAAAGCGGTGATCGCATCAAGGGCTGTGACGGTGCATGCCTCCACGCTGTTTAGCTCCCTCGCAGGAGCTGGCGGCTAGAGCATAACCAATGTCACAGCCTTTACCTTTTTCTACCCGTTCTCGTGGCGACCAACGCCTACTGCCACAGGTTCCACGACGGTTTGCTGCGGCCCCAGATTCACTCCTGCTTCCGCCGTCGATTTGTCCGATCCCCAATCTGAAACGCGTCCCGCTTGCGCCCCAATACCTTTTGCGCCGATGCCGCAAAAGTGCGCGAACAGTTACACTAGATTAACCAAGTGAATGCACCATTCCGAGGACTTACCGTTTCCAGCCGCCATGAACGCCGCCCAGACCGAGCCGCTCTTTCGCTACATCAACCTGAAGCTGGTCGCACTCGGGCAGCCCTCGAGCCGCGCGACGGCAGATCCGCACTTCCTTGAGATCGCAGCTCCCCTGCTCCGCAACTACCATCAGAAAGATCAACTGCTGGGCGGCCGGTTGTGCCCCGCCGACGCCCGCGTGCAGGAGTTCCTGGATTCCTATCTGGAAGGAATATGCCCAGCGGGAGCGCCGCGTTTGCCGTCCAACACCTTTGCGCTCGACCGGCCGGGGCTGGCGCGGGCCATGTCGTTGCCTCCGGGGTCGGACAGCTTCTCGTCCCCTTACTTGCATTCCTATCGCGTGGCCCAGGGAGTTCTCCATAACCCCAAGAGCGACCGGCGCACTACGCAGGGCCTATTTCAAATCGTCGAGGACGGACTGCCCGTGCCGGCCGACAAAACAGCCGTGCCAAGATTGACGTTCGCCAAGCTTCTGGCGGAGGCCCTCCGGCCGCCTTCCGATACCCTGACCTTGCCCTTCACGGCCGACCAGAATAAAGAGGAGCAGGCCCGTATCTTCGTCAGCCTGCTGCTGCGTCCCGTGGTGTGCCCAGCCACGGGCCGCGATCCCCAAAAGACAATGGAGATCCGGCTCTTCGCGCCGGGAACCCTGGTGAGCAACCTGGATTTTGTGGAGGCCATTTTCGGCAACGGCGGCGATCCCTATCTGCCGGAGAACGACGCCGCGCTCGACGCCGCGCATTGGACTGGGCACACCGGTTGCGTCATTCTGGCGCCGCACTTGGCTGGAATGCTGAAGAAGGACCTCGGCCTCCCGCGCTTCGAGGACGCAACCGAGCGCCAGCGGCGCGACGGCATGTGCTGGCGCGACGAGAAAGAACAATACAACGAGGGCCAGGCCTTCAAAATCGTGTGCCGCGATGCCCGCGGGATCATCGTCACGATCATCGCCGACAACTACTACGGTTATTGCAAGAAAGAGGTCAAAAGTCAGATCAGCTACGCGGCGAACCTGTTCGGCGGCTGCGAGGAGGAACACGCCGGCGGCGCCATCGCCTTTCCCGCATACGTGCTGGGCAACGAATTCTCGGCGGAGCGATCGCCGTCCATAAAAAAGACCGGGTTCGAGCACGCCAAAAAACTGCTGCGGGATAGCGTGGAGTGGAAACCCGAAGGCTACGGCATCGACCGCGTTTTCCCCAGTATCGTCTACCTCCCGGAAGGCGCGGAATTCAACGTTCGCGAAGGCTTCGTCTGCTGGCCGGGCGACGCTCGCCGGCACCAGTTGAACATCGTGCCGAACCAGGTTTACGTGCTGCCCTCAGGCTACCGCGTGTGGCTGGAAAAGCAGCTCGGGGGCACCAATTGGCGTTTGGTGGGCGCGGTGGCGCACGGCACACTCTGCCACAAGCCTTGCACCGTGTCGGGCGGCGGCAAATCCGAAATCTCCAAGTCGATCGCGAACGTGCTGGTGAATGGGCCAGTGTTCGTGCGGAATTATTTCCACGACTTCGCCGAAGTGGAGCGCATCCTCCAGAAGGATTTTTCGACGATCCACAAACAGCCTGAGACGCGCGCGCAACGGCCCATCCTGAGCCCCGATCGATCGCTTGGGTCGGTGATCAAACTGTTGACGCCTTCCGCCGAATACACCGACGAATACAACGCCTGGCTGCGCGACCTGCCCCAGACTATCCGCCAGCTCGTTTTCACCGTTAAGCGCTACTACCGGCCCGAGTGGAGCGAGGACTGGCGCGAGCATTTCACGGTAGATCGCATCAACGGATTCCTCGGGCACGAACTGAAGTACGAGAATCACAAGCTGGTCGGCAATTATCTGCGGATGGGCTTCGATCCCGAGGGCTCGTGGCGGATCTTCAAGCTGCGCCCGGATTTCCACCCGGCAGAAAAACTCCAGGTGGAAGATGACATCACGGCGTCGGTGGTGGTGTCGCGGAACTCGCTGGACGACGTCGACCCCAAGTATCCGAACCAGAGCGTCAAGCTGGTCGAGAACTGCGAAGCCTTCCTGTTCCAGAGGCCCGACGACGCGATTCACCCAGGGTTCGACAAGCAAGCCGAGAGCGACATCGCGAGTGACGGCACGTTCCTATCCAACTTCGAGCCGCTGACTCGCGATCAGGCGCGGGCGATCGTGGACCACATCGTCGAGTTCGATCAATACACGCAGCCCATGCAGCGCCGGCTCCGGGATTTCGTGGAGTCCGCAGCGCCCGCCTACGTGGTTTCTTCTGCAAAGGCGCGGCTGGTGGAGGGGAAGCCTTCGAAGAATCCAAGATACCTCCAATACCGGCCCGACCTCGCGCGGCCCCGGGACCGGCATCTCGCCGAAATGTGCGCGCGCCTGGACCGCGGCATTCCGTTCGGCCAGCCGGTGCACTTCCCTGTAAACGCCGTTCTGGCGGGACGTCGCGGAACCATCGCCGATCCTGCGCTCGGCCTGCCGCCCCTGGCCGTCTACAGCCTGGTGCATTATCAGGAATTGCCGGAATTGTTCATGGACTTCATTTGCAGTCTCACCGGCAAGTCGCCCTCGACGACGGGTTTCGGCAGCGAGGGCGCTCTGACCAAAGGGCCTTTCAACGCGCTGCCGCCGGTGATCGACCTGAACAACGCCGTGGTCTCCGCCATTCTGACCGGCTACGCCGGATTCACCACCGCCGCGGGTTATGTCGGCCCGCGATACCGCGTGGATCACGACATCAGCATGCTCATGCCCGAGGTCTGGTGCCGCATACGGGTCGAGGAGCGCGATCCGAAGTTTCTCATCGAGAACGGGTTTCTGGAGAAACTCAACGACTTCGAACACAACGGCCGGAAAGTGCTGGCCAGCAGGCTGGGCTACCGCATCACGGCCCTGTTCGCGGAGCGCTTCCTGGGCCGCATCTTCGAGACCCCCGACGCGGTGTTCTCGGAAGAGATGCTGCGTCCGGAGTTGCAGGATCCCGATGCCTTCGCGGCGGGCGTGAATGCGATCGCCGAAGCGCAGCAACGCGTGGCCATGAACTACTTCGAGGACAGCAGTGTGTCCGCGGCCTGCCCGCCGCTGGCCGCGCTGCTCCACGTCATGGCGCACGGCGAGTGGCAGGGAAAGAAAAGTGTCGAAGATCCCGAGATCCGGGCGATGTTCACACGGGATTCCCTGCTGGCGAGCGGCTGGTATCGGGATCGGCTAAAACGGAAACAGGAGTGGGACATCGCGTTGTGGAAACGCCACGTCGCGTCTCTGGAGGCGGCACGCTCCTCCGCGCCAGGTTCGGAATTCGACGTAGAAGCGCGCCTGCACGATGCCCGAGAACAGCTTGCCCGCGTAACCTCGGCGGCCTACGCCGCGGAACTGGTCGGAACCATTGGCTTGGACGCCGGTTTGGGCGCCACTTCCGATGCGATCTCCGCCGAGACTCCGTCTCGCCTGGGCCGGCGGCCCTAGCGCATTTTCCGAGCTGTGCCAAATTAATGATCTGCAAATCTAACGGGAGACGTTGGCCATTGCCTCGTTGAGGCCTCGGAAGACGGCATCATAGTGCCCGCTCTCGGCAGCGAAGCGGAGACGCTTCACGTTTTCGACGCAGATCTCAACCGCCGTAGGATCGGTCTTCAGAATATCCATCACCTCGGCAATGAACTTATCCAGTGGCATCGCCCGAGGGTCGGAGGCTCCGTTTAGAAGCTCCGTGGCGACATAGGGAGGGATGAGTTCCAGGACCTCGATCGTAGACGCCCGAAGCTGATGGCGGAGCGATTGCGTATAGGAGTGGATGGCGGCCTTGGTCGCGCAATAAGTTGGCGTTGGCGCCATCGGAACAAAAGCCAGCCCCGACGAGACATTCATGATGGCCGAGCGAGGCTGCCTTTGTAGCAGAGGCAGAAGCGCCGCGGTCAGACGGATGGGACCAAGCAGATTGATGGCGACGATGGATTCCGCGTCGGTGAGATCGTCGGGTTGGGCCTGAAAGTTTTCGAGCCGCATGATACCCGCATTGTTGATTAGAACATTGAGTGCTGGGTAGCGCGTTGCTATCTGAACCGCAAAAGAGTGGACGTTGGCGGGGTCTTCGATATCGAGCGCAAGCGAGGTCATGCCGGGGTTCGCGGCAGTGGTCTCGTCGAGTGCTTGCTTGCGTCGGCCAGCAATGATGACATGGTTCCCGAGAGCGTGGAAGGCTTCTGCCAGGCCGCGGCCAATGCCGGAACCGCCGCCCGTAATCAAGATTGTGTTGCCGCTAGTTTTCATGATGATCTTTTAACACGTCCTCGATCGCAATTTCTACGTCAAAGCCCGTTCGGATTATCCTCAATTACGCTTGCGGCATAACTGCGCCTTGAAGCTCGATCGCAGGCAGACCCAGGCGACGGCGCGCTTCGTCCAACATGCTGGCCGTGCGCGTGGCGCCGCAGCGCGTCACGCCCAGAGCCCGAATCCGCAGCAGCGCATCCAGGTCCCGAATACCGCCGGCAGCCTTCACCTGGACCGAAGGCGGAGAATGCTTCCGCATCAGGATCAAATCGGCGTCCGTCGCGCCGGTGGGAGCGTAGCCGGTCGATGTCTTTACCCAATCCGCGCCCACCTCGCCGCAGATTTCGCACAGCCGTACCTTCTGACCATAGTTGAGGTACGCATTTTCGAAAATGACCTTTACCTTCTGACCCGCCGCATGCGTAGTTTCCACCACGGCGCGGATGTCGCCTTCCACATACGGCCAATCGCCGCTCAGCACCTTGCTGATGTTCACGACCATGTCGAGTTCTTCGCCGCCGTTGGCCAGCGCCTGTCGAGCCTCGGCCACCTTGATCGCGGTCGTGTGGACGCCGTGCGGGAAGCCAATAGTGGTGCTCGCGCGCACGTTGGAAGTGGAATTGGAATTGCCGCCGCGCAGACGCTCCGCGCAGTGCTTCAGCGCGTAAGGCATGATGCAGACGCTCGCCACATCGTAAGCTAGCGCCAGCGAAATGCCGTTTTCCAGATCGTCCCATTGCAACGTGGGATTCAGCAGCGAATGATCGATCATCTTCGCGACGTCGGAATAGGAATAAGCCAAAGACATACCTTCCGCCCTATTAAGTTCCAAGACCGCGCCGACAACGATCGCCTGGTTTGCCAGCCCCTTCGCCCGGAGCTACCGCGAAACTCAGGTTACATCGCCCAAAGTGCAGCTTCAAGATGGTCGTGGTGACCGGCCTGTGCGCCTACGTTCCGTTCGATTAGCATGATCGCGACATTTCACAGGCGTCGCTCGCGTCTTCGCATTCGTCGATGTGCAAGCGATTCAGGTTGACGAATCTTCCCAGCGGAGTCTCCATCTTGAGCCATTCCTTAAGTTGATAAAAGGCGGGATACATCGCTCGCATAGTTCGTAGCCTCAAACCCAGCGTCCTTCGTTCGGCGCAAGATCGAGGATAGCCAAGTTCCAGCAGAAGATCTCCAACCAGCCCCTCCAGCCGAGCCACCTTGTCCTCCGAAAGCTCCCGCTTCCACCGGCCCACCGGAGAAAAACTTCCCGACTTCCATTCCTCGGTGAATGACGTATTGGGAACGCAGACGGAACCGACCTTCGCTTGGCAGATCTTCTCGTAATCCAGGTCTTCACCGATAAACGCACCGACTTTCGCGAGCGCTTCCTCGGGATGGAGCACCAGATCTTCGAAGCGGACCTCCATGTAGTCCGCTCCGATGGCGAAGCCGTGACGCCGGCCGGTTTGGGCTTTCCACATCCAATGAAGCGCGGAAACATAAAGCCGGCAGCCTCGGTCCCAGGGAAAAGGACGAATGAACCCTTTCGCATCCAGGGCGTACGCCACGTCGCGTCCGTCGCGGATCACGTGAATTATGAGAGCGCCCGGAATCTGCCGCTTGATCACCGGAATATAGAGAAGATTATCGGGGCCCCACACCGCCCAGCGCTGAAAGCCGCCGGCGCGCGCCATCTCCCCCATCACTGCGCATAGGAATTCGCCGCCCGTGGCCACCGAGGTCACGACTCTTTCCGTTATTTTTTCGGCGTCCAGGCCGGAGCGCCGGAACTGCCTCGTCCGCAGCCACCAGCGCATCAACTCGCGCCTGGTGGCAACGCTGCGAAAATCTCCAAATCTCGGAACCAGCAGATCGAAGACACACGGTTCAGTTCGGTAGACCGGGAAGCGCCCCGATGACAGGAGCATGTGATACAGCATCGTATTCCCGGACCGAGCCGAACCAACCACAAACACCGGCGCCTTGTCCCTGGTCGTCACCTTGCCGGTCACTCGGGTCCGACACGCGCGTGGGGCACGGAAGCCGGCAGCAGCGTCCGCGAGGGCGCGGAAATCCTGTCCGCCTTCTGACGCCAGGTCCGATGCCGCAGGCGGTTCGCATTTTTCGTGAGCACGAAGCCCAGATAGATTTCGGTTCGGTCCAGCGCTGAGAGTTGCCTGGGGCTCCAGCGCTGCGCGTAGTCAGCCAGAAGCGGCTCTCCGGACAATCGGGCCAGCACGTCCAGTAGAACGCAATTCAGATTGTGATAGGCCGGCGGGCTCAAATACGCGCGACAACCATACCAACTCCACTTGCTCCCGTAATCCCAGCGTGGCAGCGCATACTTGAGCCCGTCAACTCCATCTTTAAACAAGCGACCGACCGCCGCATCTTGGGTCTCAACATACAAGTCATAAAGACCGATGAGCGAGGTCATGAATCCGTCGAGAATGCCGGGAATCGGGCCGCCTGGAACCTCCGTGTACAGAGTGCGCCCATCCAGGCATACCCGGACTCCGGAATCTTTAACATCGAGTTCAAATACTTTCGCTGAGTTTTTGAGAAGTTCCAGCAACTCGGGCCGTTGCGTCAGACGCCATCCGCGAACCAGGGCGCTGATCGCGAGCCCCTGGGCGTATGCCGAGATCCAAGGCGCCTTGAGCAGGACCGCGCCGTTGGGGTAATCGAAGTTCATCGGCCAAACCACTGCGCCGTCGCTGCGCCAGACCGCATTCTCCTCCAGCCATGAAACCTGCTTGAGGAACGCGCTCAGGTTCGCTTCATCCCCGCGCCGGAGATAGTGCCCTAACTGCACCAGCCCGTACCACGCAATGTAGGGCGGCCAGTAAACGGCTCCGGTGACTCGATACCACGCCATGGGAATGCCATTGCCATCCAAGCGCAGCGCCTCCCAAGCGAGTTCATCGCTATAGAGGTGATAGTGCAGAGAATCTTTCGCCGACGCTTCGGGGACGGGGTAGAGCGGGTAATCGAAACTGAATCCGAAGATCTCCTTCTTCAACGCTCGGACAGCGCATTTGACCGCATCGGGAGCTCTTGCTTTCCAACTCATCTTCGCCACTCCAATTCGCAGCCGATCCCGTCGTTGTTCCCAGCCTCGCCCCCAAACGGCGTGCCCAGCAGGCGTTCGCGAGGCTGGAGTTCAAGAGCCGGCCATTGTCCTTCTCAGCCTGGCCTTTGTCAACCGACAACCTGGCGACAACCTGGCGCTCGCGCTCGTTCGCTCAAAGCTGCATCAGATTCGTTTGCACCTTCGTATATCCCTGCTTCTGCGCCCACAGGTCGAGCGGGATCGACGCCATCTCATCCACGATGGGTTCCGCCAGGCCGCTCTTCGTCATGTCCACCGTCTTGATGTAGCTCCGGCAACTGTCGCAAGCTTCCACGCGCACGTGCTGGAGTTCCTCCGCCGTAAAGACCGGGAGCTTCGCGTGGTTCTCTTCCCCGCATCCCGGACAGACGATCCGCCGGAACTCCCATTCCGCCAGGCAAAACGAGCACACCAGCGAACGCTGCCCGCCATCTCCCAAGGGACGCAGCACGCCCAGCCCTGGTTTCCGTTTGCAATAAGGACACAGAAAGGGCGTTGGGCCGCTCCAGCGCAGATTTGACCGGGAACGAACGATTACCGCATACGGCTGAAGAAAGGCGCGGGCAAGAAAATCGTGGGGGCCCGGCAGCAGCGCTCCAGCCGCGCCCTCATTCCAGAAAAGTGCCAACAACTGGAGATGCGAATCATTGCCGCCGTCGCGCAGCTCGCGCGCAGCCTCCCGAAGAGCACTCGGACCATTCTGCTCGACCACCGACAGAAAGGGCCCGAATCGGCGGGTCAGTCCCGGCGGCAGCGGCCGCGCAAAAAACTCCGGGTCTGGTGCAACACCACCGGCGTCAGCACCCGATCCTTCCAGCGATTTCGCGAGTTCAGCGTAAACCTTTTCCTGAAAACGCGCGACAGCCACATAGAAGCGCAGAATCTCCGCCGCAAAGCTGTACTGGGCGCCAAGTTCCTCCGCGCGTACGATCCGCCGCTGCCACTCACTCTGCGCCATGGTGCGACTAGACATGGTGCGATTATCGGTCCCATGCTAAAGTCGCGCAATGGCTGGGTCATCCTTGGAGACAAGGCAGTGGACGAAGCAGAGGATCCAGAGCCCTATCATTACTGTGCTGACTACTTCGCGATTCTCTCGACCGGGTGACGCAGGATGGTCTTGAGCTTGGCGGGCGCGACCCGGCGCGGGTCTGATAAATAGATGTCGTGATGCACGCCGCGCAGTTTCAGACCCTCGCTTTCGGCGAAAGATTTCATCGCCGCCATCGTCGTCCCCTCGTTATCGTAGGGACCGACGTGCAAGGCCTGAACGCAGAGCCCTTCTTCCAGCGGCTCCAGGCGGACGCGCTGCACTTCTGCACTCTTGCCTCGTTTCAACTGGACCGCAATCGCTTGCGCAACTTCTTTCTGGGTGACGAACCTGGGGGTTCGTATCATGATCTGCCAGCGCCATTGGCTCTTATCGGGCATGGCTATCGGCGAGCTGAAATCCGGCCACAGGCCTTCGAGTTTCGAAACGGCGTAATCGCGTTTTCCGGCGAACTTGCGCGTCATCTTCACGGTAAAGGCGACCCCGTATAGAGCGCCAATCGCCTCCGTAAACGCGGCGCTGCCGGGCGCGCCTTGTCCGCTGATGGAGAGGTACGTCGCCGGGCCAACTTTCACCAATGCGGGGTTTCGGGAAGCGGCATATTCCTTGCTAAATTCGCGGTAAAGATCGACCTTCTCCGCTGTTTTCATGGCTTCATCCCCTCGTCGCGCGGCCCTGACCTTGCAGCGGCGCATAAATGTCAGTCAACAAATCTTCCGGCGCGGTGCTCTGCGGATCGTTGAGATACACCTCGAAGCACGGAACATCGCGCAGCTCGCGCCCGCTGCGCGGCACCCACTGTCCCAGCAATTCCGCGTAGGTGCGCCCCAGGTTGCTATAGGGACCGGTGTGCGTAATCATGGCATACTCTCCGCCGGAGACCGTCTGCACTTGAATGTCGCCGCTCGGCACGAAATCGTCGCCGACGGTGACGCAGGCGTCGTAGCGAATCTTCGACGGCGGAGTGACCTCGGGATCGTCATGGCAGATCCCGAGAAGCATCGTGTTGCCTCCCAGGTAGCCGTCTTTCCCCATGATGGTCAGCAAGCGGTCCCAGGTAGCGCCGACTTCCCCATACGGCCCCACATGGCGCAGGAAAGCCACGCGCATTGGCTTCAACTGTTGAATTTTGACGTTCATGCTTCCTCCTCGATGAAGTGTCTTGAAATGCCGGATGGTTTTTCCGGGGCGGTAGTGGACTCCGGAGGAGACAGCGTCGACTTGCGCCCTGCGAATCGAACGGAACTGCGATGGAGCGGCGCCAAAGCATGCCTTGAACGAGCGCGTAAATGCCTCGTGGCTTTCATAGCCGGCATCCAACGCAATCTCGATGACCGAGGCCGAGCCTCGCCTGAGTTGGCCCGCCGCGCGCTCCAGGCGCAAACGCCGTACGTACTCCTTGACCGATTCGCCCACCATGCCCTTAAAAATCCGGTGAAAGTGATAACGCGAGAAGCAGGCCAGCGCCGCAAGTTCGTCAAGCGCAAGCGGACCGTCGAGGTGCTCCTGGATGTGAGCGAGTACCTGGCCGATCCGGCGCTTGTAGTCCTGCAACGTGATCGCTCTCATGGTGCAATCACACCTTAGATGGATCGAGGATGAACTGCTTGATCATCCTTGCTATTTTCGCGCGGGCTGGTCGACCAATCCACAGGTTTCGGTCTTTGGAATATACTTCGGCTGATCAAGATTTGAGGTAGCTGGTGAATCTCTGTGCAGGAGAGCATTCATGGTATTCCAGTCGGCGTGTTGTCGCAGTGCGTGGTGTCACAGTACGTGGTTTCGTGGAGTGTTACTGATGGCGATCGGCGTCGCGTCTATTGCGCAGATGGCGAATGCAGAGCGGAAGAGTGTGTCTCTCAACGGCGGCTGGGAATTTCGCCAGCGGCTTGAGGAACCAGGCGCCGTTCCAGCGATGTGGCATCCAGCCGAAGTTCCGGGCGTTGTCGACACCGATCTGCTACGCAACAAGCTCATACCCGATCCCTTCTTCCGCTCCAATGAATCCACGTTGCAGTGGATCGAAAATGCCAACTGGGAATATCGCAGCACATTCCAAGCCACGCCCGAGGCGCTCAAACACAGCCATGTCGAACTGGCGTTCGAAGGCTTGGATGGTCCCGCCGAGGTCTATCTCAACGATAAGCTGATCCTCACCGCCAATAACATGTTTCGTGAGTGGCGGGTTGAGGTGAAGTCGCAATTGAAGGCAGGGGCGAATCAGTTGCTCGTCGTCTTCCCGTCGCCGATCACGGAGGCGACGAAAATTGCCGCCAAGGATTTCTGGCGCCAGCAGACCCAGACCCCTGAGAAATCCTATTTGCGCAAGGCGGCCTACGAGTATGGGTGGGATTGGGGACCGCGCTTCGTCCTCAGTGGCATCTGGCGTCCGGTAAAGCTTGATGTTTGGGACGACGCGAAAATCTCGAACCTTCATGTCCGTCAACGGGACATCAGCTCCGAGAGCGCTCACCTGGTGGTCGAGACCGAAATTACATCCGCCCAGAAGAGTGCGGCAACGGTGACCGTCGACTTCGAGCAAGGTGGCAAGAAGGGCAGCACCTCGCGCGATGTGGAACTGAGCCCCGGCGTCAACCACATTGACCTTCCCCTTGACATCGCGCATCCCGATCTGTGGTATCCGAACGGATACGGCCGCCAGACGGTGTACGCTTTTCACGCGCAACTGAAAACCGGCGCCCGCGTTCAGGATGATCAGACCGTCCGCAGCGGACTCCGCTCGATTGTTTTGCGCCGCGATCTTGACCAGTGGGGACGCTCGTTCGAGTTAGTCGTGAACGGCATTCCGGTCTTCGCCAAGGGAGCCGACGTCATCCCGTTCGACAGTTTTCCGACCCGCGTCACCACCGCGCAATATCGCCGCGTCCTCGAGTCGGCCAAAGCTGCCAACATGAACATGATCCGTCACTGGGGCGGCGGCTATTACGAGACCGACGAGTTCTATGCCCTCTGCGACGAACTGGGCATCATGATCTGGCAGGATTTTATGTTCGGCAACGAATGGCAACCCGGCACCTACGACTTCAAGCAGAATGTCGCGCAAGAGGCCGAATACCAGATCAAGCGCCTGCGCGATCACCCGAGCATCGTGATCTTCTGCGGCAACAACGAAACCGAAGCCTCGTGGGAATGGCACCGCGACATCACCAGCAAGCTCAGTGTCGACGCCGCGCGGCGGATGTGGCAGGACTACCTGACACTTTTCAGCGGCGTCCTGGCCAGCGCCGTTCAACGACTCGCCCCGGAGACTCCGTATTGGCCCAGTTCGCCGAGCGCCGATTACGAAGACATTACTGACAGCCACCAGTCGGGCGACATGCACAACTGGAGCGTCTGGCACGGCAGGCTTCCCTTCCGCGATTACGAAAAATCGATCCCGCGATTCATGACCGAATACGGATTCCAGTCGTTCCCCGAAATGCGCACGGTGGAAGCGTTCACCGTGCCGGAAGATCGCACCGGCATTCTCACGCCGGTGATGCTGGCGCACCAGAAGAACACGGCGGGCAACGCCATTATTCACGACTACATGTTGCGCGACTATCCCGAGCCCAAGGATTTCGCTTCCTTCCTCTATGCGAGTCAGGTGCTGCAGGCGGAAGGAATCAAGATCGGAACCGAGCATCTGCGCCGCAATCGCCCACGCACCATGGGAGCCATCTACTGGCAGTTGAACGACTGCTGGCCGGTGGCGTCGTGGTCGAGCATCGATTATTACGGCCGATGGAAAGCGCTGCAATATTATGCCCGACGTTTCTACAACGACGTTCTCGTTTCACCGCATCAGGAAAACGGCGGATTGGCCGTGTACGTCGTTTCCGACAAAACCACGCCGGTCGCTGGCGATCTGCGGCTGCGGGTCATAACGTTCGACGGCAAAGTTTTGATCGAGAAAAAGGAGAGCGTGCAGGTCGCGCCACTATCCAGCAAGATTTATTTGCAACTGCCGATCGAGGAATCCCTGATCGCCAAAGGAATCGACCCGGCGAAAGTGGCAGTTGCAACGGAACTGACCGTGGCGGGCAGCGTGGTTTCGTCCAACCTCATCTATCTGGCGCCCACGGTTGAGATCCATCTGCCTCCCGCGCCACTTAAGACTGAACTGGCGAAGAGCGGCGATTCGTATCGGCTCAAAGTGTCATCTCCGGTACTGGCCAGGAGCGTCTACATCAGCTTCGACAAAGTTGATGCGGAGGTCTCCGACAACTACTTCGACCTGCTACCCGGCCAGACGGTCGAGATCGCGATTAAGACGGCGGCGAGCGAAGACGCGCTACGCTCCGGTTTGAAGGTGATTTCGCTGGTGGATGCATTCAGCCAGGATGCCGCGGCAAAGCCCGCACCGGCATCCGGCGTGGCCGGGCCAAACTGAGTAACGTAAAAAAAGCTTAAAGCGGCGCGTGGTTTTACTCCAGCGCCTCGTCCCGCTGGCGCTACTGCGCCGGCCAGTTGTAGGAGGCGAGAATGCCGCCGTCTTCGCCGACCAGGAGAAGCGCGGCGCGGCCGGGATCGAGGTGCGCGGAGAACTCCTTGTTGCTCTTCTGGTCGCGGAAGGAAACCTCGCGTCCGCTGGATTCCGACGTGAGCACGTAGAGAGTGGCGTGCGGGAATTGCGTCGGGCAAATGAGGATGCCGGGATCGTTGCTGCCGGCGGAATAGGTCGGGGTGACGCCCGCGACCTTCAAGGCGTAGCGATAGACGCTGCCGATGGCTTCGAGATTATCGTTCAATTCCAGCGGAAATGCGGCGAACAGGATTTTTCCCTTGCCCACGTTTTGCTCGGCCCAGGTGGCGTTGCCGGGAAGAACAGCGCGGTCGAGGAAGGTGGTTCTGTCGCCGCCGAAAGTGAGACGCGCCTGGCCCTCGGGCCACTGCAAAATCGATTCCCGAATGGTGAGCATCGCGTCTTCATAGGGCAGGCCGATTTCCTCGCGGCGGCCGGCGGGATGGAAATGAGCGTCGCGGTCGAAGGGCCCGGTGACGAGCAGAACTGAGCCGTTGCGGACCTTTGTAAGGATGTCTTCCCATGCGGAAGAAGCCACAGCCAGGGGCGAAGGAAGAATGATGAGCCTCGGATTGCCCAGGCGCTCGGTCTGATATTCCCCGACAGCGTAGGCTTCGGCGCGCGCGTAATGATAGAGCGCGCGCACGGAAGCTTTTTGCCCTTCGACGGCCATGCCATTGAAAACGGAAAGCTGAAGTGATTGCGGGAGAACGATCGCGACCTGCGGAGGGGTGAGACTGGTCGCGTGGGGAGCAGCCTTCGCGGCGAATTGCGCGACGCCGCGCAACATCCCGAGCCAGGATTTCGCTGACCCGTCGCTGCGCAGAATGCCGAAATCCACTTCCCGATCCCAATCCCAGGTGAGGATGCCGCTGTTCCTGGCGGCGAAGCCGAGCGCCCACTTGCGTTCGAGAAGCGGGGCTCCGGTGAACTCGTCGAGACGCCAGGAGCCATCGGGATTCCACGCGGGCTGATAGCCGGTCTCACCGACAATGTTGGGAATGCCTGCAGACTTGGCTGCGACGGAATCCCAAAGCAAGCCATCGTCACGCCAATAGGTGTGGTTGGTGGTGAAGGAAACGCCGCTCGAGGCATAGAACTGGTTGAGGACGCGATCGGTCACGCCGCCTTCATCCTGACCGACGTCGATGAGCTGGGTGCTGCCGGTAGAACGAATGGTGGAGACCATGGTGTGGGCCCAACCGGCGAACGTATCTTGCGCGAAAAGGTTGTAGTCGAGCGCGCGGATCTGGTGAGCATCGCCGTAGCGCTGCTGAGAGATGTCCTCGATGGTGGGAAGCGGAACCTGATCGAGGCTGCCAAGTTCCTCGGGCGTGACCAGCCAGGCGGCGGCAAGCGTGGCGGAGTCGTGATACTTGTTCTGGAGCCACTTGTGCCAGGCAGCGATCTCCGTGGAATCGTTGTTGGGAGTGTTGCCCCTCCAGAGCCGATTGGGATTCGAGAAGCTGGGCTCGTTGATGAGATCCCACGAGAGCCAGGGCACATTGCGGAAGCGGTTGACGACGGAGAGAACGTAGTCCTGCTCGGCACGAATGGCGACGGGATCGGTGTACGGATTCTGAATGGGAGCGGCGGCCTGATCGAAGCCGCGCATTCCGGCATGCGGAACGAAAGCAAAAAAAGTGAAGTTGACGGCGATGTTGTGGCGGCGCGCGCAGAGGAGGTAGGCTTCGAGATTGCGCGCAAAGCGCTCCGTGACCATGTCGGTTAGCGGCTCGACGATGCGCAGGTTAGACATCCAGACGCCGGTACGAACAAAGTTGACGCCTTGCTTTTCCATCTCGGCGAAATCGCGCTCCCAGATCCAGGCGTTGCGCGGACCGGAGAAATCCCATCCGTTTTCCTCGGTAGTGAAATAGTTGGAGCCGACCGGGAAGAATGGTTTGCCATCGCGAGTGAGGAAATCGCCTTGCACGCCGAGGACTGGACCGGAGGTGAGCATGTGCTGGTCTTCGACCCACAGCGCGTTCTGGTAGAACTCGCGGGGTTGGCCAGCATCTTCATAGAGGCCGCGGATGGTGTAGAAGCCTGAAGGGAGCGTGGTGTGAAAGCTCACTTCGGCATCCACTTCGGTGCCCGAGCATGGAACGCTGGCGGATTGCAGCACCTTTTCGCCGGAGAGAAGTTCCAATTTCACTTCACCGGATAGCGGCAGGCCGAGCCTTTCGCGACGAGCGTTGCGAAGATGAACGACAACATTGACGGGCTCGTCGGGCTTGGCGGTAGCGAAAAGAGTTTCGATCCAGAATGACGCAGCGCCCTGACGCGCATACTGCGCGGACTGGCGAATCAGCGAGAGGCCGTAAGGCGATTCCCAGTAACCGGGCTCGGGATCGAAATCGAGAAGCACGACTCGTGAGCCGAGCATTTCTTCCGCTGGAAGAGCGATATTGGTGTGATCCTTCACCACCACCGGCGCCGCCACGGCCTCGCCCTGCGAATCCATCATGTAGCCGAAGCCCTCGAGGCGGCCTTCCGTAGCGAAAAAACGGCGGGCGCGAATTTCGGGAGCGTGGAGGAACGAGTAGCCGAGTCTCCAGGCGAAATGGCTCCCGGAAGGAACCGGAACTTCGTAGGAATGGCGGAAGCCGAGTTCGCGCGAGTAAGTATCTTGCGGGCGGCTTTGGATGAATTTGCCATTCGCGGCCGTGACCGGAACGCGAAGCGCCTCGCCGCCCAGGACCAGCAGATTACCGCCGCTGCGAAGATAACTACTGATGCTGCCCCAGGCGTCGGCGGGGACCGCGGAGCCGTAAGGGAGGACGAACAGATCGGCGTCCTTCCACGTGGCGGCGTCTTTCAACTCGGCGATGCCGGCGAAGACAACGTTGCGCTCGTCTTGATTTCGGACGTATTGATTTCGGACGTCCAGCGCCTTAACAAGTGTGTCGCGCGAGAAAGGCTGGCTGGAGACAGTAGGGAAACCATCCTGCCAGAAGACAACGGTCTTGGCGAGCAGCGTGGAGCCGCAGGCAAGCAGGAGAAAAGACAGCAACGCAAGTTTGCGCATGAACGCCTCGCAGGAATCTAACTTAACACTCGGGCTGAGATTTCGGACTGCCAAATTGCCGGTGCATTTCCCGGTCGGAACCGCAAGACTCACGAGTTCCCGCGTTCAACCTCTCTCCCGGAACTGTATGATTCTCCGGCGATCGCGTTTTGACGGTCTGCTCGCGGGTAATTCTTCGAACTGCCTCATCGCCTTGCGCTCCGCTGCCACCTTCAGGCGCAATTCCCGGCTCGCCTCCGTCTCAAGGTAGAGCGTTTGCGCAACCGAAGCCGGGCCGCGCACCTCGCTGAGAACGAGGACTTCCACCTGAAACTCGCCGCCGTCGTTGGTCACTCGCAACCTGTCTCCAATTCGGACCTCGCGCGCCGGCTTGGCGGGCTGTTCGTTGGATCGAATCCTGCCGAGTTCGCAGGCTCGCGCGGCCAATGCGCGCGTCTTGAAGAATCTGGCGGCCCAAAGCCACTTGTCCATTCGCACGGAGGTCATGATCTATTCTCCAACACACTACTCCATATCAAACGCCAGCCACAGCAATCCCCCTCCCCGCTCCACCTGCAGCACGACCGGATCGTGCGGTTTGATCTGCCTCACCGTCGCGCGGAGAGCGCTCAACGAGTCGACCGGAATCTGGTTCACGCTGTGGATCACATCTCCAGTTTCCAGGCCGGTGGCGGAACTCAAGAAATTCGCCACTCGCGCCACTACCACGACGCCCGAGGGATTGCGCAGCGTGCCCATCATGGAGCGCAACGGATCGTCCAGGGTCAGCGCGAGTATCCCCAGCCGCGAAACCAGGTTGTCGCGCGGATTTGCCATATCGGGGAGACCATCCATGGCATCTTTCATCTCCAGCACAGGAATGAAAAGTGTCTTCTGCTCGGTTCCGCGGAGAACCTCGAGCTTAAGCACTTCATCCAAAGGATGCAGATAGAGCGCAGCCGTAAAAGCTGGCAGCGTACCGATCGAACGGCCATCAGCCCTTACGACAATGTCGCCGATCTTCAAGCCAGCCGCCTCCGCCGGACCGTCTGGCGTCACATCGTCGATCACCACGCCCCAATTCCGCGCCAGCCCCAATCCTTTGGCTAAGGTGTCAGTGATGGTTTGCGCTCCCGCCTTGATCTCGACGCGATGCACGTGCCCGTATTTGCGCAGGCTCTCGTAGACGAATTGCACGATTCGCGCCGGGATGGCAAAGCCCAGCCCTTCGCTCCCGCCCGCTGAAGAGAGAATGAAAGTGTTAATCCCTACTACGTAGCCATCGGTGTCAACCAGCGGGCCGCCGCTATTCCCCGGATTGATCGGAGCATCGGTCTGGATGTAGACCATCGGACGGCTAGGATCTGCCTGCCTCGCAACCGAACTCACCACGCCCATCGTCACCGAGTTCTCTAATCCTTCGGGACTGCCCAGGGCAAACACCAACTGTCCCTGATGGACCGGCCTGCGGCTGCCCAGCGAAAGGGTGGGCAAGCCAGTCTGATCGATTTTGATCAGGGCAAGGTCAGTGTCCTTGTGCAGGCCGATGAGTCGCGCCTCCACGATCCGCTGCTTGCCCGCCGGCACGATCTGCTCGGGGAAATCCACCGCTGGCATGGGAAGGGCCACGTGGATGCGCTGCGCCCCCTCGACCACATGGGCATTGGTCATGATATAGCCGTCCGGGTCCACGATCACTCCTGAACCGATCGCGTTCTCGCGGGTTACGAGCGCGGTTTGACCGCGATTGTTCTCTTCCAGGGCCCCATAGCCGGTGACCAGGATTTGAACCACCGCAGGCGAAATCCTGGCCGTAAGCTGCTCGATTGCGGAATTAATTTGCTGCAACACCACTGGAGCTTCTGCTGGCCGGGTTCCCCCCGGCTTCGCCTTGCTGGTATCCGGCTTCGCCGCTTCACCACCGCCGACCGCCGGGGTTTGCGCTGGCGTTTGTTGAGCGAAGCTCGGCGCTCCGAGCCACAGGGCGCAAAAACACGCAGTCAGACCGATAAGCGAGATGCGGAATCGACCTTCCGAAAGGCACGCCGGGAAGAACATCGCCATAGACTCCTTGAAAGACACTTCTATTGTTTGAACACCCACACCGCGATTATGCCGCAAGAAGATGAAAGCGTGCTTCTCTTTAGATTCGAGCTGCCGTTGGCCCGGTTCGTCGCGTTGGTTGTGGGGGTGGATCTGTTCGGCCACGAGAGCGGTTTTCGCACCAGGCTGTCTGGTTCACTCGGCGGGCCGCGGTTGCGCGTCGGGCCCGCACTTGGCTAGCCCGCGCTCAATCGCCGTGCCCTCTTCGTAGTCGTTCCAGGTTGCAATCAACAAGAAGGGCAAAGGACGATCAGCGGAGTAAAACTGCCGCCACAACTTCATCGTATCCGCAAAGGTTTCGCCGCAGCGCTGAGAAATGTGCCGGTTAAGGCCCCACGAGGCTTTGCTGTCATCGAAACCTGCCCAGGCGCCTCCCACGGCAATCTTGTCGGGATATTTCGACTGCATTTTGCCGTAGAAGTCGCGCAGGTAGTCTTCTCCCCAATTGCTGCCATCAGCTGTCCACCCTCGTTTGCCGGGGTTTACCCATGCGTAAACACCGTCAAATGCGGGCGCGATGGGGCCCGGCTGGTCTTCATAGACCAACAAGGGAGGAGGGTTCCAGTTATTGATGGCAGTGCGCACTCGATTCCAGTCGGTATGCCCCCCCTTGGGAAAAATGAAGATCACGGGCCGATCGTTATATAAAAGATAGGCCTGATGCCCCGGCGCACTCGGCGAAAGATAGGTTTCTCTGAAGTAGGCGAAATCCGCAAGCGCTTCATCGGTCGCTCCATTTTCTTCGTCGGTCTCGTCGTACATCATCGAAACATGGAAGTTCTTTTCGGCCGCAATGGTCTGGATCAGGGCATAGGCACGATCGATAAAAGGTTCGCGATCTCCGTACCAGTCCACCACGAACCCGGAAATTCCCTGAGCTTTAGCCTGGTCAATCTGCCGGCGTATCACAACCGGATCTTGCGAAGAGTAGCCAACGGAAATGTGATGGGAATGCCCGAACCAAGGTTCGTTCACCGCCAGGATCTGCGGAGCGGTCTGGTTGGCGGGTGGATTCTGGCGCAGCGACTGGTGTAAGCCCGGATGGGAGCACCCCTGCAGCAGCAGGAGAAGCACCAATGCGGATGTCGCCGGGGGACATTTCATCATAAGGAAGCTGATCTGTTTAGAGGCGCCCAGGGCGATTTGGGTTGTCGCTGCGCCAAAAGCAATGTAAGGTCCCGCGCTTCGGCCCGCCCCGCGGTTCGCAAGCAGCCTAATGGCCGGTTCCCGCATCAGAAGTGCTGCCGGAGAGAGGCTCTCAGAGAGCGTTTCGCCGTAGCACGCGCCAAGCCCGGAAACACCGCACCTGTTCCTATTTAGATTTCTCTGTTTAGCAAGCTGGAGCCCTAAGAACGTGGTGACTAGTCGGAAGCTGGAATCGAAGGCTCTCCAAGCCCGCATTGTGTCGGGAAGTTTCATATTGCTTTCGGGTTCGGGTTTAGCAACCGCGACCAACTTCGCCTACAACATTGCAGTTGCACGATTTTTGGGTCCGGCTGGCTTCGGTCAGGCGGCGGCGGTTTACACCCTCCTCATCCTGCTCTCGGCCGTCACGTTTTCCTTCCAGACCATTTCCGCAAAGGCGGTTGCGCAACAGAGCTCGCCGGAGGGAAAAAGCGCGGTCTATCGAGGATTTCACCGAAGCGCATGGACATGCAGCATCGCCATTGCGCTGCTTTTGCTGCTATTTCAAAAACCGATCGCGGGCTACCTCAATCTGCCCAGCCCGATTCTCATTGTCTGGCTGGCAATCGGAGCCGCTTTTTATATTCCCCTGGGAAGCCAGCGAGGCTACATCCTGGGTGCTTACGGGTTTCATCGTTTCGCCGTCAATCTCGTCCTGGAGGGACTGGTGCGACTCGGCGGATCTCTCCTGCTGATGATGCTGGGCTTCGGCGTCCCCGGAGTGGTTGCGGCCAATGCCTTCGCCGTTGCGGCGGCCTATCTTGCTACGCGACCCAACCTCGGAGCCGCGGTTTCAAATGACGTCCGTCTCCCGCATGCGTTTCGCGAAGCGCTGCAGGCCGTCGTCTTCTGTGGCGGCCAGGCGCTCATCAACAACTGCGACATCGTGCTGGTAAAACATTTCTTTCCTTCGGAAGCGGCCGGGCTCTACGCTGCCGTGGCATTGGTGGGCCGGGTGATTTTCTTCTTTTGCTCAGCGGTCATCAATAGCATGTTCCCAATTGTGGCAGGCACCGGCAAGGAGGGGAGAAAAGACCACCGCGCCCTCGCAACTTCGTTACTGATCGTGTTAGCAATCGGTTCCGCGCTGGCTCTCGGGCTTCGGCTGGCTCCCGCTGGGATTTGGACGGCTTTCTTCGGCTCCCAGTTCGCCATCGCCGGGAAATACGGCCTTCCCCGCCTGATGGCTTTGTACGCTACCGCGACCCTCATTTACTCGCTCAGCGTTGTGCTGATTGTTTACGAGATGTCTTACAAGATCGCGAATACAAGCTGGGTGCAGTTGGCCTTCAGCGGCGTTGTCATCGCCGGCATTTGCCGGTTCCATTCGTCCCTCCAACAAGTGATTTGGATACAACTGGCGCTGATGGTGGGTCTACTCGCTGTGGTCGCGATACCCTTCCTTTTCCATTCCCTGGCGGGAACAAACGATCCGCAAGAAGCGGCGGGCTCGCGGCCGATCAGGATCATCCGGCGAATCTCAGAAGACGAGGTCATTGCGGAGTTTCTAAAGAGCGATTTCAACAAGCCCGCATTCGAGGAGTACCACGAATCTCTACGTGGACTGGTAATAAAACCGGACCTCGACGATGCCGGCGAAAATGCAAAACGGCGTGCTCTGTTGTTTATTCGACACCTTTCCCTGTGGAGCGAACTGCCTAAGGGAACGAAATGGTTTGAGGTGGAAGTCCGGGCGGCGGACTTGGGCCAGATTCGAGTATTTCCCCGGGCGCGATGGCGGACGCTGGCACGGGGAAATTTTACCGTCCCGGCAGTGGTCGAACGCATACGCGCGTTTAGCAGCCATAACGTCATTGAAGATGCATTCCTATCGAAGATCGCCGCAATTCGCGATTGGCTCGGCCTGGAGACTGATCCGGGCGCTGTGCTTTTGATCGGTCTTAACGAGAACGAGCCTCTCACGATCCTGGATGGAAATCACCGGCTGGTAGCGGCAACACTGACCTCGCCCGAGAGCGTGCAGAGATTTCGGTTTTTGTGCGGACTCTCGCCGAGGATGTCGCAGTGCTGTTGGTACCGAACGAATGTGGCGACTCTTTTCCGGTACGCGACAAACCTGTTAGCGCACGTTGTGCATGATTCCGAGGCTGACCTCGCGCGCCTTTTGCAAAGCTCCCGATGACCGGAATGCGGACATCGGCGCCTACGGCAAAACCTTCTGCCCTTTACAGGCAGGACTGGATAGACCCCCGGTCGGGGCTAATCTACATTGTTTACTGGTACTGGGCCATCTTTCGTCCTGCCAAAGCCTGTACAGACGCCATTCTTGCGATCAACTGCAATTCTCGCGAGCTCCTGGTCAACCTCTGTCTCATACCCTGCATCAAAACAAGACCTTTCGAAAGGGGATCATCCCGATGGGTGCAAACGCTGCTGTGAGTCGTCGGTCGGCAATCGAAAATCCTAACCCCATCGCCCCCCCTGGGATGATGCGAGATGCGTTTCTGAATCTCGCCCGGAAATTTCGAAACAGTGAAATCTCACTTGGAGTGATACGGCACGCTTTTCGCATGTTTCAGCGAATCGGCGTAAGTCTGGTCCCGAATCACTATTACTGGCCGATTCCCGACTTTAAGGAGCTGGAAGCTCGGACGTGGCCGGCGGATCAGCTTCCAATCGGTATCGATTTTGGGTTAGAAAAACAACTCGATTTTTTGCGAAATGTGGTGCCCCAGTACGAGACGGAATGGGGACCGGCCTCGGGCTCAATCACCAACGCAGGGTACCGGCGCGGCAATGGATTCTTTGAGACGGTGGACGCTGAGATCGCATACTGCATGGTGCGGCATTTCAAGCCCAGGCGGATTATCGAAGTGGGCGGCGGGTACAGCAGCCGAGTCATGGCGGCTGCGCTCGACAGGAATTTGAAAGTGGACGGTATCCGCGGAGAATTGCTGACCATCGACCCCCATCCGGACCGGTTTCCGAAAGAAGCGTTGAGCGATCGTATTCGGTTGATCCCCGCGTCTGTGCAGAGTGTCGATCTGGACATTTTCCTGACTTTAGAGAGCGGAGATTTTCTGTTTCTCGATTCGACGCATGTTGTAGGTATTGGCAGCGATGTGGTGCGTGAGTACCTGGAGATCCTGCCGCTCATCAGTTCTGGTGTGCTGATTCACGCCCACGATATCTTCATCCCATCCGATTATCCGCGGAAGATGGTGCTGCAGACTTTGTCCTTCTGGTCCGAACAGTATCTGCTCGAGGCTCTCCTCATGTTCAACCCGCGATTCGAAGTCGTGTGGGGAAGTAGCGCGATGCAAAGCTTTGAGCCCGAAGCCCTCGAGCGTGCGTTTCCACACTGGAAGCACAGCTATCAGGACATGGCGCGGGAGAAGCGGCGCTTCCTGCCCAGCCTCGACGGCGAGCGCGTGTGGCCGTCGAGTTTCTGGATGCGCAAAGTGGTCTGACGGCGTCATCGCGGACGCGAATCGCAGACCGTCCGACTCCGGAGTTGGGATCGGCTTCACTGTGCGAGTGGCAGGCTGACCGCCTTGCCGGTCCGAGCGGACTGTCGCGCTGCATCCAGAATCTCGGACACTGCCACGTTGGTCTTCAGAGACGACAGGCTGTTTCCTTCCTGAATCTCTCCGTTCAAGACCGCAGCCAAGTAGTGCAGGGGATCGTCGTACGGTGCGGTGAGGTTTTCTGCCTTCATCATATGGCCTTCGGACTCATTCGCCTTTCGGACCTCGATGCGCTCGGAGTCGATCGCCTTGGCATATCCGGTGCGGCCGTACACATCCATCTGCTTCACGCCGAAAGGCCAATTCCACGAGGCCTGAACGATGGCGACGGCATTTTTGTAGTTGAGGATGATGTCCGCCTCATCGTCTACCTCCGGATACAGGTTCGGTTGCAGTTGCTTGGTAACCGCGGTCACAAATAGCGGAGTCTCGCCATCCATAAGCCAGGTCATGAGATTCGCACCATAGCAGCCAAAGTCGTAGAGAGCTCCGGCGCCGTTCTGCTTCGGATCGATCAGGAAGGAAAGGAACTCAGGCGGAACTCCGATCCGAATGGGTCCCGAATGGCCGTCACGAATTACCGCCTTTACCATCGGCCCCAAAGCACCCTGTTTCAGCAGATGGAACGCTTCCGCATTGCTCGCGTACCAGGACGTTTCCAGGTTGACCAGGACGTGGATGTTGCCGCGTTGCGCGGCGTCCTGAATGGCCAGCGCATCTTTGTAGCTGATGGCGAGCGGCTTCTCTACCATTACGTGGACGCCCAAGGCGGCGCACTCCTCAATCACTCGTCTGTGCTCACTCGGCGCCGTGAAGACCAGCACAGCTCGCGGATGCGCTTGCTTAACCATTTCCTGGATGCTGCGGAAGTGTAAGCTCGCAGGCAGGTGATAGCGCTCGGCGTACGAATCGAAGAGCTTCTGATCGGGTTCCACAATCCCGACGACCTGAACATCGGGGCGATTCAGAATTCCGCCGGCCGGCGTGAGCGAGCCACCCTTCAGAAAACCCTCGATATGACCGTGAACCAGACCGACAACGCCCACTTTCATCGGAGAACCAGGAATGGCGTCAACAGCAGCGTTCGCGTGAACAGCAAGGCAGGTGAGCATCAGCACAAGAATCGGTTTCATGGTGTCCCTCTTCAACTAAGCGGTAAAACGCATCCCCAGAGGAGCGGGCGACCGTCACCGCAGCCTAAATGTGTGCATCTCGAAAAGCAATGCCTGGCGCGCAAGAATACATTCGCCCCGTTGGCCAACGCGCTCACGCCGGCGTATCCTTCGAGAGTTCGGGCTGTCCGTCGCGCGCTCGGCGCGGGACTGGAAGAACTCTCGGAGAAAGGAATGACGAAATGCATCCTTTGACACGTCGCAATTTTATGCGGATTGGCGCGGGCTCCGTGGCTGCCGGAGCCGCGGCGAAAATCACACTGCTGGAACCGGCCGCACTGTGGGGCGAAAGCGGCGCGGTGGCGCCGAGCGATCGGGTGCGCTTTGCCGCGATCGGC
>Ga0181523_10000127_pt1 | contig 78746 bp, 64 predicted proteins | sample PEATcosm2014_Bin_43_FD_119752 | JGI IMG/M metagenome (GOLD analysis project Ga0181523, IMG submission 119752) | Peatland microbial communities from MTU Mesocosm Facility, Houghton, MI, USA - PEATcosm2014_Bin05_30_metaG | ecosystem: Environmental > Terrestrial > Soil > Wetlands > Peat | place...
CGGCTCATCACATCCTGGGGCTGGAGAAGGTCCCAAGGGTTCGGCTGTTCGCCGATTAAAGTGGTACGCGAGCTGGGTTCAGAACGTCGTGAGACAGTTCGGTCCTCTATCCGCTGTGGGCGTTTGTGATTTGAGGGGTTCATTCTCTAGTACGAGAGGACCGAGAATGACGAACCTCTGGTGTTCCGGTTGTCGCGTCAGCGGCAGCGCCGGGTAGCTATGTTCGGAAGGGATAAGCGCTGAAAGCATCTAAGCGCCAAGCCCATCCCAAGATAAGATCACAATCCGTAGCAATACGGTGCAAGGTCCGGGCAGACCACCCGGTTGATAGGCCAGGAATGTAAGCGCGGCAACGCGTTCAGTTTACTGGTACTAATGACCTTGCTTGGTTTATGCAGCCTGGCCGTTCTAAGGCGTTTATTTTGCCTCCTTGCCGCCCGCTGCCCTGGACTTTTCCTTCAATTTCTCCCCCTTGGGGGAGATTCACTTCCTGGTGACCACATGCCGGGGGCCCACCCGTTCCCATCCCGAACACGGCCGTTAAGCCCCGAGCAGCCGATGGTAGTTGGACGTTAGGTCCCGCGAGAGTAGGTCGTTGCCAGGTTTCGGCCCGGTTCCTCGGATAGAGGGGCCGGGCCTCCTTTTTTCTGAAGGCGGGCCCGCTCAGACCGGCGCCATCGAGTCCGCGGCGTCGACGACGTGCGAGCGGCTGCGCCTGGCGTGCGGGAGCCAGCGGCGCCTCTTCCAGCGGTAGTACATCATGATGCCCCGCAGCCACTCGTCCGTGATCATCGCAATCCAGACGCCGACCAGGCCGAGGCCGAGCTTGAGCCCGAGCAGCCAGGCCAGCGGCACCCAGACGCACCACATCGACAGCACGGCCATCTGGATCGGGAAGAAGACGTCGCCCGTGGCCCGGAGCGAGCTGATGACCACCACGTTGAAGACGCGCCCGGGCTCGAGCACGATCGCCAGGCGCAGGAGCACGGTTCCCCCGGCGACGATCGCGGCGTTCCGGCTGAAGAAGCCCACGAGCGCGGGCGCCAGCGCCGCGACCACCAGCATGACGCAGGTCACGATGATGAGGCCCGTCCTCAGGCTGCGCAGCAGCTTGTGGTAGGCCTCCTCGAACATCCCGGCGCCGACCAGGTGGCCGATAAGGATCTCCGTGCCGAGGCCGATGGAGAAGCTGAACAGCATCGCGAAGCGCTGGATCTGCAGGGCGTAGGACTGGATGGCGAGGCTGTCGCTGCCGAGCCGGGCGACGAACGTGGTAACGAGCAGGAACGCCGTCCAGTAGCACATCTGCTCCCCTGCGGCGGGCAGGCCGATGCGCAGGACGCGCCGGACCCTCTTCCAGGATATGGCGACGAAGTCCGCCGCCCGGAGCCGGAGGCTTGTGTGGTGGCCGAGGAGCATCCAGAACGCGGCGCAGGACACGAGGCGGCTGAATACCCCCGACAGCGCGACGCCGAGGACGCCCAGGCGGGGGCAGCCGAGGACCCCGTAGAGCGTGACCCAGTTGCCGAGGACGTTGAGCACGTTCTGGCCGATCGTGACGAGCATCGTGTCGCGGGTGCGCCCGTGGGCCCGGAGCACGGCGGCGATCGAGATGCTCATTGACTCCATGAACAGCGTGCCGCCCATCAGCGTCAGGAAGGGCAGGGCGTAGTCCATGAGGCCCCCGGGCAGCTGCATCAGCCGGAGCATCGGGAAGGCCAGGAAGTATACCGACGCGCTGAACGCGGCCCCGAGCCACGTGTTGACCGCGATGGAACTCGCCGCGGTCCGGTCGGCGCCGCGGCGGTCCCGGGCCCCGAGGTGGTGGGTGATCACGACGCTGGTGCCGATGCCGATGAAGTTGAAGGCGACCAGGAAGAAGATGATGACCTGGTTGGCGACCCCGAGGGCCGCCACCGCCCCGTCGGAGACGTGGCTCACCATGAAGGTGTCCACCGTGCCGATCAGCATGCGCAGCATCTGCTCGACGAAGATCGGCCACGCGATGCCCAGCAGGGAGAGCTTGAGTGGGGACGGTTGGGCCATGGCCAAAGGGGCGCAGCATACCCGAACGGTGGCGCGTGAAGTCAAACGGTCTCGGGGCCCCGGCCGGTGGAACCTTGAGCCCCGCGGCGCCGGGCCCATAGTGCCGGCATGACCCCACTTGACCTGATGGCGCCCCGCGGGCGCCGCCTGCGGATCCCCTCGCTCGTCCTCGCGTGCCTCGCCGGCTGGGCGGCCGCGCGCGCGCAGCAGCCCCCGGTCGTCTCGCCGGAGGTGCTGCCGGACGGGCGAGTGACGTTCCGGATCCTCGCCCCCAAGGCCGAGTCCGTCGCCGTGCAGGGGCTCAGGCACCTGCCGGTCCAGCCGATGGCGAAGGACGCCGCCGGCCTGTGGAGCGTGACCGTCGGGCCGCTGGCACCGGACATCTACTCGTACACGCTCTCGGTCGACGGGGCGACGGTGACCGACCCGCACGACCGCGACATCAAGAGGCACTTCTCGTCGGAGAGCCTGTTCGAGGTCCCGGGCGACCCGCCGATCCTCGCCTCGGTGCAGCCGGTGCCGCACGGGGTCCTGCACCACCAGTTCTACGCCTCGAGGGTCCGCGCGGGCGACGCGGGCGTGTGGATCTACACGCCGCCCGGCTACGACCCCAGGGCGCCGGCGCTCTACCCCGTCGTCTACCTCCTTCACGGCTTCGGCGACCGCGAGGAGGCGTGGATCGACTCCGGCCGCGCCAACACGATCGCCGACAACCTGATCGCGCAGGGCCGGATCAAGCCGGTCATCATCGTCATGCCCTACGGGCACCCGGTCGACGTCGCGAAGAGGGACCTCCTCAAGGACTACGGGGCCCGCAACACGGCCGCGATGCAGACGGACCTCGTCGAAGAACTGATCCCGCTGGTCGAGCGCGACTACCGGGCGGATCCTGGGCCCGCGAAGCGCGCGATCGTCGGGCTCTCGATGGGCGGCAACCAGGCGCTCAGGATCGGGCTCGCCCACCCCGGCCTCTTCAGGTGGGTGGGCGGCTTCAGCGCAGGCGTGCCCGAGGGCGGCCTGGACGCGGCCTTTGGGGAGGCCGTAAGGGACCCGTCCGCGCGCCCGCAGCTGCTCTGGATCGCGGTTGGGAGGGACGATTCCCTCCTCAAGCGCAACGAGGCGTTCCACTCCTGGCTCGAGAAGAAGGGCGTCGCCCACACGTGGACCGTGAGCGACGGGGGCCACGAGTGGCCCGTCTGGCGCGCCTACCTGCCGCAGTTCCTCGAGCTGATTTTCCGCTAGGGGGGCTTGGGGGGCCTCCGGCGAGGCTTGCGTCGCGGCGTGCTCCCCGCTTGTGGTTTGTGCGCCGCGACAATGCACAAGGGGCGCCTGGAGGCTTTCAGCGACGGGGTGCTGGCCATCATCATCACGATCATGGTGCTGGAGCTCAGGGCGCCGCACGGCGCGGACGCGTCGGCGCTGAGGCCGCTCCTCCCCGTCTTCCTGAGCTACCTCCTCAGCTTCGTCTACATCGGGATCTACTGGAACAACCACCACCACATGTTCCAGGCGGCGGACCGGGTGGGCGGGGCGGTGCTCTGGGCGAACCTGCACCTGCTGTTCTGGCTCTCCCTGTTCCCCTTCGTGACCGACTGGATGGGCGAGAACCGCCTCGCGCCCGTGCCGACCGCGCTCTACGGCGGGGTGCTGCTGATGGCGGCGATCGCGTACTTCGTCCTGCAGACCGCCATCATAGCCAGGCAGGGCGAGGGATCGGTGCTCGCGAGGGCCGTGGGGCGCGACCTGAAGGGCAAGGCCTCGCCCGCCCTCTACGCGGTCGCCATCGCCGCCGCCTTCTTCCACCCCTGGCTCTCGCAGGCGATCTACGTCCTCGTGGCCCTGGTCTGGCTCGTGCCCGACAGGCGGATCGAGCGGGCGCTAGCCAGGGGGCAGGCGACCCATGAATAGCGCCGGCGCTGCCCCCGGGGACGCCGCCGGGAGTTCGTCGGCGGCCACGATGGCGTTCGAGCCGCTGACGATCTCGCACGCGGCCGAGCCCTTCCGGCTGTGGTCGGACCTGGACACGGTGAGGTTCACGAACTGGGCCCGCACGCCCACGCCGGACGCGTGCGCCGAGCGGGCCGAAAAGGTGGTTGCCCACTATTCCAAAGAGCCCCTACACTTCGGCCCCTATGTCATCCGTATGCCTGACAATCGTTTAGTCGGCATGCTAGGGGCCGACCTCGCGGGATCCTCACAGGGTGAGTACGACGTCTGGCACGTGCCTTGCCGGGAGGAATGGGGCAAGGGCATGGCGACCCGGGCCGTGGGCGGGCTCATGCGGCGCATGCGGTCCTCGGGAAGGGTCGGGAGGGCCACCGCGGGCGCCGTCGCCGGCAACATTGCCAGCATCAGGGTGCTCGAGAGGCTCGGGTTCGCCCGCGGCGGGTTCGAGCCCGGCGGCTTCCGGCGGCACTTATCGAAGCTCGATCTTTTCAGGTATTGCTGCGAATTCGAGGGGGCCGGTTGACACCCATGCAGAGCCCCCCGCCAGCGCCAACGCCCGCGACCGCCCGCTGGGGCTGCCGCTTCGCGCTCGTCCTGTGCACGCTGCTCGCCGGCTGCGCGCCGCACGCGAGGCTGCCCGAGCAGGCGCCCGCGGACCTCGTCCGGATCACGACGATGGCCGGGTACCCGATGCTCTCGCGCCGCGACATCAGGCAGAAGGAGAGGGTCGACGCGCTCGTGGCCTTCGTGAATTCGCTCCCGGGCAGGTGGGGCATCCCGTGGTACGGTCCGCCCGTGGGGCGGGTCTACTTCGAGTTCATCAGCGCGAAAAGGGGCGTGGGCAACTTCTACGTGGGCCCGGACTTCTTCGGCCGCGACACCGACAGGCACTACTCGCAGGAGGCCTCCCGGGCCAGGATCGAGGAGCTGGGCAAGATCGTGGACATCGACCTCTGGGGGTACATCAACTCGACGGGCCCCGGCGGTCCGCCGACGCCGCCCGGGGCCACGCCCGCAAGCCCGACCGCCGCACCGGCGAAGCCGACGGCGGCGCCGGCGAAGCCGGCCGCGGCGCAGGTGAAGCCGACGGCCGCCCCCTCGAGGCCGGCCGCGCAGCCGACCGGCAATCCCCAGGGCGGGCCGACGGCCCCGCCTACTTGAGGAGCATCTCCTTGACGGTCCTGCCGGCCGGAATCATGGGCAGCACGTGCTCGGTGTACGGGACGATCACGTCGAGGACATACGGGCCGTCGAAGTCGAGCATCTCCTGGATCGCGCCCCTGAGCTCGGCCTTCTTGATCACGCGCCGGCCCCGGACGCCAAATCCCTCGGCGATCTTCACGAAGTCGGGGTAGAGGGCGTCCGGGTTGTCCGGGCTGCCGACGTTGCTCTCGTCGCCGAGGATGGTGTTGCCGCGGACGCTGCCATAGAAGCGGTCCTCCCACTGGACGACCATGCCGAGGTGCTGGTTGTTCAGGATCATCGCCTTGGCGGCGATCTTCTCGATGTGCGCGGTCGCCAGCTCCTGGATGTTCATCGCGAACGAGCCGTCGCCGTCGATGTCGACGACCTGCTTGTCGGGCCTGGCGACCTTGGCGCCCAGCGCGGCGGGGTACCCGAAGCCCATCGCGCCCAGACCGAGCGAGCTGATGTAGCGGCGCGGCTCGTTGAAGCGGTAGAACTGCGCCGCCCACATCTGGTGCTGGCCGACGCCGGTCGTGATGATCGCGTCGCCCTTGGTGAGCTCGTAGAGGGCCTGCACCGCCTCCTGGGGCTGGATGTGCCGGCTGGGCTCGAAGCTGAACGGGTGCTCCTTCTTCCACTTCGCGATCTGCGCGTGCCATGCCGAGGTGTCGGGCGGGGTGAACTTCGCGGCGCCGATCAGCTCGTTCAGGCGCCCCAGGGCGTACTTGACGTCGCTCACGACCGAGAGGTTGACGCGCTTGTTCTTGTTGTGCTCGGACGCGTCGACGTCGACGTGGACGATGGTCGCGTGCGCGGCGAACTTGTGGGTGTCGCCGGTGATCCGGTCGTCGAAGCGCGCGCCGAAGACCAGCAGGAGGTCCGACTCGTCGACGGCCCAGTTGCCGTAGGCGGCGCCGTGCATCCCGAACCACTGCATCGAGAGCGGGTCGGTCTCGGGGAATATGCCCAGGCCCATGAGCGTCGTGGCCACGGCGATGTTGGTCCTCTGCGCGAAGGCGCGCAGCTCCCGGTGGGCGTCCGCCGAGACGATCCCGCCGCCCGCGTAGATCACGGGCCTCTTCGCCTCGGCCACCAGCGCGAGGATCCTCCTGAGCGCCTCGTCGTCGGCGCGCTCCACGCCCGAGACATAGGGGTTGCGGAACTCGACCGAGGCGGGAAACACCGGCTTGAACCTCGCCTGCTGGACGTCCTTCGGAATGTCGACGACTATCGGGCCGGGCCTGCCGCTTCGGGCGAGGCAGAACGCCTCCTTCATGATCCGCGGCAGCTCGTTCACGTTCATCACGAGGTAGGAGTGCTTCACGACGGGCAGCGTCATCCCGAAGAAATCGGTCTCCTGGAACGCCATCTTGCCGATGAACTTCGACATGACCTGGCCCGTGATCGCCACGAGCGGCACCGAGTCCATGTACGCGTCGGCGATCGCCGAGACGAGGTTTGTCGCCCCGGGCCCGCTGGTCGCCATGCACACCCCGACCTTCCCCGTCGCGCGCGCGTAGCCCTCGGCGGCGAAAGATCCGCCCTGCTCGTGCCGCGGCAGGATGACCCGGATCTTGTCGGTGCGCGCCAGCGACTGGTGAAGCTCCTGCGAGGCGCCGCCGGGATAGGCGAAGACCACCTCGACGCCCTCGCGGATCAGGCACTCGACGACCGCGTCGGAGCCCTTCATCTCGGGGCCTATCTCGGCCTGTGGGAACGCGACTTGGCTGGCTCGGGTTTTCATGGCGGGATGCGATTGAAAAAGCCCGCCATTTAAGGACAGTCGGGCGTGATGAGGCAAGCCCCGTGAACGCCCTGCCCGCCGCCTGCGTCCTCGCCGCCGACCTGATCGTTGTGGTGGCGGCCTCATGGCTGCTGGTCAGGTGGCTGGCGCGCGGCCTGGCCGGCGTCTTCGAGCCCCTGCTCGCGTGGGCCTGGTGCGCCGGCGCCCTCTTGGCCGGCGCGGGCGTGGCGCTGGGGTCCCTCGGGGCGCTGGGCGAGCCCGGTTTTCTCGCTGCGCACTGCGCGGTCCTGGCCGCCCTCGCCGCCGCGAGGCGGCGCCACCTTCCGGGCGACATTGGCGCGCTGCGCGAGCTGCGGGGCCGGATCGCCGGGCTTCGCGCCCTGGGCGCCCCCGAGGTGGCCTCGGCGCTGGCGCTCCTCGGCCTCCTCGTCGCCCTCGCGGCGATCGCGGCCCTTGCCCGCCCGGTCGTGTACGACGCTCTGACCTACCGTCTGCCGAGGATAGCCCAGTGGCTGCAGGACGGCCGGGTCGGCCATTACGCCACCAGCGACCCGCGCCAGAACTACATGCCCGTGGTGCCTGATCTCGTGATGGCCTGGCTGATCACGGGCACGCGCGACGGGTTCCAGCCGGCGGCGCTCGCGCAGTGCTACGGCGGGGCGCTGCTGATGGCCGCGACGTACGGACTCTCGAGGTGCACGGGGCTGTCCCGGATGGCGTCGATGGGCTCGGTCGCGCTCCTCTTCGGGATGGCCAACGTGGTCCCGCAGTTCACGACCGAGCACACCGACCTCTTCGCCGCCGGCGAGCTGGGGGCGGCGTTCTGCCTCTGGGTCCGCGCGGCGGAGAGGGGCGAGGGCTCGGTCCTCGCCGGGATCGGCGCCGGGATGGCCTTGGGCTCCAAGGGGACGCTCTTCTACCTGGCGCCGGGCGCCGCGATATGGGTGGCGTGGGCGGCGCGCAGGTACAGGCCCGGCCCGAGGGCCTGGGCGGCGACCGTGGCGCCGGCGCTCCTGTCCGCGGCGTTCTTCGCGGCGCCGGTCTTCGCGCGCAACTGGCGCGACTACGGCGGCCCGTTCGGGCCCGCCGACTTCGTGCGGATGCACCACGGCGCGGCCTCCGCCGGCCAGCTTTGGGCGAAGCTCACGCTCAACCTCGGCGCCTCGTTTTCCCAGCTGTTTGATCCGAACTCCCAGCCTCCGGGGCTCAGGGCCGGTTCGCGCGCGGTCGGCGAGGCCGTCGCACGGGCCCTCCCGGAGCGCGACCCGTTCAGCTTCGGCGGCCTTGACCGCCGCCAGACGCTGCTCGACATACTGGCGCGGCCGGAGCCGGACGCCGACGCGACGAGCTTCGGGATCCTCGCGTTCCTCGGGCTTGCGGCGGGGGCCGCGACCGCGGCGGCGTCCCTGCGGCGCCCCGGCGCCGGGGCGGTGCTCGCATGGAGCGCCGGCATCGCCGCGTTCTGGGTCTTCTTTCACGCGATGCAGCTCTGGCACCCGTACGGGTTCCGCTACTTCGTGCTGGTCGCCCCGTGGATGGCGGTCGTCTCTTCATGGTGGATGCAGACGCTGCCGCGGCCCGTCCGCGGGTTCGCGTGGGCGCTTTCCCTTGCGGCCTCGCTCGCCGTGGGCTGGGCGGTCCTGACGACCACGCACCAGGCCGGCTGGCGGGCCGTGGCCCAGCCGGGGCGCTCCCGCGGCTACCACGTCTACGTGGGCTGGCGCGAGTGGGCCGGCGGCCTCGGCCCGGCGGACGCACCCCTGCGCTTGGCGTTGGAATTCAACCAGCCGGCCGCGGCGTTCTACCGCCTGTTCCCGCCGCGCAAGGTGCTGCCGGAGGCCGCGCCCGGCCCCGGTTCCCGCACGGCGGAGGAGCTCGTCAGGGGCCGCGGCGGCTGGCTGGTCGTCCCCGCCGCCCTCTTCATGGGCCGCGAGGGGATGGTCGCGGGGCGCACGTGGCTCTTTGAGGGCGATCCGGCAAGCCCCTTCAGCGTGGCGGCCTACCGCTCCCTCGGGCCCGGGGAGGTCCCGGCCCCTCTCGTCTATCGAAGGGAGACATCGGCGGGCGCCCGGCGCGCCCGCTCGGAGCTCCTGGTGCGCACCTGGGCCGGCGCGACGCTGCGGCTCGTCGTGAGGAACGCTGGCGCGCGCGCGTGCCGCTACTCCGTCTTCTCGCCGGTCGCGGCGGTCGGGGGGGACCTCGCGCCGGACAGCTCGCGCGAGGTGGCCCTTGCCGTCCCGGCCGGCGCCGTTGCCGAGATCAGCGCCGTCTTCGAGTCCGGCAGCCCGGAAGGGCCCGCCCCGGCCGGCGTGTCCGTCGAGCTGGCGCCGTGAGGGCGCGGCCCCGGCCGGCCGCTGCGAAATGAGTTGGCTGGCCGCCGCGTTGAGCCCACCGTTCCGCCGTGCTCAAGCTCCTATTCATCGGCGACATCGTGGGGCGCCCGGGGCGCTCGATCGTCGAGGAGCAGCTGCCGCGGATGAGGCGAGAGGCAGGGCTCGATTTCGTGGTCGCGAACGGCGAGAACGCCGCCCACGGGGCCGGCATGACCGGCCTGATCGCCCGCTCGCTCCTGGACTCCGGCGTCGACGCGATCACGCTGGGCGACCACGTGTGGGACCAGCGCGGATGGGAGACCGAGATCACGCAGCTCGACCGCGTCTGCAGGCCCGCGAACCTCCCGGCCGCCTGCCCGGGCTGGGACCACGTGGTCGTCGCGTCCCGGGGATTCAGGGTGGCGGTCTTCACGGTGCTCGGCCGCCAGTTCATGAACATGAAGGCCGATTGCCCGTTTCTCTGCGCGGACCGGATGGTCGAGCGGCTGCGCGGCCAGGCCGACGCGATCGTGGTCGAGATCCACGCCGAGGCCACGTCGGAGAAGCAGGCTCTCGGCTGGCACCTCGACGGCCGGGTGACGGCCGTCCTCGGGACACACACGCACGTGCCGACGGCGGACGCGCGCGTGCTTCCGAAGGGAACCGCCTTCATGTGCGACGTGGGGATGACGGGCCCCTACGAGAGCGTCCTCGGGCGCGAGACGGCGCCGGTCATCGGCAGGTTCACCGACGGGATGCCCCGGCGCTTCGAGGTGGCGACCGGCGACGTCCGGATGTCGGCAGCCCTCGTGGAGATAGACCCCTCGATGGCCAGGGCCGCGAAGATCGAGCTCCTGACCGTCAGGCGCTAGACTCGGCGGAAACGCGCGCGCTCGACCGGACCACGCCGGCCTCCTCGTACGTTCCCATGTGGCGGAAGCGTTCGTAGCGCGTCTCAAGGAGCCTTTGCGTGTCGAGTGCGCGCAGGTCGTTCAGGTGCTTCTGGATGGAGTACTTGAGGGCAGCGGCGGCCTGCGCAGGGTCGTTGTGCGCGCCCCCGAGCGGCTCGGGTATCACCTCGTCGACGGCCCCGAGCTTCTCCAGGTCGTCCGCGTCGACCTTCAGGGCCGCCGCCGCCCTTGGCGCCGCCGAGCTGTCCTTCCAAAGTATCGCGGCGCAGCCCTCCGGCGTGATCACCGAGTAGTAGCTGTTCTCGAACATGAGCACGCGGTCGGTGACGCCGATGCCGAGGGCCCCCCCGGAGCCGCCCTCGCCGACCACGACCGAAATCGTCGGGGTTTTTAGCATCGCCATCTCGCGGAGGTTGACGGCGATCGCCTCCGAGACGTGGCGCTCCTCCGATCCGATTCCGGGGAACGCCCCCGGAGTGTCGATGAATGAAAGGACGGGCAGGCCGAACTTCTCCGCCATCCTCATGATCCGCAGCGCCTTTCGGTACCCCTCGGGCTGCGGCATCCCGAAGTTGCGGGCGATCCTCTCCTTGGGATCGCGCCCCTTCTGCTGCGCGACGATCATGATCGCCTGGCCGTCCATGAAGGCGGTCCCTCCCACGAGGGCGCGGTCGTCGTTGAACTGGCGGTCGCCGTGCAGCTCCTGGAACCCCCGGCAGATCAGCGCGACGTAGTCCAGCGCATAGGGCCGCTTGGGATGGCGGGCGAGGAGCACCTTCTCCCAGGGTGTCAGGTTGGAGTAAATCTCGCGCTGCGTCCTCTCGATCTTCTTCTCGATCAACCGGATCTCCTTGGCCACGTCCACGTTGCTCTCCAGCGACTGCTGGCGGAGTTCGTCGAGCTGGCGCGAGAGGTCGCGCAGCGGCTTCTCGAACTCCAGGATGTAGGAGGGGTTTTCCATTCTTTCGCGGACCGCAAGAGAGTACCCGCCCGGCGCCAACCGTGTCAACGGGCCGCGATCGGCATCAACGCAACCCGCCTGCATCGGCGGGCGGGTCGGCCCTCAGCTCGTCCTTCCAGCCCTGCATGCGCGCGAGCGCCCCGTAGTGCTCCGCGCGCGCCTTGTCGCCGCGCTCCATCCATATCCGCGACAGGGTGGTGATGGCGAGGGGATCCGCCTTGTTCAGCTGGTGCGCGCGCTCCGCCGCGGCGAGCGCGTCGTCGAGGCGGCGAAGGCTGAGGTTGACCTCCGCCGCGGCGTGCCAGGCCTCCAGGGAATCGGGCCGCTCCAGGGTGGCTCGGGCGAGCTTCGTAATCGCGGCCTGCGAATCGCCGCTGATGTGATCGAATGTCGCCTCGTCCAGAAGAGCCTGGAGCTCGTCCGGGCTCACTGTTTCAGGTCGGCCTCGACGGATATCGTGATGGCAACCTCGTCGCCGAGCGCCTTGCCGATCATGGGCGGGCCGCTGACGCCGAAGGCCGTCCTCGACACCGTGGTCGCCGCCTCCCAGCCCGACAGCTGCGCGCCCCTCATGCCGGGGCCGAATCCGAGCAGCGTCACCTTGAGGACGACCTTCTTGGTCACCCCCCTGATCGTCAGGTTCCCGGTCACGTCGAATGTGCCGTCGCCGGTCTTCTTCCACGACGTGCTCTTGAAGGTCATCGCCGCGAACTTCGCCGCGTCGAGGTAGTTGGGGCCCTTGACGTCCGCATCGCGGTGGTCGTTGAAGGTGTTGAGGCTGCCCGCGTCGATGGACGCCTCGACGGAGCTGTTCTCGAGGTTGTCGCGGTCGACGGTGATCGTGCCGCTGAACTGGGTGAATCTTCCAGGCACCCGGCTCACGAAGTGGCGGATGCTGAACCCGACCGCGGAGTGGACGGGATCGATCGTGTAGGTTTCAACGGCAGCGGACGCCGCGGACGCAAGGCCCGAGGCGGCGGCTATTGCGAGGATTCTGATCAGGGATTTCATGGTGGATGGGGAAGGGTGAGCGCGTACAAATGATTCCGGATTGGTCAATACTCAACCTCGCGCGGCAGATTTAGAGGATCAGCATGGCGTCGCCGTAACTGAGGAATCGGTAACGGCTTGAGACAGCCTCGGCATAGATATCCATGAGCCAGCCGATGCCGTCCGTGGAGCCGGGCGCAAGGAACGCTGCGACAAGGCAGAGGAGCGTTGAGCGGGGCTGGTGGAAGTTCGTGATGAGCCCGTCGACGCCCCTGAATTCCCGGGGCGGGTAGATGAAGAGGCTCGTCTCGGCCAGATGGGCGCGTCGGAGCGGCGCCGCGTGGGCCGTCAGGAAGTCCTCGATTGAGCGCACCGTGGTCGTCCCGACGGCGATGCGCCGACCGCCGAGCGGCGGGAAGAGAGCGCGCTGGGCGTCGGCCGGCATCTCGTAGGCCTCGCTGTGGATGGGGTGCGCCTCGACCGTGTCCGTCGAGATCGGCCTGAACGTCCCGAGTCCCACGTGGAGGGTGAGGTCGGCCGTGCGGACCCCGAGGTCGCGGATATGCCCGAGCATCGCGGTCGTGAAGTGGAGCCCGGCGGTCGGCGCGGCCACGGCCACCTGGCGCCCGCGGTCGGCGTATACCGTCTGGTAGCGCTCGCGGTCCAGCTCGCGCCACGAGTCGTCCGTCCGCTCGATGTAGGGGGGCAGCGGGACGTTCCCAATCCGGTTTGCCACCTCGGCGACCGGCTCCCCTCCCCGGGCGATCAGGCGCACCATGGCCGAGCCATCCTCGAGGACCGCAATGACCGTTGCGGCGAGGGCCCCTTCCGCCGCCTCGAATGCGGCCCCGACCGGGAGCCTGCGCCCCGGCCGGACCAGGCACCGCCAGGTTTCCCCCTCGCCGGGAGGGCCGCCGGCGCGGCTCAGGAGAAGGCACTCGACCCTGCCGCCCGTGGGCTTGCGGCCGCGCAGCCGCGCAGGCAGGACCGAGGCGTTGTTTCGAATGAGCGTGTCGCCCGCCCGCAGGAACGAGGGGAGCTCGGCGAACATCCGGTGCGAAATCGATCGCGTCGCGCGGTCGACGACGAGGAGGCGCGAGCCGTCGCGGCGCTCGGCGGGCCTCTGCGCGATGAGCTCGCCGGGGAGCCGGTAGTCGAGGCGTTCGGTCGGGATCACGTGCGGTGCGTTCTCAAGGCCGGTTCCGCCGCCGCCTGGAGCGGCGGGGGCGACGGGCCTCGGTCAGTCCTTCTCCTGCTGTCCGGCGGACGCGTCGAGGTCGATCTCGTCGGTCGCCATCCATCCGTGCTCGCCCGACAGGTCGGGGACGACGCGGTAGTCCCCGAAAATGAACTCGATCTCGTCGGTGTCGTGCTCCTCCCGGTATCCCCGCGGGAGCTGGCCAGGGAATATGCGCACGCTGCTGCTCTCCCCCAGCTTGTCCAGCAGCCCCACAGCCTTGTGGCGGTATCCGTTGTAGCGGATGGTCACGCAGACGCGCACCTCCTTGGGGATGTCTCGCATTCGAAACCAGCCAAGCGGCGCCTGCGCCTCCACGCGATCAAGTAATCGACGCGCTCAATCTGCGCGGCGACGTGGGCCTCACGGCCCCCGCCTCGCCGCGGGCCGCGGGCCGGCTTCACCCTCCTCCGCCACGGCCTGGCGGCGCTGCACGGCTATTAGGCCGAATCCGAACACGGCCGCGAAGATGGCGTAAATGGTCAGGTACCTGAAACCCAGGAGGTTCTTGGCGATCGGCTGGTTGACAACAACCTCCTGGATGCCCCGGACGTCGCCCACCTTCCAGTCGCGCTTCAGGCTGTCCGGATGGGAGTTGTGGCACTTCACGCAGGCTGCGGCCATGACGACGGGGGTGATCAGGCGCACCTGGTCGCTGAGCATCGTCCTTGTGACTCGGACCAGCTCCTGGTTCGGGTTCTCCCGGAGGGACTTGAGCGCGCTGGTCTCGAACTCGTCGAGCTGGTGCGGGGCCCGGCCCCTGAACGGGACGTCCGACACGAAGCGGTAGGCGATGTTCGCCTGGTGCTCGCTGACGACCCGGCCCAGCTCGAGCGACAGGGTCGCGGGAATCGGGATGGCCCCGGGGATGTCGGCGTAGTTGTGAACGACCTTGGTCGATCCCGGCGAGGCCAGGACGCGGCCGACGACGTTGGTGCTGTAGTAGCCGCGGAACCCGGTTATCACGGCGTTCAGGTCCTGGGCCTGCCGGCGCAGCGCCCGCTCGGACATGCCGTGGAGGTCCAGCCAGACCGCGACGAGGAGCCCGACGAGCAGCGCCGCCGCCCAGCGCGCCCGCCAGAGCGCCCGGTTCGCGCCCCGCAGCTGCCGCGCTGTGGCGGCCTCGCGTTCCCGCTCGTGCCGGGCGTCGCGGCTGGCCTGGACAACGCCGCAGAGCACGTCGTGCGTCAGCTCGAGCCTGCGCACGTCGAGCCGTTCCTCTATCCGGAGCAGCCTGCGGTCGACAAGCGCGTCAAGCCCCGCCGGGTCAGCCCCCGCCTCGGCTAGGCGCTTTTGCGCCCGCTCGAGGGCCACGTTCTCCCGGTGGCCCGACTCGGTGAGCAGCTCCTCCTCGATGAACACGCGCACGGCGGCCGGCTGGTCCGAAAGCGCCCGCTCGTAGAATTCGACGAGGATCGTTGCGCGCGAACCCTCCAGCAGGCTGGCCTCGATCACAGGCGCGCCCGAGGCGATGCGTCGGAAGTTGAGCTCCCGGCATACGAGGCTGAGCAGCGCGGGCTCGACCTCCGCCGACTCGAGGTCGGTGCGCCCGCCGACGAAGGCCACGATTGCGCGGGCCACCTCGTCTGTGACCAGCCCGGGCGCCGGCTTGGACACGGCGTCCAGGGCCTGGACCCCCGCTAGGCGCGCAAGCCTCTGGCGGTTCTGCATGAGCGAGGGCATCGCGGCCTTGAGACCCTCCAGGTGCGGCAGGTAGTCCTCGCGCAGGCTGAGCAGGATCCGGTAGTCGCCGCGCGTGAAGTCGAAGGCCTCGACGTCGGCCGTCCCCGCCTCCAGCCGGGCTTCGAGTGCGGCGGGAGGGCGGTTCTCCACGAGATCGGCCAGCTCGGCCAGAAAAGCCTGTGCTCGGGCGCGCGTGTCGTCGGCCGCGGCCCCGAGAGTGAAAAGCTCCTCGAACTGATCGAGGACGAGGACGGGCGTCAGGAACCGGCCGTCGGCGGCGCGCAGCCTGTCGTCGCGGTGGTGGAAGAACTCCCAGAGCGTCTCGCCCTCAACGGCGACGCCCGGGCGCGTCCACGCCCCAGCGTCTGCGGTCGCGCGCCGCACGAGCACCTTCAGCTGCTCCGCGGGCGGCGCCGCGCCCGCGTTGTGGTCTAGCCGGAAATACACCGGGCAGTAGCCCGCGGCGCGCAGGCGGGGGAAGACCCCGGCCTGAAGGAGGGAGGTTTTTCCCAGGCCGGACTGCCCGAAAAGAGTCGTCAGGAGCTTGCGCTCCACGCGCTGGCAGAGCTCGTGGGCCTCGCCGTCGCGTCCGAAAAAGAGGGGGCTCTGCTCCTCGGTGAACGGGGCAAGGCCGGGCCACGGGTTGTCGCGGCCGAACGGGGAAGGCTGCGGCGCGGCGCTCATCAGGAGGCGCGGGCTGGCTGGCCCAGGAGCTCGCGCAGGCGGGAGATGAACTCCGGCGTCGGCTCGCCGGCCGGCAGGCGGGCCCAGTGGCTCCCGAGGAATTTTTCCGGCACGAGCGCGCCGGCCTCGGGCGTGTCGTCAACGCAAACCGGCAGGACGAACGCCGCGCCCTCGGCCATCCCCCGTGTGCGCTCCACCGCCCACGACCACTCGCGCCGGAAGTAGCCCTCGACCCTGCGCTGGGTGTTGGCGGACACGACCGGGAGGAAGTACGAGCAGCGGCCGATGTTGCGCTGGATGTTGCGGGCGTAGTCGTCGCCTGAGCCGAGGCGGTCCAGGTCAAACCACGTGACAATGCCCGCGGCATCCAGGGCAGACTTCAGCCGCTTCACGGCGGCCAGGTCATCGCGGGCGTAGCTGATGAAGACTGCGCGGTCCGGCATTATCCTTTCCGGGGCCAGGAACCGGACGGGGTCCGACGTACCGGGGAGGCTGGTTTCCCAGGGCACGGCGGTTGCGCCCCGGCGAAGGAGCCAGCGCCTGTGGAGCTCCCCGACGAACGCCTCGGCGCCCTCGGAGACGACCTGGGTGCGGCTGCTCACGTGGCGCAGGAAGAAGACGAGCCCCGGCTCGCCCGCTGCGTGGCGGTCCGCCAGCACCTCTCCAACGTCCCGGGGATCGGAGAGGCGGCGGCGCTTTGTCAGGCGCAGGAACAGGCGCATGAGCCAGTCTGGAAAGCCCCCGCCGAGGACGAGCAGGTGGCTCTTTTCCAGCTCGCCGAAGAGCCTTTCCGGGCAGTAGGCATCGGTCTGGAGAGCGCACATGAACTCCAGAGTGTCCTCGTCGGACAGGACGTAGGTCGGCGAGGCGCAGACGCGGCCGAGCAGATGGTAGACGACCGGGCGCGCGAGCAGGGCCCGTTCGGCCGGGAGGTCGGTCACCTTGTTCGGGGCGTAGACCAAGGTGTCGGTGCTGCGCAGCCCGGCAAACCGCACGGTGTTCAGGGCGTCCTCGAGCAGGCTGTCAAACGTGGTCGTCACGAACAGGTCGAAGTCGGAGATTCCGGCGAGCTGGAGCAATGCGCGCGGCGGGGCGAAGGTGGCCTCCCGCATGATCGTGCGCAGCCGCGTGTACGCGTCCTCCCGCCGGCCCCGGCGCGCAAGGAATCGCACCACGACGTCGTTGAGCGTCGGCTCGGCCGGGATCTCGTCGCCCGGGACGCCGAGGCGGGCGGCGAGGCGAGGGGCCAGCCATGCGTAGAGATTCTGCGGCCCGGTGTCCGTGGCCACCGTGAGCAGCTCCGGGCCGACTATGGGGATGACGAGCCTCTCATCAATGTGGTTGAGAAGGTCGTCCCACGCGTCCGCCTCGAAGGGTTCAAAGGCGGCGCGGGATGGATCAGGCATGTAGGGCCGAAGGCTTTCGGCGCATGGATTGAGACGGCACGGCCGAGCTTTAAAGATGTTGCGCGGCGCTTGCGCAAGCGCCTTAACGCCGCGGCGGCGGGGAGGACGCCCTCTCCGGCCATCCAGCCGGGTGCACTTGACAGCCTTTTGGGCCGATGGTGGACTCGCCGTTCTGACGCCGGCTTAGCTCAGTGGTAGAGCATCGGTATCGTAAACCGAGGGTCGTCGGTTCAACCCCGACAGCCGGCTCCATCTCTAACCGTTTGGGGATGCATTGAGGGAGGCGCAGGCGCTACAGCGGGTTCGCGGCTGGTGGTGGCGCAAGTGAGGCAACGTAGGCCGCAATGGCCACCATGTCGCCGGTCGTGAGGTTGGCGACGACCGGCTGCATCAGAGGTGACGATCGGCCCTTGCGCGTCCCTTGCTGCAGATCGTACATCTGACGAACCAGGTAGCTCGGTGAGCGTCCGGCGATACCCGGCACGTCCACCAATCCCATGAGATCGGGTCCATGGCACCCGGCGCACACGATGGTCTTACCTGGTACAATCTTGCCATCGACGACGCTCATGCCTCCGGTCGTCACGAGGTTCTCGCCCTTCTTGATGCTGCCGACGGGCACATAGGCGATGAATCCTGAGCGTGGATTGCGCAGTCCCTCGGACTGTTCAGGGTCTTCCGGCACTTCAATGATTCGCCCCGCAATAGGCTCAGTTCTTTCCCGTTCGATCGCCTGGAATAGGTTTCCTTCAATCTTGGTCTTTGGCACGAGGTCGGTTTCGACGACTCGCGTCCAAGGGGTCCATCTTATCGCGCCGAAATACCCCGCCGCCTCCTTCATCTCCTCATCGCTCATGGCTTTCGCCAGCCCCGCCATAATGGGAGTGTTTGGTTTTCTGGGATCCGCCGAAGTGCGAGCGTCGTTTCTAAAGTCTTCAAGCTGGCGGAGGAAATACGCCACCGGCTGTCCCGCCACTGGGGCGTTTTCCGGGCGGCCTTTCCCCGTGGGCAGATGACAATAGGCGCACCCCCAGGAAGTCTTGCCCAGGCTCGCAGGACCGCGGGAAATCACGTTCAACATCGGTGGATGATCGCCGGGAAACCAATCGGCCACGTTGCCTCCGTCACGGATGTCGACTTTCGAAAACGACGCGCCGCTCCCTTCGACGTGCCTCGGCCGGGTCTGTTCTTCGGGCGGCTCCGTTATGAGCAGGTTTCGCGAGGTTGGAGGCGGCTGCTGCGAACGCGCCTTGGCGTCAGGCGCAGGCGGCGTGAGGTAGCCATACGCCCAAAGTGGTTCGGGGTTTTCCTTGGCGCGAACGGCGCGAGCCCCCAGTGCGACGCAGCCGAGGCCTAGCAATACCTTTAGCGTCGCATGCTTCACCCGGCATCCTCCCGTCTGCTCCCCGAATCATTGCACTCCATCTTCTTCCCCTCGGGGCGCATACTCCCGCATCGGCACAATTGGCCTAAGGTCGCGTTCTTGCCCATCAGGACAAGAACCCCAACGGGTCTCCTTCCGTCAACCGAAAACCCCATTCAGCCATTTGTCCGGGACGCTCCGGTTCAACCCCGACAGCCGGCTCCATTAGTAAGCCACGAGCAACACGGAGATGCGCCCATCGCGTGGTTGACGTCACAAGAGAGGTGGCGATTATTTCAGGCATGAAAGGCGAGTTTACTGCGATCATCGAAGAAGCGCCCGAAGGCGGCTACTGGGCCATTTGTCCAGAGGTTCCCGGTGCGAATGGACAGGGGGAGACGATCGAAGAAGCGAAGAAAAGCCTGACGGAAGCGATCCGTTTGATTTTTGAAGATCGGGTCGACGACGCCAAACGAGGCCTGCCGGGTGACGCGATTCAGACAGTTGTCGCTGTCTAATGAAGCGGCGCGAGTTGGAAAAGCGATTGCGGCACTCTGGATGCTACTTAAAGAGGGAAGGTGGGGCCCACTCACTTTGGATCAATCCCCGAACTGGCGTCATTGAAGCCATCCCTCGCCACAGCGAAGTCAAAGAACCGCTTGCTCGAAAGATCTTGAAGTCACTCGGTTCTGATTAATGGCGCGGATCCTTCAGGGAGGCGGGGCTCGTGGAGGAGTTGCTTGTCCTCCAACGCTTTGTCGCCGCGCTGCGGCCGCTCGAGGAATTCTTGCCACAAATGGCCGGAAACACGCCCTATTTTGAAGGTTTTGGAGCTTTTGAAGCGGGAACTTCCCTCGTAGCCAGGGAGGGTATGCGGTATCGTAAACCGAGGGTCGTCGGTTCAACCCCGACAGCCGGCTCCATCTCTAACTGATTTAGGAGAAGCAGTTACAAGGATTGTGCTGAATTCAGAACACGCCATTCGCTAGGGGTTTTTTGCAAATTGAGCTTTGGTCGCAGGGCTTCGGTGAGAATGGACTAGGACTCCGTGCGCAGTAGCTCTCGCTCTGAAACCTTCAGAACCTTGCCGGCTTCACGACCTCTAGATCGGCAACCTAGCAAATGTGAGATTCGATCTTCGCAAGGGTCCTATTCAGCGTCCAGCGTGAGATTAGGTCACCGCACCCAAGGAATGAGCCCTATTGCCGGTTACGTTGGCGCCGCGAATGCGACCACCGAGGCCCCAAACTGACGTCCGTACCAGGGGCACCGCTGGCGGGGATGAACATTACCTGAGGCCTGTCCGAAAGAACCGTCACTCGTTCCGCCAGGACGCCTACCTGACCGCCAACCCATGCTCCCTAAGCGTCCGGGAGATCCTCCGTGATTCCCCAACGCTGAAGGGTGTCTTTCGCTTGAGCTTTGTTGCGAGTGTTTGGCCAGGGATACCAGAGAGCTCAGCCAGTCGGGAGACCTTAACCAGGTCCGAAAGCTCCGAGAGCCTCTCCACCGAAATCGACCGGGAGGGTGAAGGGGAGGGAATGGACATACCCTCCTCGACATAAGCCTCCTTCAAAACCGCAAAGGTTGCCTCGAGGTTTGAGAGCGCCTCAGCCTGGGTCGCTCCATCGGCGGCACAAGTCGGGATTTCCGGGATCTCGGCGACAAAATAGCCCGCCCTTTCATCCCAGTAGACCTGTACGGCGTAATCTTTGATAGTGTTCATTTGATGAGTTACTGCGTTCGTTTGATGAGTTCTGCTGCAAAAGACTGCCGGAGGCCTAGAGATTAAACCGCTCAAGCACCTGACGCACCTGGCGGATCTGATAGCCCTTTGCCTTGCCATCCTTCTCAGGCTGGAGGTTTAAGAGGACGGGTATGCCAGAACGTGTGAAGATGTGGTGGCCACCCTTGATCCGATGCCTCCAGCCCGTCGCCGCCAGGAAGGTGATCACGTCTGTCAGTCGGTGACCATAATCCTTGGCGGGATCCTGCAACGCGGCCTTTGTTTTTGCCGGATCAGGCATGTGACAAGGAAAGGCAGTGTCGTTATGCAAGCAAGCACAATGAATAAATAATTATGCGCCGGTGCCCAATATGCTCTCGTGAATTACGCAGTGCGCATACGGCACGATTCGACAGAAACAGTTCTGCAACATCTTTCAGGCCAGTGGGCTATAGCCCAACGCATCTTTCTCCCGGTTTTGATACGTTGGCGCGAAAGGCAAGACCGCGGCAGGGGGCGTTCGAGGTACGGTCACATCGCCTCTACCGCGGCCCTTGCCTACCGCGGCCGACATCCAGCTCACGCGCACGATGCGCGAAGCCGGCAAGATTCTCGACATCCAGGTTCTGAACCACGTCATCATTGGGCCCGACATTGAAGACCCGATGGGCCGCGGATGGTATTCCTTCAAGGAGAGGCGGGGCGCCTATAGGGGCTGCTGATCCTCCGACGCTTCGTTGTCGCGCTGCGGTCGCTCAACAGATTCTTGTCAAAAGTGGCCAGAAAAAAGCCCTGTTTTGGAGGTTTTGGAGCTCTTGAAGCGGCGCCTTCACTCTGAGCCGGGCAGGGTACCCGGTATCGTAAACCGAGGGTCGTCGGTTCAACCCCGACAGCCGGCTCCATCTCTAACCGTTGGGGGATGCGTTGAGGGAGGCGCAGGCACTACAGCGGGTTCGCGGCTGGAGGTGGCGCAAGTGAGGGGCCTGCTCCAAAGTTTGGGGACATGAATCTTCATTTCCAGATGGTAGTGGCCCGGATTTGATTCGGCTGGCGCCGTTGGGCACTTTTAAGGTCGGCCATTACGGAAACACGACGTTGACCGGGGTCGTGGTGGTTAAATACCACCAACCGATCTCGCTCCCGGTATAGTGACTGGGCACGATAGTCGGGCCAACGGTCCCTTTGCCCCAGTAGAAATCGTCGAGGTCGGCCAATGAATAAGGCTGGCCCTTCTTGACGAAAAGGGCTGGGCCCATGGCCGCAGCCGTACCAATTCCATTGCCCTCTGCGGAGTCGAACCAGGATTGGACGATGGTTTGCGGCGGCACGGGGAACGGGAGTCCGAGGATGAAAGCCACACCGAGCATGTCGGTCGCCAAATCGCGCTCAAAGTCGCCATACCCGTCCGGAGTGTCGAGGGAGGCGAAGCCAGTCATGATGTGGAGGCCGTTGAAGGCGCCAGACCAGCGGTCTGCGACGTTGGCCCCCGAACCATCCGCCGCATCCAGCATGTCGCAATTGTCCATCAGGAGCCAGAAAAGGGTATCGTTGCTTGGGATCGGGCCCCAGGAGCCGGCGTAGTTCACGTAAAACGACGCAGGCGTGCCAAAACCTCCTTGATTGATGACGACCGTGGCCGAGCTGTTCAGCGATTGGAAGGAGGCAGTCGGATATTCCGCCAGCGGGGCTCCTGGTTGCATGACGGCCTTCCAGTCCGCTGCTCCGTCGGCGTTGTCCAAATCGATGTCAGCCTCGTTTATGCCCCAGTTCGAGTAGTCAGCGTCGCCGTATACCCACGGCGTGGCGACCAGCTTTCCAGGCGGGTTCGGCTCGATAAGGTCTCCGGGCCATGCGTCATCTCCCATCCAGCAGAAACTGAGCGCGCCGCCGCCGGCGGTGGGAGTGCTCATGCCCTGCAGCCAACCGACTTGGTCTTCCATCCATTTGAGTGGAGAACCCGGGCTTTCAATCCCGTATAGGGGGGTGGCGCCCTGCTTCTTCTTGTCTTCGTGGCGGGGATGGACCGGGCTGGCGCGGACCCGAACGGTTTGCCGGGCGCGCACCGCCACGCCATTCGAGTCGATCACTGTCACCGCCACCGCCTCGTCCCGTTCCAACCGAAAGATGGGGTCGCTCTCCAATTCTTCGGAAACGCGCAAAGTAGCCGTGTACTCCGTCGAGTCGCCCGGGTGATCGGACGCCTCGGGATTGGATCCGCCCCAAATGAAGCGGTAAGGCGGCCTTCCTCCGCCGACGGACGCATGCGCGGACACCCTCGAGCCCGTGACGGTCGCCGAGAGCTGTACGGCGGGCACAAACCTTTCGTCATCCGTGGCCGGAATCATCCGCACCTTGGAATTAACCACCGACACAGCGCCGTTCGACGTGCTCGTCATTTGGCGGGTGCTGTAGTAGGCATACCAAGGGATTATGACCGAAGGGCTCCATTCTTCCCGCCGAGCCAGCTCCAGCTGCAGAGGCGGGCTCCAGTAGACAACGCGCATGACGATCCCGACGCCGTCCGGCTCTAGGCGGGATATGCGGTTCCTGGCCTCAGCCTCGGTGATGACCCGAACCGAAGGGCCGGCTTTCAGCCGGCGTGACGCGTAATGGAGCCGGCTGACCCCGCCTGCGGCGTCGAACGCCACCTGAACCTGTGCGCCCGGACCGACCAACGGATGACCGCCCGGCTCGGCGAAAGTGTAGCTCACCTCGGTGTCAAGGTCCTGGCGCGTCGAGTTCCAGCCGCTGGCGTCTTTGGAATAGAGCGTCAACTGCGCATGGCCGATCGCCGGAATTCCGAACTGAGGTTCGAGTCCCGAGGCGCTGAGCGCTCGTCCAAAGGTATCCGAGGCTTGCCGGGGATCGAACACCCTCCATGAGTTCAAGGAGGAGGTGTCGATCGCCCCCAGCCCGATGGGTCTGGATACGTCTTTGTTCCGGGTTGCGGCTCGCAGGCGCTGCGTCAGCTCGCTTTCGGTGACTTGGGCGGCCGGGGTAGCAAGGAATTTCCCCGGATCCACGAATGTGACAAGCCCGCCGGAAGCGACGAGGCTTTTGACGGGAATCTTCAGCTGGTCGGCCAAAGCCGCGACCTCGGTGGCCGAAGCACCCGATTTGACGATTTCATATACGGGCAACGAAGGACTCTTGCCAGATTCGGCGGTTGGGCGGGTCATGCACCCGCAAATGGCGCCCATGGCGGCCATGACAGTAATCCATTTGAGCGTCTTCATAATTTCGGCCACGCGGCGGAATTGCGCGGCACTTGGGGTTTCGAAGCGAGGAACGGGCCTATCGCTAGACTGACTTTCTTGGAAGCCGTTCCCCGCCAGGAACGGCGATTCTTACGTAATTTCAGGTAGTTCTAGTAGCCGAGCCGGACCAGCGATTGGAGGCAAGAGCCTCCATTTTTGTCGTCGATCAGAGTCGTGCTAGAAATGCGGCTATGGGCTAAGACCTCCAGATCCTCCGGGTCACTCAGGCGCACGTTTTTGCGTGTCCACGCTTCGAATAGCCGACCGATGCTGGAAGGCTTGGAAACAAATCTGTTTCCAAGCGGGGTTGCCAAGAGGTTGCCTCGGAATGTGTTTTTCGCTTCACTTGGATGCGATTCGGTGTTCCCATTTTCATGCTCCAATCCATTAACAATCAACTAAATCCACGTTTCTTCGTGACTTAACCTCGGTTAAGGCCCCCGGTTCAAGTCCGAGCGCGGACACCGGCGGCGGGGCGTCCAACTCGCTACGTTGGACGCAGGGACTTCCGGGGCCTTTCTGCTGCCTTATGAGGGGCCCGACGGGGTTCTCAGAAGACCGACCGCAGGCGTTGGATCACATCGGCCTGGAAACGCCCGATCAGGTCTGAGACGAAACTCTCGACGGACAGCGCCGGGTCCCGGACCAGCGGTGTCAAGTCCACCGCCCATGTGATTCCCGCGACGCGGTCAACCGAATGCGACAGATGGAATGTCGCATGCGCCAATCGCCGACCCGCCGCGGCGAGGTCGTAGCGTTTGCCGCCGCCGATCTGGGAGTCGAACACCTTCGCCAGCACCGCCGCCAGATCCGGATGCCGGCCGGAATCCAGGAGGACCTTGTCCGAGTCGAGCAGCCAGTCGAGGTCGCGCCAGGCTTCGAAGCCGATCACGCGCGCCGGCCGTCGGTCTGGCGCCAGTGTTCGGATGGCCTCCAGGCTGCGCAGAAAGACCGCGACGTGCGTTTCATGCTTGTCCATGGGATTGTGCAGGTAGACGGTCCGCGGACGGCAGCCGCCCAGGATCTGCGCGAGATCGGCGGCGACCCCGGAACGGCCGCCCTTCTTTACTTCCGCGCTCGCATAGCCGAGCTGGATCACGATCGCGTACCGGCCAATCTTCGCGGCCTTGCGTTGCTCTTCGCGGCGCACGTCCTGCATCTCCTCGTCGGTGACGTGGGCGTACGCGCCGGTACGCGCGGAACCCGCGCCATTTGTCACCACGACGCCGCCCAGGGCCCTGCCTGGATAGTCGAGGCAGTCGGCAATGGCTGCAAAGCAGTTGATTTCGATGTCGTCGGGATGCGCCCCGATGCAGAGATCGCTCACGCGGGACAGGGCGTCGACAGGCGCCTCGTGCGGTCCGGGGACGAATATGTCGGCGTTTGGATTGGAGAACTTCATGGGCGTTGTGTATGGCTCGGGTTCGCGGTGGCAGATCTTTTTATCACAGGCAGGCTCGCTGCGGCAATGGCCTGCCCGAGGCGCCTGTCTTTCTCCTCGGGCATGTGGCACGTGATTGTCTTGGCCAGCTCGGGAAATTCCGCGCGGAGCACCGCCGTTGCCTGCGCAAGCATGCGCTCGCCGCCGGCTCCCGAGGTCACCCCGCCGCTCACGAGCACGTGTCGGATTTCATAATGGTCCGCGTACTGCGCAATCGCATAGCCGAGATACACGCCGATGGAATCGTAAATCTCCGCCCCCCGCGATTCCCCGCGCCGCATCGCCGCCTGGACCTGCGCCAATCGCTCGGGCACGGGCATCGGGCCGGGAAACCGGAAGCCCGCGCGGGCCGCGAGGCGGGCGACGCCCTGCTGCGAGAAGTACTGCGCGCCGCAGCCTGCATCCCCGGACCATTCGTCACGGGGGGCGTCGGGCCGATAATCAACGGGGGCGAAGGCGGGCTCGTTGAACCAGGAGGTGAGCTCGCCCGCAGGCGTCACATACCCCCCCGCTTGGCTCGTCCCCAGGGAGGTCCCAAACACGGCATTGGCGCCTTGCGTCATGGAACCGGCCAGGGCGGATACTTCCCCGTCATTCATGACGACAAGGGGAACGCCGCCCCACCGCCTCTGAAGCTCAAGGAACATGAGGCGAATGCGCGCCGCGAACAGGTCTGCCGGCACGCCGCGAAAGAGCGACGCGGCGCGCACCTCGTTGTTCACGTAGGTGCCGGCAGCGCTGCCGCCGATGGCATCCACGCGGGGAAGGTGCTCGGCGGCCCGCCGAAGCAGGTCGCCGACCCGCTCAATGTGGTATTCGGGGTCCCGCTGGAAGCAGGGATCCCAGGGGGCCTCCTCGGAGAAGACGACCCTCCCGTCCCTGACGGCGACCGCCTTGCGGCTGCTTCCGCCTAGATCAAAGCCGATGCGGCAACCGTCGAGGTGCCGTCCCACCGCCAGGCCGGGTGCGCGCTCCTGCGGCAGATCGCCGAGCTCGGCGGCTCCGATATCGAAGGGCCGCCGATAGATCACCTCCCCCAGGAACCCGTGGTCGAAGGCGCGCTCGCCCTTCGGACTGTATATGGAGGCAAGCTGTGCGGCGATTTCCGGGGCACCCGCCACCCGCACACGGAAACCGCCCTTGAGCCAGAGGAGCGATTTCAGGACGCGCTCCGCGTAGCGGAGGTTCAGGCCCGCGGCCGGATGATCCTCGTCCAGCACGCGGCCCTCGAAACGCGAGATGCCGCCATTCGGGCGCTCGACGGTGACGCAGAAGGGTCTCGCGCGCCGGTCCCTGGCTGCCAGCTCCCGATAGGCGCGGTTCCAAAGCGACGCCGGGAGGAAATCCCGATCGAGGGGCGGGCGGATCTTGGGGGTGACGGTGAGCATGCTCGCGCCTCGGCGGGCCGGGCTAAGGTGCCCGCCCCTCGAAATACTCCTCAATTTCCTCCAATGTCTTACCCTTGGTCTCCGGCAGAACAAGGGCGGCGATGATGAAGTAGATGGCGGTGAAACCGGCGAACGCGAAGAACATGGCCGAGTACCCATACTTGCCGACCGTCGGCAAGAAGATTGCTGCAATGATTGTGGAGACAGCCTGGCCCAACACCATCGCAATGCTCATGCCGTTGGAGCGGATGCGAGTGGGCATCAATTCGGAGATCATCACCCATCCACAAACGCCGGGTCCGACGGCAAAGGACGCCATGAAGGAATAGATGGCGATGGCAATCAGCCAGCCGTGACCTGCGTCCGGCAGGGGCGTGATCAGGGCGTTCTCGATCCGCAATGGGGCCGAGCGAGCTCTGTCGAGACTGGCCAGCGGATTTGAGAAGAACGCCACCACCTTGTTGGACGGTATGCTGCTTTCTCGCGCGATCTGGATGGGCTTCGCCACCGGATCGCTTGACGCCGCGACTTTCGTGGCCGCGCGAAAATCGCCGAATGCATAGATGACGATCAGCGTCACTGGCCTGCCGCTGAGCACCGCCCCAGGCTCTCCGGCGGTGGCAAGAAGACGATCGGCGGACGCCTGGTCAAATGCGACCGTGAGGCGCTGGTCGGCGGTGACCATGGCTTGAACGGCAGCACGGGCGTCGACGTGCTGCTTCTCCGTCTGGTGAAAGAGCACACCGGCGGTGGCAAGAGAGACGACGATGCCGGCGCTCCCTAGGGTGATGAGAAACTTGCGGCCCCTTCGATCCACGAGCAGGACGCCTCCGATGGTGAGCAGAAAGTTGACCGCGGTGAGGATGACATAGCCCCAGTGGGCCTGAAGATCGGACAGGCCGCTCTGCAACAGGATCGTCGCGTTGAAGCCGATGATGGCATTGACGCCCGTGGCCTGATTGAAGATGGGGATCGCGCAGGCGAGGAGGAATGGCACCACATATTTCCGCCGCAGCAGCGACTCTTTGCCGGACTTTCCAAGCACTGACGCCCCTGCGCTCTCGGCGGCAATGATTTCCTCCATCTCCTTAAGTTCGACCTCCGCCTGCTCAGTGGTTCGCGAGCGAAGCAGGGCCGCAAGGGCGGCTTCCTTCTGCCCGCGACGGAACAGCCAGCGTGGTGATTCGGCCACTACAAGGCTTCCGCATATGAACAGCAGGCCCGGCGGCAGTGATACCCAGAAGATGCTGCGCCATGCTGTGTCTTTGAACGCAAGCAGCTTGTCCGCGTTGCCGAGCTTCGCCATGACCTCTACCCGGAGGCTGAAGAACATGCCGATCACCGCCGCGGCCACTATGCCCAGTGTCAGCAGCCACTGGAAGATGCCGATGCCCCTGCCGCGGTTGGCTGCGCCCAGGCACTCTGCGAGATACAGCGGGACCACCACTCCGATCAGCCCGGCGCTGATGCCCTGCAGCAGGCGGCCCAGCGCCAACGGTTCGAAGCCGTGCGCTAGCGCGATTATCGGGATGCTGGCGACAAAAAGGGCGCCGCTGAGAATCATTAGCGGTTTTCGACCCATCCGATCGGCGAGAGCGCCCGCAAAGAGGGTCGAGATCACGCTGCCCAGCAACACCGCAGCGACAATGAATGACAGCTGGCCCGCGGTCAGGCCCGAGGTGTCGACGAGGTAAGGCAGAGCCCCTGCGATGATCCCAACATCTACGCCGAAGAGCAGGCCGCCCAGTCCCGCGACCAATAGCAGGAAGCGGTTGTATCCGGTCTTGGACGTTCCAGACGCTGCTCCTCGCTCTGCATCGGGATTTTGCATAGGTCTCCGCGTGGAAGATTTGGCCGGAAGTCTTGGACGGCAGGGCCGGCAGTTAAGCCAGGAATTCAGGTAAAGGCAGCCTTCTCTTCGACGCCGTCAATGAAACGGACATCGACGATCAGTTTGTGGATTTGTTCATGTCCGTTGAACCAGCGCCAGTTTTTTGCATTCATGTTCGAGCTGGAACCTGTGGCGAACGCGGCGATCCAGCGCAGGCTGAAGTTGCCGAGGGAATCTCTGGACGCTTAAAAAAGAGAGATTCGGTCTCTGGGTTTGCCGGTATTGTCCAGTGGTGTTGCCGGTATTATCCCTTTCCTCCCGCAAGTTGTAAGAATAAGGTTCGCGCGCTTTGCGGCGGACTCGGCCGACGCAAATACCATCCGCTTTAGGTTTGTCGAGGAACACCATCCCATGAAAAAAGCATCCGACGAGCAGCACGGAGCCCCAATCGATGGCAGTCTTCCGTCATCGATGGGACGGCGCTCGTTCGTCAAGGGCGTCGCGACCGTGGGGGCCGGGATTGTGACCGCCGCCCTGCTTCCAAGAACCTCCCGGGCCCAGGCCGCGCAATCCGATTCAGCGTCGGGCACGCCGCCAAGAGCTGGCGCCGGGAGTGACGTGATTGTGTCCGATGCAAAGACAGTCGTCGAAACCACTTCGGGGAAGATTCGGGGATTCCAGCGCAAGGGCGTGTATGTCTTCAAGGGTGTTCCCTATGGGGCCTCCACAAGCGGTGCGAACCGATTCATGGCGCCGGTCCCACCGGAACCCTGGCATGGTATCCGGAACGCACTGGCGTTTGGACGAGCGTGTTTCCAGGCGCGGGGCTCCTCCACGCACTTCAACTTCGACGGAAGAAACTTGGCCCCCGCGGACGAGGACGCCTTTCTGTTGCACAGGGGAATGGGAATCCTGGTGCCGGGGGAGGATTGCCTTCGCCTCAACGTCTGGACCCCGGAAATCAACGGGACGGGCCGGCGCCCGGTCATGGTCTACATGCACGGCGGCGGATATGAGGGCGGCTTCGACAACGACCTCCTCTCGTATGACGGCGAGAATCTCGCGCGCAACCACGACGTGGTCGTGGTGACCCACAACCACCGCCTGAACGTTTTCGGGTTCCTCAACCTGACCGAGATGGGCGAAAAGTACGCGAACTCCGCCAACGCCGGACTGCTGGACTATGTCGCAGTTCTGAAGTGGGTCCGCGACAACATTTCGAGCTTCGGCGGAGACCCAGGCAACGTGATGATCTTCGGCCAGTCCGGTGGTGGGGGGAAGGTAATCAACTTGATGGCGGCGCCCTCGGCCAAGGGCCTGTTCCATCGTGCCGCCTGCCAAAGCGGCCCATTCCTGAAGGCCCTCGAGCCAAACTACTCGGCCATGGTGGCCGCCGGAGTAATGCAGGAACTCGGCCTGTCGAAGTCCCAAGTGGACGAGCTCCAGAAGGTTCCGGTCGATCGCCTTGCCGGCGCAGCCGACGAGGTGATGAAGAGGCTGAACCCGCACAACCCATCGGTCTTTCACCACGAGATTGGTCTGACTGGCTGGGGGCCGACGGTCGACGGCAACATCCTCCCTCACCACCCCTTTGACCCGGGCGCACCGATGGAATCGGCAGACGTTCCGCTGTTGACAGGCACCATTCTCAACGAATTCCCGAGCGGCCTGGATCATCGCGATGAAACCTTCATGACTGAAGATGAGCTTAAACGGAGGGTGCGCGCGGAGTTCGGCGACAAAGGCGACGCCATCATCGGTGGCTACCGCCGGGATTATCCCCAGGCCACGCCCTTTGGCATTTACGCGGCTATGGGAGCCGCGCCTTTCCGGCGGCCCGCCGTGGCACAGGCCGCCAGGAAAGCCGCATTGGGCGCAGCGCCGGCTTATTCGTACATATATGGATGGCGAACCCCCATGCTCGACGACCGTCCGGGCACGTTCCACGCCTGCGAAATCTCGTTTGTCTTCGACAATGCCGAGCTCTGCGACCACTACAGCGGTTTGCTCCCGGAGGCGCTCGCCTTGGCGAAGCAGATCAGCGGCGCGTGGGTGAGCTTTGCGCGGACCGGAAACCCAAATCACGCCGGATTGCCGTACTGGCCCGCCTACACGGCCGAAAAGCGCTCAACCATGTTTTTCGACGTGCCCTGCAGCGTGCGAAATGGCCCTGAGGCCGAAGGTCTCCGTCTGATGGCTCAAGCATGAGACTCGGCTGAGCCTGGCCTGCAAGCAAGACCCCTCGAGGCGTCACTGGTACCGTCGCTTTACGACGCGGCAATTCCGCCAAACCGCCTCCTTGACGCTACCACCCGACCGGTGTCCTTCGCTCCACCATGAGAGCCAGTCGGGTAAGACCCGAGCCACATCAGCGCATGAAACACATAGCAGTGACGATCCTACAATGCCTTGCGATCTTTTGCCCGGCTGATTGCGTTTCCAAGTCCGAGGGCGATGGAGACATTACCGCTGAGTGGGCCCCGTAGGACCCCCTAGTTCGATCGAGTGATGGAAGGCTCTTGCGCGCCCCATTGGGCAGGGCGCGTGGCTCTACGAAGCGCCTTCTTCCAGGTGCGCGCATTGACACCTTCGTAACGCAGGAAGAGACGGGTGAGGGTTCGCGACGAACCCAGGCCGCTTTGGGAGGCGACGTTGGCAATTGTCTGGTTGGGCGACTCGGCCACGAGTTGGCGGGCGCGGTCGAGCCGGGCCTTCAGTACGAATTCGGCGGGAGAGCGCGCGAGCTGGCGCCGGAAAAGGTTGTAAAGCGTGCGGCGAGAGACGCCGGCAGACTCGGCCACCTGCTCGAGGCTGAACGGCCGCCGGAGGTTTGCGCCGATGAAGTCAACGGCGCGGCGCAGGAAGGGGCTCGCGACGGCCAGGAAATCGGTGCTTGAGCGAATGACGACGCCGCGCGGGGCAATCACGATCGGCTGTGCCGGCTGCTTGCGTCCGCGCATCAACCGATCCAGCAGCTGCGCAGCCTTTTGGGCGATCTCCTCCTCTCCCAAGTCGACGCTTGAAATGGGCACATGCGAACATTCGCATGCGATCTCGAGGTTGCCGGTCCCCATAACCGCGATGTCCTCCGGCACCCGCCAGCCGTTTGCCAGGCAGACCTCAATCGTCTCGGAAGCCAGTTGGTCATCGAGCACGTACAAGGCGAGGGGCCGCGGCAGCTTGCGCAGCTGCCTCGCGAGCCAAGTCTGACGATGGCGCCAGTCGCGCAAGTCACGCAGCACGGTCGGGTCCGAGCGGTACTCCAGCCGGTGGCATTGGAATCCGGACTCGGCGAGCGCGGAAATGAATCCGTCGTAGCGGTCGTTTGCCACTAGGCCGCTGTAGGCCGTGTACCATGCGAATTTCGTGTGGCCCCGCTCCAGGAAATGCCTGGCAGCGAGGCGCCCCGCCATCAGGTTGTCCTCCATGACCTGGCTGGCGACGATTCCGGGCTGGTTCCGCCCGACAAGCACCGTGGGCTGGCGCTGAGCCTGCCGCCGGATGAAGGCGAGGAGGTCGGACCGCTGCGGGTAGGAGACAATCAGGCCGTCCCCCTCCCAGTGCAGGGGCACCTTTTCATCGAAAAAGTGCCGGGTCTCAAGGTGCCATCCCGCCGTGCGGGCATACTGGCCGATGACCCGGATCGTTCGGGGGTCATTCCAACCCAGCGCCACGAGCACGCGTCGCTTCAATGTTAGCTGCTTCGATGCCTGTTGCACGTATTGTCCGATAGGCTGCACGAAAGAGCCCTTGTGGGCAACACCTATTTGGAGCATACACCGCATCTGCCCCAAGCTGTCACGTACCCCACGCGGCGACAGGATTACCCCTAACACAAAAATGCTACACGAATGAAAATCGCAAAAGTTGCAGTCGGATACCTGTCAGTCATCTCGCTAGCAGCCGCCTTGATCGCAAGCAGAGCCTCCGCCCAGCAGAGCACAACCAATACAACTGGCAACCAATCAACCCCGACAGTGGCCGTGCCGGCCACGACCCAGGTGTCGACATCAACTACGAGCACATCCGCCACTGGCGAGGAGAATGAGGTGCCACTCACGCTGGAAAAGGTCGTCGTCACCGGCACCGCGACGCCCGTAACAGAGCTCGCCGCCTCGTTCGACGTGGCCATCGTGCCCCAGGTGGAGATCGTCACCACCCCCACGGTCGGCGTCGCCGGCCTTATCGATTCGGTGCCCGGATTCTACGGCGAGGCGTCAGGCGGTGAAAACGGCCAGAACCTTTCCGTGGATGGGCTGCGCAATTCAGGCGGATTCTTCGATTACATCAGCCTCCAGGAGGACGGTCTGCCGGTCCAATACAACGGGTTTTATGCCGAGTATCAGGTTCAACCCGACGCCTCGTACGGAAGGGTTGAGGCGGTCACGGCCGGACCCTCCACGGTCTTTGCGCCCGAGGGCGGTGCGGCGACCTTGAACTGGATCACGCGCATGCCCGCGGTCGACTCGGGTGACGCCACGTTCTCGGTCACCAGCGAGGGAAGCAAGCGGCTCGACTTCTTCTACGGCGGCCCGCTTCCGTTCTCTAACGGTTGGTCCGCGTGCATTGGTGGATTTTACGAGTCCGGGCAGGGACCGAGGCCGGTCGGATACAACGAGGAACGGGGCGGGCAGATTCGGGCAATGATCGAGAAGACCTTCGATGGGGGCTACGTCTCGGTCTCCTACAAGCACATCAATATAAACACCCCCTATTACTTCCCTGAGCCGGCAGCCGAGGATAGCGGGGGGAACCTGCATTCCCTTCCTGGATTCAACCTGCAAACTGACACGACCTATTCTGTCGATAGGCAGTACGGGACCCTGGTGCCCCCGACCGGCTATGGCTCCACGCAAGTTGATGGCTTGGACATGTTCGGCGCCTGGGACCAAACGGACCAGATCACGGTCAAGTTCGAGAAGGATCTCGGCGGCGGCTGGTCGGTGAGCAACGGCTTCCGCGTAGCCAAGATCAAATGGATCGACAGCGACGACCGCCATGGTGGCAACACGGACCTGTTCAGCGCCGCGGGCTACACCGCCGCCGCCGAGCCAGTGCTCGCGGCCTATGCGCAAACGCTGCCCGGCCAACCGGTGGTCACGAGCGCCCAGCTCGTCCAAGCGACGGGGGCCGGCGCGGGAACGGTGATCGCCAATCCCGCTACTCTCAACGGCAACGGCCTCCTGTGGTACTCGGACCAATTCCAGTACCACGAGGACCAGGACAACCTAATAGACGATCTGCGCCTGTCATGGAAGACCGACAACAACAAGCTGACCATCGGCTACATGTATCTCGACAACGACATCACCAATGACGGCGCGTTCAACAACGCCGTGCTGGCCGATGTGAGGAACCACGTCCACCTCTACGACGTACAGGGAGTCAGCGCCCAGGGCCAGGTGGTCGATCACCTGACTCTCAACGGTGTCGTGGCGTTTGATGACGGAGGTGGCGCCCCTGTCCCGGGGTTCGGCGGCACCCCCGCCGCAGGCTTTTATGCCGAAGGCTCCATAGACACGTTGTCGTCAAATTTCTATATCGACGACGACTACCAGATCACGAAGCAGTTCCACATCGATGCGGGCATGCGCTTCGAGCAGATTACCTGGAACAACCAGGTGACGGGCGGCAACCAGTGGATATTTGGCGCGCCGCTCCCGCTCGCCTCAATGTATCCGAACGTGATAGCGGCCCAGACAGCCGGCGTTTGGGCTGCACCCAATGCCTTCACCGCGAATTCGAGCAATGCGAACGATTACGCCTGGAGCATCGGTGCGAATTACCAGTTCAACGATCATTTCTCGGTTTTTGCGCGGGAATCGAGGTCCTACGATCCGGGAGTGCAAGACTTCGCGGTCTACGGCGGAAGTACTCCGTCGGGTAATTCCTCCTTTTCGGTGCTCCACTACTCGCAGGCGGGCGTGAAGTTTCAATCGAGCCAATTCGGAGCGGATGTGACGGGATACTACGCCGTGGCCGATAACAACCCCCAGACGGAAACTCTGGTGAACCTCCCCGGCGAACCATCGGAGAACTTCAACCTGAGCTATGTCTCCTATGGCGTCAATTTTGACGTTGCATGGCAGCCGATCCGGCCCTTCAGGATTGAAGCCAGCGGCGAACTGGGGCATACCACGATCACGGGACTCTCGGGCGTGACGGCATCCGGCGACGCAGACGGGAATCAGAATACGCGCCTACCGGATGTCACTTTCCGGATAAAGCCGCAGTATTACTTCGGCAATGGCAGCGTCTTCATTTCCGCCAACTATTATGGTCAACGCTACGGCGACCTGGCCAACACCGAGAAGCTGGGGGTGTACACAAACCTGCAGGCCGGGATCAGATACGACATCACCAGGTGGATGACTATCGACATTGAGGGCGACAACCTTACCAATGCCCTGGCTTTCACAGAGGGCAATCCCCACAACTTGAGCGACCTCAATGCCGGGACCACCGGCCTGGTTTATGCACGGGCAATCGAGGGCAGAAACGCAAAGGCCTCACTCACGATTCGTTTCTGAATCCTCGATAACGCTCACACCCAGATCAATAAACGAAATCTCATAGGCGATCCCTGCGTCAGAGGTCTTCCCTGGCCGACTTGAAGATCTAGGAGTCTCGCGGGACAAGTGTGACCGGGCCCTGCGACCAGCAGGGCCCGGTTTGCTTTCAACCCGCCGAAAAGGCAGACAGAAATCCCAATGGGCAAAAACTATCAGAAGATTCGGTAGACGCGACGAATTTTTCAGAATTCATGATTATAATGACGATATGGAATCAATCGGCTTCATCTGAGGTTGCTGATCTGCTGAGCGGCCGACCAAGGCCTCTGCGGTGCCGCTGCACCGCCGCAAACAGCCTGCCGGCCGATCTCGGCGTTGTTTCCTGACGGCAGCGCCGCAAATGAACCTCCACACAATAGACTATCTGGTACTCGCCATCTTTTTTGTGGGTGCCGCGGGCATAGGGCTCTTTTTCTCCCGGAGGTCGGCCAAGAGCTACAAGGGGTATTTCCTCGGTTCCGAGAACAAGTGGTGGATGCTGGCGGCCTCGGGCGCCTCTACGCATTTCTCCCTCCAGGGAACGGTGTGGAACGTGGCGATACTCATGATCCTGGGGATGAAGTCGTTTTACGTGACCCTGACGTGGTGGATGCCGAACGCGGTCTTTTTGATGGCCTTCTCAGGAATCTGGATTCGCCGCTGTGGCGGCATGACGGCTGCGGAGCTCAATCGCGTGCGTTTTGGGTCGGGAACAGGGGCAAAATGGGCGCGGAGCAGCTTCGCATTCATGATCACTCTCTTCAGTGTCGCCTCCCTCTGCCTCTCCTACATCGTCATCCACGAGTTTGCGATAGGGTTCGGATGCGACAACCACCAGGCGCACGTGATTGCCGTTTCGACCGTCGCGGCAACGAGCCTGTACGTGCTATTCGGGGGATTCAAGGGGGTCATATTCAGCGAGTTCCTGCAGACAGTCGTGCTCTTTTCCGTCGCGTTGATCATTGGCGTCGTTTGTTACAGGCAATACACGGGCGCAGGCATTCATGCTGCGATTGGCAGCGGAGCCGGCGCCCAAGCGGTGACATCCGGCTATTGGAAATCCCTTGTTCCGGAGGCAAGGCCGCTGATCGGGATGTTCGCCTCCTCGAAGTACAACGGGTGGAGCGATTTTTCGGGAATGGTGCTGGCGGGGTCCATCATCGGACTGCTCGGATGCGTCGGGGGAGCAGGCGGCCGCTATGGGGAGCAGCGGTTCCTGGCGACCAGAAACACGCGCGAGGCTGCATTGTTGGCCGCCCTTTGGCAGTTTCTCGGGTTCCCCCGCTGGGTCATGACCGCGGGGCTCTGCTATCTGGGCTTTACGCTCTACAAGGCGGAGATAGCCAAGGATCCGCTATCCCCGCTGCCGTTGCTGCTGCATTCGGGACTGATCGGGCCCGGCCTTCTTGGGCTTGTCGTTGCCGGCCTGTCCGCGTCGTTCCTGACAAGTTTCTGCTCGGAGATCAACGCGTGTGCCTCGATAGTCATTCGCGACCTGTACCAGCCGCTGGTTCGCCCGCAGGTGCCGGACCAATCCAGGGAGTTTGTCGGAGCCAGCTACCTCGCCACGGCGGTGCTTGCACTTATCGCGATCGCCATCGGCTACGGCATGGTCGAGTCGCAGGAGAACGGAAACGGGGGTGCCCTGAACGTAATGTGGACGTGGATGCTCAACGGTCTTCTGCCATGCCTCGTGGTGCCCTTGGCGCTCCGCTGGTATTGGGGACGAATGAACGGATGGGGCTTCGCGGCCGGATGCCTGGCGGGTCTGGTGCCGTCCTTGACGATGCTGGCGAGCAACTTTGTGCCGGCTGGCAGCCTGCTCGCCGCGATACCCTCCAACTACTATATCTACACGACGCTTGCCGCTTCGACCGTCGCGTGCATCGCGGTTTCCCGGGTCACGCCGCCAATCGAGGCCGAGGTCAGCGCCGGATTCTACGCCAAAGTGCGCCCATTCGGACTGTGGAACGAGGCCGAAATCGAAGCCCGCGCCAGGGGCATCCCGCTGGCCTCGCCGCTTTCCTTTCCGCTGGTGGCCCTCAACGTTGCCATCGGACTGGTGGCGGCGTTCTCACTCTACATGGCCCCCGTATATTTCTTCGGCCATTGGCCGGTCGACGGCGTTATATGCTCACTAGTCTTCGTCACCTCCTCAATCATTCTCTACTTCACGTGGTACAAGACACTACCGAACGATTGAATCGCGGTCGTGGATCGCCGAGCGCCTTCGGGCGCGGACGCCTTTTCCGCGATTCTGTTCTGCCCTCACGCCGTCAAATCCGGCGATCACGCGTTGATATTGTCGCTGGAGCGACAATAGGGCGCCGGCTTTTATTTTGATGAGCAGTTCAAATATAAAGGAGATCCTACTCCTCCACCATAGCCATTTGGATGTAGGCTACACACATTCGCAGCCGATCCTCTGGGAGCTGCAGCACGAATACATCGACCAAGTGCTGGACTGGCTCGATCAAACCGAGGGCCTGCCCGACGGCGCGCGCCCCAAATGGACTTGTGAGGCGACTGAACCGGTCCAGCAGTGGTTGTCTCAAGCATTCCTGCCGGACGTGGGCCGCTTTATCAAGCATTGCTCCGCTGGACGCGTCGGCCTCTCTGCTTTGCGGTGGCATACGACAGCCCTTGCAAACCGTGCTGGCCTTGAGCGGCTGCTCAAAGGGAAGAGCGGGCTGGAGAAATTGGTGGGGTCGAAGATATCGACGGCCTGCCAACATGACGTGAACGGGATCCCATGGCCACTGGCCGACATCCTTTTGGACCATGGAGTCGACTTCTTCGTAATGGGAATCAACAGCCATTTGGGGCGAGCCGTTCAGCCCCGACCGGGAATGTTCCTCTGGGAGGCGCCATCTGGGCGGACACTTAGAGTTTGGAATGGCAATCATTACACGATGTTCGACCAGCTCCTTAACGCCTGGGACGACTCCGTGGACCGAATGGCGGAGGGCTGGGAAGCATACGCTCGCCATCTGGACACCTTGGGCTACCCCTTTGACTTCTTTTATCTCACCTCCACGTGCTCGCCGGTAATGTGGGATAATGCGCCGAACAATCCGTTCTTGCCCGACTTGATCCGCCGCTGGAATGAAGCCGGACGCGGACCTAGAATCCGATACGCGACATTCGAGGACCTGCGGGCCCGCGCCGCCGCCGTTCCTGACAAGAAGCTCTCGGTGCTGCGCGGCGACTGGACTGATTATTGGGCGTTCGGGGGCGGCAGCAGCCCGATAGCGACGTCGCGGAACCAGCAGGCGAAATCATTGATCGAGGCTGCTCAGGAAATCTCCAATCCCGCTGATGGGAAGCAGGTTTCATTGCTAGAGCGCGCGAAGGACAAGGTGGACCTATACGATGAGCATACCTACGGCTATTACGACTCGGACTACGCGCAGCCCCAGGCCCAGACAACCGAGGTTCTAAAGCAATCCCTCGCCCACGAAGGCCACGAACTGGCTGCTTTCGCCGTGATGAATGGGCTCGAACAACTTGCTCGAAATCCGGCGGCTGATCGGGGCCTCAAGGGCGTCCTTCTGTGCAATCCTGGCCCTCACTTAATAACGATTCGCCCTGAGCTTCCCGCATCGTGGTTCTCAGCCACAGCGACCACCGACCGCACCTATCGGGCCAGTCGGATGTTCTACGATGGCCGGCCATGGGCGAAGAATTTTCCGGGCGCCGCGGCACGCGTCTTTGGGCCGGTGGGGTTGCCTCCGCATTCATGGAAGACGGTTCCTTTCGAAGATCTTCCGCCAGCTGAGCCCGCTCCTGCCGTACGGCACAAGATCTTCGTGCAAAAGACAGAGCGGCGTGAGGTCAATTTCGCGTCTATCGCCAATTTCGAGCGGCGAATCGGCCTGATCGAGAGTCCCTTTCACGAGCTGCGCTATGATTCCGATTCGGGGCGGGTCCTTTCGCTTATTGACCGAGAGGGTAAGCGCGAGGTCTTGGCACCAAGACTTGATGGCACCGATTTCTTTGCATTTGTTCGGGAGCGAACCAATGCGTTGGTCGAGGACCGCCGCTATGCTTTTTATCAACGCGATCTTGAGAAAGAGAAGATGGATCGCTGCTGCTGGCAGGATTGGTCACCGGTGCGCGAGCACGCCACACGGGTCGTGCGATGCACGGTAAGGGAGACTCCCAACCGAGTTGTGCTCACGAGGGAATTTCAGGCCCCTGGTATGATCGACCTAGTACAAAGGATCACCCTGTCCGGACATGACCCCGTGGTCGGCCTGGAGGTCGAGATGGAAATGATTCCCAATCCGTCGCCTCAAGGAATTTATTTTGGCTTTCCGCTGAAATTGAAAGAGGGCTGGCGGGCTGCCTACGACACGGCTGGCACATTGGTGCGCGTGGACGATGAGCAACTGCCGTGCGCCTGTCGCAATTGGGTGACGAGCGAAATGTTCGCCGCCATGTGGGATGACGACGCGGGCGTGGGACTCTTTGCGCCGGACGCCCCTACAGTGCAATTTGGCGATTTCCACTTCGGCCGCCCGCTCGATAAACTGCCGCGTCCGACACACCCGATGCTGCTGGCATGGCCGGTGAACAACTACTGGGATACAAACACCCCGCGCGTGCAGCCAGGGCGCATTCACCTCCGCTATGGATTTGTCACCTTTGGGAAGGCCGACTTGCCCGACCTGAGAAAAAAGGCCGAGATCTTTCGTCAGCCTCTATTGGCCTGGCCGGTCACCATGGGCGGGCGCGGCAGGGACGAGGGTCACTTCCGCTGACGAATGCTCCATGCGAGGGTAAGGCCTTGCTAGATGGATATTTGCGTTTGAGGGATCCACCGATGCCATAAAGGCGAATCCGATTTCGCCCGAACCGGAGTCGCTGTCGCCTGATTCAAAGAATCGGCCGTGTGGGACTGTTCATCGTCTCCGTTGTATTGCAGCGGCTGTGAATAGGCAAAGCGATCGATGCTTTGGAATGATTACACCCTGCCATGCCTCCCATCCAAATGGCACTTGAGTACTGAAATGCAGGGGGCCCCTAAAGGCGACGGCGGGGAATCAGGAATCGGGTGGGCATCATCCCGAACGTGCGGCATATATGGCGGGCGAGAGTTGCCGCGCCATTAGACCGCGGAAGGCTTCAAGATTGCGGACGGAACGGAGGCCGATCAGCTGGCTGGCGATGTTGCCGACGGCCGAACCCTCGAGGTTGAGTGCGTGGACGGGAATCCCGCAGGCGTCCGCCGTCGCCTGGCAGATCAGGGCGTTCCTCGAACCGCCGCCGACGATCAGGACGCGATGGAACCTCCGATCAACGAGCCGCTCAAACATGCGAAGCGCTCTCGCGTGCCCGTTGCCAATTGAGTCGCAGATGAGACGGGTGTAGCCGGCAATATCTCTAGGCGCGGGAAGCTTCCGCCTTTTCAGCTGTGAATCGATTGCCGCGCGCATTGAAGCCGGATTGACGAATGCCGGGTCCGTTACGTCGAGCAGGTATGCGGGGGCGGGCAGCCTTCGGGAGCTGGCGATGAGGCTTCTCCAGGCGCGATCGTTCCTCGGCCGGGCTGAAAACTCCCTTAGCGTCTGCTCCAGCAGCCAGAGCCCGATGACATTGGTCAGCGGCCGGTAGCGGCCGTCGCCAGTGCGCTCGTTTGAGATGCACGCGCCAAGCGCCTCGGGCCCCAACACGGGCCTGTCGCTCTCAAATCCGACTAGGGACCATGTGCCCGAGCTGACATAGAGGTCGCCACCTGCGGGGTTGGCGGGCATGGCGTCATAGGCGCAGGCCGTATCGTGGCCCGGCACGGCTATGACCTTCACTCCCTTCAGTTCCGGAATGCCCCGCGCCGCGCCGAGTACGGTGCTGGCGAGGATGGGCCTTGTGAACCATGTGGGAGGGATGTGGAAGTGGTCCAAGGCCTGGCGCGACCAGTTCGCACCATGGATCTCGAGCAATTGTGTTGTGCTCGCGATTGATATTTCGTTCTCCATCCGCCCCGAGAGGAGGTAGTTGAAATAATCAGGAAGAAGCAGGCAGCGCGTGGCGACGTCCGCCACAGCGGGGCAGTGCGCAATCGTTTCCTCAAGCTGCAAGCTGCTATTGTAGAAAATGTTGGGGATGCCCGTCGCGGCATAGAGACGTTCCAAAGCCGCGCGGGTATTGGCCAGGCGGCGCAGGCCCGGCTGCGTCCGGTTGTCCCGATAGGCATGCACCGGGAAAACCACGCGGCCGGCGTCATTAACGAGCACGTAGTCCACCCCCCAGGTATCCACGCCGACGGAGGCAAGCTTCGGGAACCTCCTCCTCGCCTCGCGCAGGCCGCGAGAAACCTCCGCCCACAGGCCCGGCAGGTCCAGGTAATCATGGCCCCCGAGCGAATGGAATTGGTTGGGGAAGCGGTGAATCTCAGTCAACCCCAGCCTCCGGCCGGTCCAAGTGCCGACGATGACGCGCCCGCTTGTGGCGCCGAGATCAACCGCCGCGCAGTGAACGGTCGCTGTCGGGGCCGTCATGGATGCTTTCCCCGAGAACGCGGGGAAGGCCGCGTGACCCTCCGGTCGCTTCCGAGCGGGTTGGAGCGGTAGATTAGGCGGCCCAAGCGATCGAGTGTGGAGGCTTTGGCGTTGTCCCGGAGATTGTCGACGAATCTGTCGGCAGCCATGAGGGAAGGGTTCAAAAAAGAGCGATGGGCTTTGGTCAGAGCCCAAGGACCCTTTGGCGGTAGTGCTCGTCCTGACGGTCGGCGATTCGCAGGACCTGCGCATGTGTCAGGAAGCGAGGCGTGCCCCCGATCGCGGCGGCACCCGCGAAGATTTCCGCGGCCTTGATGCCCATGAGCGTGGTGGTCAGCGCAGCTTCCGGCGTTGTTCCCAGGGCGATTACCCCATGGTTCTCCAACAGTATGACCTTGGGAATCCGGCCAAGACGCCTGATGTGGGCCACCACTTCGTGCCGAATGACCTGCGCCAGCCTGAGCCCGGGGTCAGTGTAGGGCACATAGACGCTTTCAATTCCGCAGCAGACAATCTCGTCGGGGAAGAGCCGCCTCCGTGCAAACGTGCGGGCGTGCCTTGAGCACAGCAGTACGTTCACGGCGACGGGATGCGTGTGCGCGACAAAATTCGTGCCGGGCAACGTCAGCAAATAGGCGTGGAAAATGCATTCGACCGAAGGCTTCTTGGCCACCGGGTCCACCTGTGCTGCTCGGAGCGCCTTGTCGATGGCCGCGTCACCCATAGACTTGACGTCGAGCAGCGGAAGCAACTTGTCGAACTGGCACTCGGCCACACCAGCCTTGCTCAGCGTCGCGAGACTGAAGCCGCTTGCCTTAACGACAAACGTCCGGTCGGAGACGCGGGCGGACGTATTCCCTTCCCCCAGAATGGCGAGCTTGTGTTCGGCGCGACCCAATTCACGGGACAGCGCAATCAGCGCGCGCCTCGGGTCTCGCACCGTGAATTTCCGAGCGGGCATTGTCAAAGCGGCGTGCCGCCGGCGCTTGTCCCGCAGATGCTGACTTCAATTCCGAGTTCGGCAGCCAAAGCCGCCTTGGCGTAGAGGGCCAGATCGGCCCCGCGGGCAGAGTGGCCATAGGCCACCTGTATGTGATTGGCCTTGTGGCGGGCCATCATCTGATCGCGGGTGACCCCATAAGTGACGGCGTGCATGATAGGCCACTGCCAAGTGGTTTCAAGCCATCGGCGCTCGGTCTCCGCCTTCGGCAGCGCAATGACCTTGGCCCGGCCAAGGTCCATCTTGAGTTTCCCTCCCTCAATGAATATCCGGCTCCAGACAATCTCGCCTGGCTTGGCAATGCCGCGCAGCGTGCCGCCGCCGAGCCTGAAATACATGGGGGGCTGCCTATGCGAGTCCGAACCGGCCCAACCCCCGACGTGGTGGTCCGCAGGCGCGCTGCCGGAGATCAGAAGGACCCAGACATAGTCGCTCGTCGTGCCGGACCGGTCCCAGTCGCCCCAGCGCAGGTCATGCAGGGTGTTGGCCACCGGCTGGCCAAGGGCGGAGTGGACCCTGTTGGTTAGGAGGCCATCGAGGCCCGCACATTCGTCGACCTCATTGAAATGGGGGATCGGCTGGCCGGGGCGGATGATCCGGCCTGCGCTGTTTCTGACCGGGGGACGCTCGGTCGAATTGAGCGTTCCCTCCGCAAGGTCCGAAGCGGGCAGCAGATCCTTTAGGCCCTGCTGGTACTGGATGCCGATCGTTTCGCACCCAAACTCGTCGGCGATGCGGCAGGCGGCAATGTAGGTCTTGCATTGGAGGAGCACCTGGCGCTTGGTCAGTTCGGTCGTCTCGTCGGTGCCCAGATGGAATTTCAGACCCTTTCTTCTATACCACCTGAATACGGCCTGGGCCTCTGAATCGCTCACCTGCGTGGCACCGTAGTAGAGGGCCGACTGCGATAGGCGCTCCTTGTAAACGCCCGTCGGGAAGAGCAGCTCGTCGGGGATCACGGCATTATGCATTCCCATGCAGCCCTCGTCGAATACCCCCATGATGGACTTCCGGCGGCAAAGGTCCGCGGCGATCTTCTTCGCCACTGTCCGGGCTCTTCGCGGCACGGAGGCCCTGGCGAGGGGTTTGACGTGGGTGATCCTGTGGCGGACGACGCCGGTCCTGAGCCAGGACGCAAGGCCTGAGCGGAAGAATCGATCCTCGAAATCCTCGCTCCAGAGCGTGGAATATCTTACGCCAGCTTTCGTCAGCGAGCCGTTGAGGTTCAGCATGCCCACCAGGCCCGGCCAGGTTCCGGACCAGTTGGCTACGGTGAGAATCGGTCCGCGGTGGCTGATAAGACCCGGCAAAAGGTGATGCGAATACTGCCAGACGGACTCGGCGACGATCAACGGAGCGGTAGGATCGATCTTCTCAAAGACCGCCATGCCCTCCTTTTGCGAACCAATGAAGCCGTGCTTCCTTTGAGGGTGGTAGTCGTGGGCGCGCACCAGCTTCCAGCCCATTGAGGCCAGCGCAGCGGAAAGCCTTTTCTCCATGGAGGCTTGTGCGGGCCAGCATTTCTCATTGGCCAATTGACGGAGGTCGCCATTTGCTACAAGCAGCGCAGTCTTGCGGGGAGTCTTATTCATCAGGGTTTCTCCGGGAGCAGCAGCAGAGACAGCCATGTTTCGGTTTGCTCCTCATCACGGCACGGTTCAATCGTGGCGAAAGACCGTGAATCCTTTCGAATTCAACGGCCCTGGGTGTGAGTCGCATTTCGATTCTTATGGGCACGAGTCGTAGGGCCAAAAGATGCCGTTTTCGTCGGGTCGCTGAAATACCCACGAGCGACACCCGCGATCTGCGCAGTTTTCTTCGGTATTGGGGTCGGGGAATATCGCATCGCGTAAGGCGTCGAAGCAAAAGGATAGCGACCAAGCACGGTTGCCCACGAGGGCCCTTTTGTGCATCCTTTCGGTCTACCCGTGCAAGCGGCCCGGGGCGACGGTCCCTCGATTTCCAGACGCTGAAACGCAGATAAGGCTGCGCGCAATTGCGTGTCGCTGGCGATCGGGGCGCGATACCCCGCTAGGGTCTCTTTGGGGAAACCTGCGCAAAACGATCTGATGCATTGCAATGATCCAGGGCGAAGACCCGGATCCAGCGCCGCGGGCGGCCTGCCGGTTCAACCCCGGCAGCCGGCTCCAATTCCGGTCAGTCCTCGAGAACCAGCGCCCGCAGGTCGGCCAGCTCGACAGGCTTGTAGAGGATCCTGTTGACCCCGAGCTGGCGGTACTCTTCTGCCACCTCGCGGTTAAGCTCGGAGCTCACGATCGCGATCCTGCCCGGGTACCCGATCTCGCGGAGCTTGATCACAAGCCCGATGCCGTTCAGCCCCGCCATGTGATGGTCGGTGATGACGATGTCGTAGGAGCCCGGGTTGGCGGCGACCCGCTCGAACGCGTCCGTACCGTCCGCGACGCAATCGATCCGATGGCCCACGCTCGAAAGGGCGAGGTGGGCCACCTCGCGCAGCTCGCGCATGTCATCCACGTAGAGGACGCGCCGCGTCTTCGTGGTTACGTCAGTTTTATCGATGGTGGCCGACAACATGGCTTTCAATTGCCGCAAAGTGATAAGAAAATCGATTGACCCGGGAAAGCGAACGTTGTTTCCGAGATAATCGCTAAAAAATGGCGAATCGGGACCGGAAATTGCTTCATCAGTTTCGGGGGATCTGCTCGTCGGAAATTCCGCCCTGCAATCTCGAGTGCAGGACGATCGCCTCGATCTCGGTCCGAAGGATCTGCTGAAGGAGGACAAGGCGCCGGTTGACGTCGAGGGTCTCGAGAAGCCTCTGCTTGACAGGGACGTCGTCGCAGAGGTTGAAGGCGGCGATGTCGGCGAAGACCTCGGGGTCCTCTATCGTGCGCAGGAGGTCGGTCATCCCGTCCGCGTCGCCCGGAAGCAGCTTGTGCTTGAGCTGGATGAGCCCGGCGAGCTCCAGGCGCAGCCTCGCGTTCTCGACGGGCGCCGCGCCGGGCTCGCTGGCGAGGGGCCTGATCCGGACGCGCCGGTACGGCTCGTCGCCTACGATCGACTCGATCGCCACGCGGCAAAGCCCCTGGAGGAGCAGGTTTGAGGTCCCGTTGCCGTTCTCCTGGCAGGCGCGCACGAGGCCGATGCAGGCCACCCGGTGCGGGGGCTCGAAGCGCTGGTGCGACCCGGCCGCGCCGGAGTCGAGACAGGCCACGGCGAAGATCCTGTTGGTCGCGAGCACGTCGCGAAGCATGTGGCGGTACCGGGGCTCGAAGATGTGCAGCGGAAGGAGCGCCTGCGGGAAGAACGCCACGTTGGGAAGGGTCATCACGGGCACCTCCTCGGGCACTCGGATTTCCAGTTCCATGAGGCTACTTAGGCCCGGTTTGGCGGATTATCAAGAGCCGGGGTCCCGCGCCCGGGCGCCCCGCGTCCGGACCCGGCCGGCGACGGGCCCCATTGCTTGTGTCAGGCGCTGTGTCAGGAGCCCGGGGAGTGTGCCACAATGGCGTGAATCCGCCCCTGCCGGCAGGGGCGGATTTCCGATGCATTATATTTTAACTCTCTTCCGGAAAGCCACTAGCGCAACTGACGGTTTTAAGGCACGCGCGCTGCTCGGCTAGTACCCATGAGCCACATCCTAGGGATAGATCTGGGGACCACGAACTCATGCATGGCCATCATGGAGGCTGGCGAACCCGTGGTCATTCCGAATGCAGAGGGTGCGCGCACGACTCCATCGGTGGTAGCGTTCACCAAGACGGGCGAGCGCGTCGTCGGGCAGGCCGCGAAGCGGCAGGCCGTCACCAACCCGCGCAACACGGTCTATTCCGCCAAGCGCCTGATCGGCCGGAAATTCAGCGAGATCAAGGAGGAGGCGAAGCACATGCCGTTCAAGGTCGTCGAGGGCAAGAACGCCGACGTGTACATCGAGGTCCAGGTGGGGGACAAGGCGGAACAGTTCGCCCCGCAGCAGATCTCCGCGTTCGTCCTCGGCAAGATGAAGGCGGACGCCGAGGCCTATCTCGGCGAGAAGATAACGCAGGCCGTGATCACGGTGCCCGCGTACTTCAACGACTCGCAGCGCCAGGCGACCAAGGACGCTGGAAAGATCGCGGGCCTCGAGGTCCTCAGGATCATCAACGAGCCGACGGCGGCGTCGCTGGCGTACGGCCTCGACAAGAAGAAGGACGAGAAGATCGCGGTGTTCGACCTGGGCGGCGGAACCTTCGACGTTTCCGTGCTCGAGATCGGCGACGGCGTGTTCGAGGTCAAGGCGACCAACGGCGACACGCACCTCGGGGGCGACAACTGGGACGACGCCATTATCACCTGGCTCGTTGAAAACTTTAAGAAGGAGAACGGCATCGACCTGAGGAAGGACCCGATGGCCCTTCAGCGCCTGAAGGAGGAGGCGGAGAAGGCCAAGATCGCGCTCTCGTCCGCCCAGACGGTCGACATAAACCTGCCGTTCATAACGGCGGACGCGTCCGGCCCGAAGCACCTGAACGTGCAGCTGACCCGGTCCAAGATGGAGCAGATCTGCGACGCGCTGTTCGAGCGCTGCATCCAGCCGTTCAAGAACTGCATCAAGGACGCCGACCTCACGTCGGCGCAGATCGACGAGCTGGTGCTTGTCGGCGGGATGACCCGCATGCCCAAGGTGGTGGACATCGCGAAGGAGCTAGGGGGCAAGCAGCCGCACCAGGGGGTCAACCCCGACGAGGTCGTGGCGGTCGGCGCCGCGATCCAGGGCGGAGTCCTCAAGGGCGACGTGCGCGACGTGCTCCTGCTCGACGTGACGCCGCTTACGCTCGGCATCATGACGGCGGGCGACGTGGCCACGGCGATGATCCCGCGCAACACGACGATCCCCTCCAAGAAGACCCAGGTGTTCTCGACCTACAGCGACAACCAGCCCTCCGTCGAGATCGTCGTCCTCCAGGGCGAGCGGCCGATGGCCCGCGACAACAAGACGCTAGGCACGTTCCGCCTCGACGGCATCCCGCCGGCGCCGCGCGGCACGCCGCAGATAGAGGTGACCTTCGACATCGACGCGAACGGCATCCTGCACGTCTCGGCGAAGGACCTCGGCACGGGCAAGGACCAGAAGATCACGATCCAGGGGTCCTCCGGCCTCTCCAAGGATGAGGTCGACAAGATGACGAGGGAGGCCGAGGTGAACGCGGCCGAGGACAAGCGGCGCCGGGAGGCGGTAGAGACCCGCAACCAGCTCGACACCGCGGTGTACCAGCTCGAGAAGACGCTCAAGGAGGCGGGCGACAAGCTCCCCGCCGACAAGAAGTCGAGGGCCGAGGGCGTGCTCGCGGACGCGAAGAAGGCCCTCGAGAGCAACGACGCCGACCGGATGAAGTCGGCGCTGGAGAGCCTCAGCAAGGCGGGCGCAGAGTTCTACGCCGACGCCCAGGCGGCCGCGCAGGCTTCACAGGCCGCCGGCGGCGCCGACGCCAAGCGAGCCGCGGGCGCGGAGTCCGCGCCGAAGTCCGAGAAGAAGGCCGACGTCGTCGACGCCGACTTCGAGGTCGTCGACGACGAGAAGGGCAAGAAATAGCCCGCCAGGCGCCGGGCGACCCCCGGCCAGATCATTTTTCAACCCAAAACAAAACCCATATGGCTAAAGTAAAAATCAGACCCATCGGTGATCGGGTCCTCGTGAGGCATCTCGAGGACAAGGAGCAGGTCCGCGGAGGCATCATCATCCCGGACAGCGCCAAGGAAAAGCCCCAGGAGGCCGAGGTCATTGCCCTCGGCACCGGCAAAAAGGACGAGAACGGGAAGATCCAGCCCTTCGAGGTGAAGGTCGGGGACCGCGTGCTCGTCAGCAAGTACGGCGGCACCGAGGTCAAGCTCGACGAACAGAAGTACACCCTCGTCCGCGAGGACGACATCCTCGGCGTCATCGCCTGAGGCGGGTGCCAAGAAGCTAACGAAACAACCAGAAAACCTCCAATACAATGCCTGCCAAACAACTCATATTCGACGAGTCCGCCCGCCAGAAGATCCTCCGCGGGGTCGAGCTCCTCTCCAAGGCCGTCAAGGTCACCCTTGGGCCGAAGGGGCGCAACGTCATCATCGACAAGAAATTCGGGTCGCCGACCGTCACCAAGGACGGCGTGACCGTGGCCAAGGAGATCGAGCTGCCCGATCCCTACGAGAACATGGGCGCCCAGATGGTGAAGGAGGTCGCTTCGAAGACCTCCGACGCCGCCGGCGACGGGACCACGACCGCGACGCTCCTCGCCGAGGGCATCTTCCGCGAGGGCCTGAAGAACGTCACCGCCGGATCCAACCCGATCTTCCTCAAGCGGGGCATCGACAAGGCCGTCGAGGCCTGCGTCGCCGAACTCGCCAAGGTCTCCAAGAAGGTCTCTGACCGCGAGGAGATCCGCCAGGTCGCGACGGTCTCGGCCAACTGGGACGAGACGATCGGCAACATCATCGCCGACGCCATGGACAAGGTCGGCAAGGACGGCACGATAACGGTCGAGGAGGCCAAGACGATCGAGACCACGCTCGAGGTCGTCGAGGGCATGCAGTTCGACAAGGGCTACCTCTCGCCGTATTTCGTCACCAACGCGGAGGCCATGGAGGCCGTCCTCGAGGACGCCTACGTCCTCATCTACGAGAAGAAGATCAGCTCGCTCAACGACCTGCTCCCGCTCCTCCAGACGGTGGCCAAGAGCGGCAAGCCGCTCCTCGTCATCGCCGAGGAGGTCGAGGGCGAGGCGCTCGCCGCCCTGGTCGTCAACAAGATCCGCGGGACGCTCAACGTCGTGGCCGTCAAGGCCCCCGGCTTCGGCGACCGCCGCAAGGCAATGCTCGAGGACATCGCGATCCTCACGGGCGGCCGCTGCTTCACGGAGGATCTCGGCATCAAGCTCGAGAACGTCCAGATCAGCGACCTCGGCCGCGCGAAGCGGGTCGTCGTCGACAAGGAGAACACCACGATCATCGAGGGCGGCGGCAAGGGCTCGGACATCCAGGGCCGCGTCAAGCAGATCCGCCGCCAGATCGAGGAGACCACGTCCGACTACGACCGCGAGAAGCTCCAGGAGCGCCTCGCGAAGCTCGCGGGCGGCGTCGCCGTCATCAATGTCGGCGCGTCGACCGAGGTCGAGATGAAGGAGAAGAAGGCCCGCGTCGAGGACGCGCTCCACGCGACCCGCGCGGCCGTCGAGGAGGGCATCGTGGCCGGCGGCGGCGTGGCACTGCTGCGCACCGCAAAGGTGATCGACGCCCTCGCCCTAGAGGGCGACGAGAAGATCGGCTCACAAATCGTGCGCCGCGCCATCGAGCACCCGATAAAGATGCTCTGCGCGAACGCGGGCGTCGAGGGCGCGGTGGTCGCCGGCGAGGTCATGGCAGGCAAGGGCAACTACGGGTTCAACGTGGCCACCAACAAGTACGAGGACCTGGTCAAGGCCGGCGTTGTCGACCCGACCAAGGTCACGCGCACGGCACTCCAGAACGCGGCGTCGATCGCCGGGCTCCTGCTCACGACCGAGGTCATGATCACGGAGATTCCGGAGAAGAAGGATTCGGCCCCCGCCCATCCCCCGGGCGGCGGCATGGACTACTGATCCGGCCCGCCGAGAGGCCCGCCGACAATTGCGAGCGCCCCGTCCGAATGGACGGGGCGCTTTTTTTGGTGCCTTGCCCGGGCTCCGGCCCAATCGTGGGGCCCGAACATGGAAGTCATCGTCCTTGGAAGCGGCACCTCGCAGGGCGTGCCGATGATCGGCTGCAGCTGCCCGGTGTGCGCCTCGGCGGACCCGCGCAACAACCGCACCCGGGCGTCCGTCCACGTCGTCATGGACGGGCTTCACGTCCAGGTGGACGCGGCGCCGGAGTTCCGGCTGCAGTGCATTAGGGAGGGCGTGGACCGGCTCGACCTGTTCATCCTCACGCACGGCCATTCCGACCATGTGGCCGGGATGGACGACCTGCGCCGCTTCTGCGACCTGCTGGGAGGGCAGGCGCTCCCGGTCTACTCCACGGACGAGGGGATGGCCCGCGTCCTCGCGATGTACCCGTACGCGATCATGGACCGGCCGATCGTGCGCGGGTACCCCGCGTTCCGCATGGCCGAGATGCCCGAGGCGCTGGAGCTGCCCCAGGGGACCATCCGGTCGACGCTCCTTCCCCACGGCGGCACCCAGACGCTCGGGCTCGTCTTCGCGGAGAAGAGCAGCGGCAGGAGGTTCGCCTACTACACCGACTGCAAGCGGCTGACGGCCGAGGCCGTCGAGTTGGCCCGAGGGACGGACGCGGCGATCCTGGACGGGCTCCGGCCGAAGCCGCACCCGTCGCACATGAGCATCGAGGAGGCGGTCGAGGCGGGCAGGGGGCTGGGCGCGAAGGGCGTCTGGCTCACGCACCTGACCCACCTGACGGAGCACGCCGCCCAGGAGGCGGCGCTGCCCGAACCCTTCAGGCTGGCGTACGACGGGCTGAGGATTCGCCTGTAGTGCGGGGAACCCGCCCAGGCCGAACCCGATCATGTTAACCGGCGCAAAGTCCGCGGCGGCCCGCATGGCCATTGCCGGCCTGTGCATCCTGCCCGCCCTTTCGGCCGGCTCCGCGGGCGCGCGGGCGCTGCCCGGCTCGGTCAGGCTGCCCGGGGCGGACGGCGTGTCCATCGGCCGGGCGCGGATCGTGCGCACGGCGCTCACGCCCGGGGAGCTCTCCGCTCCGCTGTCGTTTTCCGTCACGCTGAGGATGCGCGAATTCTCCGGGCTGCAGGCGCGCATTGCCGGCGGCGCCCGCGTCGCCGACCCGGAGATGGAGGCCAGATACCTGCCGCTCCGGGCCGACTACGACCGGGTCGCGGCCTGGCTCGGCGCGCAGGGCTTCACGCAGACCCTGCGGGACCGCTCCCACACCTCGGTCTTCGTCCAGGGCAGCGTCGCCCAGGTCGCCCGGGCATTCGGCAGCCAGTTCGCCCGCGTGGCCGCCCCGGACGGCGAGTACACGTCCGCCATCTCGGCCCCCTCCGTCCCGGGCGACCTGGCGGCCGTGGTCCTGAGCGTCAACGGGCTCCAGCCGCAGTTCCGGCTCCGCCACATCAGGTCATCCTCGGGGCCGTTCCCGCAGGACCTGGCGGGGGGGCTTGTCTATGTCACCCCTGACAACGTCGCGTCCGCGTACAACTTTCCGGCGACGGCGACGGGCGCCGGACAGGTGATCGCCATCGTCGGCGAGGCGCCGGTCCTCGGCACCGACCTTTCGGCCTTCTGGAGCGCCACGGGGATCGCGCGGACGCCGGCAAGCGTCGAGTCCATAGTCGTCGCGCCGGCGCCCGGTCCGAGCCCCGCTGACGACCTGACCCGGGAGGCCGACCTCGACGTCGAGTGGGCGGGCGCCATGGCGCCGGGCGCCGGGATCCGGCTGTACGTCTCGCAGAACGTCTTCAGCTGCTTCGCCCAGATTCAGGACGACGCCGCGGCCCTTCCGGCGATGTCCGTCGTCTCGATCAGCTTTGCGGACACCGAGGGCGACGAGGGCGTGGACACCCTCCAGGCCTACTCCCAGGTCTTTGCCACCTTCGCCGCAGAGGGGATCTCGGTCCTTTGCGGCAGCGGCGACAGCGGGTCGAACCCGCAGCCGGGCGGGGGCGCCGGGACCTATGCCCCGTCGCAGCCGCTCGCCGTCTCGTACCCGGCAAGCGATCCGAGCGTCACCGGGGTCGGCGGGACGGACGTCGGCTTCGAGGCGAACTGGACCTACACGGGCGAGAGCGTCTGGAACGACATCGCCCGCACCAAGAGCGCCTCCGGGGGGGGCGTGAGCGGCTATTTCCAGAAGCCCGCGTGGCAGTCGGGCGGCGCGGTCCTCGCGGGCCAGTCGATGCGCTGCGTGCCGGACGTTGCGGCCATCTCGGTGGGCAACCTGCTGAACGTGAACCTGCCCGGCTTCGAGCCGTACACCTTCGACGGCGTGGGCGTCCTCATCGTGGACGGCGGAGCCTCGGATTACGCCTCCGGGACGAGCCTCGCCTGCCCGGTCTGGGCCGCGGTGGCCGCCCTCGTCAACCAGGCCAGGGCCGCGGCCGGAAGGGGGCCCATAGGGCTCCTGAACCCCCACCTCTATCCGCTCGCGGGGACCGACGAATTCAACGACATCACGAGCGGGACGAACGGGGCGTACGCCGCCGGTCCCGGATACAACCTGTGCACCGGGCTCGGCAGCCCCGACGTAGGCAACCTGGTCCTGGCGCTTTCCGACCCGCCGGCGGACCCCTCCCATCGGCTGGTGGACATCTCCACGCGGGCCCAGGTCGGCACGGGCTCGAACGTGACGATCGCCGGCATTGTCATCCGGGGGCCCGCCGGAACGCTCAAGAACATCCTCGTGCGCGGAGTCGGGCCCGCGCTGACGGGCTTCGGGATCTCCGGCGCGCTCGCCCAGCCCGTCGTCGGCGTCTACGACTCCGCCGGCGGCATAATAGCGAGCGACTCCGGTTGGGGCAACGCCCCGCAGCCGGGAACGTCCGCCGTGGCCGCGTCGTACCGGCAGGCGACCGCGGACGAGATGGGCTCGGTCGGGGCGTTCGCGCTCGCGGCCGGGTCCGCGGACTCGGCGATGGTGCTCTCGCTGCCTCCCGGCGCCTATACGGTCCAGCTCTCCGGGCCGGACGGCGGGTCCGGCGTCGGCCTTGCGGAGGTTTACGAGCTCGACCCGACGTCGCCCGACGCTCTCGTGAACATCTCGGCCCGGTGCTTCGTGGGGACCGGCTCCGGCGTAGCGATCCCGGGCTTCGTCGTCGAGGGGAGCCAATCGGCGCAGCTCCTCATACGGGGCGTCGGCCCGGCTTTGGGCCAATCATTCGGGCTCACGGGGGTCCTCGCCACGCCGTCAATTGCGCTTAACGACTCGAGCGGCGCGCTCATCGCGACAAACACCGGATGGGGAAGCCCGCCCACGGGCGGAACCTCCTCCGTGGCTGCGTCGTTCAAGCAGGCGACCGCCGCCGACATGGCCTCGGCGGGCGCGTTCGCGCTGCCGGCTGGTTCGGCGGACGCCGCCATGATAGTCACCTTGCCCCCGGGATTGTATACGGCCATTGTGTCCGGCGCGGGGGGCGCGACCGGAACCTGCCTGGCTGAAGTGTACCAGCTCACTGATCCTTAACGGGTTAACGGCTGTTTGATGCGCCGAGGCGGGCCGGGTTTTTATGACGCGAAAACGGCAAATGCACTTGCTTTAATTCATACCCAAATAATGTAGATTCAGGCGATTAAAGTATGAAGCTCTCCAAGAAAGGCGAATACGCGCTCCGCTCGCTCATCAACCTGGGGATCGCCGCGGAGATGAAGCGCAAGCTGGTGCAGGTTTCGGAGCTTGCGGAGAACGAGCAGCTGCCGGTCAAGTTCCTTGAGCAGATCCTCCAGGCCCTCAAGGAGGCGGGGATCGTCGCGAGCCAGCGCGGGAAGTTCGGGGGATACCGGCTCGCCAGGCCGGCCAGCAAGATCTTCATCGGCGAGGTGGTGCGCCTTATCGACGGCCCCCTCGCCCCGATCGGGTGCGTCTCGCAGACGGCCTACGAGCCGTGCACGTGCCCCGATGAGGCCCACTGCGGCCTGCGGATGCTCATGGTGGACGTGCGCAACGCCATAGCGGACATCCTCGACCGCTACACCCTCGCCGACGTGGTCGAGATCACGCTGAGCAAGATGCGCCGGGACAGCGTCTCGCTCCCGTTCTCCGCGCAGGCGGCCGGCGCGGGGGCGCCCCGGCGCCTGCCCGCGGGCATCGCGCGCAAGCGGCTCGTGCGCAGGGGCCGTTCCCAAAGGGCCTCTAGGACCCCGCCCTCCGACGGGGTGCTGCACCACATCCTCGGCGAATACTCCATCTGACTGATGAATTCCCCCTCGCCATTCCCTGGGGCCCGCGCGCTGCTCGCGGCGGGCGCGTTCGCCGCGCTCCTCGCCGCGACCTCCCCGGCCAAGACCATCGAGCTGCTGAACGTGTCCTACGACCCGACGCGGGAGCTCTACGTCGACTTCAACGCGGCCTTTGCCAGGTATTGGAAGGCCAGGACGGGCGACGATGTGGTCGTGAAGCAGTCCCACGGCGGCTCCGGCGCCCAGGCCCGCTCGGTGATCGACGGGCTGCCGGCCGACGTCGTCACGCTGGCGCTGGCGGCCGACATCGACAACCTGCACACGCACGGTGACCTGGTGCCGGCCGACTGGCAGTCGAAGCTGCCGCAGAACTCGACGCCGTACACGAGCACGATCGTGCTGCTCGTGCGCAGGGGCAACCCGAAGCACATTGCCGATTGGGACGACCTCATCCGGCCGGGCGTGTCCGTGATAGCGCCCAATCCCAAGACCTCCGGCGGCGCCCGGTGGGCCTACCTGGCGGCCTGGGGCTACGCGGAGCGCAAGTTCGGGAGCAAGGAGAAGGCCAGGGATTTTGTCGCCTCGCTCTACCGGAACGTCCCGGTCCTCGACGCGGGCGCCCGCGGGTCGACGATCACGTTCGCGCAGAAGGAGCAGGGGGACGTCCTCCTCGCCTGGGAGAACGAGGCCTTCCTTGCGCGGAGGGAATTCGGGCCGGGGCGGTTCGAGACCGTCGTGCCTTCGGCCAGCATCCTGGCGGAGCCGCCTGTGGCCGTCGTCGAGAAGGTCGCCGAGCGCCGCGGCACCGCCGAGGTGGCCCGGGCCTACCTGCGGTACCTCTACTCGGAGGAGGGCCAGGACATCGCGGGGCGCAACTATTACCGCCCGCGCGACCCGGCGGTGGCGGCCAGGTACTCGGCCGTGTTTCCCAAGCTGGAGCTGTTCACGGTGGACGAGGTCTTCGGCGGCTGGGCGCAGGCCCAGCGGACCCATTTCGCGGACGGCGGCGTTTTTGACCAGATCTACCAGCAATGACCTGCCGCCTCGCGAACATGGATCCAACGCCGACGGGCCCGGTCCGCCCCGGGCCGCTCCCGGCGCGCGGACCCGCCTTCCAGTCAAATGGCCAGAACGCTTGACGAACCAATGCCGGGGTATCCCTCCTCGGCGCCGCCGTTTAAGGCGGGCCAACCCCTACCGGAGGGGAGGCCCGCGCTCAACTCCCGCAACATCCTGCCGGGCTTCGGGCTTTCACTCGGCTTCACGCTGGCGTACCTGGGGCTGATCGTCCTCGTCCCGCTGTCGGCCGCGTTCCTGCGCGCCGCCGGGATGAGCTGGCACGACTTCGTCGCGGCCGTAGCCTCCCCGAGGGTCATCGCGGCGTACAGGCTGAGCTTCGGGGCGTCGCTCGCCGCGGGATTCGTGAACGCGGTGTTCGGGCTCGTCGTCGCGTGGGTCCTCGTGCGCTACCGCTTCCCGGGACGGCGGGTCTTGGACGCGCTTGTCGACCTGCCGTTCGCGCTCCCGACCGCCGTGGCCGGGATCGCGCTCACCTCGCTCTATTCCTCGCACGGGTGGGTGGGCCGGTGGCTGGCGCCGCTCGGCATCCAGGTGGCGTTCACGTGGACGGGCGTGTTCGTGGCGCTCACGTTCATCGGGCTGCCCTTCGTGGTCCGCACCGTGCAGCCGGTCCTCCAGGAGCTCGAGCCCGAGATCGAGGAGGCGGCGTCGACGCTCGGCGCGAGCCGCCTGCAGACGATCACGCGGATCCTGCTGCCCGAGCTCGCGCCCTCGCTCCTGACGGGCTTCGCGCTGGCGTTCGCCCGGGCGCTCGGCGAGTACGGCTCGATCGTCTTCATTTCGGGCAACATGCCGATGAGGACCGAGATCGTGCCGCTGCTCATCATCACGAAGCTGGAGCAGTACGACTACCGCGGCGCGACCGCCATAGCGGTCGTCATGCTCGTGGCGTCCTTCACGCTGCTGCTGCTCATCAACCTGCTCCAGAAATGGAGCAGCCGATACAATGCGATATGACGTGAATCCGCGTTGGGCGGCGGGCGCGCCCCGCCGAGGATCCGCCGCCCGAGAAGGAACAGGCCCCCCCCCGGACCCCCTTTCACCACGTTGAATACCCTGCCGGCCACAATGCTCCACGCCCGCCCGGACCGCGCCGCCCCCGCGCGCGCGACCAGGGACCCCATTTGGGTGCGCCGGCTGCTCACGGCCGTCGCGCTCGTGTTTCTCGCGTTCTTCCTCGTGCTGCCGCTCGTGGCCGTCTTCGCGCAGGCCTTCGAGAAGGGCGGGGCCTACTTCCTCGCGGCCATCCGCGAGCCGGACGCCCTCGCGGCGATCCGGCTGACGCTGCTCACGGTGGCGATCGTGGTCCCGGCGAACGTCCTCTTCGGCGTCGCGGCGGCTTGGGCCATCGGCAAGTTCAGGTTCCCCGGCAAGAGCCTGCTGACGACGCTGATCGACCTTCCCTTCGCGGTGTCGCCCGTGATCGCGGGCCTCGTCTACGTGCTCGTCTTCGGCGCCCAGGGTTGGCTCGGCCCCTGGCTCATTGCCCACAACATCAGGGTCATCTTCGCGGTGCCGGGCATCGTCCTCGCCACGGCGTTCGTCACGTTTCCCTTCGTCGCCCGCGAGCTTATCCCGCTCATGCAGGCGCAGGGGACGGACGAGGAGTACTCGGCCGTGACGCTCGGGGCCAGCGGCTGGCAGACCTTCTGGCGCGTGACGCTGCCCAACATCCGCTGGGGCCTGTTCTACGGCGTCATCCTCTGCAACGCCCGGGCGATGGGCGAGTTCGGCGCCGTGTCGGTCGTCAGCGGGCACATCCGCGGCGAGACCAACACGATGCCGCTCCACGTGGAGATCCTCTACAACGAGTACAACATCGTGGGGGCGTTCGCCGTCGCCTCGCTGCTGGCCCTCCTGGCGCTCGCCAGCCTAGTCCTCAAGTCGATTGTCGAATGGAGGCAGGCCGTTCTGCGATGAGCATCGACGCGCACGGGATCCGCAAGGTGTTCGGGGCCTTTACGGCGCTCGACGGCGTCGACCTGCATGTCCCGCAGGGCAAGCTGGTGGCCGTGCTCGGCCCGTCCGGCTCCGGCAAGACGACGCTCCTAAGGATCATCGCGGGCCTCGAGTTCCCCGATCCGGGCAGCGGCCGGATACTCTTCCACGGCGACGACGTGACCGACATTCCTGCGGGCAGGAGGAGGGTGGGGTTCGTCTTCCAGCACTACGCCCTCTTCCGGCACATGTCGGTCCTCGACAACGTCGCCTTCGGCCTGAGGGTTCGCCGCCGCCGCACCCGGCCCTCGCGCGCGACGATCCTCGAGCGGGCGCACCGGCTCCTCGAGCTCGTGCAGCTCGACGGGCTGGCCGGGCGCTTCCCCTCGCAGCTGTCCGGAGGGCAGCGCCAGCGGGTGGCGCTCGCCCGGGCGCTCGCCGTCGAGCCCAAGGTGCTCCTGCTGGACGAGCCCTTCGGCGCCCTGGACGCGCGGGTGCGCAAGGAGTTGCGGCGCTGGCTGCGCCGATTCCACGACGACATCCAGCTGACGACGATATTCGTGACCCACGACCAGGAGGAGGCCCTGGAGATCGCCGACGAGGTGGTCATCATGAACCAGGGCCGCGTCGAGCAGGTCGGGACCCCGCAGCAGGTCTACGACAGGCCCGCGTCGCCGTTCGTCTACCAGTTCCTCGGGAACGTGAACGTGCTGCGCGCCCCCGCGCTCGCCGTGGCGTCACGCGGGGGCGGCCCGGCCGCCCAGGCCGTGTCGGACGGCCGGATCTACGTGCGCCCCCACGACATCGAGCTCACGCCGCACGACGCGGGCGGACCGGGGCTCTCGGCGATAGTCCGGCACATCCACGCGGCGGGCCCGCACGCGAGGCTCCTCCTGGAGCAGGTGCAGACGCGCGAGCCGGTCGAGGTCGAGATCTCGCGGTCCGAGCTCTCCGGGCTCGGCCTGAGTGTCAACGACCTCGTGCGCATGCGCCTCAGGCAGGCCCATTCCTTCGAGGAGGACTACGCGATCTAGGGCCCCGTCCGCCAGCTTTACCCAAGAAACAGAAACTCAAACCCACAACCCAAATGGCCAAGATATACAACGACATCACCGAGACGATCGGCAACACGCCGCTCGTCCGCCTCAACCGGACCGCGGCCGCCCACGGGGCGCAGGCGGAGATCCTCCTGAAGCTCGAATTCTTCAACCCGCTTTCGAGCGTCAAGGACCGGATCGGGTACGCGATGATTGACGACGCGCTCAAGAGCGGACGCATCAACAAGGACACCGTCCTCATCGAGCCGACGAGCGGCAACACGGGGATCGCGCTCGCGTTCGTGGCGGCCGCCCGCGGGCTGAAGCTGGTCCTGACGATGCCCGAGACGATGACGACCGAGCGCCGGAAGATCCTCAAGGTCCTCGGTGCCCGCCTGGTCCTCACCGAGGGCGCGAAGGGGATGAAGGGGGCCATCGCCAAGGCGGAGGAGCTCTCAACGAAGATCCCGAACAGCGTCATCCTCCAGCAGTTCTCCAACCCGTCCAACCCGGCCATCCACCGCCGCACCACGGCGGAGGAGATCTGGAAAGACACCGACGGAAAGGTCGACATCGTCGTGTCCGGAATAGGCACAGGGGGCACCATCACGGGCATTGGGGAGGTCATCAAGCCGCGCAAGGCGTCGTTCAGGCTGGTCGCCGTCGAGCCGGCGGGTTCGCCGATCCTCTCTGGTGGGCAGCCCGGGCCGCACAAGCTCCAGGGGCTGGGCGCCGGATTCGTGCCGGCCGTCCTGAACACCAAGATCTACGACGAGGTGATCACGGTGAAGGAGGACGACGCCGCCCCGCTGGCCAAGCAGATCGCGAAGCTGGACGGAATCCCGGTCGGGATCTCCTCGGGCGCCGCGGTCTGGGCCGCCATCCAGGTCGCCAAGAGGCCCCAGAACAAGGGCAAGCAGATCGTCGTGATCATCCCCTCGTCGGCCGAGCGCTACCTCTCGTCGTGGCTCTTCGCCGACCTGGGCGTCGAGAGCGACTCGATCGACGACCTTCTGCCACCGGCCAAGGCCTGACCCGCGCGGGCGCCCCGCCCCGGCCCTCGCCCGGGCTGCGGCGGGGCCCCCTCACTTCCCGCGGGCGGGAAGGGGCATCACCCAGCCGGGCGGGTTCACGGGGACGACCACGCGCTCCCCGGCGCGGATCCTGGGGGCGTAGCGGCTCCAGTGCATGTCCGCATAGGCGGGCTCGCGGTCCCTCGGGGCGTTCGCCAGGAGCCCGATGACCACGAGGGCCGCGGCCGCCCTCCCGGCCCGGCCCCCTTCGTCCGCCGTGACGAGGAGCAGCCATATCGCGACCAGCTGCGGGATGAAGACGTACCGCGCGTGTGCCAGCGGCTCGAAGTACTCGCCAAGCGTGTATCGCGTCCTGACGAAGGCCCCGAGGAGCATCGCTGCGAACGCGAGACCCAGGAGGGCCCGCTCCGCCCGGAGCCTGCCGGGCCTGAAGGCCATGTATCCCACCCCCGCGAGGGTGGCGACGCCCGCGACGGTCCCGATGACAACGTCCGTCTCGGGGGCCATGAGCGAGCCGAGGACGATGGAGGCGCCTATCCTGCGCGCGACCGCGGGAAGGAAGAGCCGGGCCGCGATCGTGTGAGCCGCGTGGGGATCCCCGGGAAACGGGGGCTCGACGAGGACCAGGGCGAGCTGGACGACGGCGCAGGCGGCGACGATGGCCGCGAGGACAAGGCTGGCGCGCGTCCTTCGGCTCCACGCCCGCCAGGCGAACAGCGGGGCGAGGATGATGCAGAACGGGCCGGTCAGGCCCAGGAGCGCTGCGGCGGCGACGTCGTGGGCCCACTGGCCCGCGCGCCCCGGGTCGCGCGAGACAAGGAGCAGGATCAGGCCGGCCGCCAGCACCCACTGGAGGTTCACCACGTTGAGGAACACCTCGTACGTGTCGGGGACGAGGACGACGGCGAGGGCGCAGGCGCCGGCGAAGCGGGGGAGGGGGCAGCGCCGCGACAGCGTCCGGGCCGCGACATAGAGCGTGGCGGCGCCCGAGGACGCCACGAAGATCGCCGGCGCGCGGGCGGGGTCGATCGCCACCGAGGCCTGCGCGATCATCCGCAGGACCGTGTGGAGGTACCCGGCGAACGGCTCGAGGAATGCCTTCCAGCCGAACACGTAGGCCCGCTCGAAGAAATAGGCGTCCTCGGCCCAGAACTGGGGGTTCGTCAGCGCCTCGGCCCGGCGCAGGCCGAGGATGACCGCGCACGCCGCGAGGACCGCGGCCGCCGGGGGATCGGCGAGGAGGCGCGAGAGCCGCTCGCGCGCCGTCAGGGCGCGGCTTGGGAGGACCTCGACCATTTGAAGAAGCAGACTCCGAGCACGGTCAGCGACACGGCCATTCCCACGGATTTCATGATGATGCCGGCAAGCAGCTGGTCGTCGGCGGGCGTGAACCCGGCGATCAGCCTCGGCGCATACTCGTAGGTCGGATAGAGAATGTCGCGCGAAAACACGATGTAGGCCGAGACCGGGATCATGGCGATCTCGGTCCCGACCGCGTAGAGCATGCGCACCCCGTAGCCCGGCGACGGAAAGGCCGCCGAGGGGCTCGCGAGCGGCCACCAGTACAGGAGCGACGCCGCGAGGAACATGAGGTGCTCGCCGACGTGGGCCAGCTTGTCCTGGAGCGTCCACTCGTAGAGCGCCGGCACGTGCCAGAGGCTTATGACCGCCGTCGAGACGACCGCGCAGGCGAAGGGGCTGAGGAGCATCCGCAGCGGCGTGCGCAGCACGGGCCGGGATAGGACCGGGTCCGCCATCCAGGCCGGGGTCCCCAGCAGGATGAGCAGCGGCACCGGGTACATGATGAGCAGGTGCTGCGCCATGTGCGCCGACAGCAGGAAGCGCTCGCCGACCTGGTCGAGCGGCGAGCCGACGGCGAGGTAGAAGATGGCTAGCGCGCCGTAGAACCCGACCGCCTGCCCGCGCGGGAAGGGCCTCCCGGGAGCGAGCATCGCCCTCAGGGGCCCGGCAAGGATCGCGTAGAGCCAGCCGGCGAGGATGAGGCCGCCCGTCAGGAACGGCTCGTTGTGCCAGTGCCGCCAGTCGATCATCTTTTCGCCCGGACGGCCGGCCGGGCGGCCGGTTCAGGCGGCCCTGGCGGCCATCGCCGGAGGGGCCGCCGCCGCGAGCGGCTTGCTTGCGTCAGCCCCGAAGAGCTTGAGGAGCGCGATCATCGTCCCGGCCGCGAGGACGAGGCCGATGAAGAACAGGATCGTGCAGAACGCCCTGTCCCAGCGCAGGTGCATGAAATAGAAGATGACGAACATGAACTTCACGGTCGAGAGGACGACCAGCACCGAGAACAGGATCCACCTCATGAAGGGCAGGTAGACGGTGACGAGCTCAAGGCCCGTGATGACGGCGAGGAGCATCGCTATCTGGACGAAGATCCAGAACTTGCTCTGCTCGAGCTCGTGGCCCTGGGAGGGGGCTGCTGCGTGGGTGCTCATGTCGGCATTCGGCGTTGGAGGGGGTCAGATGTACTCGAGCAGGTACACGGCCGTGAAGATCACGATCCAGACGATGTCGACGAAGTGCCAGTACAGGCCCATCGACTCGACGTCTATCGCCTCCTTCTCGGTCAGCCGGCCCGTGAACGAGTAAAGGAGCATCCCGCTGAGCCAGATCACGCCCACGAGCACGTGGAGGCCGTGCGTCCCGGTCAGGGTGAAGAACGTGGTGCCGAGGATGCTGTTCGTGATCGTCAGGTGCTTCTCGTACACGAAGTTCCTGAACTCGTAGACCTGGCACCCGAGGAAGATGCACCCGAAGAAGATCGTCGTCAGCAGCGACCAGCGCATGCTCTTCAGGTTCCCCTTCTGGATCGCGTTGACGGCGAGCGCCATCATCAGGGACGACATGAGCAGGATGAAGGTCGAGAACGACGTCAGCTCGATGCTGAAGACCTGCCTTGCCGGCGGGGTCCCAGGGGGCGGGTGAAGCCGGTAGATCAGGTGCGTCGAGATGAGGCAGCCGAAGAACATGCAGTCCGAGGCGAGGAAGGCCCACATGAGGACCTTCTTGTTCGGGATCCCGGTCGAGGTGGTCGGATCGAAATGGTGGTCGATCGTGGCTGTCGCCGCATCGCTGCTCATGGGGATTGGGTCGGCCGGGGGCCTCGGCTCCTCAGTGGTTTGACGGGTAGCCGCCGTGGGCGTCGTCGCCCGTCACGGTGCCGTCCTTGTCCAGGTGGATGTGGGTGCCTTCGCAGCCCTCGAGCGACCAGAGGACGATCGAGACGAACATGATCGCCCCTCCCGCCAGCGTGACGGCGATCTTCGGGCCCCAGAACCCGGGGTAAAGGTTGTGGTCGGCAGGGTCGACGATGGCCGTGCCGATCGCGCCGATCATGATGCCGACGCCCGCGAGGAACGGGTAGATCGACTGGAACGGCATGTGTATCCCCCCATGCGCCTCCTCGGCCTTCGCGTGTTCCTCTTCCTCCCTCGAGACCTCGTCCGCGTGGCGCTTCTCGTACCACCAGCCGTCGCGCGCGTGGATCGTCGGTATCACCCGGAAATTGTACTCGGGGACCGGGTTCGGGAGGCTCCACTCGAGCGTCCGTGCGTCCCACGGGTCCTTGCCGGTGCGCTCGCCCCTGTAGTACGTGTAGACCATGGTGACGAGGTAGACCCCGATCCCGCCGGCTAGGATGAACGCCCCCACCGATGAGATCATGTTCCCCAGGTTCCAGCCCATGTTCCCGTCGTAGGTGTACGTGCGCCGGGGCATGCCCTCGAGGCCCAGGAAGTGCATGGGGAAGAACGTCGCGTTGAAGCCGATGAAAACCAGCCAGAACGACGCCTTGCCCCAGAGCTCGCTCACCTTGCGGCCGAACATGAGCGGGAACCAGTAGTGTATACCCGCCAGGAGGGCGAAGAGCGATCCGCCGATGAGGACGTAGTGGAAGTGGGCGACGACGAAATAGCTTCCGTGCTGCTGCATGTCGGCGGGCGCCGCGGCGTGCATGACCCCGGAGAAGCCGCCTATCATGAACATCCACAGGAACCCGAGGGCGAACATCATCGGGGTGCGCATGCTCAGGTGGCCCCCCCAGAGCGTGCCTATCCAGTTGAATATCTTGACGCCCGTCGGCACGGCGATCGCCATCGTCATCAGCGCGAAGGCCGCGTTGGCCACCGTGCCCAGGCCGGAGGTGAACATGTGGTGGCTCCAGACGCCGAAGCCGAGCAGGCCGATGCTTGCGCCGGAGAAGACGACGATGGGGTACCCGAACAGGGGCTTCCTGGAGAATGTCGGCAGGATCTCCGAGATGATCCCCATCGCCGGGAGGATGAGGATGTACACCTCCGGATGCCCGAATATCCAGAACAGGTGCTGCCAGAGGATCGGCATGCCGCCGTTGGAGACCTCGAAGAAGTTCGTGCCGAAGAGCCGGTCCATCATGATCTCCACGAGGGCGATCGTGATCGCGGGGAAGGAGAGGATGATCAGGAACGAGGTGAAGAGCGTCATCCAGGTGAACACGGGCAGCCGCATCATGGTCATACCCGGCGCGCGCATGTTGATGATCGTGACGATGAAGTTGAGCGCGGCCGCGATGGAGGCCACCCCGAGCAGCTGCAGCCCCATGACCCACATGTCGATCGCATGGGTCGGGCTGAACGCCCTCGTCGTGAGCGGGGCGTAGCCGACCCACCCGGCGTTGGGCACGCCGTCCTTCATGAACCAGCCGAGGTTCACGATGATCGCGCCCACGAGGAACGTCCAGTACGAGAACGCGTTCAGCCGCGGGAAGGCCACGTCGCGCGCCCCGATCTGGAGCGGCATCACGAAGTTGAAGAACGCCGCCCCGATGGGCATGACGACGAGGAAGATCATCGTCGTCCCGTGCATCGTGAACATCTCGCTGTACTGCGCCGACGTGAGGAACGTGTTGTTCGGGACCGCGAGCTGGATGCGGATGAGCAGCGCCTCGATCCCCCCCATGACGAGGAAGAAGAGCCCGGAGGCGCCGTAGAGGAACCCGATCCGCTTGTGGTCGACCGTGGTCAGCCAGCTCAGGAGGCCCGTCTTTGCCGTCGGGCGCCAGAGGACGAGGGGCTTCGCGGGCTGCTGGCCCTTCGCGAGGAAGTCGGACTTGGCAATGGCTTCCATCGGGCGGCTCACTTGAGGCTCTCGAGGAAGGCGACCAGGGCGTCCTCGTCGGCGGGCGTCAGCTTGATGCTGTTCGCGAGGTACCCGTTCACCCACATCTTGTTGCCGGGCTTCACCTCGTTCGGGGCGTGGATCCAGCGGTGGAGCTCGTCGCGGTTGTTCTCGAGGAGGCCCCCGGCGATCGTCGTGCGCGCGCCGACGTGGGTGAGCTCGGGCCCCTGGATCCCGACGGCGCCGTCCAGCCCGCGGATCGTGTGGCAGCTGGCGCAAGTCTTAGACACGAAAAGGCCGCGGCCCTTCGCGATCAGGGCCGGATCCTCGTCCTTCCCGGGAAGCTGCTGCGCCCGCCAGGCGTCGAGCGGGGACACGTCGAACTTGTCGGTGTAGCCCGGCTCGTTCCGGCGGAACTCGCGGTAGGCGGCAAACTGCGCCCTCGGGGGGGCCCCGGCGGAGGCGACCGCGGCGGGGACGCCGCGGGCGGGCGCCGCCTGCGCGCTGAGCCAGTCGTAGAATTCCCTCGGGCTGAGCGCGATCACGCGGAACCGCATCACCGCATGCGACTCGCCGCAGAACTCCGCGCACTGCCCCCAGAAATACCCGGGCTTCTCCGCCTTGATCCAGAGGGAGTTGCCGCGGTTGGGCACCATGTCCACCTTGCCGGCGAGCTTGGGGACCCAGAAGCTGTGGATGACGTCGACCGTGCGCAGGTTGACGTGGACCGGCCGGCCGGCCGGGATCACGAGCTCGGAGCCCGTCGTCAGCGGGGCGCTGACGAGCTTGCCCGTCGCGTCGGGCGCCTGGGCCGTCTCGTTTGGATAGTCGAACTTGAACCACCACTGGTAGCCGGTGGCCGTGACCTCGTACGCGTCGGCCCTCTCGGCCTCCGGGACGTCGTAGGTGTACCAGACGCCCTTGAGGGTGGGGATGGCGATGATGACCAGCGAGAACACGGAGGCCGCGATCAGGCTCACCTCCACTACCGGGTTGCCGTGGTGCTGCTCGGGCGGCTCGGCGTGCTCGTCGGAATCGCTGCGGGCCCTGAACCTGATCATCGCGTAGGCCAGGGCGCTGCCGACCAGGATGAAGATCGCCAGCGTCACCCAGCACGTGACGTAGAACAGGTCCAGCTGCTCGCGCGCGACCGGGCCGTTGGGATCGAAGGTCGACTGCGGGCCGTCCAGCCAGAAGCATCCCGACAGGAGCGGCAAGGCGGCTAGGGCCGCGGCCGAGACGGCCCGTCGGAGGAGGCGGGTGGGAGGGTCCTTTAAACGCATTTGTGCAGTCGCAACTGAGCGGCGCCCCGAGGGGGGGCCGACAGAACGCGAAGTACAGTCAGCGAACATCCGGGCATTTCAAGCCATATTCGGACAGATTTTTCGCCTCCAAGCCAAGCGGAGCCGCCCCGTCCGGCCCCGGGGGCGGACGTTCCGGCACCGCCGGGCCCTCGCCGCGAGTGTTTCGATTTGCGATTGGGGCCGGCCTGGGCGAGCGTTTCCGCCCGATGAATACACGACTTCTTCTCCTCACTGCTGTTGTCTCAATTGTCGCTTCCGGCTGCGGCCAGAAGGACTCGTCGACGGCGGGCGCGGCGACCCCGGCCGGACCCCGCGAGATAGACATCACGGCGGGAGACACGATGAAGTACAGCATCACGGCGATAGAGGCCAAGCCGGGCGAGGACATCAAGGTGGTCCTGACGAACACCGGCACGCAGCCGAAGGAGGTCATGGGTCACAACTGGATCCTCCTGAAGGCGGGTTCCGACGTCGCGGCGTTTGACGCGGCCGCCCTCAACTCTAAGGACACCGGCTACGTCCCCGCCGCGCTCAGCGACGAGATCATCGCCCACATCGACCTCCTGGGGCCCCGCAAGTCGGGCGAGATCGAGTTCCAGGCGCCCACGACGCCGGGCGACTACAACTTCCTGTGCACGTTCCCGGCCCACTACCAGGCGGGGATGAAGGGCGTGCTCACCGTCAAGTGACGGCCGCCTGCCGGCCCCGGGGCGCGGGCTGAGGGCGCCCCCGTTGGGTCCGAATGCCTTTGCCGCCCCGGGGCGGCCGCGTCAGCGTAGGGCGACACCATGAGCTGGGAGAATGAAAGCCACTACGTCAGCACCGATCCCGGGCTCCTCGACCTCGACTTCGTGTGCGCGGCGCTTGCCGGGTCCTATTGGGCGCAAGACCGCCCCCGCGACGTGATCGCGCGGTCCATCGGGGCCTCGCTCTGTTTCGGGCTCTACGAGAAGCGGGGCGGCAGACAGGTGGGCTTCGCCCGGGTCGTCACGGACGCCGCGACCTTCTCGTGGCTGTGCGACGTCGTCGTGGACGAGCGCCACAGGGGCAAGGGCCTCGGCAAGTTCCTGCTGTCGTGCGTGGTCGCCCACCCGCACGTGAGCTCCACCAAGTGCCTCCTAGCCACCCGCGACGCGCACGCCCTCTACGAGAAGTTCGGCTTCGCCCGGGCCGAGCAGATGAGGCGGCCGCCGACCGAGGCGCGGCCGCAGGCCCGGGCGTAGCCCTTCTCTACCCGCGCTGAGGCCACCACCGGTACAGGAAGAAGTAGACGAGGACGCCCGTCACCGACACGTAGTACCAGATGGGAAACGTGACGCGGGCCCATGCGCGGTGGCGCTCGAAGTCCCCCTTCAGGGCGAAGACGAACGTCCGGGGCACGAGGAACGCGATGAGCCCGGCCAGCGGGATGTGGGTCCAGAGGATGGCAAGGTACACCCCGCGGATGGCGCCGGCCCCGCCGAAGGGCGTGTGGGCCCCCCTCATCATGGCGTGATAGGTGACGTAAAAGACTAGGAACAAAGCGGATGCCACAGCCGCCGCTAGCATGCATGCGCGGTGGGCCCCGCGGTCGCCCCGCTTGATGAAGACGAATCCGGCCGTTATCAGGATGGTGGCGATCCCGTTCAGCGCGGCCTCGATCGAGGGAAGGTCGTGCACGTTCACGGCCGGCTCAGGAGCAGCCTGTCCCCGACGAGCAGGCCAAGGAGCAGGGGGAGGTAGGCCAGCGAGAAGAGGAAGAGCCTTCGGGCGCCCGCGTCCCGCGACGCCGGCCTGAGGAACGCCGCCGCCCTCCACAGGAAGCACGCGCCGACCGCGAGCGCCGCGGCGCCGTACCACCGGCTGGCAAGCCCGAGGAACGCAGGGAGAACGCTCACGACCGTCAGCGCGGCGGTCGCGGCGAGCGACCAAAGCGCGACCTTCCCGCCCGACTCGTCGCGCACGGGCAGCATCGGGAAATGCACTGCGGAATAGTCGCTCCTGTAGGTCCAGGCGATCGCCATGAAGTGCGGGATCTGCCAGAGGAAGAGGATGCCGAAGAGGATCCAGCCCAGGGCCGAGACCGCGCCCTGTGCGGCGGACCAGCCTATCAGCGGCGGGAGCGCCCCCGCGATCGCGCCGATCTCGGTGCTCCACAGGCTCCAGCGCTTCGCCGGCGTGTACCAGCCCAGGTAGAAGGCGATCGTCAGGAGGGTGAAGAGGGCCGCGAGCCTGCCGACCTCCATGAATATGAGCATCAGCGCCGCGATGCACATGAGCCATCCGAGGACGAACGCCGAGCCCCCCGCGACCCTGCCCGTCGGGATCGGCCGCAGCGCCGTGCGCCGCATCCGCGCGTCCGTGTCGCTCTCCATCCACTGGTTGAGCGAGGCGACGCCGCCGGCGGCCAGCGAGGTTCCGACGACGAGGAGCCCGACCCGGAGCGGGTCGAACGCGGGCCGCGCCGCCACGTAGCCCACGAGCGCCGTCATGACCGACAGCAGGCTCAGCCGCGGCTTGGTCAGCTCGAGGTAGTCGCCGAATCGCGCATGCGCGGGAGCTGCGTCCTTCATGGGATGGTCCGCCCCTCGATCGCGTCGCGGTGGGCGAGCCACGTGAGCCAGAAGGCGGCGACGAGGGTGAGCGCCCCCACCACCACGTGGCCCGTCGTGACGCCGACGGCGCGGTAGGTCCGGATTATCAGGGCCCCGAGGAATATCTGGAGGGCGACCAGGCTGACGAGGGCCGAGGCGCCGGAGCGCATCCCGGGCGACGCCCCACGGTCCCGCCAGACAGCGACCGCGAACCCCGCGATCGCCAACGCGACGGCGCACGCCATGGCGCGGTGGGCGAACTGGATGGCGACCTGGAAGCTCCACGCCGCGGGCAGCAGGCCGCCCGCGGGCGTCGACCATGGGAACGTCGGGATCGCCAGGCCTGCGAAGCTGTGGCGCACGACGGCCCCGATGGCGAGCTGCGCGAAGAGCAGGGCGCAGCAGAGGACCCCCATGCGCCTCGCCCCTTTGCCGACCGGCATGGGCCTCGTGATCCACCCCCTCGAGCAGGAAACGGCCAGCGCGACGAGGGCGCAGGCGAAGGCCTGCGCGAGGCAGGCGTGGAGCATCGCAATCAGCCGGCCGAGGCTCGTGTCGAGGGGCTCGATGTGGATCCGGTCGAGCAGGACGCGGAGCCCGCCGACGACCGCCTGGGCGACCACGAGGCCGAGCGCAAGGTACGAGAGCCTGCGCAGCCACGCCCTCTGCTCGGTGCGCCAGAGCCAGGCGGCGAGGACGAGGGTGAGGGCCGTCATCATGCCCGCGCTCAGCCGGTGCGAGTGCTCGGCGAACATCGACAGGTTCGTGAGCCAGCCCTCGGGGTTGAGCGAGCCGTTCGAAAGCGGCCAGTCCGGGAACGCCATTCCCGCGTTGATCGTCGTCGTGAAGGCGCCGAGCGCCACCAGCACGAAGACCCAGGCCGCGGCAAAGGCCGAGAACGCAGCGAGCGCCGGCCTGTATGAGGCGTTTTGCTGGTGATCGGGCCGTGCGTCCATGAGCGGGGGGAATGAGCAGAAGAAGGCAACATCGTGCCCGCCTCAAACGCTTTGACAAATTTTTCCTCGGGCGGATTGGTGTCTCCATGCGAACCACTGCCGGGCGCCAACTCCTTGCGTGCGCGGCGCTGGCCGCGCTCGCGTCGGGCGGCTGCGGGAGGGGGACCGGGGGAGCCCCGGCCGTCTCCTCCGCGCCCCCCGGCGAGAGGCGCTTCGCCCTTTCGGGGGAGATCCTCTCGGTCGACGCCAAGCGGAAGGTCCTCGTCGTGCGGCACAACGAGGTCGCCGGCTACATGCCCGCGATGACCATGGAGTTCCCGGTCTCCGCGGGCGACGCGGCCGCCGCGAGGCCCGGCGAGCGGATCCGGGCGGAACTCGTGGTGGAGCGGGGAGGGGCCCTCCGGCTCGAGAGGATCTGGCCAAACGACTCGGTCTCCCTCGACACGATCGACGCGGGCGCCCGCATGCTCCGCCAGGACACGCTTGCGAAGGGCGGTGCGGCCTTCAGGGAGGTCGGCGAGAGGGCTCCGGAGTTCGTGCTCTACGACCAAAACGGCCGCGTCGTCAGCAGCGCGCGCTTCCGCGGCAAGCAGATCATGCTCAACTTCATCTACTCGCGCTGCCCGGTGGCGAACATGTGCCCGCTGTCAACGGCGAAGATGATGGCCGCGCAGAAGCTCGCGAGGGAATCGGGCGTGGGCGACATCGAGTTCGTATCGGTCACGATGGACCCGGCGTACGACACACCGGGAGTCCTCAGGGATTACGCCGACCAGCGGGGGATAGACACGTCCAACTTCTCCTTCCTGACCGGCCCCGAGGCGGCGATCCGGGACCTGCTGGCGCAGTTCGGCGTGATCGCGGAGTTCAGGGGGAACATCCTCGACCACACGCTGGCGACGCTCCTCATCGACGAGAAGGGCCGGATCGCGTGGAGGGCCGACGGGAGCGCCTGGGAGCCGAGGGAGTTCGTGGAGCGGATGCACCGGTGACGGACGGCGGGGACACACCGAGAATCGGGGCCCGCGAGTGGCGCCAGATCGCCGCGATCACGGCGTCGGCGATCCTGCTATTCCTCGTCGTCCGCGAGCTGCCGACGGGGACCAACCTGAGCCACATGGACTTCCGGGTGCAGGGCGCGAACACCATCGAGTTCTGCGACCCGGCCAACCCCCAGTTCCTGCCTGTGGTCGCCGTGCGCTCGCCGGTGTCGCTCACCGTGTCTACGCCCTCGCCGCCGCGGGCCGGCTCGGAGGTGGCGGCGACCCTGGTCCTCACCACCTTCAGCGGCAAGCCGATCGCGCCGGAGGACCTGCAGGTGGTCCAGACGAGGCGCGTACACCTCCTGATCGTCGACCCGTCGCTCGACGACTACCAGCACGTGCACCCGGTGCCGGGCCGCAGGCCAGGCGAGTGGGAATTCAGCTTCCGGCCGCGGTTCGGCGGGGCCTACCGGATCTTTGCGGACTTCACGCCGGTCGCCACGAACCGCGGACTCTACTCGGAGACCGAGATGGGCGTAGCCGGGGCGCCCAGCCCGGTGGCCGCGGGATCCCAGCCGCGGTCGTGGGCCTGGGCGGGGGACGGATACCTCCTCGAGCTCTCGCCGGGCGCGCCGCCGATACGCGCGGGATCACCGGCCGACCTCAGGCTCGTCATCACGGCGACCGGAGGCGGCCCGGTGCCTCTGGAGACCGTCATGGGCGCGTATGCGCACCTGGTCGCTTTCGACGCGCAGAGGAGCGGATTCGCGCACATCCACCCGCGGGAGGCCGACGTGACCCGCCGGCCCGATCCCCTGCGCCCGGCCTTCACGTTCAGGCTGATGATCCCGCATCCCGGCCGGTACGTCATCTGGAGCGAGGTGAACCTGGCCGGCAAGCTCACCTTCGCCCCCTTCTGGTTCGACGTGAGCCCGTGACCCGGATCAGAACTTGAGGTGCTTGACCGTCAGCCCCTTGTTGATGAGCTGGTTCAGGGAGTCGATGCCGATGTTCAGGTGCATGTCGACGAACTTCTCCTCGACCCTCATGTCGCTCTCGATCGTCTTCACGCCCTCGGGGACCATCGGCTGGTCCGACACGAGGAGGAGGGCGCCAGTCGGGATCTCGTTTGCGAAGCCGACGATGAATATAGTCGCCGTCTCCATGTCGACGGCCATGACGCGGATCCTCTTCAGGTACTTCTTGAAGTCGTCGTGGTGCTCCCAGACCCGCCGATTGGTCGTGTACACCGTGCCCGTCCAGTAATCGAGCGCGCGGTCCCGGATCGTCGTCGAAATCGCCTTCTGGAGCGCGAAGGCGGGGAGGGCGGGGACCTCCGGCGGGAAATAGTCGTTGCTCGTGCCCTCGCCGCGGATGGCCGCTATCGGCAGGATCAGGTCGCCGACCTCGGCGCGGTGCTTGATCCCGCCGCACTTGCCGAGGAAGAGCGCCGCCTTCGGCCTGATCGCGCTGAGCAGATCCATGACGGTCGCCGCGTTGGCGCTTCCCATCCCGAAATTGATGATCGTGATCTTGCCCGCCGTGGCGGTGGGCATCGGCTTCTCCCGGCCGTGGACCTGCACCTTCTGCGCCCTGGCGAACAGGTCCACGTACCGCTGGAAGTTGGTGAGCAGGATGTACTCGCCGAACCTCTCCAGGGCCACCCCCGTGTAGCGAGGGAGCCAATTCTCGACGATTTCACGGCGTGTCTTCAGGGCGCACATAGGGGCGTGCCGGACCGGCCGGGGCGCACGCGGGCGCCTCGCGGGGCCTCGGGATCTTCCCGCCTGCAGCGGCCTCCGCTCCTTGGTGCGCCTGTGGGGTGGGTCGGCAAATTGGACGAGCCAGTAGACAGAGACATCCGCGCGGAGCGCAAGCAGTTTGGTCGCGCCCCGGGGGCGCGCGAGGCGCCGGCCCGTCAGGGCGCCGGCGCCGGCCGGCGCATGCTGTCGACGAACATGCGCTCCAGCCGGGGGATGTCTATCGCGCGCACCACGGTGACGATGGGTTCGCCCAGCCCGGGGCCGAATCCGGGGAGCCAGCTCAGCGTGGCGCCGTAGCCGGCGCCGTGGTCGATGTCGACGTCCACCGCGAGCTGGTCGCTGCGCCGGACAATGGAGGGGTCGAGCCAGACGGCGGCCGCGGTCTCGTCCCACATGGGGAAGCCGGGCGCGCCGAAGCGCGCGAAGTACCGCGACGCCGGCGTGTCGGCGCCGCCCGCCTCCCGCGCGAGCGCCGCCGTCATCTTGGTGCCGACGGTCGCGTCGGTGGGAACGACCGTGATCTTCCTCCAGTGGGCGTGCAGCGTGATCCTCGCCGCCTCGGGATCCCAGCGGCAGTTGAACTCGACGCGCGGGCTGTTGACGAACTGGAGCGAGAACTCGTCGCGGGCGGACGCGTCGGGGTTGAACGAGCCGGCCATCAGGACCAGCTCCTTCGCGTTGGCCGCGAAGCCCTCGTCGAGCTCGGCCGCCAGGGCGATGTTGGTGAACGGCCCCAGGGCGAGGATTGAAACCTCGCCGGGCGCCTCGCGCACCTTCCGCGCGAGGAAGCTTGCGGCCGGCTCGGCCAGGGGCCGCGTCGTCGGACTGCCCTCGTCGAGGGGCGGGACGACGTCGGGGGCGTGGTAGTGCCTCCTGTTGGCCGTGTTGTAGTCCGGCCACGCGTCCGTCCATGCCCCCTTGTAGGGCAGCCTCCCGTAGAGGCCCTCCCAGCGCCTGGTCTCCTCCTCGGAGTTTAGGAGCGGAAAGGTCGCTCCCGACACGACGGGGATGTCCGTCCTGCCGACCAGTTCCAGCATCCGCAGCGCGTGAGCCGTGCTCTCCTTCTGCCAGCCGTCGCCGCTCTCGATGGTGACGCCCACGACCTCCACGTCCTGGGCCTGGACGACCATCAGGATCGGCTGGAGGTTCACGCCGCCGTAGGCGTCCTGGTCGATGATGACCCTGCGCCTGGGCGGCGACGCTAGGACGCTGCAGCCGAGCAGGAGCGCGGCCGCCGCCGCGGCCCGCCTCAGCGCGGGGGGTGTGGGCTTGGATCGCATGGGGGATGGTGTCGCAGACGGGAGACCACAAGGCCAGCAGGTCGTGCGCCAGGGGCGCCCCGGGGAATGCTGGGCCGCCGCAGCCTGCATCGCAGCGGGGGCCCCGCTCGGCCGTCCCCCTAGAGGCGCTAGGAGGCCCTGGCCGGGGCCAGGGCGCCCGTGTACCTGCTCGACTGCTCGTCGGCGTGGTAGCTCGAGCGAACGAGGGGGCCGCTCTCGACGACCCCGAAGCCGACGGAGAGCCCGAATTCCTTCCAGTGGAGGAACTCCTCCGGCGTGACCCAGCGGTCGACCGGCAGGTGCTGCCTCGTCGGCTGGAGGTACTGGCCGATGGTGATGATGTCCAGGCCGTCGCCCGCCAGGTCGCGGAGCGTCTGCTCGATCTCCTCCTGTCGCTCGCCGAGCCCCAGCATGATGCCCGTCTTCACGGTGAATCCGCGGCCCTTCGCGTGGCGCAGGACACCGCGCGAGCGGTCGTAGCGGGCCCGGACCCGGACCGGCCGCTGGAGCCGCTCCACGGTCTCGACGTTGTGGTTGAAGATGTCGGGCCTGGCCTCGAGCACGGTGTCGATGTCGGCCGAGCGGCCGTTGAAGTCGGGGACGAGCACCTCGATCGCCGTGGCCGGATTCCGCCGGCGGACGGCGCGGATCGTCGCCGCCCAGACCGCCGCGCCGCCGTCGGAGAGCTCGTCGCGGGCGACGCTCGTGATGACGCAGTGCCGCAGCCCCATCGCGGCCACGGCCTCGGCGACCCGGGCTGGCTCCCCAAGGTCGAGCTCGGTGGGGCGGCCGGTCTGCACCGCGCAGAAGTTGCAGGAGCGCGTGCAGATGTTGCCTAGGATCATCACCGTCGCCGTCCCGCGCGACCAGCATTCGCCGAGGTTGGGGCACTGCGCGCTCTGGCAGACGGTGTGGAGCCTGTGGCCGTCCACGAGGCTGCGCACGGCGGCGTAGCCGGGGCCGTTGGGAAGCCTGGCTCGCAGCCAGGCGGGTTTGCGCGTCGTGTCCATGGGCGGGCCTGTATCCGGATCGATACCGCTGAAATGGATACGATCGCCGCCGAATCACAAGCAAGGAACCGGCGGAAGTTTCCGTTTGCCCACGGCGCCGCACTGCGGCACGTTAACCCGCTCACATGAGCGAGATCCCCGCCGAAATCACCCACGACCAGCACGCCGTGCGCCGGCGCAAGCTCGCCGAGATGCGGGCAGCGGGCGTGGACCCCTTCAGGACCGACTTTGAGCCGACCCATTTCTCGGGCGAGGCGCTGGGGGCGTACGCGGAGGGCAGGGAAAACGAGGTGCCGGTGGCGGTCGCGGGCCGGCTCGTGACGATCCGCGACATGGGCAAGAGCCAGTTTGCCAAGATCCTGGACCAGCAGGGCGAGATCCAGCTCTACGTGAGGAAGGACGTCGTGGGCGACGACGCCTACGCCGACTTCAGGAAGCTCGACCTGGGCGACATCATCGGGGCGAAGGGGACGCTCTTCAGGACGAAGAGCGGCGAGGTGACCGTCCGGGTCGCCTCTTGCGCCCTCCTCGCTAAGGCTCTCCGGCCGCTCCCCGAGAAGTGGCACGGGCTGGCCGACCCCGAGCAGGTCTACCGCCAGCGCTACCTCGACCTGGTCGTGAACAGGGAGTCGCGCCGCCGGCTGCTTCTGCGCTCGAGGATCGTGTCGTCGATCCGGCGCTTCCTGGAGGCGCGGCAGTTCATCGAGGTCGAGACGCCCGTCTTCCAGACCGTCGCGGGCGGCGCCGCGGCCAAGCCGTTCTCCACCCACCACAACGCGCTCGGCGTGGACTTCTTCCTGCGGATCTCGCTGGAGCTCTACCTGAAGAGGATGCTCGTGGCGGGCGTCGACCGCGTCTTCGAGATCGGGCGGATCTTCCGCAACGAGGGCATCTCGCGCAAGCACAACCCCGAGTTCACCATGCTCGAGGTCTACCAGGCCTACAGCAGCCACCGGGGCATGATGACGCTCGCGAGGGACATGATCTCGACCGTGTGCAGGGAGGTGCTCGGCACCGACAAGGTCCCTCACCCGGCCAGCGGCCAGACGATAGACTTCGCCGCCCCTTGGCGCGAGGTGGCCTACAAGGACCTCGTGCGAGCCGAGACGGGCGACCAGGAATGGTTCACCAGGGGCAAGGCCGAGCACGTCGCTGCGGCGGAGCGCCTTGGCCTGAAGGTCGAGGCGGGCTGGGAGGACTTCGAGGTCACGAACGAGATCTTCTCCAAGCGGATCGAGCCCGGCCTCGTCCAGCCGACGTTCGTCCTCAACCTGCCGAGGGAGCTCAACCCGCTCGCGAAGATCAGCCGCGAGGATCCGTCGACCCTGGACGTGTTCGAGCTGTGCATAGGCGGCATGGAGATCGCCCCCGCCTACTCCGAGCAGAACGACCCCGACGTCCAGCGAGAGATGTTCGAGAGGCAGGCCGGGGGCGAGCCCCAGAGCATCGACCACGACTTCCTGTTCGCGCTCGAACACGGCATGCCGCCCGCGGGGGGGATGGGCGTGGGGATCGACCGGCTCTGCATGCTGCTGACGGGCGCCGAGAGCATCCGGGACGTCATCCTCTTCCCGCAGCTTCGCCCCGCGGATGCGAAGCCCGCCGGCGGCGCCTGATTCCGTGCCCTGGTACCTCCACCTCGCCCTGAGGCAGCTCTTCCCGACGGGACGGTGGTTCCCGTTCTTCACCCTCATCTCGACGCTGGGCGTGGCGCTCGGGGTCGCCCTCCTCGTCATCGTCATGAGCGTCATGGGCGGGTTCGCGCACGAGATCCGCCACATGATCGTGGACACCGAGGGGGAGGTGCAGATCGTCGCCCGGGGCTGGATCGCGGACTACCCCTCGGTGATCAGAAAGGTCGAGTCTGTGCCGGGGGTGTCCGCGGCGACGCCCTACGCGCGCGACGCGGTGATGATCAAGTTCGGCGACAAGAGCGCATTCCCGATGCTGCGCGGCCTCGACCTCTCGAGCGTCGAGCGCGTCACGCGCCTCGCCGGCTACGTCCGCATCGGCTCCCTGGACGACCTCGACGACGACTCCATCATCCTGAGCGCCCAGCTCGCCGCCAGCATCGGGGCCAGCGTCGGGGACACGGTCGAGGTCTACTCGCCGCTCATCATCAACAAGCTGAGCGCGGACGAGGTCTTCCTGCCGAGGCAGGTCAGGGTCGTAGGGATCCTGGAGATCGGCCACCAGCAGCTCGACAGCAGCACGGTCTACGGGACCCTCCGGCTCGCCCAGGACCTGTACGGGCTGGGCTCGACGGTCCACGGGATAGACGTCCGCCTCGACCCCGGCGTGCGCGAGGACGAGGCGGCGGCCCGGATAAACGCCGTGCTGCCCGAGGACGTGCGGGCGTTCTCCTGGGAGGAGAGCTTCTCCGAGTTCCTGTGGGTCCTGAACCTCGAGCGCGGGATGATATTCTTCCTGCTCCTCTTCATCGTGATCGTGGCGGCCTTCTCGGTCACAAGCTCGCTGCTCATCTCGGTCGTGCGCAAGACGCGGGAGATCGGCCTCCTTGGCGCCCTCGGGGGCAGGGCGGTCCACGTCGCGGCGTGCTTCTGCGCGCAGGGCCTGCTCATCGGCGTCATGGGGACGGCCGTCGGCCTCGCGATCGGCTTCACGGCGCTGGCGTTCCGCAACGACGTGGTCCTCTGGATCGCCAAGGCCACCCGGCACGAGGAGGTCCTGACCCGCTTCTACCAGGTCAACAGCCTCCCGTCGTACACCTCCGGGTCGACCGTCGCGCTCATCATCGTGCTGACCGTCGCGATCTCGACCCTGGCCGGGCTCCTGCCGGCCTGGAAGGCCGCGAGCCTGAGGCCCGTGGAGGCGCTCCGCAGTGAGTGACACCGTCCTCGGCGCCCGCGCCATCCGAAAGAGCTTCCCGAGCGGCGACACGCGCCTCGATGTGCTGCGCGGCGTCGACCTGGAGGTCGCGGCGGGCGAAAGCGTCAGCATCCGCGGGGAATCGGGCTCGGGCAAGTCGACGCTCCTGAACCTCCTCGCGGGCCTCGACGCGCCGGACTCCGGCACGATCACCTGGGCGGGGTCGCGGGACACCGGCGCGAGGCGCAGGGCCGCCTACCTTGGGATGGTCTTCCAGTCGTTCTACCTCGTGCCGGAGCTCGACGCCTTCGCCAACGTGCTCCTGGCGCGGCGCATACTCGGGGGCGTCGACGGGGCCGCGCGCGCCCGGGCGCGGGAGCTCCTGGGGCGGGTCGGCCTCGCCGAGCGCGCCCACCACCTGCCGTCCCACCTCTCCGGCGGCGAGAGGCAGCGCGTCGCGCTCGCCCGGGCCCTCATGAACTCCCCCAGGCTCATCCTGGCGGACGAGCCCACCGGGAACCTCGACGAGAAGACCGGCGGCGCCGTGGTCGAGCTGCTGCTCGGGCTCTGCCTGTCCGCCGGCGCGGCCCTTGTCCTCGTGACCCACAACGCCGCCCACGCCTCCAGGACCCGGCGCGCGCTGGTGCTCCACTCCGGGGTGCTGGGCCCCCCCCTTACAGGCTGAGCGGGATGACCGCGCTGCCGGGCACCAGGGCGCCGTCCTTGACGGGCGGCAGGAAGAGCCAGCCCGAGAAGCCCTTGTTGAGGGCGTCGGCGAGGTCGAGGTCGCTCAGGCCGACCGGCCTGGCCCAGAGCACGTGGCCGTCGGTGCCGACCCGGATCTCGACCTTGACGGTGGTCCCGTGGTACTTGGCCTTCACGGCGTCGGGAAGGCTGAAGTGCAACTGGCGGAAGGCCCCGAGCGGCGCGTCCGCGGCCTTCTCAAGCCGCTCGGCAATCTTCCTCTTAAGCGCGGCGGTCTCTATCTGGTCGAAGTAGCCGGGCAGGATTTCGCCCATGCCCGTGCTCTTCACCTGCCTGCCGGCGTCGTACACGAGGAGGTGCCACCCCGAGGCCTCGTCCTCACCGAACTTCGGGAGCCTCGCGCTGAAGCTCTTCTCCTTTCCCGCCGTCAGGTCGCCGATCTTCCGCGCCATGACCGCGAGCGTCTGCTGCGCGTTCGGGTTCGGGTTGGGCGCGTAGGTGATCAGGAGCGCGTAGGCGTCCGGGATGTCGACGTTCGACGTCAGGTTGGCCTTCACGTCCACCTGGGTCGCCTTCAGCTCGTGCGAGGCGATGACGTCCGGGTCGGTCGTTGGCGGGACATCCGACGAGTAGAAATCGGTGACGGTGACGAACCCGTCCGCGTAGTGGTCGCCGACCGTCAGGAGGATGCCGGCGCCGGAGGTCAGGGGCACCGTGGTCCCGTCCGCGAAGATCACCGGGGCGTCGACCGTGGCCCCTACTACCGCCGTCCAATTGTCCTTATACTTGGTGATCGCCGACGCGGGGCGGTCGGGCAACTGGGGCGCGGCGAAGGCCTGCGCGCCGATTGAAATCGAGACGATTGGGAGCAGAGCGAGGAGGCGTGGGTGTTTCATGGTCGGGTGTTTCCTGAAAGGGGCGGGGGCGGCCCTCCGGCGCTTCCAGAACGTAGCGAAAGCGCCGCCCGAAGGCGAATTTTCTTTGCGGCTCGCCCCGGGGTCGGCGGCCGTTACGTTTGTCCCCATGCCCGCCCCAAGAATCCGCTGCGGCGTCGCAGGAGTAGGCTCCCTGGGACAGCACCATGCCCGGATCTACGCCTCGCTTGCCGGCGCCGAGCTCGCCGGGGTCTTCGACAC
>Ga0181523_10000132_pt1 | contig 78105 bp, 63 predicted proteins | sample PEATcosm2014_Bin_43_FD_119752 | JGI IMG/M metagenome (GOLD analysis project Ga0181523, IMG submission 119752) | Peatland microbial communities from MTU Mesocosm Facility, Houghton, MI, USA - PEATcosm2014_Bin05_30_metaG | ecosystem: Environmental > Terrestrial > Soil > Wetlands > Peat | place...
CTAATCCAGTTGAATGTTCAGGGCGACAACGGAAGCCGGCGGAAACTCAACCACAAGGGCTCCACCGCTTGGAGTCAAGGCCTTCGTTTGAGGAACGACCACATTTTGCTGTTCAAACGTATTGTGCGCGTGTACATCAGAGTTTGTCAGGAAGGTCATGCTGGATTCCTTAACGGTTCCCCTTCGCAGAGCGATTTCCACCAAACGAGATTCGTTGGTACTGGGATTGACGGCGGTGATGGTCAAGGTCTTGCCGCGAACGGAGGCAGCCCCACGCAAGCCCCAGAAGGAAGCGGGTTTCCCGTCACGGTCATACGGCAAGTTGGGCGCAGAGAAAACTGTTCGCAATGCCTGGCCCTGCTGATGGCTGGCATACAGTTCGAACACGTGGCCGACCGGTGTGATGACAAACTTGTCTTCCCGCGCAAGATACAGGCTGTTCAGGCAGTTGATGAGCTGGGCGCAATTGGCCATGGCAATTTTCTCAGGATTTCTGTTAAAGATGTCCAGGGTCATACCGCTGAACACCGCGTCGCGCAACGTAGGCATCTGTTCGAGCAAGTCGCCGGGAGTGGCCTCGCTGCCGGGACGATACCACGGGCCCCATTCATCCACCACGAGCTTCACTCGATGGAGTGGGTCGAATTCGCTCAGGACTTGCCAGTGGCCGTTGACGAGGCCTTCCATGCGCTCACCTTCTCGGAGCAATTCATACCAGTCAACTGAATCGAACTTCAGCGCGTCGCCTTTGCCAGCATCCCAGTTCTGCGTTTTGCCACGGCTCAAGTTCCAGGCGTAGTGATGGAGAGCCATTCCATAAATGCGGTGTAATTGCCCCGGGCCTTTGCGCAAGACTTCCACCAGAAACTCTCGCGTCCAGCTCCAATCGTCCGTATTCGGGCCCGAGGCAATAAGGTTTAAGGTGTCGCCATATTTTGGAAGCCACGTGGAGTAGCGCCGAAACTCCACAGCATACTCCTGAGCGGTGAACTCGCCACCACACCCCCAGGATTCGTTTCCAACCCCCCAGTACTTGACGTTGAACGGTTCGGCAAAGCCGGCGGCGGCACGAACGTCCGCAAGCGTTGTGCTTCCCGCGGGAGAATTGCAGTACTCAACCCATTGATAAAACGCCGACGCGGGCAAACTTCTCACGTTCGCCGCCAGGTAAGGTTCCGCGCCGATCAGTTTGCAGAAGTGAACAAATTCATTGGTTCCGACCGAATTGGGATCATAGCGGTGCTTTGCCGGGGCTTTCTCAGCCTCATCATTCGCCCAAAAATTTGTACGCCGGGGACGTTTTTCGGCAGGGCCAATGCCGTCGCGCCAGTCGTAACTGTCCGCAAAACATCCGCCCGGATAACGAATCACAGGCGCCTTAATCTTGCGCATATGCTCGATAAGGTCTTTCCGCAGCCCATTGATATTTGGAACAGACGATTTTTCTCCAACCCAAATGCCGTCGTACAAGACCCCGCCGAGATTCTCGGCAAAATGGCCATAAAGGTTTGGAGAGATTGTGCCCAGAGGCTCGTCGAAAAGAACCTCAATGCGAGAATCCGCCATCCGAGAGTTAGGACTCCGGGTCCAACCGATCTTTGGCGAAAGAAGGAGTGCAGCACCTCCGAGGGCGCCCTGTTGCAGGAAGTCTCGCCGGTTGATCATCTGGTCTCCTTTTCGGTTTCTAAATCTCATCTCCAGGGATGGCCACAAAGACAAACTTCCGTTCGATCAACATTTGACAAGGGCTCATTCATTTACTTTCCTGAGTTCGGCGTATCTCCGGCCAATGCGGCTTGTGGCCAACCGTCAGTCCAGGAAAGCGTTGAAATTTGCAGGGAAGGAATTCCTGTTTTTGCATCATAGGCGTGGTACACGATGATGCCTCCCTCCTTTTGAAGCAAAACCGATGCGCCGCCCGGGCCAAGCCACCGCTGATTTGCTTTTAGAAGGGGAGAGGCGGCTCCCTCGATCATCTTCTTTCCTTCCGAATCGCAATAAGGTCCGGTAACTTCCCGCGACCGGCCGACCATCGTTCGGTACGTGCTTTTTGTGCCGCGGCAACATAAATCGAAAGAGACAAATAGATAATAGTATTCACCATGGCGGACAAGGAAAGGCGCCTCGATGGCCTGGTAGTCCGGGGGCAATCCTGGCTTAGCTGGCTCAAACCGCTCCGGCTTGTTGCGCTTAGCCAAACTGTAGAGCCGAGTGTCTTCCGAAGAGAGCTTCCCCGTTTTCCGGTCAAGCTTCCTCATTTTGATACCACTCCAGAAACTGCCGAAGGACAGCCACGCCTGTCCTTTTTCGTCGAGGATCAGGTTTGGATCGATCGCGTTGAAGTCATCCTCGGCACCTGAGGCGAGCACCAAACCCTCATCCACCCACTGATAGTCGGGGTTGCCTCGGTTCAGCGATTTATTGGTCAAAAGGGCAATCCCGGAAGTGTTCACCCCAAATGCGGAATATGCGTAATAGAGATGAAATTTCCCGTCGAAATAGGAAATATCCGGTGCCCAAAGCTCCGTCGTCCGGGGGCTCACCTTCTTAATCCACGCTGGGATTTCCGTAAATACGAAGCCGCAGGTTTTCCAGTGGACCAGATCTTTCGAGCAGCGAATTGGGAATTGATCGGTCGTTTTTTGGTTCGGTGGAGTGCTCGCAAACAAGTACCAGGTGTCCCCCTCTTTGATGATGGAGGGATCGTGCGCACCGACAACATCGCCTTCTACAGCCAGGGCGCGCGGCTCTTCGCGAGCGCTAGCGGGTGCCCCAAACCCCAGAAGGAGAAGAATCGCCAGACCGAGAGTGCGCAAGGTCCAGGTTGCCGAACAGCATCGGATCATGGCCGCAGTTCCTTGGCTGCGATAGACAGAAATGGCAAAGCGTTTTTTTCATCTTCGAAGAGGCAATCTTATCGCTCCGAATCGCCCACGCGCGCGGCAGCCGCGTCTTTTTAAACCGAATCGATGAAAACGAAGTGGGAATTCAAACTACACGCCCCACTGAAGAACAGAATAGGAACGTGGCGGCACCTCGAGCTTCGAGTGCCCATTCGAAGTTACCGGCTTCCCCAGATCCGTTGGAATGACTTTCTTTGGAGAATCGAAACTATTAAACGCCTTCAAGTCGCTGCCAGTTAGCACTGTCGAAGTAAGCAAGCGCAGCGGGGAAGTATCTTCCCAGACCACGTCGACTTCGTGGGGGCTCGAAAGATCTCTGTTCAGGATGAATAGGGAGACATTTCCAATCTCTTTCGAGAAAGTTCCTACGACGTCCAGATAAGGAACCGTTCCGATTCCAGAAACTTCATAAGACGGAGATTCTGACAGAAGATGGAGCGTGGATCCCCGCGCCATCTGCAGGCCCCAACTATAGGGGTAATAGATTGTCTGACGGAAAAGACCACTGGAGTTGGTCATGATCGGTGCAATTACGTTTATGAGCTGGGCCAGGCAGGCCAGCTTCACGCGGTCGGCATTTCGCAGGAGTGTGTTTATAATTCCGCCCACCAGTAGGGCGTCTTCGAGGTTGTATACCTCCTCCAACAGGTGCGGCGCTTCTTGTTGATGGCCGTTTACCGCGTCGCCAATTCGAGCTCGATACCACACGTTCCACTCGTCAAACGATAACCACAGTTTCTTGGGGGATCGTTTCCGGCCACGCACGAGGTCGCAAACCGCTAGGGTTTCCGCAATCTGACGATCCATGGTCAGATTCATCGCCAGGTACTTCGCGCTATCATTGCCGGTCTCTTCTTCTGTGTTCCCGAAGTAGCGATGCAACGAGAGGGCGTCCACGTACTCGTAACACTGCTCCAATACTTCCCGATCCCACTCAAGATAGGTGGGCATGAACGGCCCACTGGAGCCGCAGGCGACGAGCTTCAGGGTAGGGTCAACGTAACGCATCTGCCTCGCGGCGTCAGCGGCTTTCATCCCATACTCGCTCGCGGTCATATGCCCGATTTGCCAGGGACCATCCATCTCGTTGCCGAGGCACCAGTGCTCCACTTTGTAAGGCTCCGCAATCCCATTCTTGCGCCGCAGATCGCTCCAGTGCGTACCCTTCTCCACGTTGCAATACTCCACCAGGGCGGCCGCCTGTTCGGGAGTGCCGGTGCCAAGATTAAGACCCATGAGAGGCAGCGTTCCGACGGCCTTACACCACAGCATGAATTCATCGGTGCCGAACTGGTTGGTGTTGACGGAGTTCCAGGCCTTGTCCAGAACCCTGGGGCGCTCTTGCTGGGGCCCGACACCGTCGAGCCAGTTGTATCCGGAAACAAAATTTCCGCCCGGGTACCGGATGATGGGCACGCCGAGCGCGCGAATCTCTTCGATGACGTCTTTTCGGAATCCGTTCGTGTTCGAGAGCTTAGCGCCTGGATCATAAATGCCTTCGTAGATCGCGCGTCCCAGGTGTTCGAGGAAAGACCCAAAGAGGTTCTTGTCGACGGGAGCTATCGTGCGTCTAGTATCGACGTATACCCGCGCCGTAGCCAGGGCATGGGGAGGAGTTGTCTGCGCCTGCAGGGCTCCGTTGAGCAGCAAACCGGCTGAGTAGGTTGCACCAACGGCAAGAGATTGCTGCAGAAAACGGCGGCGTTCCATGGGAACCATGAGAGTAGACCTCCTTGTGTGGATTGTGCCTCGGCCAAAGTTTGCAGAAAGCATAGCACAGTCTCGTGCCTCGGGAGGACGACTCCGTGAAAACGCTTGCTCGAATTTCGCATACCGTTTTTAGCCTGCTCGTCTAGGCAAACCTGGTGGTCGGGGAAACGCGGCGGACGGTTCCTGGCCGCAAGAGTCAATAATTCGGCAAGTTTTGAGAGACTACAGAGGGTCGTGCCCTGATTCCAGGGGCCGGGAGTCGGGTATCGCAGACTTTTTCGATTGACAGGGTGCGCGTGTTCGCATAGCGTGATGGAATATGAAGTAAGCGTTTGCTCTCCCTTGGCGACCCAGGTGGGGACTTGCTGTATGTCTAAATTACGATATCTCGTCTCGCTCATCACGAAAGACAATGACTATCAGCGGGAACAGGCGGCCGCCGCCAGTACGGCGGCGGGGGAATTCGGAGTGGAGGTGGAGATCGTATTCGCCGAAAACGACGCCATCACCCAGAGCACACAACTCTTAAAGGTAATTCAGGCAGAGGAGTCGGCTCGGCCGAACGCGATCGTCGTAGAACCGCTGGGCGCGACTCCGTTCCCCAGAGTGGCCTCTGCTGCGGCGAGTGCAGGCCTCGGTTGGGCGGTACTCAACCGTGAAGCAGACTATACCGCCCAGCTGCGCCAAGCATACCCTTCTCCTGTTTTTTCAGTCAGCGTTGACCAGGTGGAAATCGGTCGAATCCAAGGGAGGCAAATCGGGGCTTTGCTGCCGCAAGGCGGGACAGTTCTCTATATCCAGGGACCTTCCGTAAGCTCCGTGTCCCGGCAGCGCTTTGACGGTCTGCGCGAGACACTTTGTTCTAACGTCCAGCTTGTGAACCTGAGAGGGAAGTGGACCGAAGAGAGCGCCCAGCAGAGTGTTTCCTCCTGGATGAAGCTAATGAGAGCTCAGAAGACCCGAATCGATTTAATTACTGGACAAAATGACGTGATGGCCATGGGAGCCAAGAAAGCCTTGAAAGAATTGACGAGCGGTGAGGAGCGTGTGTTCATCTCCGGTATCCCTGTCATGGGCTGCGACGGAGTACCCAGCACGGGACAAGCCTGGGTGCGTACCGGCGACCTCTCCGCCACGGTGGTCGTCCCACCGAGTTCCGGCAAGGCTATCGCGCTCATGACCCGTGCCCTGCAATTGAAAATTCAGCCGGCCGAACATACCTTCACAATCCCTGAACCATTTCCCCCCATCGAATCGCTGAGGCCGCTGGCTCCAAGACTTTGAAAAATTCCAACTTGGCCAGTCTGCGGTCACGGACCCGTCTTGCAAGTGCAATCGATGCGACGATTTGTTGACGACGCCAAGCACTTCGGACAGAATAGAATTGTTAGCTTCGCTACGCTCCGAGAACGAAAGGCCTCAGGCCCGAGAGGCCACCCTCGTTGTCTTTGGAAGTGGTGCTCGCCTCCAACGGATGGCGTCGAGTGTTGCACTCGTGCAGGAGGAAGTTCCCCTGGATAGCCGTCAGCCTTCCAGATAGCGAAATTTCCCGAAAGTCCGGCAGTGCTGTACCCGGCTGAGTGGGGCACCGCCCTATTCATACGGGACGGAAGGTTCGCAGGGTAGCTTACAGGTGCGCCTGGCAGCGAACTCGACGGGGTGAGCCAACGAAGATACGCTTGAGCTCGTTGTATCAGTCTCTTCTATTTCTACTGCGGAGACGGGTGTCCTCTTTTGCGCGGTTCCATTCTCTAGTGCCATCGAAGTTGTGTGCCGTGCTGCTCCTGGTGACCGTCTGCTGCTTCAAAGGAGTGGACACTCGCTCCCAAACCAGCGCTCCGGCGACTCCGCAGGCGGTGGTGCAGGCCTTGCAGTCTCGAGACAATGAGGAGGCTTTGCGCTTGGCCCAGGAATTGGCTGTTGCTCGTCCGAGCGATCCACGCGCCTGGACATTGCAAGGGATCGCTCTTCAACGTCTGGACCGGCCCGCAGAGAGCCTGAAGGCCTTCGAGCATGCGCTTCAAATTGATCCGAGCAATGTCGCGGCGTTGCAGTCTGCCGCTCAACTTGAATTTCAGGCAGGCAGCCCCGAGGCGTTGCCCTATTTGGAAAAACTGCTCGAGATAAGCCCTGATGACCAGACGGCGCACGCCATGATGGCGTCGCTCGCCTTTGAACGAAAGGACTGTGGCACTACGGTTGAGCACTACCAGCGGAGTTTTCCTCTGGTGGCGGATGACCTTCCGGCTCTCTCGCAGTTGGGCGCATGTCTGGCGCACTTGAATCGCCCTGCGGAAGCGCTTGAAATCTATCAGCGGATCGCCGGACTTCGACCCCAGGATGCAGAAGCGCTTTATTACCTGGGGCTTGCCCAATACGGAGTTCAACATTATAAGGATGCCATCCGGACCTTGCTGCCCTTGACCGAAGCAGGACCGGAGAAGCAGAGGGCTGCAGCCTTGAATCTGATCGCGGCGGTTTATGAAGCCGATCAGCAAACGCCTTTAGCGGTAGCAGCCTTGCAAAGGGCCATCGCCCTGACACCTGGCGACCGCAACAATTATCTCGACCTGGCCACTCTCAGCTTGGATCACGGTGCCTTCAAGTTGGGCGTGGACGTGCTTAACGCCGGGCTGCACGCCGTACCCAATTCCGCCAACCTTTATCTTGAACGCGGCGTCCTGGAGGTGCAGATGGGCCAGTACGCCGAGGCCAACGCCGATTTTCAGAAGGCCGCAGACCTGAATCCTCTCGAGAATCTCAACTCGGTTGCCTTGGGCATCGCGCTGCTTCAGGAAAACAAACTGGACGAGTCCGTTCAGGTTGTGAAGCAACGGCTCGCAAAGGCCCCCGACGATGCCACCCTCAACTATCTACTTGCCGAGCTCCTCATTCGCACGGGGGTAAAACCCGCTACGCCCTCCTTTCAGGAAGCGAAAGATGCCGCGCTGCGAGCAGTCCACAGCAATCCAGAATTTACGCTTGCCGAAGATGTTCTGACGGAGCTTTACCTGCGGGCTGGAGAAGTGGATCAAGCAGAAGTGACCGCACGACTTGCGTTGCAGTCAGATCCCAACGATCAATCGGCGCTGTACCATCTGATCGTCTGTCTCCGCGGGAAGGGCGATCGTACGGAATTACCAAAGCTGGTGCAAAGGCTGGCAGAGGCGACCGCAGGACTACGAGAGCAAGAAAAGGCGCGGAGCCGATTCAAACTGGTTGAGGAAGAAGCCGGCCGAGAATCTGCTCAGAAGGTGAATCCGTGAAGGACGTCGTCTTGGCGAGGGGAATAACAATTTTTGTGTGGAACGAAAAGTTGAGCCGGCGAACTGAGAATCCTCTCACGGAGTGAGTGATTGTCTTGAAAGTGTTCGTTACTCAAATCCTGGTCGCTTGCGTGGTGGCTGCTGCTACCTCTGCGGCGCCGGTCGGGGACACCTGGCAGGCAGGATCACCGAGCGCAGATCTGGCTTCTGCGCCGCAACCAGCGACCGCACGCAATCCGGGCTCTCATGCGCCGTCCGACGCCGCTGATCGGGAGTTGGCAGCCATAACGGTCGACTACCCGGCAGAGGGATCGATCTTCCCTCCAGAATTTACCCCCCCAACATTCCTTTGGCGGGACGCCTCCAAGGTTGCCTCGGTCTGGACAATCGACGTGGCCTTCGCTGACGGGTCGCCTGAGATTCATGCGAAATCGACGGGCCCGCGCTTGCGTATAGGCGAGATCGACCCGCGTTGTGTTTCCGCAAGTAACGAACTCCCCACGCTGACCCCCCAACAAGCGGCAGCTCGAACTTGGATTGCGAGCGCGGCAACCTGGGAGGCCATCAAGCGAAAGTCGAAGGAGCATCCCGCCAGGATCACGATTACCGGGTGGCAAGGCGAACATCGGGACCATCCGGTCTCTCGCGGCACCGTGGTGATCCAGACTTCAACCGATCCCGTCGGAGCGCCGATTTTCTACCGCGACGTACCCCTCATACCCTCGGAATTGGAAGAGGGCGTAATCAAGCCGCTAGCACAAAAAGACTTGCCCTTACTTGCCTGGCGCTTGCGCAACATCGCCGAGCCCAGCAGTCGGCTGCTGTTGACGGGCTTGCACACCTGCGCGAATTGCCATTCCTTTTCACTCGACGGCAAAACAATGGGTATGGATCTTGATGGGCCCGCCAATGACAAGGGACTGTACGTGCTTACCACCATCCAACCGGAAATGGTCATCCGCAATCAAGATGTAATCTCATGGAGTTCCGTTCGGGATGAGACGGTGCCGTCTGCACGAGTGGGGTTCATGTCTCAAGTCTCGCCGGACGGCAGATACGTCGTGACCATGTTGCGGGGATTGAAGAAAGATCTTGCAAGTAGCTACTTCGTTGTGAATTTCAAGGACTACCGTTTTCTGCAGGTATTCTATCCGACGCGAGGAATCCTCGCCTGGTATAACCGCGAGAATAGCCAAAGACAGAGCTTGCCTGGCGCCGATGATCCGCGCTACGTACAAACAAATCCCGTCTGGACGCCAGACGGCAAATACGTGATCTTTGCCAGGGCCGAAGCGAAGGATCCCCGTCCGGAAGGCCAAAAATTGCCCGAACGTGCCAACGCTCCCGAGGAGACCCCCATCCAGTATGACCTTTACCGGATTCCTTTCAATGAAGGCAGGGGAGGTCAAGCGGTGGCCATCGAGGGTGCCTCCCACAACGGCATGAGCAACAGCTTTCCAAAGGTTTCGCCCGATGGGCGCTGGATCATCTTCGTCGAGTGCCGAAACGCACAGTTGATGCGTCCCGACAGCCAGCTCTACATCGTGCCCGTCGAGGGAGGTGTAGCGCGGCGTTTGCGAAGCAATACCTCGTTGATGAATTCCTGGCACAGCTTCTCGCCGAACGGTCGCTGGTTGGTATTCTCCTCGAAAAGCCGTTCGCCCTACACGCAAATGTTTCTGACACATCTCGATGCCGAGGGCAATGACAGCCCGGCGATCCTAATTGAGAACTCGACCGCGGCGAATCGTGCTGTGAATATTCCGGAGTTTGTCAACGTCTCTCCAAGCGGGATGATGAAAATTGACGTACCAGCGGCGGAGTCATACAGGCTTTTCGACATGGCTTCGGACCTGACAGCCAAAGGGCAACTGGAGGAGGCCATTACGCAGTGGAAGAAGGTGCTGGCACTGGACCCGAACAATGCCCAAGCCCACAACAACCTTGGAAACGCTCTGATGTGGAAAGGAGATCTTGCGGAGGGGACGGCTCACCTAGAAAGTGCGCGGGAGCTTGATCCAAACTTCAGCGAGGTCCAAAGCGATTTTGGAATTGGATTCTATAACCGGGAGCAGTTCCGCGCAGCGGTGAAGAATTCCGACTGCGATGGTACTACTTCCTTCGGCAAAAAGATTCTCGCCGTGGCACCCGACGATACGGAAGTAAAGAAGGCCGTGGTTGACTGCACGTTGCGGCAAGTTCGCCAGGAGATGCGCGCAGCACTTGAAAAATCAGACTGGCGGACCGCGCTGTCGTCTGCCAACAAAGTACTGGCCGTGAAGCCTGATGATGTCGAGGCCCAAAAGGCCGTGAGGGAGTGCAACTTGGCCATCGCTCACCCGCGATGACCGAGTCCCCGCGAATGGAGAATCGCAACGTCTCTTGCAAATTGTTGGCCATGCCGGAGTCTCCTCTACAATCGATTTCCACGGCTATGAAATTTCACGCTGTATCGACCGAAAGCAAAGCAGGAGCAGCTGGCCCGGGGACGTAGGGGAGAATGGCAGGGTTCGGGAACCCGTGCCAAGAAGGGAAGTACGGAATCGTCATACCGCGAGATAACCTCTGGCCGTGTGATCTGGGCGAGCAAATCGTAAATGCCAAAGCAGTCCTCTGGACCGTTACAATCGCGGAATGTCCGGGAACCCGGAATCCTAAAACGAAACCTGGGTAGTCCACCGGACGCCGTAGGTATAGCAGCCACAGAAGAGATAACAAGATAATGCTTACCTGTTTAAATACTGGTAATTCTCAATGCGGCGATGCGCTCGGAAGAGTATGATTGCAGCGAGTCTTCCTGCTTGTCAGCCAAAGCGATTCAGACGCCTCACATCGGTTGGCGGAACCATTATGGGACGCTACATAGCCGCGGCGCTTCCGCTCTTTTTCTCCGGTGGTGAGGGGTTCTCCTCCGCTTGCCCAGACCTCCGCTTCCTGGTTATCGGCCTCGAGTCACGGGCGCTGCGAAAATGAGACAGGGAGACCCACGACCGCAAAAGCTCACTCGCGGGACCAGCCGGAACCGAATATCCTCCTCCTACCTCGTGCTCGCCTTCCTCTTCGCCGTCGGGTCGCTCGTCGCCTTGGCCTCTGCGAAAAGCCCGCCCGCCACCTCGTTCCAAGAAAAGGGACCGAAGGCTCCCGAGTTGCGCTGGGATCCGCCTCAGGTGGACGGTCACATGCCCTCGCTCTCTGCCACACCGCCCTGCTCGCTTGCAGACGTCCTGAAGCAGTCCGGACAACGTGCCGAAGAACTAGTCGATCACCTTCAGAGATTTATAGCCCATGATCAGATTCGCTACCAACAGACAGATAGATTGAGCGTGAGCAGGTCGCCTATCACCACCGGAAGGGCACAGCCTGGCTCGGAACAAACGGAGATGTCAGGTTCGGCAAAATTCGACTACGTGGTCGATTTTGGAGAAAAGTCCCAGCCGCTCAACGTTCGTGAGTATCGGACACTTCTTAGAGGTCAGGACGACGTGAACCTCGCCGCCTTTCTGGACAAAGGGTTGCCGGTCTTAGCCCTGATCTTTGATCCAGCGCTTCAAAACGACTATGAAATGAGTTGCGAGGGCCGAACGCAGTGGAATAAACGGGCTGCTTGGGTCGTGCACTTTCGTCAAAGGAAAGAGAAGCGGCCTCGCACTTTGACAATGGAAACTCCGACGGAAGTCCACGCGCGCAGTCACAACGCAACAGAGGTCCGCCCCCTCAGTCTCAAGGGTCGTGCCTGGATCGACGCAGACTCTGGCCAGGTGATGCACATCGAAACGAATCTGGTCGAGGGAATTCTTATGGTCGATCTGCAGGAAATCGCGATCTCGGTGGATTACGCGCCGGTAAAATCGCAGTCGCAAAATGTAGAAATTTGGTTGCCCCAATTTGCCGTGGCCTATACCGATTACGCCAAGCGACGCATGATCGTCGAACACACTTTTTCCGACTTTCAGATTTTCTCCGTTCAAACGCAGCAGGTTATTCACCCGACCGCCGCGACAGCAGACCCTGAGGCCAAAAAACAACCTGGAGTGGGAAACATACCTTCTGATCTGCATTCCCGCGATACTCTAAACGCCGAAAGTGAGCCAGCCACGACCACTGCCAGCGCAGCCTCCGTGCCACATGACCTCCGCTGGTCGCCGCCTGACATCGATACAAATGTTCCGCCGATTGAGCCGGGCTCAACGTGTGATCTCCAGGAGGTCTTGCAAAAAGCCGGAGCGCGAATCGAGGAATTTGTGGCGAATCTGGATCGATATACGGCCACAGAATCTCTGCTGCAGGAAACGATCAATAAATCGGGGGAAGTCTCCGGGACGGAAAAGCGAAAATACGACTATCTGGTTTCGATTCAGGAAATCCGACCGGGCATACTCGGAGTACAAGAATATCTGAATAGTGGTGCCACACCTGCGGACCCTCCGGGAGGGCTGGCAACGAAGGGATTGTCCGCACTCGTTCTTATTTTTCATCCGTATGACTCAGACACTTTCTCGATGACCTGCGAAGGGATCGCCCCCTTGAACGGGCAGCGAACATGGCAAGTTTATTTTCGCCAGAGAGCTGATAAGCCAAATAAGATCAGGGCCTACCGCATCGGAGTGAACGGCCCCTCTCATTCCGTTGCCCTGAAGGGGCGCGCGTGGTTTGATTTCGACAGCTATCAAATCGTGAGGCTAGAGGCAGACTTAATCGATGCTCATCCTGATATTCAGCTCACGGTTGACCACACCGCCATCCAATATGGTCCAGTGCATTTCAGCAGTCGGGGGGTAGACCTGTGGCTCCCCCAAACAGCCGAACTGTATAGTGACTTTAGAGGAAAACGGGTTCATCAGCGCCAGAGCTTTAGCGACTACTTGCTCTTTGCCGTGGACGACAAACAAAAGGTCTCGGCACCGAAATCGAATCCCTAACCGTTTCTAGACGCTCCTCTGTTTGGATCTCATCGCCAATTCTCGAGGGCCCCACGGCGAATGTGTATCCCTTCGTGGAGAGCTGCGTTACCTGACAAGCACCGGTGGTTCCACGGTCATGGAAACTCCTCAGCTTCAGGAATCCATTTTGGAGAGTGAAAGTCCAGCTCCAGCAGGGAGCAGATTGCCGACGGTTTTCACTCGATCATCCCGGGTGACGTCCCAAAGGACATAGAGGTCTCCCACGATCTTCGTAGGAAACTTCCTGTGCCGAAGGCCATGGGCACCGAGAGTGGAGTTTAGCAAGCCCAAATGGAGGAAGGAATGGGGGGCCAAAGGCAGACGCCATCACAGTGACTCTAGTTGACGTCATTTGAACAAAAAAGCGGGCCTCAAGACCTTGTTTTGGCCCATTGTAGTTGTTCGATTCCTATCCGCCCGCCGCAGTTTCTATTTTCAGAAAAATGATTCCAACAGCAACCCTTGCTTGAAGCAAACCTTTAAACACGGGGCACCCGCCTGAGCCTCGGGAAATTCGCAATTCTTTGCCGTGGAATTGCTCAGCTAGCCTTTTCGATTGCGGCGGAATCCAAGAGCAGGCGAGCGTCCAGCCTGCGGGTCAAATCCGGCGGACCAACCCCTGTTCGGTGGCTTGCGTATTGCGCACCAACAAGAGCACGAGGATCATTCCCAAAAAAGGGATCAAGCCAGCAAGGATCATGAGCGGGTCGAAAAGGTGGGTGCCCGTGGCGATTCGGGCGTCGGATAGCCGCCCGGCCAATTCAAATACGATAACCGTGCCGAGAGCTGCTCCGGATCCGCTCAAGCCGCTGACGGATGCGACCGAGTCACTCGCAAAAAGATCTGAAGGCAGGACGTTGGCGATGGTCGTAAAGCACGCGTAGGAAAAAGTTGCGAGCGCGAACAGGAGCGTGAGCAAAAACAAGTTGACCGTGAAAATGGTGGGAATCAGCAGCGTTACGCCTATTCCGCCGAAGACAACCAAAGCTTTGCGCGCATTTCCCACGGACCAGCCGCGCTCGATGAGGTACCCGGAGACTGCTCCGCTGAAGAAGTTGCCGAGATCCGCAGCAATGAAGGGAATCCAGACAGCGACCAGACCGCTCCGTAAGGAAATTCCTTTGGCGACAAGGTAGATCGGAAACCAATCGGCGATGAAAAAGAAAACGGGATCCGTGAACGTTCGGGCGACAATCGTTCCCCAGGTTTGGGGAAGTTTGAAGAGGTCCCTCCATCGAGTGCGAACTTTTTGTTGTGATTGCGTGTCCCGTGTGTCGGCAAGGATCATCTGAAGCTCCGCGTCACTGATTCGCGGATGCTCCTCCGGTTTGTAGTAAAGCCACCGCCAGCCGATGAGCCAGAGGAACCCGAGTAGGCCCGGCAGGATGAATGCCCACCGAGCGCCCCAACGAAAATAAAGCCAAAGGACAATAAAGGGCGCGATAGCCCCGCCCATCGAGGAGCCGCTGTCAAAGAGCGCCGTGGCCAGGCCGCGTTCGTGCTTTGGAAACCACTCGGAAACGGCCTTGGTCGCACCCGGCCAGTTGCCGGATTCACCAGCACCGAGAAGGAATCGAAAACTGAGGAAGCCGTAGAACCCTCGGGCAAGGGGAGTAAGAATTGAGACGATCGAATACCACAGTACCGTTATGGTCAATCCACGTTTTGTTCCGATACGATCCATCAGCCGGCCGCACACGCTCTGGCCAATCGAATAGGCCACGCGGAAGCCGACCACGATATGGGCGTAATCGGTGTTGGTCCAGTGATATTCCAGTTTGAGATAAGGCGCAAGAAGAGAGAGTGTCTGGCGATCGACGTAGTTGATGACCGTGGATGCAAACAGGATTCCCCCAATCCACCATCGCAACCGTGAGATCGGGCGTCGTCTTCCGGGATATTGCTCCACAGAACCAGAATGCGCGGCGCTGGTCATCTTTCACGCAGGCGCGCTCAACGAGGAAAGCGTGGCGGGACGCAGCAATCGCGCGGAGTTCTGATCAAGGTAAATGGTGGTATAGGAATGGGTGCGCAAAATCGAAGCGGGAGCGAGCGGGCTGATCTCACCTTCGAGGCAGGCTTGCATGGCCTTGGCCTTGCGGGCATCCGGCGCAATACAAATGATTTCTTTGGACCTCAAGATCTGACGGACGGACATGGAGATCGCGCGCTTGGGAACTTCGGAGAGATTCTGGAACCATCCTTCACCGACCTGCTGCTGCCGACAAGCCTCGTCAAGGTGGACGACGAGGTAAGGGTCTTCGGTTTGAAAGTCGGCGGGTGGATCGTTGAAGGCGAGATGCCCATTCTCACCGATCCCGACGAAGGCAACATCGACGGGCGCAAGAGCGAGAGCCTGACCGGTGCGATGGATGACTTCCGCAGGGTCCGCCTCGCCGTCCAGCAGGTGAAGTTGACTGATCCCCGTTTTGGCGATGAACCGTTCCTGAAGGAATCTGCAAAAGCTGGCTGGGTGGTTTGCAGACAGGCCGATATATTCATCCAAATGAAAGAGCTCAACTTGGTGCCAGGGGAGACCGGGAGTGCCGGTCAGTACTTCGAGGAACTCAAACTGAGATGCCCCGGTAGCGGCGACCACGCGAGCCCGACCGCGTAGGGCGGCCGCGGAACGAATCACCGCAGCAGCCTGCTCGGCTGCTGATTTCGCCAAAGAAGCCTTGTCGTCGAATATTTTGAGAGTCATATAGAATGCTTCCAGCCGACCTGTTGGCCTCGCCATGCGCCGTTCTATTTTGCGACGACATGTGCCCGGCGCCTTGACATCATAACAGGGGCGTGATGTTCTTTTCGCGCGGCAAATCGTCCTGCGGCTACCCCGCGGAGCCGCACGGCGTGCTAAGGGACGGCGATTCAGGGTAATTTCAGCGGGAGGGAAGAATGAGCGAACCAAAAAGCACCATGGACCGGAAGACATTTTTGACCAAATCAGCCGCTCTGCTCGCCGTTGGTGCGGCGTCTGCGGGTAGCGCTCTTTCCTACAGCAAGATTGTGGGCGCAAACGATCGCATCTTGTTGTGCCACGTCGGGAACGGAAGCCGGGGAGAAGATCTGGATCTGATCGCATCGCAATTGAAGACCAGTCATAACGTAGAAGTGACCACCGTGTGCGACTTATGGCGAGTGAACCGCGAAAAGGCCATGGCGACAAATGCAAAGTATTACGGCCGCACACCTCGTGGATTTCAGTACGTGGAAGATGTTCTCACGCTGAAAGATGTCGACGCGGTGATTATCTCGACGCCCGAGCATTCGCACTCGCCCATCCTGAAAATGGTGGTACAGGCAGGCAAGGACGCCTACGTGGAAAAGCCGATGGGCAACGTGTTGGAGGACGTGAAGGCCGCGCGTGAGGCCACCACGAAAAGCAATTGCATTGTACAAGTGGGCACCCAACATCGCAGCGAACCCTATCCCAAAGCGGCGCAGGCGTTGCTCCAGACTGGCGTTTTAGGAGATGTGAGCAAAGTGGAGGTTGTATGGAATTACAATGGCCCTCGATGGAGGGGACGGCCGGAGACGAAACTAATACGTGAAGAGGACACCGATTGGCGCAAATGGCTGCTGAGCAAGCCGTATCGTCCCTTCGATCCGAAAGTGTATTGCGAATTCCGTCTGTACAAGGAGTTTTCCGGTGGTATTTCCGACCAGTGGATGAGTCATGGGATCGACCTGGTGCATTGGTTTATGAACGACAACTTCCCCCATTCTGTGGTTGCGAATGGAGGCATCTACGCATGGCACGATGGGCGCGAGAACGCCGATACCTTCCAAGCATTGTTGGAATACCCGAAGGGCTTCCTGGTTAGCTACTCGACCAGCTTCGGCAACGACTCGCCAAGCTTCACGCGCTACATGGGGAAGAAAGCGACGCTCATCAACATTGGTGGCGAAGGCAGCCCGCGCTATCAACTGGTGGAAGAAAAAGGGAACCACGAAGACGATGCGGATATCGATAAACAGCGCGCCTCGAAGTATGTCCAGTTGCCCGGACAAACAGGACTTCCGCCGATGGGAATTGACGATCTGACAACGGAACACATGGCGAATTGGTTCGAATGCATGCGCACGCGCCAGCAACCGCACTGTACGGTCCAAGATGGATTTGCGCATTCGGTGGCATGCATGATGGCAGCGCAATCCTATTGGTCAGGAAAAAAACTATATTGGAATGCCACCAGCGAGTTGATCGAGGATCATGCCTAGCGCGCCCGACGAAGATGCCTTACGGCATTTAGGCGCCGGCGCATGGATGCAGCCGGGGCAGGGCGAGAGCAGGGACGCAGAACAGTGCGTTGCGCCTCAGGCGGCCAGGCGGCCGGTGGCGGATTCGGCTTCGAGCTTGGGCATTTTGATGTCCCAGGCCAGACCGAGAGTCCGCAGAGTCCAGATCCCGTACCAGTTCATGTCCACTTCGTACCAGGTGAAGCCGTGGCGCGCCGCTTGGGGCTGGGCGTGATGGTTGTTGTGCCAGCCCTCGCCGAAGGTCAGGATAGCGACCCACAAGCTATTGGTGGAAGTGTCGCCGGTATCGAAGCGCTGCGTACCCCAAATGTGCGTGGCAGAATTGACGAGCCAGGTGAAATGCAGGCTCATGACGGAACGAACGAAGACGCCCCAGAAAACCCAGGGCCAGCCGCCGATGGCGTAGAAAATGATGGCGACGACAACCGAGGGAATGACATGCCACTTGCTTATCCACAGGTGAAACTTGTCTTTGCGAAGATCGGGCACGTAGGGAAGAAGTTCGGTGCGATCGCGGTGCATGGCCCGGCCGGTGATGATCCAGCCCATGTGCGCCCAGAGGCCGCCATCGCGAGGGGAATGGGGATCACCGTCTTTATCGGTGTTCTGGTGATGAATGCGATGCGTGGCAACCCAGGCGATGGGACCACCTTCAAACGCCAGCGTGCCGCAGGTGGTGAGGAAATACTCCATCCACTTGGGAGTCTTATAGCCGCGATGCGTGAGCAGGCGGTGATAGCCCATACCAATGCCTAGGCTGCCGGCAACCCACCACATGAAGATGCACACAATCAGCGCCTTCCAGGTGAAGAAAAAGACGGCGGCGAGGGCACAGAGATGAAGGGCGATCATGACGGCAGTTACGCCCCAGTTTACAGGTGAAGAAAAGGTTCTATCTTGTTTCAGAGAAGAAAAGATGCTCATAGTCAGTCTCTACTGTAGCAGTTTCTTCTGCAGATTCGTGGGAAATCGTCGGCCGCTTGTGAAAGAGTCACGCGGCAATAGGGGGCCGCAATTCTGCCAACAGGCTTAGGCGGAACTTCTGAGCAGGAGGGTGCGTATCTTCGGGGTGGCGGAGTCTGTGTAAACTCAGGACCTAATGGGAAAGTGAGGATAAGACAGTGAAGAGAGTTGTGAAGCTGGCGGAGATTGCGGTTGGTTTCCTAATGGTATTTCCCTGTTTCGCGAACGGTCAGACCAGGCATACGCCCACGCTCGAAGAATCCCTGAGCTTGCGGCAGATCAGTTCAGCGAAAATTTCACCGGACGGGCGGTTTGTCGTATACCAGCAGGGAGAGACGAACTGGAAGGACAACGAATTTGTGAATCAGCTCTGGATCGTGAACGTCGCGACGGAGAAAAGCATCCAGCTTACGCGCGGGAAGAAATCGGCAGGCGGTGCAGACTGGTCGCCGGATGGCAGGTGGCTGGCCTTCGTGACCGAACGGGAGTCCGCAGCAATTGAACCTCTTTCGCAGGTCGAGAAGGATGAAAAGCAGGAAAAGAAAGACGAAACCAAAGAAGGAAAGAAAGAAGGCAAAAAGGAAGGCGAAAAAGATGCTGGGAAGCCGGCAGGAACGCAAATCTGGCTGATCTCCCCTGAGGGCGGAGAAGCGTGGCAATTGACGAACTCGGAGACGGATGTCAGTGACTTTCATTGGTCGAAGAATTCCAAGCTCATTGCCTTCACTGCCAATGCCCCGGAGAGCAAGGCGAGCAAGGGTCGTAAGGAGAAATACAGCGATTACGAAGTTTTCGAGAAGGACTATCGCCAGAACCAACTGTGGACCGTCGATGTGACCGAAGCGGAGAAAACCTATCTGCCCACATCCGCGAAGCGAGTGATTACAGACTTGTCGATGAATGTGGAGGATTTTGCATGGTCGCCGGACAACGCGCAAATCGCTTTCAGTGCAACGGCGAACCCTTTACTGGCGTATCAGGGGGATCAGGACATTTATATTTTGGAGCTTTCGCAGGTCAACTCCGTGAAAAAGATCGTCGCTTTGCCTGGCCCTGATGCGAGCCCGATGTTTTCCCCCGACGGCACGCAGCTTGCCTTTCGGACTGCCCTCGCACAACCGTATTACTACTATGCGAACGGTCACCTCGCCGTCGTCCAGATCGCCAAGGTTTTGGACAAGCCAGCCACAACACCTGCCGATGTGCGGGATCTGACCGCGAAATTTGACGAGGATCCCTATCCCTTCGACTGGGGTCCAGACGGCATCTATTTCGCCGCTCTGCAAAGGATGAGTGCGCACATCTTTCGCCTGGATCCAAACAGTGGAGAGATCCAACGAATCACCTCTCCAGATTCCTTGCTGCTCGAAGACGCTTCATTCACACCGGATTTCAAGACCGTGGCGTATATCGCGCCGGATCCCACGCACTTGGCCGAGCTTTTCGTCTCCAGGGTGTCGCCCTTTGCGCCGAAGAAGTTGACGGATATGACAGCGCAAGTGAAGGACTGGAATCTGGGCACCGTGGAAGCAATTTCCTGGAAGAGCCAGGACGGCGCTCTGATCGAAGGGGTACTCCACAAACCCGCGGACTACGACCCCGCGCGGAAATATCCGCTGCTGGTGAAGATCCACGGCGGACCTACAGGCACCTCACGGCCAACACTTTCGCCCGGCGAATATGCTTATCCCGTGCAAAAGCTTCTTGCAAAAGGTGCGTTGGTGCTCGAGCCGAACTACCGCGGCAGCGCAGGCTACGGAGCGGCGTTTCGCGCATTGAACGTACGGAATCTGGGAGTGGGCGACCTGTGGGATGTGATGAGCGGTGTGGACTACCTGATCTCCAAGGGCCTGGTGGATTCCAATCGAATGGGGGCGATGGGATGGTCGGAGGGCGGATACATCTCCTCGTTCTTGGCCACGCACACGGATCGCTTCAAAGCGATTTCAGAGGGCGCAGGTATCAGCGATTGGATGACCTACTACGTGAACACAGATATTACCCCGTTCACCCGCCAGTATCTGCATGCAACACCTTGGGACGACCCGGAGATTTACGCGAAGACTTCGCCGATCACAACCATCAAGCAGGCCAAGACACCAACGTTGATTCAGCAGGGAAGTAATGACAAGCGCGTTCCGGTGCCGGACAGCTACGAGTTGTATCGTGGGTTACAGGATCAAGGTGTGGAATCGCGGATGGTGCTGTACACAGGATTTGGGCATGGCATCAGCAAACCGAAGTCCCAGCGCGCGCTGCTACAGTCGAATCTGGACTGGTTCGGTCATTACCTATGGAATGAACCCCTACCGAAGGATTCCCCGGTTTACGGCGTTAGCGAGTTGGAGTCGACAAAGTAGGTCGTTAACTCGTCAGCCGATCCGGCGAACTGGGTCGCCGGGGCCACACGCGAAAAGTTCCAGGAGCGGCAAGATCTGCCGCGGGAATGGGAACGTGCAGATTCGCTTTTGCCGTGCGATAGGTTCGCGAGGTCCGGGCAGATTGTTCGTCCAGGGAACAGTCGAAGACCGAGCCATCCACAAAAATAGGCAGGCGATCGGCGGATGCGGCGGAAACAGGACCATGGACCGCGATATCGCCAATCTGAAGCTCCTTCCCGCTTCGGCTGCGATCGAATCCCAATGCTGAAAATCTCCTGCGCACTATCTGAAATCCTCAGATGGGTTGGTCCTTAGTGAAACCGCAATTCGCTTTCTGCCGTCGCAGTTCTCAGTTCCGTTTTGCCTACAGCACCTAGGCAGGCATTTTCGCGGGGGGCTTCTCCTTCCCGCATGCGGCCAAATGAGGGCCTAAGGCATGGTCAAGCGCAAGTTTCTCATCGCGTTGCAGCAACCGGTGGGAGCCTTTGGGCAGATCGCCGAGCTGCAGTGGACCAATCGAGACGCGAATCAGTCTTAAGACTTCCACGCCGAGGGCATCGAGCATGCGGCGGATTTGACGGTTTTTGCCTTCATCCAAGACGATTTCTAGCCAGGAGTTTTTCTCTCCCGCGCGCAGCACGGTGGCGCGCTTGGCTCTGAGTACGTCACCCTTTGCCATCTCGACGCCTCCCTGCAGCGACTCGAGGATCCGGTCGTTCGCCACGACGCCGATCTGAACGTGATAGGACTTGTCGAGATGCGAAGCGGGATCGCTGATGCGTGCGGCCCACTCGGAGTCGTTGGTGAAAAGCAAAAGGCCTTCGCTCGCTTGGTCAAGTCTGCCGACAGGCGCGATCCACGGAAGATCCGGGGGCAGCAGGGAATAGACCGTTTCGCGGCCTTTTTCATCGGCAGCCGAACTGATGATGCCACGCGGCTTGTTCAGCAAGAGATAGATTTTTTCAGCGGTGGCTAGGGGTTTGCCGTCCACAAGGATGCGGTCTTTGCCGAGCCGCACGGGAGCTTCAGGGCTTTTGACGAGCGAGTCGTTGAGACGGACTTTGCCCTCGCGAACGAGCGTGAAGGCTTGCGAGCGTGAGCACAGCCCGAGTTTCGAGAGGGCCCGGGCGAGGCCCACGTGTTTGGCAGTACGTTTGGTTTGCGAGGTTGGGCGGGCTCGGCGCACGGTATAGGGCTCGAGTGTAACGCCATTCTTCCCTAGAGAAGGCGGTACGGGCTTTCGCCAGCAAGCCGGGCGTCGAGCGGTGCGAGCAGGGCCAAGGCGTTCCGTCCATGCCACTTGACAGATATATCTGTTATAGATATATCTAGTGCCGATATATAAAGTCTCCGCCAGAGCTTCCCGCAAGTCGACTGTCGGGATTCAGGAGCTATCGCCATGCGTGGTCAAATGCCTGTTGCGTTATGGGCGATCGTGTTTGGTGCTCTCGAGACTGCTGGCGGGTTGCAGGAATTAGTCTATCGAGGCATCTTGAACAGTGAAACGGAGCCGATGATCATCGGGACACTGGGAACTCTCGCTGGGGTCCTGCTCCTCGCGGCGGGGATTGCCCTGCTGGTTGGTGCACGATCTACCCGCGTTCTTGTGCCTTCGGCGGCTTACGTGGGTGTTCCCGTCGCCATTCTGGCGGGTGTTGTGAAACAGTATGCGGGGTGGCCCATTACGGTCGTGGGCATCGCTTATCCACTGTTTCTTTTTCTTTACTACCAGAAAGCGGCCAAGCTTTCGGGGGAACTCCCTAAAGCCTAAGCCTGGTCAGTCTTTCTTCTCCGTGGGGGCCGCTTCGGGATGTTTTATTTCGCCATAACGCTGGGCGAGCCAGGCGCGAACCTCCTTTGGGTCGTACTGGAACGGACCATTGCCGCCTTTGTAGGAGATGCGGCCGCTCGCGTCAATGATATAGAGCCGTTCCGGCCAAGCAGCGTAGGCGTCATTGGCGACGTTGGTCATTTCATCGATGCCAAAGGGAACCGTGTATTTGTAACGTTGCGTGAAATCGTTGGCGATGGCGACGCGGTCTTCCATGCGCTTGGGTTGCGCGTAGCAGACGTTGTCCTTTTCCTTTTCATTGGACTTCATCCTCCACTCGTCGGTCGGATGGGCTTCGCGAATGTAGATGGTCAGAAAATCAACGTGGTCCTTGTAATCGTTGTAGAGCTGAGCGATGTCGCCAACCTGGCGACGAAACGGTGGTCAAGTGAAGCTGCCGAAGACCAGAACAAGCGGCCGGCCGGCGGTTCTTTCGCGGATGTGAAAGCGCGAGGAGCCATCGAGCGCAACCAGGCGGGCATCCGGAGCTTGATCGCCGACTTTCAGATTACCGCGGCGCATGTACGGCAAAGCGTAGCGCGCCATGTACAAGGCGTCCTTCGGGCCCCCGGCCATGAAGCTTAGGAGCACGTAGAGGGCGACGAGAAGGACCGCCAGAGAAATCAAAATCCACCTTGGGGCCGCCGCCATGGACTCTCCCGGTCAGTGATGATCAGCGCGAAGCTCTTCGCGAAGAGCTTTGTAGCGCGCCAGGGACTTTTCGATGATGTTCATCGCGGCGTAAGCAGGGCGAATATCTTCTACCTGGACCTGCTTGCCTTCGAGTTGCTTGTAATCCTGGAAGAAGCGTTTGAGAACCAGGAGGCGATGGGGAGGAAGGTCGCGCGCTTCGATATAGTCACTGAATTCCGGATCGTTGGTGGCCACGGCGATGATTTTGTCGTCGCTGGCGCCGGAATCAATCATGGTCATGACGCCAATGGCACGCGCTTTAATGAGAGCGAGTGGCTGCACCGGTTCCTGGCAGAGAACCAGAACATCGAGAGGGTCGTTGTCTTCGGCGTAGGTCTGCGGGATGAAACCGTAGTTCGCCGGATAGAAGACGGCGGAATGGATAATGCGATCGACTTTTAGAAGACCAGTGGGCTTGTCCAATTCGTATTTGACGTTGGAGCCCAGAGGGATTTCGATGAGCGCTTGAAAGTCGCGGGGCAGTTCTTTGCCTGGAGAGACGTCATGCCATGGGTGCATCAAAATAAGGCCTCACGAACGGACTAGACTGCATCCATTATCCCCTGAGAGGCCGGGAAACGTAAGGGCCAGGAATCAGGCAATTTTCTTGGTCCAGGCACCGAGGATGGCACCCATAAGAACGAGTCCGGCGAGCGGGTAGAACTCGTTTATGGCGAAGAGGGTCTTTGGCCGCATCTCGAACATGTAGTTCATGAAGGTAATCGGGCCAAGGAAACCGATCCAAATGAGAACCCCGACGGAGGCGCCGCGCCCGGCTGTATTGGCATTGCGCCAGATGCAGAGTTGCGCGACGGAAAAGGCGATCAGCAATTCCAGAAGGAACGAAACAATGTACGGGACAACCGGGCTGACGCTTTGGGCCCGCTCGATGGTCATATTTTCAAGCGCCATCCAGGGCTTGTTGAACAGGACGCCATACCAGAGGGCACCGAGAAGCCAGTAGGCGAGAGCAGCAACGAAGACCGCAAGATAGTTTGTTCGCATGAAAAAGCCTCTCTTCTGAGTGCCGCCAGGAAGAAAAAGCGCGGCAATGGTTTGTCGGGCAGAGTCTGTAACCGCAGTCGCGGGATGTCAAGCGCCTTCACTAGCCGGAGCGCACGGAGTTTATGGAAATAATGTTCGTCGAGTGCATGGGGACGTGATATGAGAGTGGCAGAATGGTTGGGTGTGGGGAGGCGCTATGGGACAGCCCGTAATGTACTGGCAGATCCTCAGCAAGCAGCCGGCGAAACTAGCGGAATTTTACGCTTCGATTTTTGGGTGGAACGTTTGGCCCGCGGATGCGCTAGGCAGCCGAGCGGTGGAAACCGGTACAGGGGAAGGCATCGCCGGGGGCATCTGGCAAATACCCGCGGAAGCCCAAAGCATGGTGCAGTTGTTCATCCGCGTAGATGATGTGGCGGGCTACGTTCAGCGAGTGCAAGCGGGAGGTGGGAAAGTCATTTTCCCACCACAGCTGATCCCGAGCGGAGATGAAGTAAGCATTCTGCAGGACCCTGAAGGAATACCTTTCGGAATTTTCCGGCCCGGCAAGAAATCGTAAGAAATCAGGCGCGGGCCTTATCGATCATCTCTTCCCAAATGCCTTTGGATTTAAGGATCAGCTCAATGGCGTCGCGAATGGCGCCGTGTCCAGCGACTGATTTCGTCGTGAAATGTGCAGCCATTTTGACTTCGGGGACAGCGTCGCCGACCGCTACGGCAAGCCCAACGCGGCGCAGGAGGGGAATGTCGGGTAAATCGTCGCCCACGTAAGCGACGGCCGATTCGGGCAGGCCGGTTTTGCGTAGGATTTCCTCGTAGGGCGGGATTTTGGTTGGCTGCTTCATATAAATAAACTCCATTTTCATTTCATTGGCGCGCCGGAGCAGGGCGGGACTTTCGCGGCCGGTGATGCAGCCGGTGCGGATGCCGGCGGTGTGGGCGAGTGTGAGGCCTTGGCCGTCATGAGCGTCAAAGGTCTTGATTTCGAGGGCGGTTCCGTCAGGCTGAGAAAGAAGCGTGACACCGCCGTCGGTCATCGTGCCGTCGACGTCCATGAGGAGGATTTTGATTTGAGCGGCACGTTTCTTAAGTGCGGGAGAGATTTTTGGGCTGCGAGCCAAGATGGCCTCCGTTAAGTGATGAGTCGTAAATTTTAGCAGGTATTCAGCGGATCAGAGAGATCCGTCGTCAAGGGCCTAGATGAGTTCCAAGGTCCAGAGGTCGTGGAGATGGACAACGCCGAGAACTTTTTGGGAGCGGGGGTCCACGACCACGATGGAAGTGATTTTTTTCTTTTCCATCAGGTTCAGAGCTTCGCTGGCAAGAAGAGTGGGACTGATGGTTTGCGGCGTGCGGACCATGCAATCACCCGCGGTCATGGACAGAGTGGCCCCGCCGTGTTTTTCCATCAGGCGGCGAAGATCGCCATCGGTGAGGATGCCGGCGAGTGTGCCATCGGGCGTCGTCACCGTGGTCATGCCTAGTTTTTTGGCGGACATCTCATGAAACGTAGCAGGCATGGGTGTTTCCGGGGTGACGCGTGGCAGGGCTTGGCCAACGTGCATGAGGTGTTGCACACGAAGAAGTTTCTTGCCGAGGCGTCCGGCAGGATGAAGGGCAGCGAAATCATCGGGTTTAAAGCCGCGGTGATCGAGGAGCGCAATAGCAAGCGCGTCGCCCATGGCCATGGCTACGGTGGTGCTGGCAGTGGGCGCAAGATTCAGGGAGCAGGCTTCTTCCTTCACGCTGACATCGAGGACAACTTCGCTGGCGCCGGCAAGAGTGGAATGGGGATTTCCCGTGAGCGTGATGATGGGAGCTTCAAGGCGCTTGAGAGCCTCGAGAAGATTGAGAATCTCCGGTGTTTCGCCACCATAGCTGATGGCGAGAAGCGCATCGCCACGAGCGAGCATACCCAGATCGCCGTGGAGCGCTTCCGCGGGATGCAGAAAAAAAGAAGGCGTCCCAGTGCTGGAAAGCGTGGCGGAAATCTTTCTCCCGATCAGGCCGGACTTTCCCATACCGGTGACCACAACGCGGCCCTTGCAGTCGAGAAGGAGAGCGACGGCGCGATCGAAGGAGGAGTCCAGACGTGCCTGGAGATCCAGGATGGCCTGGGCTTCGATGCGGAGAACGCGGCGAGCGGAGTCCAGGCTCACACGGATCTCCATCGGCGAACGAGCGTAGATAGTTCTTTGATCCGGGTGAGAAGCTGCGGAAGCTCCGCGAGAGGCAGGGCATTCGGGCCATCGGACAGCGCGGCGGCGGGATTATCGTGCGTTTCAAGAAAGAGGCCGTCTACGCCCGTGGCGATTCCGGCGCGGGCGAGGGTCTCGATAAATTCCGGTTGGCCGCCGCTGGCATGACCCAGGCCGCCGGGAATCTGGACGGAGTGAGTGACGTCGTAGACGACCGGGTAACCGAATTTCTGGAGAATCGGGAAGCTGCGCATGTCGACGACCAGATTGTTGTAGCCGAACGAAGCGCCGCGCTCGGTCAGGAGAATGTTGCGATTTCCTGAGGCAGCGACCTTTTCGGCGACGTTCCCCATGTCCCACGGAGAAAGGAACTGCGCCTTCTTGATATTTACGATGCGCCCGGTTTTCGCAGCGGCGAGAAGCAGATCGGTCTGGCGTGCCAGGAAAGCGGGAATTTGCAAAACGTCCGCGACTTCAGCGGCACGCGGGGCCTGTGAAACATCGTGGATGTCCGTAAGGATAGGGAGATGGAGATCGGCTTTAATTTTGGAGAGGATACGTAGCCCCTCGGCGAGGCCAGGCCCGCGGAAAGCCTGGATCGAAGAGCGATTGGCCTTGTCGTAGGAGGCCTTGAAGATGTAGGGCAGCCCCGCGTCGGCGGCAATTCTCAGGACGCGCTCGGCCAGGCTGCGTGCGTGAAATTCTGATTCAATAACGCACGGACCGGCAATGAGAAAAAGCGCATTGGCGCCACCGAGGCGGAGAGGGCCGAGAGAGATTTCGCGGGTGGTTGTCATCAATGAAAGAAAGATACCACAGCCAGCCAGAGCCCCGCGCCTTCGGCGATTCAGGCGGAGGCGTGAGGCGAGGCGCGCAGGGCAGGAGCGTGTGGTTGGGACTCGGGCGCTCTCGGAGAGGTGGTTGGTCGCGATTTCTCGACCTTGTGCTCCAGCGAGGCGCCGATAAAGGCGGCGAAGAGCGGATGCGGTTCCAGTGGTTTGGACTTGAATTCGGGGTGGAACTGGCAACCGAGGAACCATGGATGATTCGGCGCTTCCACGATTTCGACGTAATTTTCGTCGGGAGTGCGTCCGGTGATTTTCAGGCCAGCCGCGACCAGTGTCTTCTCGTATTCTCGATTGAACTCATAGCGGTGACGATGGCGCTCGCTGATTTCGGTTTTGCCGTAGGCCTTGTGGGCAGAGGACCCGGGTTCAAGCTTGCAGGGCCAGGCGCCGAGGCGCATGGTGCCGCCCATTTCGTCGATGCCGAGCAATTCGCGCAGTTTATAGATGACGCGATGGGGCGTCTGTGGATCGAACTCGGTGCTGTCCGCCTGAGCGAGCCCAGCCGCATCGCGAGCGTACTCGATAGTGGCGCACTGCATTCCGAGGCAGATCCCGAAGAACGGGATCTTGTGTTCGCGCGCATATTGGATGGTGTAGACCATGCCCTGGATGCCGCGCTTGCCGAAACCTCCGGGAACCAGGATGCCGTCGTAATTCTTCAGTCGCTTTTCCGAGGTCTCCAGCGAGTCGATTTCTTCCGACTCGATCCACTCGATTACGGTCTTGTGGTTGTGCGCGAGGCCACCATGCAGCAGCGCTTCGCGCAGGCTCTTGTACGCGTCTTCCAGCTGGACGTATTTGCCGACAATGCCGATACGCACTTCGCCCTTGGGATGATGCAAGCTGTTGAGCATATCCAGCCAAGGCTGCATGTTGGCGGGACGGTCTTCGAGGCGAAGCAGCCGGGTGATCTGCGCGTCCAGTCCTTCCTTGCTCAGTTCCACGGGGACTTCATAAATGGTTTTCACATCTTCCATGGAAATAACACAGGACTCGGCGACGTTGCAGAAGAGGGCAATCTTGCGTTTCAGATCCGCAGAAATATGGCGCTCGCTGCGGCAAAGCAAAATATCCGGCTGGATTCCGATGCCGAGCAATTCCTTGACGCTGTGCTGGGTGGGTTTGGTCTTCAGTTCGCCGGCAGCCGCGATGTAGGGAACCAGGGTAACGTGGACGAACAGAGTGTTTTCTGCGCCCAGCTCAAGACGCATCTGGCGAATGGCTTCGAGGAAGGGAAGCGATTCGATGTCACCTACAGTGCCGCCGATTTCGACGATGACAACGTCCACACCTTCGGAAACACGCTTGATGCAGCGCTTGATTTCATCGGTGACATGCGGGATGACCTGAACGGTTTTACCTAGATAATCCCCCCGGCGTTCCTTAGAGAGAATGGTTTCGTAAATGCGGCCGGTGGTCCAGTTGTTATCGCGAGTGAGCTTGACGTGCGTAAAGCGCTCGTAGTGACCAAGGTCGAGATCGGTTTCGGCACCGTCGTCGGTCACGAAGACTTCGCCGTGTTGAAAGGGGCTCATCGTGCCGGGATCGACGTTGAGGTACGGATCGCATTTTTGGATAGTGATTTTAAAGCCGCGACTTTCGAGGAGACAACCGATGGAAGATGCTGCAACGCCCTTGCCGAGTGAGGAAACAACACCGCCGGTAACAAATATATATTTTGGCGCCATCCAGGTCGCTCGCGTCTGCGCCAAGCAGATTTGAGCTTGTCGAACCTCCACAGGATTGACGTACATATAATTATGTTCGGAAGGGGGGCGGGTGTCAATGCAAACTCTTCGAGGCCAAGCATCGGATACTTCGCTAGCTGTACCTGTTCGACGGAACTTTCCAGGCTTCGCAGGGTTCAAAAAAACGGGTGGAAGTCCGCGGCAGGTTAGCATCCGCTTTCAGGTCGGACAAGGCGGCCGGTAGCACAGCAAGTTTGCAGGGCTCGTGGAAACGTTTATGCTGGAATCGGTCGGAAAGCAGGCTCCACCGAGGAATGGTCAGAAGAGGGTCGAGCTCATTCAGGAAAGCGCGGGAGAAGCGAAACATGCAGAGGGGAATGAAATGCTTGCTGGCATTTGCCATGGCCGCCGGAACAATTGCTGGCTCGGTTATGGGGCAGGAAAAAGTAATTGCTAACGCAAGCGCGGAATTGGCTTCCTACGATGTCAACCGGGAAGTGACACGAATCGGTACGGTACAAGCCTATGCCGCGACCGTTCAGACGGCGCCATTCGGTGCCCATGTGATGTTAGAAACCAGCAGCGGGCTTGTCGATGTCCACGTCGGAGATGCACGTTTCCTCGAAGCAAATCATTTTACCGTGCAAAGCGGCGACACCTTGCGGATCATTGGTGAGCTCGTGGCCTACGGGAAGGGAACACAGTTTATTGCAAGAATCGTGCAAAAAGGAACGCAGGTGCTGGCGGTGAGAAGCGTGAGGGGCATTCCGCTCTCGTACAGGGCACCACGGGATGGAGTCCCGGGGAAGCCGCAGGGAGGCGTGCTGTGAAGCGCCTGGCCTTCGTGATGATTGCCGTTCTCGCACTGACCTTAATGGCCTGCGGAGGCGGGTCAAATATAACGCCGCCACCCCCGAGCGGGCAGTTTTCAAATTCGAGCCTCGAGGGACAGTATGCATTTTCGATGAGCGGTGTAGATCTGACGGGAGCATACATCGCGCGAGTGGGGACATTTACCGCCGATGGCAATGGAAACATCACGGCTGGTTTAGAGGACGTCCTGAGTTTGGGGTCTGGGCAGCCTGCGTCGGTTGTGGCGTTCACCAGTGGGAATTATCAGATCCAGTCGAATGGACGTGGCCTCGCCCTATTGCAGGCCGCAAGTGGTGGCAGCCTACAACTGAACATGGTGATGCAGACGAACAGCACGGGGTTCCTCATCGAAACGGACCTGAACGCTACCAGCAGCGGCACCTTTCACCAGCAGACCGGCGCGGATTTTACGACTGCGGCGCTCACGAACCCGTATGTTTTCAATTTGGCGGGCGTTTCGATTGCCGGCACCAATGTTGCACCCATTACCATGGTTGGCAAGATCATTGCGAGCGGAAACGGAAGCATCACCGGTGGCCTGATGGACACGAGCGACGGGAACGTGGTGACCCCCTCTGGAGCGACGGTGGTGGCTCCGGGAACCTATGCACTGGATACGAATGGGAATGGCACGAATTTCGGGCGGGGCATGATGACATTCAACGGTCGCACCTATGCCTTCTATATCGTGGACACGACACGCTTCGAACTGCTCGAGGAAGACACTTTGGGAGGCACGTCGGGAGATGCCGTCGAGCAACTGGGAACCATCCCCACACAGAACTCCCAGTTCAATGGAAGCTTTGTTTACCTGATTGGCGGCGCATCGGTGCTCGGCACGCAGGGGCCGGTCGCCCGCGTGGCGCGCTTTACTGCGGACGGGAGCGGCGGCTTAGGGTCGATCTCTCTCGATGACAACAACGACGGCGGCTACACGCACATCTCCCAGGGATCGAATATTTCGGCGGCGACTTACGCCATAGACACGGCCAATGCCGGCAGCGGGCGAGGAACATACACGTTTAAGGATTCGGGATCAGGCACATTCGCCGACGTGTTTTATATGATATCGGCGACCGAAGCGGTGGTGCAGGAGACGACAAAAGGGATCATCGGTAATGGGCCGCTTTATGCCCAGACCGCGGGACCATTTACGCTCGGCGGTGCCGCGGGAATGTTTGTGACGAACTGGAGCGGTGCGCAGTTGGGTTCATCCACGGCGGTGCCGTTTGAAGAGGATTTTGTCGGGCAATTCACGCTAACGAGTGCAACGTCGAGTAACATCTCCGGGGTTACCGACTACGTAGAGCTCGGGTTGAGTTCAAAGACCCTGTTCACCAATGTGGGCCTCGGCGGGACCCTCACGATCAACAATGACGGCACGGCGAACAACTTGTACAAATTCGCCATCGGCGGATCACCTTCCGTCACCGTCAACTTCCAGGCTTATTTCGCGAACCCGGGTACAGTACTGATGGTTTGTTCGGACGGTACGCGGACGACGGCGGGTGTAGTCAGACCGCAGTAGCTTTCAGAGCTTTCGCAGAAAGCTCAAAGCTACTTGGGAAAGAGCATCCGGAGGGCAATTTAGTTCTCGGGGGGCTTTTCCTCTTTCAGGAGTTTCTCGACGCGCGAGACGTCCTCAAGCACGTCGACGCTGACGGCATCGTGGGGGACCTCAGCGACTCGGATGCGCCAGCCATTTTCGAGCCAGCGGAGCTGTTCCAATTGCTCCACCTTTTCGAGTTCGCCCTGAGGAAGAGTGGGGTACTCGAGGAGGGCATCGCGTTGAAAGACGTATAGGCCAAGGTGCTTCCAATATTTGACGCTAACTTTGTGCTGGGTGTCGCGAATCCACGGGATCGGAGCACGAGAAAAATAGAGGGCGTTGTCGTCGAAGTCCAGAACCGTTTTGACCACGTTGGGGTCCATGATGTCGCCGGCGTGACGGATGGGCGTGGCAACGGTGGCGATCTGCGCGGCGGGTTCTTCCAGGAGCGCGCCCACGGCGGTATCGATAGCCAGAGGATCGATGAGAGGCTCGTCGCCCTGGACGTTAACGAAGATATCACCTGGTTCATGAACAGCCACTTCGGCGATGCGCTCGGTTCCCGTGCGGTGATCACGGCGGGTCATGCGCGCCTGGCCACCGAAGGAGTGCACGGCGTCGAAAATGCGCTGGTCGTCGGTGGCGACGAGAACGGAATCGACGGTCTGGGCGCGTTTGGCGCGCTCGTAAACATGCTGAACCATGGGCCTACCGGCGAGGGAGACGAGGGGTTTGCCGGGAAGGCGGGTGGAGGCGTAGCGGGCCGGGATAACAACCACGACTTTAGGGTCGTTCATAGCAAAAAGCGCTCCCGTGAAGGCTGCAAGGAGGATGCTAACATACGCCGCCCGGGAAAGTGCCTGACCGGGCAAATGGGAAAAGACAAGAATGCGACAAAAAAAAGACAATTCGGGGGAGGAAGGGGCTTGCCTTCGGGAACACCGGTGCTATTATCATTTCTCCGCGCGGCCCTCTCGGTGAACCGGGAGGATGGGGGGAGCCGTGAAACGCGATTGGAGTAAGAGGCGCGTAATTTCCTGGCTTGCGAAATCCCACCCGAGCGCGTGCCTGGTGGTTCTTTGTGCGGCAATCCCACTGCTCGGGCAGGAAATCCCACCGGAACCAAAATTAGGCGCAACCCCTACCTCGGCGACGGCTCCCAATCTGGCAAACCTTGCGCATGACACTCCGTCCGTAAAAATCCAGCCAGGAAAAGTGATTCACGCAGAAGTGGACCTGGCACTCGTGAACGTTACGGTGACCGATCCCTACAACCGCCTTGTGACCGGGCTAGAGCCGGACAATTTTCGGGTCTTCGAAGATAACGTCGAGCAGGAAATCGTGAGCTTTTCCGCCGAGGATGTTCCCATCTCGATCGGAGTCATTTTCGATTTCAGTGGAAGCATGGCCAATAAGGTGGATAAAGCCCGGGAAGCGGCTCTGGAATTCTTTAAGACCGCGAATCCGCAAGATGAGTTCTTTCTGGTGAGCTTCAATGAGCGTGCCGAACTGACCAGTACGTTCACGAACAGCGTTGAGGATCTGCAAAGCCGGATGATGCTGACGGCCCCCAAGGGCAGGACTGCCCTATTGGACGCTATCTACCTGGGGCTCAGCCAAATGAGGGGTGCACACAACGCCAAACGTGCCTTGCTCATCCTTTCCGATGGAGGGGATAATCATAGTAGGTACAACGAGAACGATATCAAGCGACTCGTCAAGGAAGCCGATACCCAGCTCTATGCCATCGGAATTTACGACCCGCTTGGATATCGAAATCGTACGCCGGAAGAGCTGAACGGGCCCTCGCTGCTCGCCGAAATAACCGAATTGACCGGTGGCCGAGTGTTCGCCGTGGAGCATCTAAATGATCTGCCGGACATCGCGTCCAAGATCGGCATGGAGCTGCGCAATCAATATGTTCTGGGATACCGACCAAGCAACCACGTGCATGACGCCCGTTGGCGCAAGATCAAGGTCAAATTACATGCGCCCAAGGGCTTACCACCCCTCTCGGTCTACTCAAAGACCGGATACTACGCCCCGGCGCACTGAGAATCGCAAGTTGCTCGGATCGGTCCGATTTGCCTCGTTGCTCTTGCTTGGTTTCCTCGTGTGTGGCGGAACTGCGTTCGCGCAGATTCCCATCACCCCAAGCGCTCCCCCTCCGCCCCCCGGTCAGATCGCTCCTGACAACAAGCAAGGGAAGATAGCGGTCAATGTGAACCTGGTCGTGTTGCACACCAGCGTGTTGGATGACCGCGGAAAATTCGTAGATGGTCTGACGCAGGACAATTTTCGCGTGTATGAGGATAAGGTCGAGCAGAAGCTTTCTATTTTTAAGCGGGAAGATATTCCCGTCAGCATGGGACTGGTGATCGATAACAGCGGGAGCATGCGGGACAAACGCCCGCGCGTGAATGAGGCTGCCCTGACCATGGTGCAGAGCAGCAATCCTCAGGATGAAGCCTTCGTTGTGAATTTTAACGATGATTTTTACTTGGATCTGGACAAGGATTTCACCAGCAGCATTCCGGAATTAAAGGAGGCGCTCGAACGGATCGATGCTCGGGGCAGCACGGCACTCTACGACGCCATCATTGGTTCCCTGGATCACCTGAAGAAGGGTGCCAAAGAGAAAAAGGTCCTGCTGATTGTGACCGATGGGGAAGATAATACCAGCCGGAACACGCTCGAGAAAACCATCCGGGAAATTCAGAAGACCGACACGGTGATCTACACGATTGGATTGCTGGGCCAAGAGAGCAAAAAAGGTGCCAAGACGGCCAAGAAGGCGTTGATGGCCATCGCCCAGGCCTCCGGTGGAGTGGCGTATTTTCCGGAAAACGTCGAAGACGTGCACGCCATTTGCGAGCAGGTGGCGCATGACATTCGGCACCAGTACACTTTGGCGTACTATCCGTCGAACTCCGCGCGGGATGGCAGTTTCCGAACCGTACATGTGGACGTAATCCCACCGCGCGGCCACGGCAAACTTGTGGCGCGCACGCGGAATGGCTACTACGCACCGGGCGGCGCTTCTACGTCATCAGGGAAATAGGGTTCCAAGGAAGTTAAAGGCGCTCTGAGCGAATCGGGGCGCCATTTCTGTTTTCAGGCGTGATTCACTTGCAGAAGAGGGAGGAAACTGGTGCCGTGGGCAATGCGTCCGCCGAAATTTTCGGCGATGGTCTGGCCCATGTCGGCGAGGGTGGAGCGAACGCCAAGATTGTTGCCGGTATTCTGTGAGGGTGAGAAGGCCAGGATGGGAACGTACTCGCGGGAATGATCGGTGGTTTCCCAGCGAGGGTCGGGGTCGCAACCGTGGTCGGCGGTGAGAATCAGGAGATCCCGCGGTGCCAGGAGTGCAAGGTATGCAGTGAGAGCGGCATCAAATTCCTCGAGGGAACGCGCAAAACCTTCGACGTCCTTGCGATGACCGTAGAGCATGTCAAAGTCGACTAGGTTAGAGAAGATCAGGCCCTTCTTGCGGTCGCGAGTTGCGGCGGTAAGTTTTTCCAGACCATCGGCGTTGGATGTGGTTGTGACGTAGTCGTCGACACCTCGACCATTGTAAATGTCATGAATCTTGCCAATGCCGAAGACCGGGATCTGGCGCTCCAGCAGAACGTCAAGGAGCATGGGCTTGGGCGGTTCGACGGCGTAATCGTGGCGACGCGTGGTACGCGTGAACTTTCCCGGTTTGCCTGTGAAGGGGCGAGCAATGACGCGGCCCACGCGGTGTTTACCATCCAGAAGTTTGCGCGCGATTTCACACATTCGATACAGCTCGGTGATGGAAATGACATCTTCGTGAGCGGCGATCTGGAAAACGCTGTCACCGGAAGTGTACACGATGGGTTTGCCTGTACGCACATGCTCAGCGCCTAGTTCCTTGATGATTTCTGTACCGGAAGCGGGCTTGTTGCCGATGGTCTTGCGGCCGATCTGCTTTTCAAAGGCGTGAATTATCACCTTCGGGAAACCGCGCTTATAGACGGGGAAAGCCTGCTCTAACCAAACGCCGGCCATTTCCCAGTGACCGGTAGTCGTGTCCTTACCCGGGGAATGGGTCGCGCCTTTGCCGAAGGACGCTAGCGGGTCGTGGGGCGGATTTAGATGCGACAGCGGGGCGATGTTAGCGAGGCCAAGCTTGACGAGATTGGGAAGACGCAGAGGACGGGATTCGGCAATATGGCCGAGAGTGCTGCGCCCGGTATCGTCGTAGTCCGCGGCGTCGGGAAGCGCGCCTATGCCGACGCTGTCGAGCACCACCCAGATGACGCGGTCGAACGTGGCCATGAACGAGAGCTCCTGAGGAACCAGGGCGAACTCTAACACGGTGCGACAGTCCCTGGGAATTGACGGAGTGGGAAACTGGCTCTAGCATGAGTCCAACGGGGCCGCCGGTGGAACATTCGGACGGTTTCCTGCGTACTAGAAGGCAGAAGGGGCAAGCATGTCTCCCGATAATCGCGTACGAAGCAGCTCGGTGGTGTTTCCACTTCTCCTGATCGCCATCGGCCTGCTGTTTCTCATGAGACGCTGGATGCCGGAGTTGGACGCCTGGCCGGTGCTCTGGAAATATTGGCCATTGCTGCTGATCCTCATCGGCGCCGGGATGTTCTGGGACCGCACGCAAAGGCAAAACGATCCGCAAGGGGCACCAGCCATTCCGGTGGGATCGACCATCGGAACCGTGCTTTTCCTCCTGATCCTAGGAGTCCTGATGTGGCACGGGCGCGGAACGACCCGGCACGATTGGATGAGTGTCTCCGCTGGGTCTGGGCGCCACGGTCATGAAAGCCAAATCGTGGAGCTAAAGGGCGCTAAGGCAGTGCGCATGACGGTCCATGTGCCCGCCGGGGAACTACACATTGCCGGCGGAGCTACGCAATTGATGGAGGGCGATTTCTATCAGGGCCCATCGTGGGCGGCGCCGACGGTGGAATACACGGTGGAAAATGGTGTTGGAGAACTTTCCATCAACCAGCAGAGTGCAAACCAGTTGATGACCAATTCTGACAATGTTTGGAAACTAAAGGTAAGTAACGAAGTGCCGCTGGAGTTGGAAGTGGATGTGGGCGCTGGGCGCGGAGATCTGAATCTGGCAAAGGTGGATCTGACGCGGCTGGAACTGAACATCGGCGCGGGGCAGGCCAATGTGGACCTCACGGGCGAGCGTGGCAAGGATTTGCAGGCGGATATCCACGGCGGCGTGGGAGAAGCCGTAATACGGCTGCCCAAGAATGTGGGTGTAGTAGCAACAGTCCACGGTGGGTTGGGAGCCGTGGATGTTCACGGGTTGAAAGAGGAAGACGGGCAGTACACCAATGCCGCGTATGGGAAAGCGCCGAACACCATTCACTTGACCGTAGAAGGTGGCATCGGACATATCAAGCTGGAGCAGGAATAAGGCTTTGAAGTGGCTAGACTGAAGAATTTTCTCTTTTAGTTGCTGCGTAAAACGAAGTCACGCGACGGGTCAGGCCTCCCGGGCTAAAAACTTGGGTATTGAGAAATCTGGACGTCCGAAACAACTTGTCCAAGCTGGCTAGGGGTAGCAGCTCTTTCACGCGCGGGCTTAGGCTGACAATCCTTAACTCGCAGGCGTCCCTTTGAGCGGCGACCCACAAGCTTACGAGCCCTCCCCGCCCGGAACCGTCCAGGAAGGTCACATCGGATAGGTCCAGGACGAGGGCTCTCTTTTCCCGAATCACAGTGTGCACCTGACTGCGCAGCAGGGCTGACCTTGCCGCAGTGATTATGCCGACCGAGCGAAATGTTCTTTCCGTCGGAGTCTCTTCCCTGTCCATCCGCAAATCGCGCGTGGGAGCAGACGGGCTCGTGGCCATGGCGGGAACCTCCTCAAAAGGGAGGGCCTAGAAGACGCCTGGGGTAGAGGACGCTCTCGGGGAGCAACGCGCTAGGGCGCTATTGTTGCCGGAGCATTGTAGCGGCGTCGAAAATTCTGCTTTAAGAAAATCGTGCCTGGAAAAGTACCAGAGCCCATGGCAGACGCGAATCCATCTGCATTTTGGGCCGCTAAATGGCTGCGAATTTGCCCCTGCGTCCAACGAGTCGTATACTTTGGAGTTTAGGCGATGTGCGCAGAACGCACTGACAGGGCTTGCCCTTGGCCACGAACGAGACCATCCCTCCCATCGTCGCGCAACAGGAAGTACTTCTCGTCCGCGGCGCTCGTGTGCACAACCTCAAGAACATTACTGTAGAGATCCCGCACAACGCGCTGACAGTGGTAACGGGTGTAAGTGGGTCGGGAAAGTCGTCGCTGGCGTTCGACACCGTCTACGCGGAAGGCCAGCGCCGGTATGTGGAATCGCTGTCAGCGTACGCGCGGCAATTCCTGGAGCGCATGGAAAAGCCGGATGTGGATGAGATTTCAGGGATTGCACCCGCGGTCGCCATCCGGCAAAAGAACTCCACGCGCAACCCGCGCTCGAATGTCGCCACGGCGACGGAAATCTACGATTACCTGCGACTTTTCTTTGCGCGATGCGGGCAAACCTTTTGCATCCGGTGCGGGGCCGAGGTGCGGCGCGATTCGCCCGATGAAATTGCCAATCCCATCCTGGCTCTGACGGCGGGCAGACGGTTTTTCGTTTTGTACGCGCTGAAAGTGGTGGGGACGGAAGCGCTTGCTGCAGGGAAGAAGCTCTCCAAGAAAAAAGCCCCGGCCACCCCGCCTGCGGAAGAGCTGAAACCTGTGTTAGTGGAGCTTCAGAAGCGAGGTTTCAACCGGTTGTATCAAGACGGAAAAATTCACGAATTTTCGACCCCAGAGACGTTGCTGGACGTGAATTTTGCTAAGCCCGTCTACGTGCTGGTGGACCGGCTGGTCGTGAATCCGGAATCGCGCGCGCGTCTGGTCGACTCCATTGAGATTTGCTACCGCGAAGGGGGCGGGGAAGCCATTCTGGAATTTGTTGCCGATTCTGCGGGAAATCCAGCGGAGCGACTGACGTTTAATGAGCGATTTGAGTGTAAGCACGACGGCACGCTGTACCAGGAACCGGAACCCCGGTTATTTTCCTTCAATAATCCCTATGGAGCATGTCCGCGCTGCCAGGGATTCGGAAATACCATCGATTTTGATTTGAACTTGGTGGTGCCGGACCTGGGCAAATCACTCGACGACGGTGCGATCGAGCCGTGGACAAAACCGCGATACCGCGTGCTGATGCAGGAGGCGCGGAAATGGGCTAAGTCGCAAGGTATTCCCACGAATTTGCCGTGGCGCCAGTTAAGCGCGGAACACCGACGCCTAATCCTGGAGGGCGATCCGGCGAACAAGTTTGACGGGGTCAAGGGATTTTTCACCTGGCTGGAACGCAAGAAATACAAGCTGCACGTACGTGTATTCCTCAGCCGCTTCCGGGGATACGCCACCTGTCCAGAGTGTGGCGGAACGCGATTGCGGGCGGAAGCGCGCGCCGTGAAGATTACCGGCAGATCGATCACCGACCTGTGCAAGTTGACGGTGAAGGAGGCCCGCCTATTCTTCGCGGACCTGAAACTGACGGAGAGCCAGGCAAAAGTTGCCGACAAGATACTGCAGGAAATCCGCACGCGGCTGCAATTCTTGGATGAGGTGGGGCTCGATTACCTTACCCTGGACCGGCTGACTTCCACTTTGTCGGGCGGAGAATCGCAGCGCATTCAATTGGCGACCTCACTCGGGTCGCACCTGGTGGGCGCCCTGTACGTTCTCGATGAGCCCTCGATCGGGCTGCATCCGCGGGACACCCAGCGGCTGATCGACATCCTGAAATCTTTGCGTGACCTAGGGAACACGGTGTTGGTGGTCGAACATGATCCCGACACCATCGAGGCCGCCGATCGCGTACTGGATCTAGGGCCAGGCGCAGGCGAACTCGGCGGAAGGCTACTGTTTTCTGGCACCTATGAGGAAATTCTGCGGGATCCAAAGTCCGTCACCGGCCGCTATCTGAGCGGCGAAACGAAAATTCCCGTCCCGGCGACGCGGCACAAACACTTCGGGAAATTTCTGCGTCTGTACGGCGCTACGCTGCATAATTTGAAAAATCTGGATGTGATGCTGCCGCTTGGAACACTCACGGTTATTACCGGAGTAAGCGGGTCGGGGAAATCCACGCTGGTGCATAACGTATTGTTCCGCGCACTGGCAGCGAAGCGAAACGGTGCCAGCATCAAGGAGTTTTGCGAGAGGCTGGAAGGGGATCAGAACATCCAGGACGTCGTGATCGTGGACCAATCGCCCATCGGACGGACGCCGCGGTCGAACCCGGCGACATACATGAAAGCGTTTGACGCGATTCGCGAGGTGTTCGCCGATACGCCAGACGCAAAACGGCGCGCTTTTGCTGCCGGCCATTTTTCGTTCAACGTGCCCGGGGGACGCTGCGAGACTTGCCAGGGCGACGGCACCGTCACCGTGGAGATGCAGTTCCTGGCAGATGTGGAATTGATCTGCGAGGAGTGCCGGGGACAAAGGTTCAAGAGCAGCGTGCTCGATGTGCGCTATCACGGCAAAAACATCCACGATGTGTTGCAAATGACCGTTCGTGAGGCGCTGGCCTTCTTTGTGAATGTGCCAAAGGTGGTTTCCAAGCTGAGGGTGCTGAATGAAATTGGGCTGGGCTATTTGCGGCTGGGACAGTCTGCCACAACACTTTCCGGCGGTGAAGCGCAACGCTTGAAACTCGCATCTCACCTCACGAGGACAGAAAATCAGGGCATCCTGTATATTCTGGATGAGCCCACGACGGGACTGCATTTCGATGATATCGCGAAGCTGTTGGCCGCTTTCCGGAAATTGCTGGAATCTGGAGCTTCGCTGCTGGTGATCGAGCACAATCTGGACGTCATCAAGTGCGCGGATTGGGTGATCGATCTTGGCCCGGAGGGCGGCGAAGAAGGTGGAAGGATTGTCGCCACCGGCACGCCGGAACAGGTGGCGCGCAACACACAGTCTCACACAGGTCGATACCTGGCGCGCGTGTTGGGGAACGGAAACGGGCAGGCAAAGCGCGGCGGAACGAAACCGCTGGAGAGAAAACGATCATCGAACGAGGCTTGATGCGCGCGTGTTGTCTACTGATCATTGCGGCGCTGGTTGTCTTCCCTGCAACAGGGTTGCTGGCGCAGCCCCAACAGGATACGTCCACAAAACCACCACAAGGAAAAACCCAAAAGCTTCGCAATCCTCTGAATGACCTGCTCGATGAGGCACAAGCGGCTCTGGACAAGAATGACTATGCGGCCGCAATCCCGCCCTTGCTGAAATTCATTGCAGAAAAACCGGACGTGGCGTTTGCGCATTTTGAGCTGGCTTATACCTACACCGCGTTGAAGAGAACAGAAGAAGCGCAGGCGGAATACGAAAACTGCGTGGCGCTTGATCCCAAGATGCCGGAGGCGCAGCTGAATCTGGGCATCCTGCTACTCGAAAAGGACCCCGCGGCAGCGGTAGCGCCCCTTCGCAAAGCCGTCGAACTATTGCCTTCACAGAGCCGGCCAAGATATCTGCTCGGATCGGCACTGGAACGCTCGGGAGATCTCACAGGAGCGGCCGAATCGTTTGAAGGAGCTTCACGGCTCGATCCGAAGGACGTGGACTCGCTCGTCCAACTGGGGCGAATCTACTTGAAAACGAATCGCCCGACAGACGCGGAAGGAAGATTTCGCGCGGCATTGGAAGCGGAGCCGAAAGCGCCGGAGGCCCTGCAGGGATTGGCGCTCAGCCTGGACGCCCAGAAAAAGGCTGGGGCAGTCGATGCTTATCGCGATTACCTGGCGGTGCAGCCAGAGGACAACACTGCCCGCGCAAGAATGGTCCACCTTCTTGTTGAGCAACAGCAATTTGATGCGGCGCTGGCGGAATTAGAAAAAACCGGCGCAGGTCAGGCACCCAGCGTGGAAGCATTGAAGCTGAAGGCCGATATTGAAATAGGCCAGAAGAAGATGGATGCAGCGATCGCCACTCTGAAGCGAGCAATTGGAATGACGCCCAACGACGCGCAACTCCACGGCGGTTTGGGGAGAACTTATTTGCAAACGCGCGATTTCACAAACGCGGAAAAAGAATTGAAAGTGGCACTATTGCTCGATCGCAACAACATGGCCTACTGGAAGGATTTGAGCTCGACCTATTACCTTGCGGGAAACTGCCAGGACACGCTGGCGACGCTGGATGTGATAGCCAAAACGGAAACGCCGGGGGCGGGGCCGTGGTTTATCCGGGCGCTCTGTTACGATAAACTCGATCAAGTTGAGCCCGCCCTCGACGCTTATCGAAAATTCCTGGAACTGGACGGGAACAGGAATCCTGATCAAGTTTGGCAGGCAACGCAGCGGATCCATGTACTGGAAAAAAGGGCCGAAAAAAAGAGGTAGGGGCGGAGCCAAGCGGCTGGGGATATTTGCAGCAGTTTGCGCGCTGTTGCTGGTGACGGGATCAGGGGTGCGAGGTGTCGACAAGCTAAGCGATCTGCAGACCCGCTTTGACAAGGACACGCACGGCGGCAGCAAAGTCAAGGAACTGGAAAAGGTCACCGACGCGCAATTTGAAGAGGCACGCAAAGCCAGCGCTGCCAGTGATTTCGTTGCCGTGGGGCTTCTCCTGGAGAAATTTCGGGACAACGTGCGGGACTGTCTAGCGCTTCTGAAGAAGCAGGAGCCCGATGCGGATAAACATCCGGCCGGCTACCGACGCCTGGAGCTGCAGGTCCGCAGAGGAATCCGCGAAGTGGAAGAGACACTCATTATTGCGCCTCCGGAGATGCATCCTCCGCTCGAGATTGTGCATAAGGACATCCTGGACATGGACGATGAATTGATTCGCCTGCTGTTCCCGCGAAGGACACCGGATCCCGTGAACGTGCCGCCTGTGCCGGAGGCCAAGCCATGAAGCGGCGGAGAGCGCTTGTGGCTTGGGGGGGCGGGATGCTGCTGTTTGGGGTGCTGACGCTGGCCTTCCCCGCGCGGGCACAGCGCCCGGAAAAGGACTACCTGTCTGACCTGGAGGCGGACAAGATCCGGGATGCGGAAACCCCCAATGAGAGGGTGACCCTGTTCTTGACCTTCGCGGAAGACCGCCTGAAAAAATTCCAGTATGAGTTGGAGCACCCCTCCCCAAACAAGCATAAAGAAATGCTGAATTACCTGATGAATTCCTATGGCGGATGCCTTGATGATGCCGCGGATCTGATCCAGGTTTCGCTCGGAAAACAGGAAAATATCCGTCAAGGAATCGACTTGATGGCCACGAAAACTAAGGATTTTCTTGTCGTCCTGCAAAAATTCGCAAGCCAGGGGCCAGAGCTGGAAATTTACAAGGACAATCTGGAGGATGCGATCGAAAGTACACAGGACGCAATGAACGAAGCCGAGAAGGCCAAGAAAAAGGCCGCGCCCCCGCCGGTAAGGCGAAAGAGTTGAAGCCACGGCGCCGCAATCCGACACAGGTGCAGGGCGGAGAAGCGCTGATGCAGCGGATGTTCACGCGCATTGGCTGCGACGGGCGTCCGCCGCACTTTCAAGTGGACTTCTACCCCTATAGCAGCCTGGTCTTGACGATCCGGAGACGCGAGGAGTTGGTGTATGTCCGCTTTTCAGATTTGCTGAAGCGTGCCCCGCGGGAGGTGCTGGAAGGTGCGGCCGCGCTGCTCCTTTCACGAGTCTACCGGCGAAGGGCGCCACGTGTGCTCGTACAACAGTATTTGGAGTATGCGCGCTCAGACCGCGTGCGCGGGCGGATCAACCAGATGCGCAGGCGACGCGTGCGGCGTGTGCCGACAGTCGCCCAAGGGCGCCACCACGATCTGGCGGCATTGTTTGAACAGTTAAACCAGCGATATTTCGGCGGTGAATTGGAACGACCGCATGTCGGCTGGAGCACACGCAGTTGGAGAAGACAGTTCGGCTGCTACGATCCAGGGCCGAATCAGATTGTGTTGAACCGCAGGATGGACCGGCCCGGGATTCCGCAATTCGTTGTGGAGTACGTGCTGTACCACGAGATGCTGCACGTGAAGCATCCGACCCGGCGGTCGGGATGCTCGCTGGTGTCGCATTCGCCAGAATTCCGCGCGGAAGAAAAGCGATTCGCGCAGTTCGCCATCGCCCGAAAGTTTCTCGATCATCTGGCGCGCTGAGCGGCCTCAGCTTTTTTCTTTATCGATTTCTTTGTGCAGTTTTTCGATTTTTTTGCGGATTTTGTCGCCGTCTTCCGCGTGAGGGTATAAGTCCAGGTAGCGCTGGTAGGCTTTCACGGCTGGCTTCTTCTGCCCCTTTTTCTCGTAGGCCTCGCCCAGAAGACGAAAAGGGATAGCGTAACCCGGCTTGGCATCGGTGGCGTCCTGAAACCGGTCGATGGCGGCGTCCACGTCGCCTTTGTTCATGTAGTACTTCCCGACTTCAATATCCTTCTCCGCCCGCAGGGGGTCCCATTTCGGCTGATCGGGGGCCGATTGGGTGGCGGAATCGGTGTTCGGTTTTGGCTTGGGTTGGTCCTGTGCTTTGGGTGGAGGAGGAGTGGGGTCCTGCGCCGAAGCGGACGGCGACAGGAAGCAGAGAGCTGCCAGTGTGGTCGCCAAAGCAATCGATCGAATGCCTCTTCGCTTCAACGCAGGAACCTCCCCCTTCCTCCGATTCTAGTTTAATCGTGAGCAGTTGCCTGGGGCTTATTGTCCGAGAAGCTCATCGACAAGTTTCTGTGCACCGTACAGTTTCTTCATCGCTTCGGTCATGCCACCGGTGTGCACGGCCACCGCACGGTTCTGAGAAGAGTCGTAGACGAAGTCGCCGACGAGTGATTCGATGTTGCCATCGAAAATCAAGCCGACGATATCGCCGTTGCGGTTGACTACGGGAGAACCGGAGTTTCCGCCGATGATGTCGTTGGTGGTTACAAAATTAAACGGCGTAGTGAGATCGAGTTTGTCCTTGCCGTCGACATAGCGTTTGGGTAGGTCAAACGGGACCTTGTAGTCGAAGCTGGCCGCGCGGTCGTACAAGCCGTAGAAGGTGGTCTTGTACGGCGCGACGGTGCCATTCATTGGATAGCCGAGCACCTGGCCATAAGAGAGTCGCAGAGTGAAAGTAGCGTCGGGATAGGTGTTCTTGCCGTAGACCGCGAAGCGAGCCTTACCGAGCAACTCGCCTGCGCGTTGCGACACGCTCTGGACGTTGTCTTCGAACCACTTAATCTGCTCGCGGCGGATGGGATCAATGTGGCGAGCCATGACAATCAGGGGATCGGTGGAAGCGTCAACGGCAGCCTGACCGCCCTCGATCAGAGACTTACGGAATGCCGGATCAGCCACTTTCGTTCCGGTAATGAGCTGATTGGCGGCATCCTTAGGAGCGCGGCCATCGAGAACGGCCTTCAGGAACGCGTCGGCGGGCCCAAGTTCCTTCAGGTCGAGTTCGAGCGCGCCGGTCATGCGCGCAATTTCCATCTCCGGATAAATCGGCGCTGGAGAGAATAGGCGGTGCTTCAGCGATTCGAGTTGGGCCTCATGGAAGCCGGGCAGCCGTTCCCCGTCAGGTTTCTTGATTTCGGAAACATAGGTCACGATTTGGACGGCAAGACCGGAGAGTTGCGAGTCCAGGGAACGGAAGAACTGCTCCTTAATGCGCGGGCGCTCCTTTTGAAGGGATGCTTCCTCCATCGCCCAGGCTTCGCCGTATTCCTTTTTCCACTCAGGATTGGCATCCACCTTGCCGCGGAACTCTTGGTCTTCTTTGCGTTTCTTCTCCATCAGATTTTTGTCCTGCAGACCATCGCGGCGGCCCTCGATGGCCTTGCGGCTATTTTCCAGGCCAAAGATAAGAGTAGTGGCCTGGCGGGATTGCTCGGGCCCACGGGCGGCGTATTCCTTGAGCAGGGCAATGCGGTTTTTGAGAAGTTCTAGAAAGTAGGCCAGCGTGTCGTCCCGAAGACTGACGAGATAAGCATAGGTGACCAGTCGTTCGGTACCCCCGGGATGGCCGGAAACAAAAACGAGTTCGCCGTCACTCGCGCCCTTGGGGTTCCACTTCAAATAATCCTTGCTGTCGATGGGCTTGCCATTTTCGTAAACGCGGAACAAGGCCATGTCCAGGTCGTAGCGCGGATAGGTGAAATTGTCCGGATCGCCGCCGTAAAAGGCTGTCTGCTGCTCGACGGCAAACACCAGGCGGACATCCGTGTACTTTTTGTAACGGTAAAGCCAGTATTCGCCACCGGAGTAAAGAGTAACGACGTCGGAGCGGAAGCCGGTTTTTTCTGTACTCTCGCGCTCGATGTCGGCGATGACTGCCTTGCGCTTGGCGAATTCTTCTTCTGTGTTCTTGGCGGTCTTCACCGCGGCGTTGACTCGGTCGGTCACGTTTTCCGTAGATACGAGGACGTTGACTTCGAGATCAGGCGACTTCATTTCCTCTGCCGGCGTGGCGGCGTAAAAGCCGTCGCGCACGTAGTCATGTTCGGCACTGGAGTTTTTCTGGAGCTGGCCGAGAGCGACGTGGTGGTTGGTAAGCAGCAGGCCATGTGCGCTGACGAACGAGCCGGAGCCGCCATCATTGAGACGGACGCAAGAGAGCCGCAAATGGTCGAGCCATTGCTGCGTGGGCGTGAAATTATACTTTTCCTGGAGCTGTCTGACCGGAGGGTTGTCGAATGTCCACATGCCTTCATCCGCGAAGATGGCAGGGCACAAGAGCGCAGCTGCCAGCAATGCGACCGAGGCTTGGCGGACGAGCTTCATTGATTTCACAGAAGGAATCCTCTTTTCTAACGGAGTGGAGCCGTGGAGCACGGCCCCTCGGATTATATACGACTCCGTGGGCCTGGGCATTTCGAGGAGACCTCAAAAGGACAGGATTCGCATTGAAATGAAAGTGGCCGTAAGATGAAGAGGACGGGCGGCTGGAATTGCCCGGCATGCCGCGAACTGCATGGAACCCCGAGAAAAAGCCGCACTGTTGCCGGAGAAACCTGGCGTTTATTTGTTCAAAAACGTCGGCGGGACGGTGGTGTATGTCGGGAAGGCACGATCGCTGCGCAACCGCGTGCGCTCCTATTTTTTGGAATCGCGCTGGGCGGATGCGAAAACGGGCTCACTCGCACGTGAGATCGCTGACCTCGAGACCATCGTCGTGGACAACGAGCGAGAGGCGTTGGCGCTCGAACACAATCTGATCAAACAATACAAACCAAAGTTCAACGTGGTGTTGCGGGACGACAAAACCTATCCGTACATCAAGTTGACCATGGGCGAAACGTACCCGCGAGTCTATTTCACACGGAAGGTGAAAAAGGATGGCGCGCTCTATTTCGGGCCATACTTTCCCTCCAGCCTGGCTCGCCGCATCCTGCACTTCATTCACAAGCGATTTCTTGTGCCCTCTTGTTTCGTGGACCTGACGAAAACTCATGTACGCCCCTGCCTGCAGTTTTACATCAAGCGTTGTTTGGGCCCGTGCGTGGCCGGGCTCACCACCGAGGAAAGGTATGCACAGGCCGTGCGCGATGTTCGGATGTTCCTGGAGGGCCGGCGGCACGACTTGATGAAGAGCATTGAAGAGCGCATGTTGGCCGCGGCGGAGAAGGAGCGATTTGAGGAGGCCGCGTCGTACCGTGACCTGCTGCGAACCATGGAAGACATCGAGGAGCGCCAGAGGATCGCCTCGTCACAAGGCGATGATACCGACGTCCTGGCCTATTACGCGGAACCGCCTCTGGTGGCAGCCAACGTGTTCCATTTGCGCGGCGGGCGAATCGTGGACCGGCGCGAATTCTACTGGGAGGAACTGGAAGCGTTTGATCCACACGAATTCGTCGCTTCGCTGCTCAAACAACTTTATTTGGAAGCGCAATACCTACCAAAGAAGATCCATGTGCCGATGGACTTCGAGGAACGCGAATTACTGGAACAGACATTGAGTGAACGCGCCGGGCACAAGGTGGAAATCTTTACGCCCCAGCGGGGCAGCAAAGCCGCGATTCTGGACCTGGTGGAGAACAACGCGAAGCACTCGTTCGAACAGCGGTTTCGGGTGCTGAAGCCCACCTCCAAAGCAATCGGGGAGGCCTTGCAGAACGCACTGAGTATGGCCGAGGAGCCCAAGCGCATCGAAAGCTTCGATATATCGCACATGCAAGGGACGGACACGGTTGCGTCGATGGTCGTGTGGGAAAACGGCCGAATGAAGAAATCCGATTACCGGAAGTTTATCATTCGCGGGGAGGCCGGTCCCGGCGGAAGAGAGCGCAGCGAGAATGACGATTTTGCGAGCATGCATGAAGCGGTGACGCGGCGATACAAGCGGCTTCAGGAAGAAAAAAAGCCCATGCCCAGCCTGATCTTGATTGACGGTGGAGGAGGACAACTACACGCCGCCGCCCGGGCGCTGGACGAATTGCAAATCATCAATCAGCCGATGGCCAGCATCGCCAAAAAAGAGGAAATCTTGTTCGTGCTGGGACAAGAGAACGACCCCGTGGTGTTGGAGCGCCACTCGCCGGTTTTGCACCTCATTCAGCAAATTCGCGACGAGACCCACCGCTTTGCCGTGACCTTCCACCGCCAGCGGCGAGCCGCCCGTCAAACGCACACGGCACTCCTGGACATTCCCGGAATCGGCCCGAAAACCTCGCAGAAGCTGTTGCAGCGGTATGGCAGCATCGCGAACTTGCGACGGGCCTCGGTCGAGGAACTGAGCCGTATTGTGACAAGGAAAAGTGCGGAGAAGATCGTGGGGCACTATGGCAAAGACCGGGAAAGCGTGTAACCGCTATTGCCTGAAATAGAGGTTAAGGCGTATTGCGACTCGATTCGAGCTATGCTACGTTTTTTGTGGAGGTTATCATGGCTGACAATGTGGGATCCAAGGTGAGTTTTTTCCTCGTTGGCGTTGGCATTGGCGCCCTTTTGGGCGTGCTTTTTGCACCGAAATCCGGTGAAGAGACCCGTGAGTATCTCGGCAAGCGCGCCGATGATGGACGGGAGTTTGCCCAGAAGAAAGCGCGCGAGCTGCGTGATCGCGCCGATGAGCTGATTGAACGCGGCAAGGACGTGGCGTCACGGAAGCGGGATTCGTTGTCCGCGGCGGTAGAAGCGGGCCGCGAGGCGTTCTTGCGCGAATCGAAGTCCTAGAGATTCTTGCGCGAGCATGGTGGTTTCCGTGCCTTGAGCGGAAAGGGTGGGGTGTGAATGCAATTCTGGATGGAATTTTTTAGCATTGTGGCCGCCATTGCGCTTGTGGTGCAGGTGGGAATCCTGATTGGGTTGTTCCTGCAATTGAAGCGCACCACGGAATCGATTAACCGGATGGTGAACGATCTTCATACCCGCATTGGCCCCATTCTAACGCGGACGCAGATCTTGCTGGACGACACTCAACCAAAGATCACCGCCCTCGTCGACGACGCCTCGCACGTGGTCTATCTGGCACGCGCCCAGGCGCAGAAAATGGACAGAGTGTTCACCGATGCGTCGGACCGGTTGCGGGGACAGTTGGTGCGCGCCGACCGCATTTTGTCCGGGACACTGGAAGCAGTGGAAGATGCGGGAACCCAGATGCGCCGGAGTTTTCTCGGGCCGGTGCAGAAAGCGTCCGCCATCGTGCAAGGAATCAAAGTCGGGCTGGATTTTCTGCGTGCCCGGCGCGGCCAGAAGGAAAGTATTCACGAGAATCTGGAACAGGAAGACGAATTATTTATTTAAGCACCAGTCGATCGGCGTCGTTTAGCGGTGCGGGCGAAATTGCTCGCGCCGTTTTCACTTGATCCAGCCGCCGGCTAGTAGCGTATCGCCATCGTAGATGGCCGCGGCTTGGCCGGGCGTGATGGCCCGCTGGGGCAAGTCAAAGGTGATGCGGGCACGAAAGCCGGCAAGTGCTTCGACAGTAGCCGCGGCAGGCTCGTGCTTGTGGCGGATCTTGACCTGGGCGCGCAGCGACGTGGCGGGCTCTTCTATCGAAACCCAATTCACGTTTTCAACTTCAAACGCCGTGGCTCGCAGGGCATCCTCTTCCCCGACAGTGACGCGGTTTTTCTCGGGGTCGATGGCAAGTACGTAGATGGGCTTGCCGGTAGTGAATCCCAACCCTTTGCGTTGGCCAATCGTGTAGTTGTGCACGCCAGAGTGCCGGCCGACAACGGTTCCCGCTTCGGTGACGATGTCGCCTTCCTTGTCGTTCAGGGGCTGGCCGTCTTCCCGCGCGTAGGCGTGGATGAACTGAACGTAATTTCCGTTGGGGACGAAACACAGTTCCATGCTTTCCGGTTTTTCGGCAACCGGAAGATGGACGCTCCGAGCAAGGTTGCGCACTTCTTCCTTGGTCAATTCGCCGAGCGGGAACTCGCTGCGAGAAAGCTGCGCCTGAGTGAGACCCCACAAAAAGTAGGACTGATCCTTGGAATCATCGCGTGCGCGCAGCAGTTGGTACCTGCCGGTCTGCTCGTTCTTGCGGATGCGCGCGTAGTGCCCGGTGGCCAGGCGTTCCGCGCCAATCTGATGGGCCATGCGCAGGAGCGGTTCGAACTTCACGTCGGTGTTGCAGTTGGTGCAGGCGATGGGCGTGCGGCCAGCGAGATACTCTAGAACGAAGGGACGCACGACGCGCTGTTCAAACTGTTCCTCAAAGTTGACGACGTAGTGCGGAAAACACAAGTGTTGCGCCACGCGCTTGGCGTCGTAAACATCGTCGAGCGAACAGCAGCGGTGCTGCGCCGGGCCGTCGCCCTGCAGCTCGGGAAGGCGTCGCTGATCCCAGAGTTGCATGGTGAGGCCAACGATAGGGCGGCCGCGTTGTAGCAGTACGGCCGCCACGGTGGAAGAATCGACTCCACCGGACATGGCGACGGCGACAAGGCCGGGCTGCCGTTCGGCGGCTGCGGGCAGGGAATCGAGATGTGCTTCGGTGGTCATGCCTTTATCCATTTTACAGGGAAAGCCTCAAGGATGTGCGGAGACCTCTTTTTTGTACGCGGGTGCGAGCTGGCGAAGTTGTGCCACAGCGACGGGGACGATCTCGAGGGCGGTGTCTATTTCGGCGGGCGTCGTGGAGCGGCCAAGGCTGAAACGGATGCTCGCACGTGCTTCCGCGGCAGACAATCCGATGGCTGTCAGGACGTGAGAAGGCGCAACCGCACCCGAGGAGCAGGCCGCGCCCGTGGAGCAAGCAAGGCCCTTGAGATCGAGCGAAATGACCAGCGCTTCGCCTTCAATTCCCGGAAAGGTGATGTTGGAAGTGTTCGGCGTCCGCGGCGCACCAGCGGCATTTGCGCGCGCATCAGGAACGCGAGCGAACAGTCCTTGCTCGAGATGGTCGCGGAGGGCGGAGATGCGCGCGGCTTCGTCGGCGAGAGAGAAGTGAGCAATTTCGGCAGCTTTTCCAAGCCCCACAATTCCGGCAACATTTTCTGTGCCGGGACGGAATCCGCGCTGATGATGGCCGCCGTAAAGAAGCTGGCGAAGACGCGAGCCTCCCTTGATATAGATGGCGCCAACACCTTTGGGTGCATAAATCTTGTGGCCCGAAAGCGAGAGCAAGTCGAGTTGGCAGGCCTTCACGTCCACGGGAATTTTGCCGACGGATTGCACCGCGTCAGTGTGGAAATAAATATCGTGTTCAGCAGCGATACACCCGATTTCTTCGAGTGGCTGAATGGTGCCGAGCTCGTTGTTGGCGTGCATCACGGTGACCAGAGCCGTCTCGGCTCGAATGGCCCCGCGGAGTGCCCCGAGGCCGATCAGCCCCTCGCGGGAGACGGGCAGATAGGTCACCAGGACCCCTTCTTTTTCAAGCGCCTGGCAAGTGTTGAGAACAGCTTCGTGCTCGATAGAAGTCGTAATGATATGCACGGGCTGCTGCGAAGAAGCTAGCCAGCGGACCACCCCGAAGATGGCATGATTGTCTGATTCGGTGCCGCCACTGGTGAAAACGATCTCCTGGGGAGGGGCATTCAGAAGCGTAGCAACTTGTTCGCGCGCAGTTTCGACGGCAGCACGGGCACGCTGGCCAAAGGTGTGGATGGAGGAAGCATTGCCGAAATCGCCACCAAAATAGGGCAACATCGTCTCGAGGACGGCCGTGTCGACCGGCGTGGTGGCATTGTGATCGAGGTAGATGCGCTGCATAAAACCGCCTCGATTCAGGATAGAGGGCAGACGGATGGGTGTCTAGAGGGTCTCGATCCCCCGAAGGCTAGTGAGCCGCAAGACAAAGTTGTACAATCCGCGAGCTTTTAAACCCGCCCGGTCCTAAGGCCCGGCCTGAAACAATCGGGCGGTGAGCTGCGTACACAGTAAAGGGGTAGTTGTCTTCCAAAGTTGTCACTGAACCAAAAGGGGAAGAATTCCATGAAGCGGATTTTTGGAGCAGCTCTGCTGAGCTTAGGGGCCTGTCTGTGCGCATTCGGACAAAGGTTGCCAGAAACAGTTGTCCCGGAAAGCTACGACCTGACCTTTGCGCCGGATTTGGCCAAGGCGACCTTCACAGGAGACGAGACGATCCACGTGAGGTTGCTGAAGCCCACGTCCATCATCACATTGAATGCGGCGGACTTGGGGTTTCAGGAGTCGAGGGTGATCGCGGCAGGCCTGAGTCAGAAAGCCACGGTACGCCTAGACACGGTCAAGGAGCAAGCCACGCTGACCGTAGCTAAAGAACTGAGCGCTGGACTGGCAGAAATTCATATCAAGTTCACCGGAATTTTGAACGACAAGCTGCGCGGTTTTTACCTGAGCAAATCCGAGCGGCGGAATTACGCGGTGACGCAATTTGAGGCCACTGACGCGCGGCGCGCGTTTCCTTCCTTCGACGAACCGGCCTTCAAAGCGGTGTTTCACCTCTCGCTGATCGTGGACAAGGGCGACACGGCGATCTCGAACGGCAACATTGTCTCCGATACCCCTGGTCCGGGCGAAGGCAAACACACCGTGAAATTCGCGCCGTCGCCGCGAATGTCCAGCTACCTGGTGGTCATGCTGGTGGGTGATTTTGTGTGCCGCGAGGGTGGAGTGGATGGCATTCCGATGCGCGTGTGCTCGCTGCCCGAGAAAAAGGAGATGACCGCCTTCGCGCTGGAGTCTTCTGAAAACATCCTGAAGTTTTACGACAAGTATTACGCCATCAAATATCCGTACGGAAAACTGGATCATATCGTGTTTCCGGACTTCTCTGCGGGAGCAATGGAAAATGTGGGCGCGATCACCTACCGCGACGCGGATCTGTTGATCGACGAAAAGACCGCTTCGTACGATGCGAGACAGAGGGTAGCCAGCGTGATAGCCCACGAAATGGCGCACCAGTGGTTCGGTGACCTGGTCACCATGAAGTGGTGGAACGACGTCTGGCTGAACGAGGGTTTTGCCACGTGGATGTCCTGGAAGCCTCTGGAAGCGTGGAAGCCGGAATGGAATATGAGCCAGCAGGAGATCGGGGAGACCCTCGGAGCGATGGGGGATGATTCTTTAGCCTCGGTCCGCACGATCCGTGCGGATGCACAAACGCCCGCCGATATACAGGCATTGTTCGACGGTATCGCCTACGGGAAGGCCGCTTCCGTCCTGCGTATGGTGGAAGCCTATGCCGGCCCACAAGTCTTTCAGAAAGGTGTGAACGCGTACCTTGAGAATCACGCCTACGGGAACGCCACCGCGGAAGATTTCTGGAACCAGATTACGGAAACTTCGGGAAAGCCGGTCGACAAGATCATGAAGAGCTTCACCGAACAGCCGGGAGTGCCGCTGGTGACGGTGAAAAGCGTCTGCAAAGGCGACGAGACTGCAGTTACGCTTGCCCAAGAGCGCTACGTGGTCGAAGCAGCGAAAATGACTGTCGGTTCCGACGAACTGTGGCCCATTCCTGTGAATTTGCTGTCCTCTGCCAACAAAGAACCGGTGTATCACCTGTTGACTGAAAAACAGGAGATCTTCGAACTACCCGGTTGCTCGGCGTGGGTGTATGCCAACGCCGGCGCGCGCGGGTATTACCACAGCGGCTATGATCCGGCAGCCTTCGCGAAGATGAGTGTTGAGGTGGAGAGCAGGTTTTCGCCGGAAGAACGCGTGCGTATTCCAAGCGATGCCTGGGCTCTGGTACGTGTCGGAAAAATGCCCATTGGAGATTATCTGGCGCTGCTGCAGAAAATGCAGAGAGAGCGGTCCCGTCAAGTCGTTCAGACGATGCTCGGGCACATCCCACAGATTCACGATCGTCTTGTGGCTACGGCGGACCGGCCGGCCTTCGAAAAATGGGTTCGCGAACTCCTAACCCCGATGGCCCAAGAACTCGGAGAAACTCCGGTCGCGGGGGAACCAGCCGAGCGGCAAGCTTTGCGCGGCGACGTATTTGCCATGCTGGCTCAATACGGGCGCGATCCGCTGCTGATCGATAAGGCGCGAGCTGCTGCCGACCAATACATGAAAGCGCCGGAATCGGTCAACGCCGGGCTGGCGGGAAAGGCATTACTGGTCGCAGCCATGAACGGAGACGCGGCTCTCTACGACAAGTACATCGCGCATCTGAAGACCGCGAAGACCCCCGAAGAGTACGGATTTTACCTGCAGTCATTGGGCTTCTTTCCGGAGCCCGCGCTGGCCAAGCGCACCTACGACCTCATTCTTGGACCGGACGTGAAGAACCAGGACATTTACGCTTTGTATTTCCCGCTGATTAATTACCAAGTTCAACCCCAAGCATGGGAACTGTTCAAGAGCGACTTTCCGGCCATCATGAAGAAGATTGATGCCACGGACGCGGTGGGCATTGCACAAGTGGCCAGCATATTCTGCGATGCAAAGCTGCGGGATGACTCGCAGAAATTTTTTGCCGAACAGAAGCTGCCGGGTTCCGAACGCATGCTGGAAAACAGCAAGGACGCCGTGAACGGTTGCATCCAGGTGCGGGAGCTGCAGCAGAAGAACCTGTCGACGTACTTGGTGAAGTAAGTCAAAGCCATACAGCAAACCTCAAGAACAGGGAAGGCGCCCGGCAGATGCTGGGGCCTTTTCTGTTCTTGGCCGCGCGTGTTTTCTAACGAGCGGCCCGGTGATCGCGAAGCCCACATCCATCGGAGGCACTGGTCGTAAATCGAGCGGTTGCGCGTCGAAGGCGACCGAACGTACCTCGGGAGAACTGAGCGTCGGGTAATTCACGCTGATCCTGCCACCGCAGTCAACAGCGGGCGTAGCTCTCACGGAAATGCGGAAGGCCCAAACAGTGAGAGAGCTTGGTCGAAGGTCGCATCCTCGGGTTGCACTCCACGAGCCCATGGGCACTTCCCCGAGGCAGGGTCGGGTGGGCGGCGTTACCTGGCCAGATCTATTCTTCTAAGATTGCGACTCTTGGAAATCTGTCAAAACGATCGACGAGACGCATTGTTTTGCGCGCGCAATGACGAGCGTGTTAGTGTGTGCGGTTGAGCGCCTTTGGGCGTGAGTTTTGGGGAGGCATGCGGTGGGATACGCGGATCTGCGAGAGTTCGTGAAACGGCTGGAAAAGGAAGGCGAATTATGCCGCGTGAAAACGGAAGTAGACCCAGTGCTCGAGATTGCGGAAGTAGTCCAGCGCGCTCAAGCGCAACCGGGACCAAAAGGGAATCCCGGAGGGAAGGCTCTTCTGTTTGAGAAGCCCAAGGGCTCGCGGATTCCCTTGCTGATTAACGCGTTTGGCAGCGAGCGTCGGATGGAGTTGGCATTCGAAGTCGAAAAGCTGGACGACGTGGCAGCGCGGATCCGCGGTTTCATGGACATGCAGACGCCGCAGGGTTTGTTCGACAAATTGAAGATGCTGCCGAAGCTCGCCGAGTTGGGATCATTCTTCCCGAAAAGCGTGAAGGACGGCGCCTGCAAAGAAATTGTGCGCAAAGGGAATGACGTCAACCTACTGGATTTTCCGATTCTAAAGTGCTGGCCGCAGGATGGCGGGCGGTTCATCACCTTCCCCCTGGTGTTTACAAAAAGTCCAGTGACAGGGAAGCGCAATGTGGGCATGTACCGGATGCAGATTTATGACCATCGTACCACGGGAATGCATTGGCAAACGCAGAAGCATGGCGCAGAGCATTTTCGGCGTGCGCGTGCTGCCAATCCCGACGGAACAATCCCAGTCAGCGTGGCCATCGGTTCCGATCCCGCCACGACACTCGGTGGAATTCTGCCGATCCCTCCGGACCTGGACGAGATGATGTTCAGCGGCTTCCTGCGCAGGGAGCCGGTGGAACTGGTGAAGTGCGAAACCAATGAACTGGAGGTACCGGCAAACGCGGAAATTATTCTGGAGGGCTACGTCCATTTGAATGAAATGCGCACGGAAGGGCCTTTCGGGGACCACACGGGTTTCTACTCCCTGGAGGGGGAGTACCCGGTTTTCCACGTGGAGTGCGTGACGCACCGCAAGGAACCGATCTACCTGACTACGGTGGTGGGACGTCCGCCCCAGGAAGATTTCTACATGGGCTATGCGATTGAAAGGGTATTTCTCCCGCTGATGAAGATGACTCATCCGGAAATCGTGGACGTGTCCATGCCGGCGGAAGGCATCGTGCACAACCTGATGATCGTTTCGATCCGCAAATCGTTTCCGGGACACGCGCGAAAAGTGATGAATGCGATCTGGTCGCTGGGGCAAGCGATGTTTACGAAGGTGATCGTGGTGGTAGACCACGACGTGAACGTGCACAACTACCGCGAAGTGGTTTGGAAGGCGCTTTGCGCGATCGATCCAGAAAGGGACGTGCAGTTTTCGCTCGGTCCCGTCGATACCCTGGATCATGCAGCACGCATGCAGGATTTCGGCTCCAAGATGGGAGTGGACGCCACGCGCAAGTGGCCCACGGAAGGATTCACGCGCCCGTGGCCAGACGAAATCCTCATGGATGAAAAGACCAAGGCGCGAGTGGATGTGCTTTGGAAGGGGCTAGGGATTTGACCCACGAAAAACTACTTGTTTGTTCGTGCGGTCGGGGTATTTGTTGAGGCAAAGGCCAGGCCGTCTACGCCTTTGGTGAGCCGGATCGACTTTTCTAGCTCCCAGGTTTTGAGATTCAGGATTTCGACGGTGCCGGCTTGCGGACAGCTTACATAAGCTCGTGCACCGTCCGGTGCAACGATTGCCTCTCCCGTTGCGGCGGGAATGTCGTAAGAGTGCTCGACCCTGCCCGAGGAGGTATCCAGGACAAGTAATTTGCCGGAAGGAGCGTTGGCGATCAGCCAGCGACCGTCTGGCGTAGGCGCGGAGGAGTACACGATGTTAGGCAGATCCCACCATTTTGAAACCGCATTTCTCGATGTGTCGATGAGCGCGATGCGCGGTTTTTGTTGGTCATGCGTGTAGACGGTGTGGCCGTCCGGCGAAATCGAGATGCGCTGAACCTCTGCCGCAACGGGAATAGTCGTGAGGAGCGAGTGGCGCTGCAGATCCAGAACGCTAACACTGCCCGCGAAAACGTTGGCGGTATACGCGCGGGAACCGTCCGGAGAGATGACCAACATGTGGGAATCCACCTGCCCCGTAGGAATCTCAGCAAGAACTTTGAAGGTGTGCGGATCGACAACATCGACAGCCCTGGCCAGTTCGGCGGAAACGTAGAGCATCCCATCAGGGCCGAACTTGGCGCAGTGCGGGCGAACGGGTTTCCCGAGGTCGATGATACGCATCGAACGGCCAGACGCGAGGTCAATCACATGGACGGTGCTGCCGTCGGTTCCGGGTTTGCCGATCCCGGAGTTCCCGTAGATGGGCACGTAGGCGAATCTCCCGTCGGGGGAGGCAATGACCTCGTGACCGTTGATATCGACCCCGACCGTGGCGAGTGTCTTTCTAGATTCGGTATCGATGAGGAGGAGAGTATGGTCGCCTTGATTAGCCACCAGGAGAGTCTGTGCGGACAGCAAGGATGGCAGTAACAATAGGCCGAAAAGCAGGAACGCATTTTTCATCGCCATCTCCGGAAAATCTACGGCAACGCTATGTGTGCCCACAGTATAGCTTCCGAGGAGGGTTCCGTCTGCAGGTAAGGCCAGCGGAATCGTTGAACATTGGATTTGTTTTGCTGAAGATGGGAAACAAAAGGAGGGAAGCAATGATAGAGTGCGGATAAAGAATAACCGTCCTGTGGGACAGGGCAGAAGGCAACTAGAAACACAATTTATGGTAGTGCGGGTAGAATAGAAGCACTAGGGGTTGGGATACCTGCCTACAATAACAGGTGAACTCCCTAAGATTGCCGATGTTCTTAGGACAACTTCGGCAGAGAAAGGCTTGACGGTCGGGCGCTCTCAATGACATAACGGGGTCAAGGTCGCACCTGAAGTGAAGCAATGGGTAGGGGTGAGAAGCGGGTGCGAACATGTCTGCAACTGGGCGTGTCAGAGATAGGATGGGCGTTCCTCGTGAGCGAATCGCGCGAAGTGATGAACGTACGACAGGCGTCCCAGTACCTCGGGATCAGTCCGGATACCCTGTATCGGTACATCACAGAGGGCGAAATACCTGCATTTAAACTAGGAAATCGTTGGAAACTTAGGAAGACGATCCTGGATCGATGGATGGAACGCAAGATGAGCCAAGTGGTGGCACGGCGCCGCTAGGTTCGCCTAAGCGTCAGGGAAAGAGGCCGCGATATGTGGTTACTCGGGGGAAAGAAAAATAGGCAGCTCGTAGGTCTGGACATCGGCTCCAGCTCCATCAAGGCCGTGGAGTTGAAATCGACCAAGGCCGGGTATGAGCTGGTCAGTTATGGGATGGAGTCGTTGGCGCAAGACACCGTTGTGGACGGCGCGATCATGGATGCGCCGCAAGTCGCCAATGCCATCACGAAGATTTTTGATCTCGAGAAGATCAAGACGAAGAGCGTGGCCACATCCGTTTCGGGCCACTCTGTGATTGTGAAGCGAGTGCCCTTGCCGCTGATGACCGAGGAAGAGCTCTACGACCGCATTCCTTCCGAAGCCAGCCAGCATATTCCGTTCGACATCGCCGACGTGAACCTAAGCTATCAGTTGCTGGAAGCTATGGATTCGCAAATGGACGTCTTGCTCGTGGCCGTAAAAAAGGACAAGATTCTGAATCATACCAACGTGTTGGCGCAGGCCGGGAAAACGCCGGTGGTTGTCGATATCGACGCGTTCGGTTTGCAGAACTGCTTCGAAGTGAATTATGAGCCAGATGCGGGGCAGACGGTGGCACTATTGAACATCGGCGCAAGCGTCATGAACATCAACATCGTCCGCGGCGGTATCCCGCTCTTTACTCGCGACGTCAGCGTAGGCGGGAACCAGTACACCGACGCACTGCAAAAAGAGTTGGACCTGAGTTTTGACGACGCCGAGCGCCTGAAGAAGGGCGAAACTCTGCCGAGCGTTACCGACGAGCAGAAAGGCCAGATTCTGCGCAGCGTCTCTGATATCTTGACGCTTGAAATTCAGAAGACTTTCGATTTCTTCCGTGCAACCGCGAGCGGTGAGAACATCCAGCGCATCATGGTCGCCGGAGGGACAGCGCGCGTACCCGGCCTGGTCGATCTGCTGAGGGAAGAGTTCGCCATGCCCGTGGAAGAGCTGAATCCATTCCGTAAGGTGTTAATTAACCCGGGGAAGCACAGTGAAGATCAGATCCGGGAATTGGCGCCAAGGTTGGTGGTCGCGGTGGGATTGGCACTGAGGAGCTTCGACTAGCCATGATCCGCATAAACTTACTCGGACAAACGCGGCCCAAAACCGCACGGAGGCCGGTGGACACGGGGGCAGCTATGCCGCTGGTGTTCATTGGAGCCGGCGCACTATTGGGCTGCTTATTTCTCTTCTATTTCTACCATTCCTGGCAAACGCAACTGAACGGGGAGAACACCAGGATCAAACAGTTACAGAGTCAGAAAACGGAATTGGAACAGATTAAACTGCAGGTGGAAGCTTTCGAAAAGCAGAAACAGGTTCTGCAGCAACGCGTCAGCACGATTGAGCAGCTGCAGAAAGACCGCACCGGCGGGCAGGAGCTTCTGGACCAGGTCGCCAACACCGTCTCTCGGGCAGAGAATCTGTGGCTGACGTCGATGACCAAGAAGGGCACTGCCGTTACGCTGGAAGGCGCGGCTGCCTCGATCAACTCGGTGGCTAACTTCATTACGGCGCTGAAGCGTTCCGGTTACTTTCAGAAGATCGAAATCAAGGAATCGAAGCAGGACGAAAAGAACACCGCGGTACAAACGTTCCTATTTACCATCAATGCAGAGATTGCTCAGAGCGAGCCGGCGGCGACGCCACAGGCCAAACCGGCAAACGCTCCGGCGCAGAGTGCCCCAACAAGTGCGGCACCGGCGAAGAAAGGATAAGAGGAAGCCATGGCGAATCCTTTCCGAGATATGTCGGTGATCATGCAGGGGCTGGTGGCGCTGGCCATTGCTGTGGTTTTGGTGCTATTGGGTTTGTATGTTCCCATCTCACCGGTGGCCCAGGAGCGTTCCGCTTACGACGCAGCCGTGCAGCAACGAACCAAATTAAACCAGGAAGTTACGCAGTTGCAGGTGTACAAGCAGCGTTACGGCGAGCTGAAACAGCAGATGGATGCACTCAACAAGCAACTGGACACGTTGAAGACCATCGTGCCAGAAGAGAAGGAAGTGGATGAGTTCATCCGTCAGGTGCAGGGGGCAGCGAGCGCATCGAATGTGCAGTTGCGGAGATTGACGGCGCAGAACATCGTGCCCAAGGACTTCCATTACGAAATGCCGTTCGAAGCGCAGGCCGACGGATCCTATTTTAATGTGCTGGATTTCTTCTCCAGACTGAGCCGGTTGTCGCGCATCATCAATGTGGGGGACCTGCAGTTTGAGGATCCGTCGGGCACCACCAAGGGTGTGAAATATCCGGTGCGTCCAGGCGAAACGGTAACAGGCATATTTACGGTCACAACGTTCTTCACGAAGCCGGCTGATACGGCTCCGGCAGGAGCAGGCGGGGCAAAAGGTTCCATGCCGCCTGTGAAAAAACCGTGAGCAGGAATGAGCGAGCTATGCGTCGATTGAAAACACTGCTAATCGGAATACTGCTAACTGCGGCGGGGTTCAGCGCGCAAGCGCAGACCGCGCCAGCCCCAGCGAAACCGGCGGCGAAGGCTGCAGGGAAAGCGGCCAAGCCCTCGGTCAAAAAGGTGGCCAGCACGACGACGAAGCCGACCGGCGAGGCGGAAGCAAAAGTTGCTCGGCGAGATCCATTTGAGTCGTTGACGAGCCGACAGGATGCCGCCGCCAAAGTCGCGCAGAACTTGCCCCCCGGAAAGGCCGGATTGCAAGTGGCGTCTTTGAGGCTCGACGGGATCGTGAAATCCCCGAACGGAATGATTGCCGTGGTCACCAATCCGCAAGCGAGAACGTATTTCCTGAGGGAAGGCGATCAGTTGTACGACGGAAGAGTGGAAAAGATTGCGTTAGATGGCGTGTCGTTCCACGAGGTGGGGAAAGACGCGTTCGGTAAACCGGTAGAGCGGCAAGTGAATAAGAGAATCTACTCCAGTGCAGGAGAACAGCAATGACGACGAACTGGCGGGCCTTAAGGTGTGGCTGCCTGATACTGACGAGCGTGATGCTGGGCGGGAGCCCTGCGATCGTTCGGGGGCAGGAGTCCGCCGGCGCGAGCACCACCGCAGCGGTGATCTCAAGCGTGGCGATCACGCAGGATCCGCAACGGGCGGCTGTGCGCGTCGAAGGGGCGGGACGCCTCGACGTACATCCCGTGCGGATGCAGAATCCGGAACGGCTTGTGCTTGACTTTTCCGGTGCTCGGTTGAGCGTCCAAAAGACGTCCATCCCCGGAGTCTCGGCGCCAGTGCGTGGCGTGCGCCTGGGACAATTCCGGCCGGATGTGGCACGTGTCGTGATTGACTTGACCGGTTCAACGCCCTACGAAATCGCGCACGATGGCGATGCCGTGGTGGTGTACCTGCAGATTCAGCCGGAAGACTCTAGCGCGCCTGCGGCTGTGGCCTCGGCTGCCACGGAAAAGAGCAGTAACGCAACGGCTCCGCATTTTCCCTTGCCGAACGAACTGACCCAGCCCTCAGCCACTTTGGCAACGGTGAGTACACCTCCCCAGCCGTCGCGTCCAGAAAGCAGCGCCCAGCAAGCGGCGGAGCAAGCGGTGCAGCAGGCAACCACCGCGGCTTCGACGGTTGCAGCGCAGCAGGCGGCCAGCGCACCCCCCAGCCCATCGGCGGGGCGTTACACGGGTGAGCCCATCTCCGTAAACTTGAAAGACGTGGACCTGAAGGATTTCTTCCGGTTGATCCACGAAATCAGCGGACTCAACGTCGTTCTCGATCCGAACGTTAAGGGAACGTTGACCATCGTTCTCGATGAAGTGCCGTGGGATCAGGCGCTGGACATCGTGCTGATCAACAACGGCCTGGACAAGCAGCTGAACGGGAATGTGCTGCGCGTTGCTACGCGTGATACCTTGAAAAAGGAAGCTGAAACTGCGCGCGACCTGCAAAAGGCCCAGGCAGAAGCTGTGGCGCCGATTACAACCACACGCGTACTCAGCTACGCCAACGCAAAGACCATGGTGGTCACGCTGAAAAAGTTTCTTTCCGCTCGCGGTGATATTTTCGCTGACGAGCGTTCCAACCAGTTGGTCATCCGGGACATCCCCTCGGTCATTCCAACGCTCGATAACCTAATCCACCAGTTGGATCGCAAGTCGCAACAGGTGGAAATCGAGGCACGCGTGGTTCAGGCGTCGCGTTCCTTCAGTCAGGATATCGGCGTGCAGTGGGGCTTTGCCGGCACGACGGCCGGTGGCCGCACGATTTTTGGTGGCGTGCCAGGCGTGGGTATCAGCCCTCTTGGCAGCCAGGCCGGTCAGGCTCCCCCTCCTCTCATCGGTACGTCAACCAGCACCACCGGCTCCGGCACGGGACTGCCGTTTAACCAGAATCTGGGTGCAGGCGCGCCGACCAGCGGCTTGTACATTGGCAACCGCTCCTCGAACTTCGCGGTCGACTTGTACATCACAGCCGCCGAAGCGAAGGGCGTCGGTAAGTTGCTCTCCAAGCCAAAAGTCATCACCCAGAACAACGAAAAAGCCACCGTCAAGCAAGGTACAAAGATTCCGATTCAGACGACCATCAACAACACGATTTCGGTCCAGTACATCGATGCGGTGCTCAAGCTCGAAGTAACTCCGCAGATTACGGCTGAGGGCACAGTGTTCATGGACGTGCTGGTGGAAAACACCCAGATCGACAACGGTATCCCCCGCGTTCAGGGAATCCCCGCGTTGGACACGCAGTCCGCCGAAACGAAGGTCCTGGTGGCCGATGGGGGGACTGTGGTGATTGGCGGCATCATCGTGACTCAGCAACAGACGAGCGTCAATTCGGTCCCGGTTCTTGGCAGCCTTCCCGTGATCGGGCACCTCTTCCGTGAACAGGCCGTGACCATCAATTCTTCGGAACTCCTGTTCTTCCTGACACCACGGATCATTCCTGGATGAGCTTGCTGGCCCGGGTCAGCTCCCGGGATTTAGCAATCAGACAGAGTTCAAGTAAACTAGAATCGAGGAGACTATAAGTCTCCTCGATTTTTTATGAGCGAACCCTACGCAAGAAGAAGACGAGAAGTCGTGCGGCAGTTAAAGCAGCGACAGTTGGACTGCTTGCTTGTCACCGAACCGCCAAACTGGTATTACCTGACGGGTTTTACGGGGGAGTCCGGTGCGCTCCTGGTAACCTCGGAGGGAACCAGTTTGATCACCGATGGGCGGTTCACGACCCAGGCTGCGGGGGAAGCGCCGGGGATCTGCGTGGAATTGCTGAAAGGGGCGTTGTTCGGATCGGTGGGAGAATGGCTGAAGCAGCGAAGGATACGCCGAGCCGGCTTTGACCCGGAGCAGTGGACCGTCGCTCAGCTAAAAGCCCTCCGCAAGGCCTGCGGCACGAAATGCCGCGGGATTGAAGCCTCCGGGATCATCGAGCGTCTGCGGATGAAAAAGGATGCCCTGGAGCTGGCTGTGATGCGCAGGGCAGCCCGTTTAGCCGGTGATGTGCTGGAGGGCGTGCTGAAGTTGGTTAAGCCGGGTGTGCGGGAGATCGACATTGGGGCCGAGATCGAATATCAGATGAAGAAGCGGGGAGCCAGCGGCGTGTCGTTTGAAACGATCGTGGCTTCCGGGCACCGGGCAGCGCTGCCCCACGCTCGGCCTACGTCCAAACGATTGAGGAAAAATGAGTTGGTGGTGCTAGACCTGGGTGCTATACTCGGCCACTATTGCAGCGACATCACGCGCACGGTTTACGTGGGCCAAGCCTCGCGACGAATCCGAGGGTGGTACAGGGCGGTCCAGGAAGCCAACCAGGCTGCCGTAGCGGCGGTTAAGAGTGGGATTGCCTGCGGAGAGGTAGACGCCGCAGCACGGGATATCCTGAAGAAGAACGGACTCGAAACGTATTTCGTGCATAGTACGGGGCACGGTTTAGGGCTGGAAGTGCATGAAGCACCACGGGTGGCTCGCGGTCAGTCCATTCGACTTGAAGCAGGAAATGTGATTACCATAGAACCTGGCGTGTATGTCGAAGGCGTCGGGGGGATTCGCATAGAAGATGATGTTGCAGTGGGTGTTCAGGGAAGTGAAGTTTTGACCCGCGTTACGCGGGATCTCATCGAACTCTAAAACAGGCATGAAACGGAAAAAACCGTCGAAAGCGGCTGGAATTGGATCGTTTGCAAACCCGGAAATCGGGCAGATCGAGCAATTGCTTCGGTTTATGAGCGAGCACAACCTCGAGGAATTTGAGTATTCTCGAGGAGATTTGCGTATACGGCTGAAAAAGCCGGGAATAGCCACGGTGGTGGCGGCCCCGCGGCCCATGGCAGAAATCATCGTTCCTGGAGCTGTGCCGGCGCCGGCAGCGCCCAGCGCAGAAGCAATTGCGGAAGCGGAATTGCGCGGGGGAGAAGATCTTTTCCTTGTGAAGTCGCCGATCGTGGGCACCTTCTACGCTTCGCCAAGCCCAGGCTCGGAACCCTTCGTGAAAATCGGGAGCTTCGTCGAATCTGGGCAGACGCTTTGCATTGTGGAAGCCATGAAGTTGATGAACGAAATTGAATCGGAAACGAGTGGTGAAGTGCTGCGGATCTTCGCGGAAAACGGGCAACCCGTGGAGTACGGGCAGCCCTTGTTCGGCATTCGACCCAGCCGGAAACGGTAAGCGGCCCACCCGACTATGTTCCAAAAGATTCTCGTAGCCAATCGCGGGGAAATCGCCCTGCGAGTCATCTGCGCCTGCAAGGAATTAGGGATTGCCACCGTCGCAGTGTATTCCGAAGCGGACCGCAACGCATTGCATGTCCGTTTTGCCGACGAGGCAGTGTGCATCGGACCTCCCCGCAGCAGCGAAAGCTATCTCAACATCCCACACGTCATCAGCGCCGCGGAAATCACAAACGTGGATGCCATTCACCCGGGTTACGGTTTCCTGTCGGAAAACGCGAATTTTGCCAAGGTCTGCGAAGCCTCGGAGATCACTTTTATCGGTCCGAAGCCCGAAGTGATTGAGATGATGGGAGAGAAGGACCGCGCACGGCGGGAGATGCAGACGGCGGGCCTGTCTACGATACCGGGCAGCGACGGCGTGGTGGAAGGCGAAGAGCAGTTGGCCAAAGAGGCCAAACGCATCGGTTACCCATTGATTTTGAAGGCCGCGGCGGGTGGCGGTGGCCGTGGCATGCGCATGGTCAGGAATGGTGACGAGTTGCTCGGCGCCTACCAAACGGCGCGCAGCGAAGCGCAACAGGCCTTCGGTACTCCGGACGTGTACATGGAGAAGTTTCTGGAGCACCCGCGGCACATTGAAATGCAGGTGCTGGGGGACCAGCACGGGAAAGTGATTCACCTGGGCGAGCGCGAATGCACCATCCAGCGGCGTCATCAAAAGCTACTCGAGGAGTCACCTTCGCCGGTGATCGACGCGAAGCGTAGAAAAGAGCTGGGCACGAAGGTCATTAAGGCCATGGAGGACATCGGCTACACGAACGCGGGAACGATCGAGTTCCTTATGGATCAGGATGGCTCGATATACTTCATCGAGATGAACACCCGCATCCAGGTGGAACATCCCGTGACGGAATTTGTGACCGGCGTGGACCTCGTGAAAGCGCAGATCCGCATCGCCGCGGGTGAGCGGCTGGAAGAGGCTGCAGGCGAGGTCAGTTTCACGGGCCATTCCATTGAGTGCCGCATCAATGCCGAGGATCCGGAGACATTTGTGCCTTCTGCTGGACGGATCACCACGTTTCAGGCCCCAGGAGGAACGGGCGTACGCGTGGATTCCGCCGCGTATTCCGACGCCGTGATCCCCCCTTACTACGATTCGATGGTCGCAAAGCTTGTTGTAAAGGGTCGTGACCGAGGCGAGGCCATCAGCCGGATGAGGCGCGCGCTGGAGATGTTTGTGATCGAGGGAATCAAGACTTCGATTCCCCTGCATCGGCGGATTCTGGCACACCCGGATTTTGTTTGCGGGAAATTCGACACTCATTTCATCGAAAAACTTCTGAACATCAACGGAAAATAAGAATTCCATGCGCCTTGTGATGCCCAGGCTCTATGTGATATTAGACGCTGGAATGGTTCGCGGGCCTGTGCAGGAAATAGCCGGAAAACTTATGACTGCCGGTGTGCGCTTGATGCAGTTTCGCGCCAAGGATGCACCAGCGCGAGAAATGCTCGAAACCGCAAAGGAACTCGTGCGATTGGCGCGTAGGGAAGAGGTGAGCTTCTTCGTCAACGATCGGCCGGATGTGGCCTATCTCTCGGGTTCGGACGGAGTTCACGTTGGGCAGGACGATCTGAGCGTGGAGCAAGCGCGGGCCATCCTAGGGGAAGAGCGTTGGGTAGGGGTTTCGACACACAATCGAGAACAATTTGAGTGCGCGGCGTCCAGTTCGGCGGATTATATTGCCATCGGTCCAATCTTTGCGACAACAAGCAAGGCGAATCCCGGTCCGGTGGTGGGAACAGATCTAATTCGGCAGCTTCGGCTTTCAACGAAGAAGCCGATCGTGGCCATTGGGGGGATTTCGCTCGAACGCGCGGGGGAAGTGCTTGAGGCGGGGGCCGACTCCGTGGCTGTGATGAGCGATATTTTGAGGGCAGCGGATCCGGCGGAGCAGGCCAGGAAGTTCATCCAGCGACTGGAAGCCGCGAAGCCTGCGGCGAACCACTGAGGCACGCGAAGAATGGCAGAGTCCAGCAGCGTTCGCGGTTCACAAGCTAACAAGACGGAACCTGCATTCGTTCGTGCCATCGGGCTGTTCGACGGCACGATGATTGTCGTGGGCTCGATGATTGGCTCCGGCATCTTCATCGTTGCCGCGGATATCAGCCGGCAGACGGGTTCAGCGGGCGGTTTGCTGCTGACCTGGATTCTGTCCGGAATTTTGACAATTGCTGCGGCCCTCTCCTACGGAGAGTTGGCAGCATTGTTTCCTCATGCGGGCGGCCAGTATGTGTACCTGCGGGAAGCCTTCTCGCCCCTTTGGGGCTTCTTGTACGGGTGGACGTTGTTCCTGGTAATTCAGACGGGGACGATTGCGGCCGTGGCAATCGGCTTCGCGCGCTACCTAGGAGTTTTGTTCCCGTCCATTTCACCGAACACCTGGATCATTCCGCCGCTCAACTTTTCTTCTAAATTTGCGATCAGTCTGTCTGTGCAGCAGCTGGTGGCTGTGCTCATGATCGTGTTTCTGACCTTTTTGAATACGCGAGGGGTGCGGCTGGGAAAGTGGATCCAGAATATTTTCACCTCGGCCAAGATGCTCTCCCTAGCGGGGGTGATTTTGTTGTGCATCTTCGTGGGCAGGAACGCCTCCGCGATTGCCGACAATTTCTCGCATTTTTGGACGATTCGGGGAGCGGCTACGATCGCTCCTGGTACAAGCTTTCTGCGCGGGATTTTGCCGACAGTAACCGCGGGAAGCGGTTGGTACGGCTTGCTGCTGGCGCTTGCGGTAGCGCAAGTCGGGTCACTCTTTTCGGCAGACGCGTGGAATAACATCGGGTTCACGGCCGCCGAAGTGAAAAATCCCAAGCGCGATGTCGCACTTTCGATGGCCCTTGGGACCATCATAGTGATCTCCCTCTACTGCCTGGCAAATCTTGCCTATCTTTGCGCCCTTCCCTTAAACCAGATCCAGAATGCCCCGGACGACCGCGTGGCGACCGCCGCGCTTTCTGCCATTTTTGGAGGCAAAGGAGCGGCGATGATGGCCGTGGCCATCATTATCTCCACGTTTGGCTGCAATAACGGCTTAATCCTTGCCGGTTCGCGCGTTGCCTACGCGATGGCCAAGGACGGTTTGTTTTTCAAGGCTACGGGCAAGTTGAACAACCACGGTGTGCCCGGCGTCGCGCTGGGATATCAGGGAATCTGGATCGTGATCCTAATATTGTTGCGTACCCGCAAGCCAAATGGCACTTATGGGAATCTGTACAGCAATCTTTTGGACTATGTGGTGTTCGCGGCGCTGCTGTTTTACGTTTTGACGATGATGGGAATCTTCGTGCTTCGCTTCAGACGGCCAGAGGCGGAGCGCCCCTACAAGGCATTTGGGTTTCCGTTGCTCCCGCTCTTGTATATAGTGGCTGCCACGGGAATCATGGGCGTGTTGCTATTGTACGAGACCCAGACCGCGGGAATGGGAATGGTGATCGTGTTGCTCGGTGTGCCGGTGTACTGGCTGTGGCACCGCCGGGGCAACCGTCCCACAGACTGATCGATACGTTGTGCGGAAGGTAACGCTGACAAACGAAGGAGGAGTTGCATGGGCAACCCCTTGTTTGCAAAGAAATCGATGGAGATGCTGCTCAGAGAATCGACAGAGAGCGGCGAGCACAGCTTAAAGAAAACCCTCGGGCCGTTTCAATTAACGGCCCTGGGGGTCGGCGCAGTCATCGGCGCCGGCATTTTCGTTTTTTCCGGACTGGGCGCGCATTACGCTGGACCTGGCCTAATGCTCTCGTTTGTGCTTTCTGGATTGGGCTGTGCATTCGCGGCTTTATGTTATGCGGAATTTGCCGCCATGATTCCGCTTGCGGGAAGCGCGTACACCTACGCCTATGCCACGCTGGGCGAGCTCTTCGCATGGATTATCGGCTGGGACCTAACGCTAGAATACGCAATGGGTGCGAGCACGGTCTCTTCGGGGTGGTCAAACCACTTCATCGAGCTGCTGAATATCTTTCACATCAAGATGCCTTTATGGCTTGCCTACGACCACTGGACCGGTTTGGGGGAAGCGCAGAAGATCGTGGCGCGCCAGATGGCCAAGGCGGCTGACCCGTCGCTGGTTCCAGGAACGCAAGCATTTCTCGACAAGGTGGATGCGATTCTGGGTGGACATTCGGCGGAGCTCTTGCAGCGCGCACATGATCTGGTGAATGCGCCAAAATTATTCGGCGTGGAGATGGGCTTCAATCTACCGGCGTTCCTTGTTGCGCTTGTGATTACGGCGATTTTGGTGATCGGGATCAAAGAAAGCGCTCGGTTCAACACCACAATCGTGGTGATTAAAGTAGCCGTAGTGCTCTTCGTGATCGGGCTGGGAGTTCGCTACGTCAACACCGCCAATTGGGGTACGGATTGGCACTCCTTCGCGCCCATGGGTTTCAGTGGGATTGGAGCCGGCGCAGCGTACATCTTCTTTGCCTATATCGGCTTTGATGCCGTTTCCACCACGGCGCAGGAAGCTAAGAATCCGCAGCGCGATTTGCCCATCGGGATCATCGTTTCACTTCTTGTTTGCACTATCCTGTACATTGCGGTCGCGGGCGTCCTTACAGGCATGGTGCATTGGCAGGACGTGAACATTGAAGCACCGGTTGCGCGAGCGTTCCTCGATCGGGGACTTTCCACAGCTTCCCACATCATCACCCTGGGCGCCCTTGCTGGTTTGACGAGTGTTATGCTGGTCATGCTCTTGGGGCAGACCCGCGTGCTCTATTCCATGGCCAATGACGGCCTCCTGCCGCGCAAGTTTTTTGCCGCCATCCACCCGAAATTCCGTACGCCCTACAAGAACACCATCCTTGTGGGCTTGCTCGCAGCCATCGTCGGAAGTGTCACGCCGATTGACGACATCGGAAAGATGGTCAACATCGGGACGCTGCTAGCGTTCGTGATCGTGTGCATCGCCGTCATGGTCTTGCGCAATACGAACCCAGAGCAGCCCCGGCCCTTTCGTACCCCACTGGTGCCGCTCGTGCCTCTCCTGGGGATCGGCTTTAACGGATACATGATGTACAAGCTCGGCTGGGTCAACTGGGCTCGCCTCATCATTTGGTTGGTGATCGGACTTGTCGTGTATTTTACGTATAGTCGGCACCACAGCCGTGTCAGCAACCCACAATTACGAGAGCAATAGGTTCAACGCGACCGCCGCTTTCTCGGAATAAGGACAGCAGACTCGTGCCACTGCCGCGAATCGGGTAAAGTGGATGTGTACCTTCTTCGGCCATGACTGGGAGAGAAAACCAGCAGAATTCGTTCTGGAAGGGCCTGTCACTACTGGACTGGGCGGCAGCGGTTTTGTGCCTACTGGGACTCCTGGCGATGGGGAACAGCGACGCACTGCTGGGCGTGCCTGGTTTGCACTTATCGCAGTTCCTGGGTGTGTTGGCGACCTTTTATCTTCTGTACCGGTTCTGGACCAAGTGGCGCAGCCAACTGTTGTGGAGCCTGCGCAACCGCCTGATTGTCGCGTACCTCTTTATTGCCGTCGTTCCCGTGATCCTGCTGCTGATTTTCGCCAGCCTCCTCGGTCAGATCATTTACTCGCAACTGGGTGCCTACCTCCTCTATCACGATGTCGAAGACCGGTTGGAGATGCTGGCGAGCTCCGCAGAGGCCATCGCCGCCGCGGAATCCTCGCTTCCCGCGACAATGGACGAAGCGACCTTGGACCGCGCGTTGGCGACCCAAGTACTCATCGCAGAAGAAAAGCAATTGCCCGGTTTAATTGTAAATTTTGCGGGAGACCCAGACTATTTTCGAGTCGTGGCGGGAGAGGGTGTGCATTCGTTTGCTGGTTTGGTGCAGCAGGGGATACAACTCCACCTGGTGGGCATGAGAGAAACCGACTCGCCGCGAGGCACGCGTTACATCGAATTGAGCGTGCCGGTGACTTCCGAATTTCTGGAAGGGTTGGCTCCCGATCTCGGCCCAATTGACGTGACCCTTGCGCAGACGGTGGAAGAAGACTCGCCAAAAACCGCGGTGCGCATCGGAGGCAAAGACTATCGCGCGATCGCACGCGTTCTGACGAAGAAGCGGACGCTTCAACCGCGCCAATCCTGGCCGGATCCCGTGTACGACGGCTTCTCTCAATTGAACGCGACTTATATGGGCGCGGATAGGGTGCTGGAGCGGAAACATCCGGTCTTTGCTTTTTTTAGAGCGCGCAGATCACGCCTGAACGACAGGATATTTGCTTCGCTCGGCGAATTAAGCGGCGCAAAAGTGTTTGAACTGAAATTGATCGGCGTCATATTCCTTCTAATCGAGCTGGCGGCGCTGGTGATTGTCGTTGTTCTCACGCGAGCGATGACGCGGACGATTTCCGACTTGTCCGGCGCGACCCAAGCCGTGCAAGAGGGTAATTTTTCCGCGCGCGTCCCCGTGCAGCGGCGCGATCAACTCGGCATGCTCGGTGAGTCCTTTAACTCCATGACCGGCTCGATCAGTCGGCTGATCACCGAGCAGAAACAGCTGCAGCGGCTCGAAAATGAAATTTCCATCGCGCGCGAAGTTCAGGATCAGCTCTTTCCACGGAACATGCCGCACGTCGAAGGCGTGGAAATCGAGGCCATCTGCAAGGCGGCGCGCAGCGTCAGCGGCGATTATTATGATTTTATCCAGTTGTCGTCTACGCAGGTGGCCATCGCCATCGCAGATATCTCCGGGAAGGGAATCTCCGCCGCACTCTTGATGGCCAGCCTGCAGGCGGCATTGCGCAGTCAGTTGCTCACGCCGGGCAGCGAGAAGTTGAGCACCGCGGAATTGGTGGCGCGATTGAACAAACATCTGGTCCGCAATACGGGCGACGACAGGTTCGCTACGTTTCTGATTGCTGTTTATGACCTGACATCCCGCAAGTTGCGCTACACAAATGCCGGCCACCTACCTGGCTTCTGTTTGTCCGAAGGAAAAGCGCTGCACCTTGATGTAGGCGGAATTGTGCTGGGCATCGTGGATGACTACGAATACAAGGAGGGTTGCGTGGATGTGCCGCCGAACGCGGTCGTCATAGGCTATAGCGACGGACTCGTAGAGCCGGAGAACGCATACGGAGAAGAGTTTGGCGTCTCGCGGCTAGAAGCGGCAGCCCAGCGCGTCCGCCACGCGACACCCCGCAAAATCGCCGAATCGCTCATGACCGCGGCGGAAGAGTGGTCCGGCAGCCCAGAGCAAGCCGACGACATGACCGTGATCGTCGCGAAATTGAGGTAAGGTAGTGGAGACGGACAGAGTGGGCTATACTGGCACGTTTTTACGAGGATGACGAATGTCGTTGCGAAACCGGGTGGCAGTGGTAACGGGTGGTACACGAGGAATTGGCAGGGGAATCGCTCTTGGACTGGCGCGCGAAGGGGCGAGGATTGCTCTGGTCTACCGCGCAAATAAAGCAGCGGCGCAAATGGCGCTGCGCCAATTGCAAACCGTCGGCGCAGACTGTGTGGCCGTGGAAACCGACATCACGCAGCCTGCGCGTGCGGAGCAATTGATCAAAACGGTGGCCGACCGTTATGGGCGCATCGACGTACTGGTCAATAACGTCGGCGATTTTCGCTGGGGAACATTGGCCGAATCCCCTGTCGAGGAGTGGACTAGCATTTTTGATTCGAACGTAACAACAGTCTTTTACATGTGCCGTGCGACGCTTCCACTGATGCGCAAAGGACATTGGGGCCGAATCATCAATCTGGGGGCAGTTGGAGCGGAACGCGCTTTCGGGCAAGCGAAGATCTCCGCCTACGCCGCGGCGAAGGCGGCGGTGGTGGCCATGTCACGCTCTCTGGCCTTGGAAGAAGCGAAGAACGGCATCACGGTTAACGTGGTAAATCCCTCCAGCATTGATGAAAAGGATTTGACCCTGGAGGAAGCCCGAAAGCTAAAGGATGCACGCTATCCCATCGGCCGGCCTCCTACCGTGGATGACGTTGCAGCGGCGGTCTCTTTTTTTGCTTCGGAAGAAGCGGAATACGTTACCGGCCAGGTTGTGAATGTGAGCGGTGGCTGGATGCTCTGAGCCTCCTCGGAAATCGACATGAAAGCACTGACGGCTGCGGAAATGCGGGAAGTGGACCGCCTCACGACGGAGCGGTTTGGCGTGCCCGGCCATCAGTTAATGGAAGCTGCAGGAAAAAGCGTCGCCGAAGTTTTCCTCGAACAATACGGATACAAGACTCCCGACCCTCCCGGCCGCGTCGTAGTGCTGTGCGGAAAGGGAAACAACGGCGGAGACGGATTTGTTGTTGCGCGGTACCTAAGGGAGGAAGCCGAACAGGTCCACGTATACCTGTTCGCCAAACCGGAGGAATTGCGCGGCGATGCAGCGAAGAATTTCGAGCGCTGGCAGGAGCACGACGGCAGTACGGTAATACAGAGCGCCACAGACTGGGACAAGGCCTGGCCAGGGATCTCCGCCGCGGAAGTGATCGTGGACGCGTTGTTGGGTACGGGAGTTCGCGGGGCGGCCGAGGGTTTGATCGGACAGGCCATTGAAGATGTGAATCGCCTCTCCCGAGGCGCAACAGCGGTTCGGCCAGCCTGGGTGGTAGCCGTGGACACGCCGTCAGGTTTGCCTTCGGATGGGGAAGCGGCGGCAGGACCGGTCCTCCAGGCGCACTGGACCGTGACCTTCACGGCCCCAAAAATCGGGCAGTTAATTTCGTCCCAGGCAGGTCGCTGCGGTCAATTGCTAGTTCGAGGAATCGGCTCTCCCGCGGCACTCATAGAAGAGGTCGGGAAGGGAACTCTGCGCTCTTCAGGGGCCGATGAATTTGCAGGCCTGCCGCTGATCAGAGCCGCGGAAGCCTACAAGAATTCTTACGGGCATCTGTTGTTGGTAGCCGGTTCCGTCGGAAAGACCGGTGCAGCGGTGCTGGCCGGACATTCGGCGCTTCGCGGCGGGGCGGGTCTTGTAACCATCGCCACACCCGAGCCGGCCCTGTCCATCATCGCTAGCGCTCAGGCGGAGTATATGACCGAACCTTTGCCGGCGACGTCAGCAGGGACACTCGGCGCCGCCGGCTTGCGGTCCGGCAAATTTGCGGGCTTGCTTCGCGGCATGACCGTACTCGCCATCGGCCCCGGAATTGGCCAGCATCCCGAAACACAGGAGTTTATTCGCGGCGCGGTTGCCGAAACGGAGCTGCCAATTGTCCTGGACGCCGATGGGTTGAACGCCTTCGCTGGCGACGGAGAATTGCTGCGGAAGCGCAAAGCGAAGTTCCTGGTAGTAACGCCGCATCCGGGAGAAATGGCTAGGCTTCTAGGAGGTTCCATTGCCCAGGTGCAGCACGACCGCGTGAAAACCGCCACGGAGGCGGCTAGGAAGTGGAATGCGCACGTGGTGCTGAAAGGATTTCACACCATCATCGCAGCGCCCAATGGCCAGGTGTTCGTGAACATCACAGGAAATCCCGCGCTCGCAAAAGGTGGATCGGGCGACGTCCTCACCGGCTTGTTGGGGGCACTCATCGCGCAATTCGGCACGGACGATCTCGTGCGCGTCGTCGCTTTGGGCGTTTATCTGCACGGGCGAGCCGCTGATCTGCTGAGCGAGCAGTCTGAGGCCTCCGGCGTTCTGGCGGGAGACCTGGCACAGGCCATTCCTTTCGCGCGGCGCAAATTGCTCGAGGAGTTGCAGGCGCGTGACTGAAGAAGTCATCACACGTTCCGCCGAAGAGACCATTGCCTGGGGACGGAAGCTGGCGGAGAAGTTGCGGCCGCCCCTGCTGGTCCTGCTGAGCGGGGAGCTCGGAAGCGGCAAGACCACGCTGACGAAGGGAATTGTGGCCGGACTGCAGGCAGCCCTAGAAGACGAAGTCACCAGCCCAACGTTTACTCTGGTCCACGAATACGGTAGTGAAAAAAAGGTCTTCCACGGGGATCTTTACCGTATTGAAAGCTTTCATGACTTCGAGACGCTGGGATTGGAAGAAGTCTTCACGCAACCCGCCATTGTCATTCTGGAATGGAGCGAGAAGTTCCCCCTGAAGGCTCCGTGGCCGCAGTTACGGCTTCAGATGGAGCACCTCGGAGGAGACGCCCGCCGCATCACCGAGCTAACCCCTGTCCTTTAAAGCCAATAGCGCTTACCTTCTCGCTACCCCTGTACCTTCGTTTCCTTGCCGCCACCAGATGCGGCTGCTAGGTTGGAGGAGGAGGGTAACCCAGCGGAAGTATGTCCAATGGATTTCTCCAAAACAGCGTGACCGAACCGACCCGTGGCACGCTGAAGAGTTATAACGTGATCTTGCCGATGACCACGCTTGCCATCGGTGTGGATAACATCCGCCATGACGTCTTCCTTAGTCCTAAATTTGTGCAGGTCGCCCGCGATTATCTGTTCGACCTGATCCGGCAGAATGCCAGCAATAGCTATCTTTCCGGGATTGAATTTCGCAGCAGCAAGCCCGTGGATTCCTCTTCATTCCGGAAGGTGCTTGCGGATTTGTTGCGGAATTCCCTGACGACCTCCAAGCACCAGAAGAATATGGAGCTTGACCTCCTGTTCCGCCTAGCGATCCTGAAATTCCTGACCTCCGAACTGCAAAATCAATTCGCCAACGTGATTCTGGATGGCAAGGAATATATACGGAAACGCGGTGAATATTTCGAGCGCAGCCAGCAAGCGCACGTGATCAAAGCGCGCTTGTCGGAGATGCAATCAGCAAGGCGCGATGTCTTGCGGCTGATCGGGCAGTCGGTAGCGCAAATCCTGGTGGACATCGAGGAAAACGCAATCGCAAAGGCGCGCCGGGCTTTGTTCGGTGAAGAGTACGCGCCGTACTACGAGATGTTGAAAAACCGCCTGATTTTCCTGGATGGGGGTAAGGACGATTTTTATTTCCTGGAGCATTACGTGTTGCTCGGAAATTACGCGCGAGACCCGGACCGCTTTGAGGCCATCGATGCTCTGTTCCAGGAATTTCTGAAAGAAAATGGACTAGTGCCAGCGCAGGATATACCCGCAACGAAAACTGAGGAAAGCTTTCAGGCGTTGTCTGGTGACACGGAAAAAATACGAGCGCAGCTTGCTTCCTTCGAGGTGCAAAAAGAAAGCCTGCGCAAGAAATTGGAGCGTGGCGACGGTCTGTTAAATAAGATCCTCAGCTCGTCGGATCCGGCAGAGCTACGTACCTCTTTGAGCGGAGTGGAGAAGCGAATCAAAGCACTTGAGTCCAGGATTTCAGAGCTGGCGCCGCAGCTTGAACGTGCCAAGCAGCAGGCAGACTTTGCGAGCAAAGACAACCGGGGAAAGCTGGGAGATTATCTCAACGATCCAGAGAACGCCCGGCTACTGTTCGATTCCGCCTCGGGCGAGGAATCGGAACGCGGGATGCGAGCGCGTTTGCTAGGCCAATTGACGACCAAGCTGGAAGAAAGGGAATTAACCCCGCACATTCTGGCAAGTTACGAAATCCGGCCAATCGCCGGCGATTTTTGCCCTCCCGTTCACCTGCAGCAATTGAAGAAGGCATTGGTCTCGAAGGAAGAAGCCCACCGGGTCGAGGAGTTGCTGAAACAGGTGTCGGCAAAGCGACTGTCCATGAAGCCGATTGAGGAATTGACAAGAAGAGTACGGCGCTATTCGCGGGATGAGACACAGACGATGGTCTGGAAGTTCGCCATGGACTTCATGAGGCTTCGCAGGGACTTGCGCGATGCGGAGCACCTGGCCGCCTGCATGGAGCGAATCAACCTGGTCACAACGGAAAAGGTGCGCGAACTTTCGCGCTTGAATAACAAGCTATATGAATGCTTATTGAGAGAAGAAGCGCGCTCAGACAACGACCAAGTGGTATCGCACGTTATCATCAAGGCAGACGTGCGTGGTTCGACAAAAATGACTCAGGATCTTCTGGCCAGAGGCCTTAGCCCGGCATCGCACTTCAGTCTGAATTTGCATGAGCCGGTCAAACGCCTGTTGGACCGCTACTCCGCGAAGAAGGTATTCATCGAAGGAGATGCGATCGTTCTGGCCATCTTTGAAACCGAAGCGAGCCGGGCCTATGCGCGGCCGGTTGCAAAAGCGTGTGCTCTCTCCAAGCAGATTTTGACTGTTTGCAATTCCTATAACGATCAGGCTGTCTCCTCGCAGTTGCCGCCTTTGGAAATCGGTATTGGTGTGGCCTTTCAAGGTTCCGCACCCACGTACTGGACAGACGGCGAATCGCGCATCATGATCTCCAAGGCATTGAACCTCTCCGATCGTTTGTCAGGCTGCGCCAAATTGGCCAAGCGCATGCTCTCCGGGCAGAAGACTCATTTCTCGATATTCCAGTTTTTGACCGCCATGGAAGGCGCCTCCGCCGAAGAACTGGATGAATTTCTCGTGCGCTACAACATGAACGGCATTGAGCTAAATGAGGAAGGATTTGCCAAGCTCTCCGAGGAAATTTCGCTCGAGACCATTCATACTAAGCTGGAATACCCGTGGAGCAGGGAGGAAGTCATTTTGTATTACGGCGAAGTGCCCATGGGCGAATCCGTGGAACTTCTCGTTCTGCGAAAAGGAGTAGCACGGCAGTTGCTACCGGACGGAAAGATCGGCAAGGCCTCCGACCACAATTATTATGAGGTTTGTACCAGTCCAGCCCTCTACGATCTCGTGTTGGCTTTGAGACGAAACCAACCTGTTGGTTTTGAAGCCACGCACGTCTAACCCCTATACTCCCTTGGGGGCGCAAGGGGTCCGGTGACCTTCCCGGCCTTCAAAGCCGTTCTTAGTAGTGCGCATCAGGCTGCACCGCAACGCACCACAGGGCAAATCGCTTGATTCTAAAGGCAATTTCTCACTATCGATCGCACACCAGTCCGCAGGGCCGAGCACGGATTTCCAAAACCAACCGACACCACTACCAACACAGGAAATCGAAGCATAAGGGAACAGACAACGAATCTAAGGCACGTGCTGAGTCTGACGCCCCCCTTTTCGCACAGTCCAGAAGATCGTCGCCCTGTGGGCCTGTGGTCGCGTCTGAAAACCATTGTGGACAGCGGCGATGAAGCACATGCTCCCGCCGGCGGTGTGTTCTGCTTGCCCCGTGTTGGCTGACTTGCCAGACCTAGGGCCCCTGAGGCTCAGATAGGAATGCCGTCTGATTGCGCGAAGGGGTTGGGAATCATATTTGTCCCATCCCCCCAAAGGTACTCGGCTAGAGAGCCGATATAGTTCCACGCCAAATTTATTTCCGCTTGCTGTTTTTGTTTTCGTTCAGATGACAACCAGCTTTGATCGTCTCAATTGAGACGGCGCTCGATCACTGAAGCGGAGATGATTTCATACACAGGGGAAGCCTTTATTCGGGGGAAAACGGTTGTTCCGGGTGTGCTGGTTCAGCCGGAAATGGAGATAGGGCGCTTTCCGTTAGTGAGTAATTCGCCCTTTCGGGGCAAGGTCATTGTAGCCCCACATGTCTAATGGTCTCAACTCCCGGATTGCCCGTGATACTTCCGCAGTGGGCAACGGCAAACAGAGAAAGGCAAGGAGCGCTGACAGGGAGCCGCACGACTATTGCGGGAGACCCGTTTTATAGAGAATGGCTTTGTGGCGCGGGTCAGGGCTGGGCTGTAGGGGTCGTAGACTGGAGCGCCTTTACATCGATAACTGCTCGCCTTTAACAGTGGAATTATTTCATCAGCTTGCCTTTTTCATTCTGAGCTGCAAGCCCATATCGTATTGCCGCTTCAAGCGTATCGATGTTTATATCCTTTAGAGC
>Ga0181523_10000133_pt1 | contig 77872 bp, 56 predicted proteins | sample PEATcosm2014_Bin_43_FD_119752 | JGI IMG/M metagenome (GOLD analysis project Ga0181523, IMG submission 119752) | Peatland microbial communities from MTU Mesocosm Facility, Houghton, MI, USA - PEATcosm2014_Bin05_30_metaG | ecosystem: Environmental > Terrestrial > Soil > Wetlands > Peat | place...
CCGTCGCCATATACCGGGAGCGGCTTGCCGCCGCATGCATTCAGAATCATAAGCGGGATCAGTTTTTCAGGAAACTGGTGCGGTCCGTAATTGTTGGAGCAATTAGTAGTGAGAACAGGAAGGCCGTAAGTATGGTAATAAGCGCGAACCAGATGGTCGGAAGCCGCCTTGGACGCGGAGTACGGGCTGTTGGGCGCGTAGGGAGTAGTCTCGCTGAAGGCCGGGTCGTGGGGGCCGAGCGATCCGTAGACTTCATCGGTGGAGACGTGCAGAAAACGAAACGCAGCGCGCTCGGTTTCTGGAAGCGCCGACCAGTAGGCGCGCGCTTCTTCGAGCAGGCTGAAGGTGCCGTTGACGTTGGTGCGAACGAAATCATCCGGGCCGTGGATCGATCGATCGACGTGGCTCTCAGCGGCGAAGTGAATGATGGCGCGAGGCTGTTCCCGCTGCGCCAACTCGCGCACAAAATCGCGATCGACGATGTCGCCCTGCTCGAAGCGATAGCGCGGATGAGCTTCGACGGCACGCAGGTTATTGAGATTGCCCGCGTAGGTCAGCTTGTCGAGGTTCAGGATGCGGGCGGGTTCAGCGGCAATCCATTGGAGAATAAAGTTTGAGCCAATGAAGCCAGCGCCGCCGGTGACGAGGATAAGATCTTCCATGCTGGATACGCGCATCGCAACCCACCCAAGCCGAGCTTGGGTGGGGCACCCGCGTTCCGATTCTAATCAAAGACGGACGCGAAGTCGTGCTCAGCTTTGCGGCGGGTATCCAGATCAGGCAGACGGGTACGATCCAGCGGTGCTACGGGCTGCAGAAGTGCGGATCTGTATGTGCTCACTGGGCACGTGCTCACTCGTGCTCCAGCCCAGTACGTTGTAGTAGGCCTTTTCGATAGACCGGGCGATTTCAGGCCAAAGATACTGCCCCTGGATGCGCTCGCGTTCCCGCGCGGCGGACTGACGGCGAAGCTCGGGATCGCGGATGAGCAAGTCGAGCATGCGCTCAAGATCCGCCTGATCGCCGCGATGGAAGGTGAAGCCGGCGCCATCGACCACTTCAGTATTCTCCGGAATATCGCTGGTCAGCACGCAGACACCGGCCGCCATGGCATCGAGAAGAGCCAAAGACAGGCCCTCAATTTCCGACGGAAGCACGAACAGCGCGGCATTGGAGAGAAGCTCTTCGAGGTCACTCCCAGAAACCCAGGGAAGGAAGCGGATCTGGTCGGATTCGTGGCGGCGCAAGCTCTCGGCGTAGGCATCGGAGTGGCTCGATCCTCCCGCCAGGACCAGTTTCATGCCGGTGTGGAGGTTTTCGAAAGCATTGATCAGCAGATGGCAGTTCTTTTCCGGCGAAAACCTGCCTAAGAAAAGGACGTAGTTGTTCGCGAGCAGATCCCACTCGATCAGTTTGCGAGGGACACGCTTGGGTGCCAGCGCTGCTCCGTTGGGGACGTAGATGGTATCGCGCTTGTACTGCTCCCGGTAGTGCTGCTGCAGGGTGCGCGACACGACCATGGTGGCGTCGGGCGACGAAACCGCGGCCGCTTCTCCCCAGCGCAGTATGCGCGCCGCGATTCGGCCCCACTTGCCGCGCTGCCAATCGAGCCCCTGTACGGTGACGACCGTCTTCTTGCCGGCAAGCCGCGGAAGAAAAGAAAACAGCGCCGGTCCCAGGCAGTGGTAATGGATGACGTCGTAGTCCGACGTCATGGCATGCGCTGTGCTCAACAGAGTGTGGACGACAGTTTCCAGATGCTTCGAGCGGATGGTCGGCAGCCGCCGCACCCGCATCCCGTTGTGCGTGTCCATGGGAGGAGTGAAATAGCTGCGGCAATATACGGTGACTTCGTGCCCCAGGCGGGCCAGTTCATGGCCAGCCTGCTCGTAATACGACTCGATGCCGCTGTATTTGGAGACCACCCCGCGACCTCCGATGAACGCGACCCGGACGCTGCGGCGCGGCTGCGGAGGCTCTGGCGCGGTGGGGAAAGATAGAAACTTCCTCGCCGATGTGAGCCGGTAGTACAGTTCGAGCAGCTTCTCCATGTGCTGATCGGGGTCGTGGTTGGCTTTCACGCGGCTGCGAGCTGCGGCGCCCATCTTCTCGCTCAGATCGGGGCGGTCAAACAGAAATCCGATGGATTGCGCGAGTTGTTCGCGATCCCCGTCGGAATAAAGAAGGCCGGTGACGCCATGTTGGACGAGTTCGCGCCGCGAACCCAAATCGGAAGCGATGACCGGCCGTCCCCAGGCATAGGCTTCCAGAATGGACTTCCCCAAAGTCTCGTAGGCGTGCGACGGAAACACGGAGAAGCTGCAACCGGCGATGAGTTTCTGGAGTTCCTCGCCATGAACCATGCCCGCGAAGAGGACTTGGTTCAAGTTGAGTTCTCGCGCCAGCGCCTCGAGTCGAGGACGCTCGGGACCGTCCCCCGCAATGATGAGAGGAACGTGTGGCAGCCGTACCATGGCGCGTAACAGCTCATAGACGCCTTTTTCTGGAGAAAGCCGGCCGAAGTAGAGCAGATATCCTTCATCGGTCGCGAGCCGTTCGTTGCCGGCAAGAGCTTGGAAATGGGGAAGGACTTCGATGCGTTCCGCAGGGAGACCGCCCTCGATCAGCTTGTTGCGCACGAATTCGCTGGGGGCCAGGAACATATCCACGCAGCGTTCGTAAGTTTTCAACCATTTGTGCAGGTAGGCTTCGGCGGCCAGGACCACCGCGCTGGAACGCGTGCCGGTGTAGCAACCCTTCGTGACGGCGTGGTGAAAAGCGCCGTGACAGCAGAGTTCGCAGGGCCGGCTATCGGCGACAAAATTGTAGGTTGGGCACAAGATCTTGAAGTCGTTCAGGTGATAGAGCACGGGGATCCGCTGGCGCTTCAGCTCCCAAAGAATCGAAGGCGACAAGTGGTGATAAATTCCGCGAACGTGCGCCAGATCGGGTGAGAAATCGGCAAGGCAACGGCGCATGGCGCGCCGCGCCGATGGCGAATAGAGAGCGTGTGCCGCCATCTTAACCCTCTTCAGGAAACCGGCGTTCGGATCCTTGAAGTCAAGATGCGGAATGAGATAACTGCGGCCAGTGAAAGCTGGAGTGCGGCCGTGATCCATGCTGAACAAGGCGGTTTCCTGCCCGCGCGCATCCATCCGGTGGATGAGGTCGAAGAGGTACGCTTCAGTGCCGCTGAACGGATAGTCGTATTTGTTGCAATACAGGATGCGCATGGTCACCCTCCGATTGGGAAATGCGGGCCAGGAATTCCTCCGCAAAAGCGCGTAGGTTTCGCTGGCGATTGTAGGAAGCGGCGATGCTGGCCGCGGCCGCGTGCCGGATTCCGGCCAGGGAATCTTTGTGGGCCTGAATCCAACTGACGGCGCTGACGAAGTCGGGCAAAGAGCCGGGTTGATATAGAAATCCAGTGCGCTGGTGCTCAACCAACTCCGGAATCCCGGTAATGGCAGGAGCCAGCACCAGCTTTTCGTGAGCCATGGCCTCCATCAAGACCACCGGAATTCCTTCGCTCTTGCTGGTCATTACCACCAGGTCGGCGTAGCGGTAATAGCCGGGAAGGTCGGTGCGAGGCACGTAACCGATCAGGTAAACACGCCCTTGGAGCCCCGACGCCGCAATCTGGCTTTCGAGGGCCGGACGATCCGGCCCCTCGCCGACGATCCAACAGATGAAGTCGAGGCCCTGGTCGCGAAGCGCGGCACAAGCCTGGATGAGGAAGGTATGATCCTTCACTCGATGCAGGCGTCCTACCGAAAGCAGACAGAACCGCTGGTGGTCGGCCTCGGCTGCGACCGCGGGTGTGGGCCAGGAGAGCACGCGGTCAACCCCAAGGCGTTGCACGATGATTTTCTCCGGGTCCGTGGAAGGGTAGTTGTGGAGAATGTACCGGCGGTTGAAGTCGGAGACCGTTACGCAAAACTGGCAAGCGCGCAGCTTGGGCGAGAGCAGATCCGCGCGCTGCAGCAGATCGGAGCCGTGCAGGGTGAAGCTGAAGCCGATTCCGAGCAGCCGGGCAGCGGTCAAGGCCATCCATGAGGCGAAGTAGCCGTGATGAGCGTGGATGTGTTCGACATTGAGTGGCGCCAGTTCTTCTGCTAGCGCCGCGCCCATCACCGTGTGGCCGATCGTACGGATGCGCCGGCCCGGCGAAACTCCGCGCTCCCACAACAGGGGCCGCAAGAGCTGCCAGAGGGTGTGACGATCGGAGGCGAGCCGGCGCACCGCCCGCATAAGTTCATCGTCGGAGAGCGGCCGAAAAAAGCGCGTCTCTTCCCAGAAATCGCGTTCCGCCAGGCTGAGATCCTCCGGCGAGACCCTTTTGCCGCTGCAGCAGATCACTTGCGCCCCGTGGCGGCGCAGTTCCGCGATTTCATCCATCACGTAAGGTTCGAGCGGCGAAGGAAACTTGTTGGCAATGTAGGCGATGGTGGTCATGCGACGGACTCCTCAGACGTGCACAGCATCCCGGCAACGGTGAACACGAGTCCAATGACAAACTGGTACGTCATGTCGACGAAGAATGCGTTGAACAAGTAAACGCTGAGCAAGATGGGCCAGACCTTGCGCAGGGAAGCGACGGAACCAGGCTCACCGGGCGGACTGCGCCAAGCGAGGCGGAAGAGGTTGAAGAAAAGAACTCCGTACAGGGCGAATCCTGGCACACCGAACTCAACCAGCAGGGCGAGGTAGGTGTTGTGCACATAGAAGATGCGGAGGTGATAGCCCTCCATGCGGCGGGCAAGCTCGGCATACATTCCTCCGGCAGCCCAACCCGTGAACGGCCGCTCCCGGAACATCGCCCAGCCGGCGTCGTACACGGCCAGGCGCGCCTCCACCGGACCGCGTTCTCCGGTTCGGTCCAAGAGAGCGGTCTTCAGCGCATGGCCGCTGAAGCTGATTGCCAGGGATCCAACACCCGCTGCAACCACCAAAAGAATGCACGCCGCCAACAGGCGCCGTTTGATCAGGCGGAATCCGAGGACGATGGTGGAGACCGCGAACGCGATCCAAACCGCTCGCGTCATGGTGGCGAGCACGGCCAGGGGCAGAGCCAGCCACAACAACCAGACAACAGTTTTGCGCTCTCGCGAAAGCACAATCACAAGAATCCCCAGTATGTTCAACGAAACGCCGTTGGCCACCGCTTGGAGAAATGGGCCGCGAGCGCGGTCGGGATGAAAGCCCAGGCTTTCGTCGAGAATGAAACGCGGGAAAATGAGTGAGTGGGCGTCCGCCAGGAACGCAATGGCAATGAACACGAGATAGGCGAGCGCAAGGATGACGAAGAGTTCGAAATGTTTTCGTTGCGATGCGCCTCGGAAGACGAGCACAGCGATGTGAAATAGCGTAAAAGGGACGATGAATTTGCTGGCGACGATGCTCCAGGTTTGTGCATCGAACGGCTCCCGTAGCGCGCGGAATACGGCGAGCGCGGTGAGACCGAGCATGGGCAAACTGAGTCCGGCAAAGAATGGGATTTTGTCCCCGAGCGCCATCGTGCGGAGCGCAACCAAGAAGACCAGGATGCTGAACGCGACGCGGTCCGCGTAAAACGAAAAAAGGTCTGGTGGCCGGAACAGGAAAACGGTCATCGCGGCCACATAAAGGATGGAAGGAAAGGCCAATCCCAGGTGGAGGGGGCGAAGCACCAGACCGGCAGCTCGCCAAAGCGGGTTGTCCTCACTATCCCAGATCAAACCTAGGGCGCGGCTGCTCATGGTGGAGTCAGGCTCCTTCCGGCGCGAACAGCACGCGAACTGTGCTGGCCAGGATGCGCAGGTCGAGGCGCAGACTCCAGTTCTCGATGTAGGTGAGATCAAGGTGCATGTTGAGTTCGAACGACGAAGAGCCGCGCGCCGTAATCTGCCAGAGACCGGTGATTCCGGGTTTCACGTCCAGTCGCCGGAACTGGTGAAGTGCGTAGTGGTCGACCTCGTCGATAGGATGAGGCCGTGGCCCAACCAAACTCATCTCCCCGCACAGCACGTTCCAGAGTTGAGGGAGTTCGTCAAGGCTGTAGCGGCGAATGAAACGGCCGATGCGGGTGATTCTGGGGTCGTCGTCGATTTTGAAGATGGGGCCTTCTCTCTGGTTGCGCCCGCGCAAGTCTTCCTTGAGGTGTTCGGCGTTGGTCACCATGGAGCGGAACTTGTAGCACCGAAAGCGGCGGCCTTTGGCGCCAGTGCGTTCCGCGGAGTAGACGACCGGACCAGGCGAGTCCAGCCGGATAAGCACTGCCACCATCGCCATTAGAGGACTGAGCAGAGCCAGTCCGAGCGCCGCGCCGATGACATCCAGCAAACGCTTCAAAAACAAGTCGGCGCTGGGTGAGGGCTCGTGATGCAGGGTGACGACCGGCACTTCTCCAATGTGATCGACGCCTGAGTCGGGCCACGGCCCCGGCGGCAGATCGGGCACGGCACGAATGTCCAGATGGTTGCGGAACGCGGCCTCGGCCGCTTCTCGCGCCAAAGCGGGCTGACCGGGGAGCGCGAGGATGACCTCATCGATGAATTCCGCGCGAGCGAGCCAGTCCAGATCTGCAATTCGACCCAATACTGCCGGCGAAAGAGGCTGGTCGTCATCCACGAAGCCGCAGACGGTGGCGCGTTGGAGAGGATCGTTGCGTAGCGCCCGCGCGATGGAGCGAGCGACCGGCCCACCGCCAATGATGAGGATCTTGCGCGATTCCGTTTCACGTCGCCGCTTCTTCCACACGAACTGTCTGAACCGCCGCAGCAGCGCGAGGCCGGCCAGGCTGCTGGCGAATATTCTGGCAGCGGTGAGGGGACGCATTCCGCCCCATCGCGCGATAAAGACCAGTCCGATGGCGAACAGGGTTGACCTTGCCAGGGCTGAGCAGATGCCGGCCGGAGACGGATCCCCAGCGCGTTTGTACAGCCCCTCACCGAAGCCAAAGAGCGTTACCAAAACGGCGAAAATCGGCAGATAAGCCCACGGCAGGCCCCAACCGGTAGAGAACAGCGACAACGCGCCGCACACTACCAGCAGAACGATCAAATCGGCTGCCACCAGCTCACAGAGTGTGAATCGATCGATGGCGGGTTGCGATAGATGCTGTTGAGTTGGTGTTCGCGCCTGAGCGCGTCTCGTGGTGGTTTCGTCGATCGCGTTGACTGGAGGTGTGCGGGCGGCGTCGACCGTCGGCGCGAACCTGGAAGGCGGCCTCGCCGAGGTCCCAGGAATCATACGGGCGTACTGCGAAGGGCGATCTTTGGGTGCGATGTCCCATAGTCGATTTGTGATCAATTGGCTCATAGGGTTCACAGACTCCGGTATAGGCCTTGCGGCACGGGAAAACGACGTTCCGCGAGGACGGTTCCGAGCAGTGGAACTTGCGCCTTGCTTAGCTGATCCTTGATTTGAGCAGCGACGAGGCGTCTGGTTTTGTTGGCAGTCAGCACCAGCACCAGCCCGTCGCAGGCCTGGCCAATGCTCGCCGTGAGCCAGGAGACCGGAGCGCACCACAGAATGGAAAAATCGAACTCCATCGTCAGTTCGCGAAGCCGCGATAAGTTCTGGTCGGTGATTCGCTGACCGCCGTCGTCCGGCAGCCAGCTTTGGCGAGGAACCATCCAGAGTCGGGGTGCGATCGTCCAGATCGCCTCCACACGGCTGGGCGACGGAATCTGCAATTGCGTTTGCAGAGGGACAGCGTCCGAGCGGGCGTCGATCAGCCCGACTTCGTACCTGCCTTCTTCAGCCAGAGCCTTGGCCGCCTCGAGGCATAGTGCCGCAGTCTCGGTCGACGGTTCGACCGCGGCAAATCCCACGTGCCGCACCGGCTTGGATTCAGCCCGGAAGAAAAGTTGCTGAACCAGTGCATGGATTTGATCGTCGTGAACCGAAGCCGGCGGAGAAATTGCCGTGCGCTGGATTGGTTCGCGAATCGGAGTTACGCGCGATTGCTCAGCGCCAGCTCGTGTTGCGCCAAGGATCTCACTCAGAGTGCTCACGGGACCACCACCTTGTGCCGGCCGATCCGGAAAATGGACGAACGCGAAACCGTAGGCTCAGGCGCAGGCAACCAAGCCAGCACCGGCACTTCCAGCAAGCCATAAGCTTCGTTGGGAGTGCGAATCGTAGAGTTAAAGTACTCCGCCGCAAACGCGGTGCCGACGCTCAACGCCATGGCGAGTCCAAAAGCGAGAAGGAAATAGAGGAGCAAAGAGTGCGTGGGCAGAGCCGGAACTACGGGCGGTTCCACGATGGCCACATTAAGGATGCGGCGCTCGTCGAGCGCGTCTCCGATGCGCGCTTCCTCACGCTTGCGAAGGTAGAGCAGGTAGTTGTCTTCCTCGGCCTTGGTGGTGCGCATCAAATCCTGTTGATCCACCGCGTCGGACTGCATCTGCTGGGCAAACGTGCGCAGGGATGCGACCTGAGTGGAAGCGTCGGATTGCCGCGCCCGCAGGCCGTCCCACTGCACCTGGGCCTTCTCCATCTCCATGCGCGCCCACTCGTAGTTGGGATCCTTGTCGGAGGTTTCGTCGCGCACTGGCGTGAGCCCTTCAGCGGTAATCGAGGCGCGAGTTTCCGCAATTTCCTCTTCCACTTCCTGCACCAGCCGGTAGGAGGGTTCAAAGCGGCTGAGAAGCTCGGTGCGCTTGAGCAGGAGCTCCAGCAGGTGTGTCTTCATCTTTTCTAGAGCCTCCGGATTATCGGCCCAGCGTTTGAGCGTGACCGAACGAGAGGGAAACGACTTGAGCTGTTCGCGCAGCGACGCAATCCGCCGCTCGGTCTCGATGCGATCCTGGTCGATCTGGCGGTACGCCGCGTCCGCTTCGCCCAGCTTCTGCAAAGCGATATCCCGTTCCAGCGCCGCCGAAGCCACGCCCCGAGCGCGAGTAAAGTGCACGAGTTCGGCTTCGGACCGGCGCAGTCTCTTTTCGTATGCCGCCGTCTGTTGGTCGAAAAACTGGATCTCCCCCGGTGGCCGCTGGAGATCTGTGTGCCTCCGCACGTAGACGGTGGAGAGCGCCGAGAGGACGCAGGCGGCTCGTTCCGCACTGGTGTCCTTGTAGCTGACCTGAATAAGGTTGGACTTCTTCAGCGCTTCGACATCCAGACGGCGCGCCAGTTTGCGAACGGCATGCTCAATCTTGCCTGGGCGATCGGACTCCGGCGTGTCCGCGGGAACAAGTCCCGCCATGGTCACAACCTGCTTCAGGAGATCTTCGTCGCGCAGGAGTTCGACTTCGGAATTCAGTTCTTCCTCAGTAATGTCGGGACGAGTGAAATCCATGGCGCTCGGGGGCTGCGGAGAGACGACGGGGTCAAAGCGGCCACGCCGCAGCAGAACCATGAAGTGCGATTCATATCGCGCCGAGAAGACGGCGAAGACCATCGCCGCCACCAATACCAACCCAAAAGAGGCGGCTACCAGTCGCGGACGCCGGAACAGCGTGGCCGCAAGATCGCGGGGCGTTGGGGAGAGAGGGGTGTGCGAGTTTCCTTTCAATTCCGCGGACATGGATCGTACAGCAAAGCCGATCACACCCGGCGGGCTTTATGGGAACTCGCCAGATTCTGAAAACGCAATCAGTAAATGCTGCTGCTCCTTTCTGCTAGAACTGCAATGGGTTCATGTACCAACTCAGGGCGTTGGTCGGAACATACTTGCGAATCTTCGAAACCCGGCTTTGGGGCACAAAGATGAAGTCGCCGGGCTGAAGATGGAGGTCCTCGTGAAGATCGCGAGAATTCAGCATCTTCTTTATGTCGATCACGTGGGATTCGGCGACGTACGCGGAAATCCGGCGAAACAGAACCACCTGCGAATGACGGGCCTGCTGTGTCAAGCCGCCGGCAATCGCCACGGCTTCATTTACGGTCAAATCCCCGCGCAGCTCATATTTTCCCGGCCGCGCCACCTCACCCGAAGCCAGAAAGTAAGGCTTGTCAAAATCTTTCAAGGTCACGGTGACTTCTGGCTCGTGCATAAAGCCCCGATAGGCATAGGCAACCGCCTGCTGCATCTGCGGGACGGTGAGTCCTTCCGCTAACAGCGTGCCCGCACCCTTCAGGGCCACGAAGCCATCGGGCTGCACCGTCAAAGTCTGATTGAAGTCGGGTGAAAAAGTGAAACTTACGTCCACCGTGTCCGATTTCGAAAGCCGATAAAGCGGATGGCGTTCCCCTCCGAATGCAGGATCTCCCATGCCACCCGCTTTCCCGGGCTGTGTGATCGCCCCGCTGCTGGAGCCGTCCGTGCCCGGCCGGCCCTGGCTCTGCGAGCTCTCCGCCACCGCGAGCTTGCCGGTTGGCGGAGCAGAGGACCCAGACGCCGAACCAGGCGACGGTACAGTCTCCTGAGCGGAAGCGGCCACGGCTAGCTGTAGGATGAGCACGCCCGCAGCCCCCAAAACGACTTGTTTAGTAAGTACATTCATCTCCGCTCTCTCACCGTTGCTCTGAACGGCGAACCATAGCAGCTCGGCGTTTGAGCTGTTCAGTACAAATTAACGTCGCGTAGCGTACACAACAAGACTCGGAAAGTACTGTCTACCGAGGTATAGGGCACGTTCCTGCCATCGGAAAGGTGATGAAATCGGCGGCGGCGCTGCCAGGGTCGGGTTTCCAGCCCCGGCCACGCACCGGGTGGCATAGTGCCGCCGCGAAAGTTGGGCACAAGAGTAGCCCCGCGAAAGTAGGTATCGGACTGCGGTATTCATCACCAACGGAGTGTGACCGCGCCTACATCCGGTCCATGAGCTTTCGTGCATGATGGGAACGTGAAAATCATGCGCTCCACCAAGCTGGACAGGACAACGCCTCCGGTTGCAGCCGAAACAGTGCAAGTATTGGTCGCCGATTCCGGACCCATTCAGTCTCAACTCTTGACCCGGGCCCTGAAAAGCCGCAAGGATTTTCAAGTCTCCGCTGTCGCGCTGGAGACGTCCGCGCTCCACGACTTCATGCAATCGAATCGTGCCGACGTGGTCCTCATTGCGGGCAACCACCTGCCAGACTTGAGTCTGCTGCGCTGGTTGCGGGTTTCGCATCCGAAGATCGCTCCCGTGCTCCTGGCCGAGAGCGACGACCGCGAACTGGTGGTGAACGCCTTTCGCGCGGGAGCAAGAGGTATTTTTCTTTTTACCCACACTCCTTTTGCCATGCTCTGCAAGTGCATCCAATGCGTTTACCGGGGAGAGGTTTGGCTGAACAGCCAGCAAATGAATTACGTGCTGGACGCCTTATCGGAAGTGCCCACACTGCGTGTGGTGAACTCCAGGGGCAGGTTCTTGTTGACGCCTCGCGAAGAGCAGGTGGTCGCGCTCGTAGCCGACGGCTTGACCAACCGCGGAGTCGCCGTCGAATTAGGCCTCAGCGAACACACCATCAAGAAATATCTGTTGCGCATCTTCGATAAGGTGGGGATTTCGAGCCGCGTGGAACTGGTCCTCTACGCCATGTCGCACGGCGAGCATCGCCCGGCCGAATGGATGCCGGCGAGCAACGCCTGAGCGCCGAAGGCAGGGCCGACGTACAATGGCACCATGCCGAACAGGTTGCGGAAAGATTCGACGTTGCACCTGATTTTAGGTGGCGCAGCGCGGAAGGGGCTCGACATTGCGCCTTAGTTTGGGTGGCGCAGCGCTTCAGCGCTGCGATAATGGGCTTGTCTTCAGAGCCGGCTTTAGCCGCCGCGGTGAGCTTCCGGCGCCGAAGACGCTCTCTCCGCAGCCTGCGAAAAGCAAGGAGATCGCTTGGTGACGTCCGAGTCCCAATCCCAATCCCAATCCGAAGTGGCGCGCCGATGGACGGTAATCGCCTCCGGTCTGCTCCTTCTGGCGCTGGCGCTGGTCGTGATCTATACCGGACCGAATGCATTTCTCAGTCCCATCGCTCTGGTGACGGTGGCCGCGATCGGGCTGGCCGCGCTGCTGCTCCAGGTTTGGTTTCGCCGTGACCTTCCGAATATTCATTCTCCCCTCTGGCTTAACGTCTTAGGTATTCTCTGCGCCATGGTGTCGCTGTTCGCGGATTACCTCCGTATGACGCGTCCAATGCTCGATGTGGTGGCGTTTGCCGCCGTAGTCTGCTTCGGCATCAGCGGATCGCTCATTCTGCACGCCCTGCGGCGGCGGCTACGAACATCCCAGTCGGCTGAGGTCGAGTAGAGACGAGCAGAGCGCGCCAGACAAAGTCGCGGGGCTTCCAGTCCTCTCGCGTGGAGTTCCCATTTACAATGCCGCTATGCGCGTCACGCTATTCGGAGCCTCCGGACTGCTGGGCCACGACCTGGTTCCAGAACTGAGCAGTGAACACGATCAACTCACCGCGCTCTCCATAGAAGACGTCGACCTGCGAGACCACGCGCGCGTTCGCGACCTGATTCGCGATTCCCGTCCCGAATGGATTCTCCTCTTAGCCGCCTACACCGACGTGGATGGCTGCGAGTCCAACCGCGACTTGGCCTTCGCGGTAAATTGCGAGGGCGCCGTCAACGTGGCCGAGGCTGCCCGCGAAGCCGGATCGCGCCTGCTGTTCGTGAGCACGGACTACGTTTTCGACGGCAGCAAACGCTCGCCGTACGAAACCAGCGATCCAAGAAATCCGGCCAGCGTTTATGGCGAGAGCAAAGCCCAAGCCGAGGAACGGCTGCTTGAGATTCTGCCCGAAGTCTGCATCACCCGGACATCGTGGCTGTTCGGCCACGGAGGAAAATGTTTTCCCGCGACGATTCTGAAGCTGGCCGCAACCCGTCCTGAAATCCCGGTAGTAAACGACCAGCGTGGCAGCCCGACATACACGCGGGATCTGGCATCCGCGCTAGTGCAACTTTGCCGAGCGTCCGCGCGCGGAATCGTGCACGTCACCAATTCCGGCAACTGCACCTGGTACGACTTCGCCGCCGAAATCGTGCGCGCGTCCGGCCTGCCAGCCAAAGTCAAACCCGTAACCACAGCCGAATTTCCGCGCCCAGCGCGGCGCCCCGCCTACTCCGTTATGTCGCCCGACAGCCTGCACGCCTACAACATCCGCATGCCGAAATGGCAGGATGCGTTGCGCCGCTATCTCGCGAGCGCGCCGGCTGCTGCTGCGACCGTCGTTCCGTAGAACCAGAGCCTGGGTTGATTATCTTGAGCAGGCTCAGAACTCCAGGCGCACCTGAAAGGCGATCATGCGCGGACTGCTATCGCCACCCAAACCGACGCCCAGCAATCCGGTTGGCGGAGAAGTTGTGTACGTAAGCGCCCCAAAGCCGGCCTGCGTGGAAGGATTTCCCGGAATGCCGGCCTGCACCACGCTGGGGAGGCCGAAATTCGGATGGTTGAAGACATTGAAGAACTGACCCTCAAACCGCAGCTTCACACGCTCGGTCAACGGGAACCATTTTGTCAGGTAGAAGTCACTCCAGAGGAAATCGGGACCGCGCAGAGAGTTGCGTCCGAGGTTTCCGAATTGGCAATTCTGCGGGCTATCGCCGCCATTGCAGGATCCGGCGGGCACGGGCACCATTTGCCCGTTGATATCGATGGTCTGCGCGCTCGGATCGACGGTCGATACAAACGCATCCGGATTGAGCCACTGAATCGTGCCCAGTGCGGTAGCGGGAAGGTTGCAATGGCGGCAGTAGGGATTCACTCCCGGCACAAGACTGGCGAACTGCGGCCCACTGCCCTGCACGATGCCATCTCCATTTGCTGAGTAGGGCGTGCTCAGTACCGAGAACGGAACTCCGCTATGCCAAAACGCTGTTCCGGAAATCTGCCACCCATTCAGCGCGTAGCCCAGAGAATGATTCCGCACTCGAACCGGTAACTGATACACATACTGAGCATTGAGATTGTGCCGGATGTCATAGTCGCAAGGGCCGTAGTCGCGGGCCAGGTCTCCAGGCAGAGGCGAGAGAATCCCTCCTGCGGAAAACGGAAGGAATCCTCCGTTCGAGACTGTATCCATGCAACGGCTCCAGGTGTAGTTGACCTGCCCTTGCAGGCCATGGCCGAGCCGCTTCATCGCGGTCAGTTGAAGGCCGTTGTAGTGACTGTTCGCGCCCGTGGAGAACTGCGTTACCGCGCCGAATCGCGGATCGGTAGGCTGCGTGGGGAACGGGGCAAAACATCCCGGGCATACGGTCTGGTAGCCGTTGACCTGGGTTGAGTACGGCTGGTTCACGGCCCGTGTGCCCACATATTGCCCTTTCACGCTGGCCGTTGTTCCGAACTGATGTTCCATTCCGAGGCTCCACTCCATGAAGTACGGCACGTGCAGTTTGCCATCGGGAATGGCTGTAATCGCAGGTGGTGGAAGCGAGCGCTGGCCCTGGGGAAATCCCGAAGTAAACGCCTGATTCGCGGCAACGATTGCACTGACCGCACTGTTGGGCGCGCCCGGCGCGATGGCTGTACCACCCACGCTGCCAAGCTGCCCTCCCTGAAACGTCTTGTCGTATGGGGGATTGGCGCCGATCAGGTCGGCCACCGTGCCCGGCAGGATGTCACTGAAGATTCCGAAGCCAGTGCGGAGCACGGATTTCGGCTCGACCTGCCACGCAATCGCCATTCTCGGCTGTAGAATGGCCGCCGGCGTGGACGAGAACAGATTGCCGAGATGGGTTTGAATAACGGTGTTCAGCGGTTGATTATCATGCACGATCGAACTGAAAGAGCCGCGAAGACGGGCAACTTGATCATGCGGATTCAGCGGATTGGAGTTGAAGGTGTCGCGCAGACCAAACGTCCAGGTCAGCGTGCGAGTCACTTTCCAGGTGTCTTGCGCGTAGAAATCGAGATTGAGGAAGTTGAAGGGCTCATTTCCGTTCGAAGGGAACGTCTCCGACGCCGTGTTCGCTAGTCCATCGATAAATTGCTGCAAGGTCGCGTAGGTCACGGTGGGAACCGTGCCTTCTCCGAAGTCATAGTCGTTCAGGCGGAAGATACGGGTATTGGTTCCGAATCGCAGTTCGTGAGCGCCACGGTTCCAGGACAGGTTGTCGTTGATGAAGAACCGGGATGCGCGCCGGCCTTGAATCCAGGTATTGTCCAGCCCTCCAATGGGCGTGAAGGGATTGGCACCCGTGCCCTGCAGCACGATTGGGAACGCGGCACGTGTCTTCTGAAAGTTGCTTGGCCCAAACAAGCTTTCGTACCAGGAAAACGCTGGATTGAAGTAGTTCACCAGATTTTGCGAGAAGACGTGGGTGTGTCCCGCCGCGAACGAATAGAGAGGCTGCGGCGAAAGCGCATTGAACACCGGGTTGATGGGGTCCGTGTACGCAGCTTGCAGTCCGGTGTCCGACTGAAAACGAAGCCAAGTCGTATCTTTCTGGTTGATGTTGTAGTCGACGCGGACCGTCTGTACCTGCTCGTGGTCGTCGCTGGAGTGCGAGACGCTTTGCTGATTCGCGCAACCCTCTCCCGCCGCGAGTGGACAACCGTTTATCGCGTATGCGGTGCCGCTCGTATTTCCATAGAGCTTGAACATCTGTTGATAGAACAAACAATTCTCATTCGGGTTTGACCCGCAGCCGGTGGTTTGCCCGCCGGAAAGTTTCCCCAAGACGTATGTTTGAAACAGCGGGCTGGGAACGATCGTCGGCGTGACGATGGGCAGCGCGATCCGCACCCACTCACTGTCGAAAAAGAAAAACAATTTGTCGTGCGCAATCGGCCCGCCCACACTACCCCCAAAATGATTGACCGTCGCTCTGGGCTTGTGACGCCCCGGCGCCGCATTGGTAAAGTAGTCCGCCGCATTCAGCAGCGAGCCATCCCACAACTCATAGAGATTCCCGTGAAACTGATTCGTGCCAGACTTGGTGACGTAGTCGACTTGGGATGCTCCATACCGTCCTTGATCCACGGAATAAGAAAGAGTGTTGACGGTCACTTCCGAAATCGAGTTCAATCCCAGAACGAGGTTGGTTGAAAGGCCGCTGTTGAGATTGGTGAGCGGGTCGTTCGTTTCCAGCCCGTCAACGATGTAGCCGTTTGAGAGGGCGGGCAGGCCGTCGAATTCCACGTTGCCATATCCGTTGGTGCCGCCGACGAAATCGTTGCTGCTGCCCGCCGTGTTGATGAGGGCCCCAGGCGCAAATTGCAGCGGGTAGGTCAGGTCGCCGCCCGGATTCGGAAGATCCTCTAGCGCCGGCGCATTCAGCGTGGTGGATGTGTTCGCGTTCTCTGGATTGACGAGTGGAGCCTCGCTGCTTACCTCAACCGTCTCATCGGATCGGGCCACCTTAAGCGTGAAATCCACTGCTTGCTTCTGGCCCAGGCCCGAAATGACGCTGTCATCTTGCTGTGCCTCGAAGCCTCGAGCCTCCGCTTTGACCGAGTAGGTACCCGGCTTTAACTGTGGAAAGTTGAACCGGCCCGCGTCGTCGGTCCGGGCACTACGCTTGAGACCGGTCTCTTGATTTGTGATCGTTACATTGGCGCCCGGCACAACCGCGTTCGTTGTGTCCCTTACTTCGCCAATGATGGCGCTCGTGGTTTCGCCTTGTCCCTGCGCTTCCGCCGGAAGAAGAGACGCCACCGTCAACATAAGAAAAGCAAAGTGAGCTACCCGCGACATGATTTCCCCGCCTGTTTGCCCTTGAAGCGGCAATCCTCGCTCGGACAGATTAACCAGCGATTATTCTCCTTAGTTAACCATAGTTAATAGAAATAGGCAACGGCAGCCGGGAGAAATGGGCAACCTTGGCGACGGTTGCCCGAGTGACCGCCACTGGGAAGTTGACCCGCCACTCTGCAGCGACTACCCTGTCCAATCGCCGCCGCCGTGGTTTATCCTTAGCTCTCGTCGAGGATCATGTGAACAAACGCTTCTTCTGGATTCTGCTAGCCGCGCTCTGCGCTATGCTTTTTCCTCTCGCGCTTTCCGCCCAGCCGTATGACCCGGCGATGTACCAGGAACTCCGCTGGCGCATGATCGGCCCATTTCGCGGCGGCCGCACCGTGGCAATCTCCGGAGTTCCCGGCCAGCCGAATGTCTTCTACATGGCACCGAACAATGGCGGAGTCTGGAAGACGACCGACTTCGGCCGCACTTGGAATCCGATCTTCGACGGTCAGCCAAACGACGACCACCGCTCCGGTTCGATTGGAGCCCTAGCCGTCGCGCCCTCGAACCCGAACACGATCTATGTGGGTAGCGGTGAAGGCCTGCGCCGCCCCGATCTTTCCGTAGGCAACGGCATCTACAAGTCGACCGACGCGGGCCGCACCTGGCAGCATCTGGGTCAGCGTGATGGCGCTTTGCGCGACGCGCAGCAGATCGGATCGATCCTCGTCGATCCCAAGGACGCGAACCGCGTTTTCGTCGCCGCCCTGGGACATCCATATGGCCCGAATGCCGAGCGCGGCGTTTACCGCTCCGTCGATGGCGGCGAGACGTGGCAAAAAGTCCTCTATAAAGACGACAACACCGGCGCGATTGACCTGGTGTTCGATCCGCGAAACTCGCAGGTGATCTTCGCCGACATGTGGGCCTCGCGCCGTCCGCCGTGGACCACCGGCGGCAGCTACGACGGTCCGGGAAGCGGTCTCTACAAATCAACCGACGGCGGCGACCACTGGCGGCAAATCACCAAAGGATTGCCGACCGAGGCCGATAAGTTCGGCCGCATCGGCTTGGCCGTCTCGCAAAGCGAGCCCGATCGCATGTACGCCTTGGTGGACGCGCGCAATAGCGGCGGCGTCTATCGCTCCGACGATGCCGGCGAAAGCTGGCAACTCGTGAATACCGAAGACCGCGTTTGGGAACGCGGCGACGATTTCGCCTGCGTGCGCGTCGATCCAAGAAATAAAGATGTAATTTACGTGGCCAACACTTCGACCTACCGCTCCGATGACGCGGGCAAGAACTTCACCGCCATCAAAGGCGCTCCCGGAGGCGACGACTACCACACCATCTGGATCAACCCCGAAAATCCCGACATTATCGCCCTCGGCGTCGACCAGGGCGCGACCATCAGCGGGAATGGCGGCCAGACGTGGAGCTCCTGGTACAACCAGCCCACCGCGCAGTTCTATCACGTCATTACCGACAACCAGTTTCCTTACTGGGTCTATGGCGGCCAGCAGGAGAGCGGTTCGGTCGGCACCGCCAGCCGCAGCGACTTCGGCGAAATCACTTTTCGCGACTGGACCACCGTCGGTGCAGAAGAATACGGCTACATCGCGCCCGACCCGCTGCATCCGAATCTAATCTACGGCGGCAAGGTCACGGTGTTCGACCGCAATACCGGACAGACGCGTGACGTTTCGCCAGTGGTTCTGCGCACCGGCCAGTATCGTTTCAATCGAACCGCGCCGCTGATCTTCTCCGCAGCCGATCCGCACGTGCTCTATCTCGGATCGAATGTGCTTTTTGCCACGCGCGATGGCGGCGACACTTGGCAGATCGTCAGCCCCGACCTGACCCGTGAAGATCCGGGCTCTCCCGAAACTCTCGGTCCGTTTATCGAGGCCGATCCGCAAGAGGGCAAGCATCGCGGCGTGATCTATTCAGTTGCTCCGTCGCCGAAAGACGCCAACCTGATCTGGGCGGGCACCGACGATGGCCTGATTCACGTGACCCACGACGGCGGCAAGAACTGGCAGAACGTCACGCCTCCCGACCTGACTCCGTGGAGCAAGCTGGCGCAAATAGATGCGTCACATTTCGATACCCCAACTGCTTATGCTGCGGTGAACCGCTTCCGTCTCGACGATCTGCATCCTTATATATACCGCACGCACGACGGCGGAAAGTCATGGCAGAAAATCGTAAGCGGCCTGCCCGATGACGAGCCCGTTAACACCGTGCGCGAAGATCCCGAACGCAAGGGACTTCTTTTTGCCGGAACCGAACGCACCGTCTATGTCTCCTGGGACGACGGCGGCCACTGGCAATCGCTCCAGCTGAATCTGCCGCCGACTTCGATCCGCGATCTGGTCGTGCACAACGACGATATTGTGGTGGGCACGCACGGCCGTTCATTTTGGATATTGGATAACATCACGCCGCTGCGGCAATTGAGCGAGCAATCCACCAAGGGCGCTTTCTATTTTTTCAAACCGCAGTTGACCTATCGCCTCCGCCGCAACAACACCACCGACACGCCTCTGCCGCCCGAAGAACCTGCCGGACAAAATCCTCCGGATGGCGCGATGATCGACTACTGGCTCAAGGACGCCGCTTCCGCTCCAGTCAGGATCGAAATTACCGATGAGCGCGGAAACCTGGTCCGCAGTTTCGACAGCGTCGGCAAGCCCGAGCCGGTCAACGAAAAAGACTTTAATGTTCCAATGTATTGGGTGCGTCCGCCGCGAACGCTGTCTGCGGCGGCCGGGATGCACCGCTTCATTTGGGATCTGACCTATCCCGCTCCCGAGGTGCTGACCCGCGACTATCCCATCTCTGCCATCTATCGCGACACCCCGCTCTACCCGCTGGGTGCGACCGTACTGCCGGGGAAGTACATGGTTAGTTTCTCGAACAGTGGCGGCAAGATTGTCGTGAAGCAGCCGCTCGAAATCCGCATGGACCCGCGAGTAAAGACCACGGCGGAAGATCTGCACCGCCAATTCGAACTCGACCGCAAAATTGCCGATGCTCTTCACAAAGATTACGAAGCCCTGCAGCAGGTGCGCGGCCTGCGAGCGCAATTGAAAGTGCTCGCCGAACACGGACCTTCTAAGAACGCAAAGCTAGCCGCCATCGCCAAGACGGCAGCTGAGCTGGAAGCAAAAGCCGCGCCCATCGAGGGCGAAGAAGGAGACTACGCCACGCGCTACCTGAGCACTCCCGAAGGCCGCAGCCTGGCCCGTCTGAATGGAGGCCTCAACGCGTTAGTCAGCGCTCTCGATAGCGCCGACGCCGCGCCCACAACCCAGCAATCCGCGATGTTCGGAGAACTGACCAAGGCGCTGGAAGAGCAGTTGTCGGCGTGGGCGCTACTCAAGTCGAAAGATATTTCGGAGCTGAACGAGAAGCTGAAAAAAGCCGGATTGCCATTGCTCGATCTGCAAAAGCCAGTTCCCGGCGCGGCCGATGGGGTGAAGACAACTACGCAGGACCGGGACCAGAATGAAGAGTGACGCCTGAGCTCGACGCAGCTCGGAGAATGTCGCGCTTAGGGATGATTTGCTCGGTGTCCTCTTTTGGCCTGTCCGGCGGGGGGGGGTTACTACTTGTGGACGGTACCCCCTCCCCCCCTATCTATTGAAATCATAGGGTTAGGAGGAAATTTTCGATCTGGTCTTTGATTTTAAAGGACTTACATCAAAGTATTCCGGAATAAGGACTTAGGTTGTCAAAGAGCGCTGAAATGGGTTTGGGGCAGCTTCGAGGGCCGTCTTGGTTGACGGATACACCTCAAAACTGCCCCAATCAGATCTCTATCGTCGCCCGCTACGGGTCTTAAGTCAATGGAATTAGATGGTGGAGGATCCACGTCTCGGAAAAGCGCGAGGCTTGGAGCAACCGGATTCCACTCGCGTAGTACACGGATTATCCCTGATAAACGCTATTAAATGCAAAATCTTGCCTATGGTTGCGCAGCATAGGCAACAAATCTGCTTGCAGTTGTAGCGTTTACTCGGTAGAATGTTGTCAATCCCGAGGGTTCGTGGACAAGTCCTAGTTCACACGGAGGAGGCAAACCACATGGTGCAAAATAGCGAAGCGTCAGCCGTCGACATTTCCCCGAAAGAGCAGAGGGAAATCGTCGATATTTACGCCAAGCTTCGCGAGGCGGAGGCGAAGCTCATCGGCCCCGACGGTAAGACGGAAATTCTCCCCAACAACCTCTACTCGTTTCTACTCCGGCTACTTGCTGACCTGCGAGCCGGTAATTCTGTGACCATCTTGCAAAATCGGCATGCGCTGACAACGGTTGAAGCTGGCAAGATTCTGGGCGTCTCTCGGCAGTTCCTCATTCAATTGCTGGAGAAAGGAGAAATCCCCTTCCACATGGTAGGAACCCACCGCCGCATGTACGTGCGAGACGTGATTGCCTATAAGGCAAAGCGCGATGTTGCACGGCGAAAGACCTTGGATGACCTAGCCAAGCAGGAATTTGCAACCGGGGATTACAACAAAATCCCAGATGATTTTCACACAGGAAAATGAATATTCGGCGGTCCTGGATGCATGTGTTTTAGTGCCTATGTCGCTATGCGACTTTTTGCTGCGATTGGCCGAAGAACCTGCGATGTATCGCCCTCTATGGAGCGAACAAATTTTGGCGGAGATGACCAGAACCCTGAGAACGAAACTTCACCGAACTCAGGCGCAGGCAGCCTGGAGAAAACAACAGATGATCCAAGCGTTCCCGGAGGCAATGGTCCCGGTTCCACCTGAGCTTTTGAGGGCGGTTGAATGCATCCCAGACGAGGAGGATCGGCACGTGCTAGCCGCTGCCATCATGGCTCGCGCGGACACGATTGTCACACAAAACACGAAACATTTTCCAAAGCGCTGTCTCGAGCAGTACGGCGTGATTTGTCAAACGGCAGACGAGTTCCTCATCCATCAGTACCATCTTTCTCCACAGGTTATTTTGGATAAGCTGGACGATCAGGCCTCTGGAATCTCTCAGGATCGCAAGTACGTGGTCGCTAGCCAGAGGGCGTCGGCTGGCGGATTTTGCGAGCTTCTGGAGATGCACGCGTTGTAGGGCACGGCATCCCACTCATCGCAAAGAACGCGATGAGTGGGGCACCCGGCAAGAACCCTTTAGTTCGGGGCTCTTTTCAGCTTCTGGATGGGAGCCAGCTTCGGGTTCACTTTCGCAGCATCCACGGACAGGTTGGTCTCTTTTTCAAACTTCTGCAGTCCCAGCGACAGAACCGGGACCACCGCGGCCGGTCTTAGCTCGCTCTCATTTGGGCCGATGTTGTTGGCGCTCAATCCGAAGTTTACGAACAAGCCCCAGATCCCCTCGTGGATATCCTGGGCCTTAAGGAGCGCTGTCACAATTTCCTTGAAGCTAAAGGTTAGTTGGCTTGTTTCAGGCATTTAGGTCTCTTCCTTCTAACTAATTAATTACAGCCCAGGTTATTGCGTTGCGATCGATCCTCACGTCACGAAAGTCCATCTCGATATTCGCCGCTGCATCTGAGTAACCGAACTGGCCGACGGGTGCGACGCTGTGGTTGAGCTCAAAAAATGTTATGGGAGCCCCCATGTGCTTCCAGCACCGATAAAAAATGCCGGAATTGACAGGGCCGTTGTGATTCTCCGGGTCGTTGTCGTCATAGGCGACTAGGGCGACTTTCATACCCACCGCACGCACCAGTCGAACCGCGCTCCCAATGGTGATATTGCCGGGGTTGAGTAGTTGCGAGACCCTCCCCGGTGTTCTGTCGAGACGGTGAGCCAACTCAGAACGGCTAACTTCCCCTTTTTCGATTTTTATCTCCAGTTGGGCGATGAAGTCCGAGGCAATGCGGTGAACAAAGTTTTCGGTGCTCTCGGCTGTCCAGTGCGTGGATGAGTTTAGTTTTTCCATGGCGACCCTCCCTTTTCGTTTTTCGTTTTGGGATAAGTTTTTGATATGGCCTCTTGTGCTCCTAGGCTCTTGCGCCATTGCTCAACTCGGTCCAACTCGCTTCGATCAGAATTATGCTCGTGCTTAGTGGCGTAGATGCATAGCGAACATAGCTGGAACCGTGGATCGTCGTCCCTTGGGTGATACAAAAATCCATAGAGCCGGTGTTCGTTGTACTTGAACACAAAGCAATTCCGGTGTTCGGGATCATGTTTGAAATTGTGGAAGTAACTGTTCGGCCCATGCGCCCCGTCCAGCCATTGATCCATGCGGGATCTAAAAGCTCTAGCATTTGCTCCTCCAAAACCGTCGAATGCGACCCCGGCGGTGAGCTCACTATGCCCCTCCAAAAAGCCTATGCTTCGCTCCGAGGATACGCGGCAGCCGGTAAGCAGTCGGAAGGTCAACGTGGGGGGCATTCGTTTTGTTCACGTCCTGACTTTAGCTATACCTAAATCATCTGTCAAGGTAGTTTAGGAATAACTAAAGTCATTGTCAATGGGTGACTAAAGATATTTCGCGGTCCCGTCGAGCGGCGACGGGCGGCCTTGTCCGTCCCGAAGGAAGCCAGTCTACAGCGGGAAATCCCGCAGCACAAACTCCATCGCTGCCTCGCGCGATGCGAGTCGGCCTTCCAGTTGGGCGTCCTCGACCGCTGTCAGCACCTCTTTGAAGCGTGGACCGGGCTCATAACCTGCTTCTATCAGGTCGCGGCCAGTAATTAGCGGAGTTGGTCGAATCGCCTCCGGCGGCATCGAACGTAACTGCTCACGCGAGTAGTCATAGGAGTCGAGTTGGCCGTGGCTGGAAAGACAGTCTAGGCGATGCAACTCCAGATGTTCGTCGAAGGCAGGCAAGCGGAGAAACCTCTTCAGCGTGGATTGCTTCATGCGCTGAACATCTTTAAAACGCATGTGATTGTCTACCAACGCCAGAATCCGATCGGTCTCGTGGTTGGAGAAGCGCAGACGACGGCAGATTTCGGCGGCCATCTTCACTCCCACGTCTACGTGGCCATCGAAGCGAATGCGGTCGGGCGCTACGCGGAAGGTTGGAGGTTTGCCCACATCGTGCAGCAGCGCTCCCCAGGCCAGCGTCTTCGAACCATTGAGTGGAAGTTTCTCGAGCAGAAGGAGCGTGTGGACGAATACGTCTCCTTCGGGATGGAACTGAGGCGGCTGTTGCAATCCTTTCATGGCGGCGATTTCGGGCAGGACTTCGGGCAAGAGGCCGGTTGTATCGAGTAGTTCGAAAGCTCGGCGGGCTCGGCCCTCGGTTAGCATCTTGGTCAGTTCTTCGCGCACGCGCTCGCACGAGACTTGGTGTATTTGTGGCGCTAACTTCTGGATCGCCGACATGGTCGCGGGATCGATCGTGTAATCGAAGCGCGCCGCAAAACGCACGGCGCGGAGCATGCGCAGTTTGTCCTCGGCAAAACGGCGCTCGGGATCGCCGATGGCGCGCACGATTCCGGCCTGCAGGTCGTCGCGGCCTCCGACAAAATCCAGAATTTCGTCGGTTGCGGGATCGAGCATCATGCCGTTGATGGTGAAGTCGCGGCGCTCGACGTCTTCACGCGGATCTTTCGTGAAGCGGACCTCGTCGGGATGACGGCCGTCGGAGTAGCCTATGTCGGAGCGGAACGTTGCGACCTCGATAGCGGAGCGACGGGCATCCTCGCCCGTCACGGCGCGCTCCTCGAGTTGGATCGGCACCAGCACGACTCCGAATTGCTCGCCTACGGCGAATGTTTGCGGGAAGATTTGCATGACTTGCTGCGGAGTCGCGTCGGTCGAAACGTCGTAGTCGGCGGGCTCGCGGCGGAGAAGAAGATCGCGGACACAGCCACCGGCGAAGTAAGCCTGATGTCCGCGATCGCGCAGGGTGCGGACGATTTCGGCGGCTTGTTGTTTGGCGTTGGACATCGGCGGTTCGTCGGCTGTCGCGTGAACTGGAACTGGTCTCATAAACGGTTCACCACGACAGTTCACCACGAACTGTTAGCGGCCAGCCATCTCCAGTACGGCTCCCGTGCTCGTCTCTAACGTTTCGGCCGGTTTGCCCCGCTGCTCCAAGCGGAGCACCACCCTCGCCAGGCTGTTGTTCGCGACTTCGAAGCTGCCCGCGCAATCGGTCTTCAGGTAGGGAAGACGATGAATGCTCTGTCCCGCGCTGTCGATGGCTCCGTGCAAGCTGAGTCCATCCTTCGTGGAACAACGGAAATTCCACTCCAGTTTATCTGGATCTCTTCCGATCTCTTCGAGATTCCGGAATTCGTGCTTCTTCTCGTCGTGCCAAAGCACGGCTTTGCGAAACACGAGGCCGAAGGGCATTTCGTACACCAAGGCTTCGAAAGTGCTGGCCCTCGCCTTTGATGATGCGCTCGAGCGCCCGTCGGGACAGGGAAAGTGCGCATGGGTCCAAGTCCAGAAATTGCGATGCCGGTGTCCGCAGTTGTGCCCTTGAACTCCGAAGCCCAGAGGATTGCCGGCAAAGCTGCGGCCATCGAGTGCGATCTGGCCGGAAAAGAGCGCGTCGGAATGCGGCGTGCGGGAGAACCCAATCCAGCCCTTGTTGCTCAGCGTGACGCGGAATGTGGAACTGTAATGTAAGTCCCATGAAATCGCGTGGCCGTCAACTTCCAGATTTCCGCGGCAGGAGCTCTCGCCGATTTCCTGGTGGCCGAGTTGGAAGTGGAAAGGGCTTTGCCCGCGGGCGCTGAGATCGAGGCCCTCCAGGGGAAATCCCTGAATGAAGCTTTGCGGTTTTCCGTCCCGCGGAAACCACGTGGCCCAGACCTGGACGGGCATGCCGCGCGGATCGCCTGCGCAACCGCACCGGCCCGGATTCATCAGCAAATATCGGAACCACCACGCCCCGGCGCCGTCGGCGAGTCCCAGACGAACGAACCAGACTTCGTAGCGACGCCGGGCGGAGAGTGATGAATAGAGTTCGTTCAGCGTGTTCACAGACTCATCTTACTGCGGGCCGCGCACTTCTCGAAAAGCGCGAGGAGTGCAGCCCCTCGTTTCTCCTCTGCCGACATTAAGTGCCGAACCTCTCGGCGGCGCGCGCTTTTGCCTTGGCGGCCTCTTCCTCACGGTTCTTGGGCGGGGCGTTGGTGTCGAGCGAATGGAGAAGACGAATCGAGATGGCGGCGATTTCGTCGACTGCCGACAGGAACGCCGCCTCGTTGGCCTTCGACGGTTTGTTGAAACCCGTGATCTTTCTGACGAACTGAAGGGATGCGGCTCGGGTCTCTTCGGCAGTGACGGGCGGATCGAAGTTGAACAGGGTTTTGATATTCCGGCACATGGGTTGGACCTCCTATGGTACGAACTTCGTCAGAGTTGTAATATTTTCTCACGGGCTGGGCGGCCGTTCACGACCCGACCGTTTGCGGATTCGAGAGCGCCGATTCCGGAGCAAAGAGCGGTAAGCTTGGCGGCTAAAGCGAATCCAGAGCCGCTGTGACCACAGGCGGCTGCCGAGTTGCGCTCGGCCTGGACCCTTCGGCTTCGCTCAGGGCAGGCTCGCGAGGGCGCCCGTCCCTACACGAGTGGGATACGCGCGACGCGCAAAATGTGCGTTTTTTACGATCCGTTCGATTTGGCCTGCGGAACTGTGATTTTCGCGTTCTGCTGCTCGGCTTCCAGTTTTTTCACCTTTTCCAAGGCCGCGGTCAAGTCTCTTACCGCTTGCAGCACTCCGTTCAGGATTTCTCCCGATGAACTGCGTCCGGAGAGCGACTGAATGTACGCCTGAAAGTCGGTGAACAGAGGCTTGCTCAAGTCGTCGTTAATCAGAGCCGCCCACGGTTCGATCTTCTTTTTGGAAAGATCCTCAGCGGTTGCGTTGGCAGGAGACGGAGACGCGGGCGAACCTGCGCCGGGAGCGGGCACGCCTGGATTCAGATAACTTGCCCATTGCTGTTTTTCGTCTCCCATCAGGACCCGGCCGGTGGTCGCCGCCAGACGCGAGGATTCCTCGGAAAGCTGGGCAGCTTCGGCTTCGGCCGCGGATTTGGAAATCTCGGCGTAGGCGCGCGCTTTGGCGAAGCTGTTCGGCATCGCCACGATTGCCTTTTTTGCCGTGGCCAGCAATGTGGCCGCCGAGTTCGCATCGCCATCGGAGGCTTTCAGCTTTGCAAGATGGAGATACATGTAAGCTTTGCCAGCGCCGTCGGGGAGCGACGCCAGAACCGGCATAACCGTGGACAGATCCGGCGCCGCGAGCGCCGCCGTCACAATGGCTCCGTACATCTCGGATTTGTACTCCGCATCGGAAGCCTTCCCGGCGAGTTTAATAGCGTTCGCGAGGTCGCCTTGCGCGACGCGGCTGCGAACTGCTGCCAGGTAGCCGCGCGAGCGCATCAGAGGATCGGGAACAGCCGCCAGCAATTCTGGTCCAGTTGTGTCATTGCCGGACGCCAGGGCGAGATACGCCTGCGAGCGCCAGTACTTATCCTTGATCGCAGCCGCGGTGATGGCAGCGGCGGCAGCGTCGTGCTTGATGGGATCTGACTTCTGCGCGAGCGCTATCCAATAGCCTGCCCACGAGTCGAAGTCCGCACCCAATCCGCCATAGGTTTCGCGCGCCAGCTTCAGGGTTTCCATCGCGCCTGCCAGGTCTGTGGCCTGCGCTTGCTGTGTTGCAATCGCCGCCAAAGCGGATGCCCGGTCGCGAATGCTGGCGATGGAAGAGGCTGTTGTTTTGGCTCCCGCAAAGTCGCCTTTCTTACCCTGCGCGGCAGCGATGGAACTGAATGCGGAGTCGCGCTCCGATTCGCCGATCGCGCCCACGTTTTGCTGTGCCCACGCGACGTCGCCCGCGCCGGCGATCGCCTGCAGAATCGAAAGTTTAGCCGAAGCAGTGTCGGCAAAGCGGGCCTTGCTCCAATCCAGGTCTGTGGCGGCAATTTGCGCGATCACCGAGCCGCGATTCTTTTCCCTTATCATCAACACCGTGCGCTTGGCATCTTCTACGTTGCCTGCCTTGACCTGTGCGATGCCGATGTCGCGCAAGCACCAATCGCGGTAATCCACATCGACGATCCCATTTACAACAATCCGTCCCCAGGCAATATCGCCAGCGTCGGCAAAATCGGAGCAGAGCGAAGAAGCCTGATAATCGGTCATTTCAGTGCGCTTCACCCATGCACGACCGGAGGCCAAATCCTTGGCGCGGATATAAAAGTATGCGAGGCTGTAGGCGTCGCTTTTCCTGGCGGAGGAAGTGGTCAGTTCCGCAAACGTCTGAGCGGCGGCGGAAAGATCCTTGTCGGCGATCTGCCGGTTCAGGATTGCAGTCAGAATTGCGTCACGTCGGTCTTTGTCCTTTATTTCGGCCAAGTCGCGGCGCGCCAACCGAAAGTTGTGCTGATCGACTTCGATGCCAGCCATGGAGACGAGCGCCGATTCACGCTGGCCTTCGTCCTTGATCTGATAGATGAGTTCTTTCGCGCCCGCATAATCGAAATGCTTCGTCAGTGCATCAGAGAAGTAGCTGAACCTGCTTTGGGCGGAATCGGGCTTCATGCCCATGGCGCTGTCCAGGGCCAGCCAGATCGACTCCTCGGCCGATGCCCACTGCCCCAAATCGGAGTAACCGCTGAACAACGACCCGTTCCAGTAGTCGAAGGTGAGGGCACGCCGGTCGGGATCTTTGATCTGGAGAGCGCTCTTGTGGGCCAAGGCGAGGGCCTCGCGCGCGCGGGCGGTTTCGTCGAGGCCCAGCCACTTACCCGCCAGTTCAAGCCAGGCGTGAGCTTGCGCCTCCGGATCGACGATTTGGCCGGTGATCTGGCGTGCCTGCTCGAGCCTTTGCTTGACGGCTTCCAGATTCTCGACTGGGGATGAGTAGTAATACGTCGAATTGCGATAGGCCTCCGCTTTCTTCTCAAGACTCGTAATCATCCCAAAGGTTTTCTGAGCGCCCGCAAAATCGGCTCTGAATATCTGCGCCCAGCCAACAGACTGATACGCGGAATCTTTGACGTTCGCATCCGGGATCAGGGCGGCGCTTTCGAGCGCGCCGTCGATATCGCCCTTGGCTGCCTGTTTTTCCGCAATATTCTTGTAGGCTGTCGACCGGTAGGATGGTTCCCGGACCAGCGCAGCCAATTGCCTGGCCGCGGCGAAGTCGCCGGTCTTGGCCTGTTCGTCGGAAATGTCCTGGTAGGTGCTGGAGCCGTAATAGGAATCCGCAGGAATGAAAGACGCGGTCAGACCTGCCGCAGGAAAATTCCCGGCTTGCGCCTGTTTGACGGCAATATTGTGATAGATTGCGGCGCGGTCGGAGGAACCGGAAGGAAGCATGTCCGCGGTCCTTTTAGCCGCCTCATAATCGTTCTTTTCTAGTTGCACGTCGGCCACCGCGCTGTAGGCAGTGCCCTTCCCGAAGGTGTCGGCGGGAATGTAAGAAGCAGTCTGGAGCGCTGCCGAAATGTCGCCGGCCTGCGCCTGCGCCACGCCAATCTTGCTATACATCTGGTAAATCGGCTGGTTGTTCCAACTCCAATTCTTGTCGATGGGCTGTTGCGCGGTTGCGCGGCAGGCGGTGCTGTACAAATCAAGCGCCTGGCGAACATTGCCCGCCTTTTTCTGCGCGGCGCCAATGGCGAGATAAACTTCCGCTTTGCTCAGAGGACAGGAAATCTGCGCCATCAAGCTATTGAGGGTCGCATTATCGTTCAGAGGAATCGCCTGCAGAGCCAGATCGCGGTAAGCGTCTCACTTGCGTCCCGGGTCGGGGATGGAAGCGGCAATCTGTTGCGCGCCCGCGACGTCATGGGCGGTGAACTTTTCTTTGAACTGCTCGTAAATCTTGTTGCCGATGGCGCCCAGCAAATTGTCTTTGGGGTTGCCCGCCGCCATGCTCGCTGCGACCGCCGTCGCACCCTGGATGTCGCCCGACTCCAGCAACTTCGTCCCGATTGCCCTCTGCAAGTTTTCCTTGTGGCCGCCGGAGCCGGTCATTTTCGAAAGCATGGCCAGCGCACCCCGGATGTCGCCTGCCTTCACCAGTTTGCTTCCGGCATCCTCGTAATAAGCGTCCACCGCCTGGTAACTATTGGCGCGATAGTCGAAGACTCCGTTATCTTGCCTCGACAGAAGGTCAATCGTCTGCAAGGCGCCTGGGATGTCTCCAGCTCTGGCTTGCGCGGTGGCAAGAGTGTAGTAGCTGTTATCGTGATAACCCACAATATCGTTCGGTTGTCTGCATTCATTAATGCGATCACGGGCCCGGGAAAATATGGTGTACGCGGCTTGCGTATCGCCCTTCTTCATATAGGCCTCGCCCAGCGGGACCAAAGCCAACTGCTGAGAGTAGGGCTGCCTGATGTTCGAGAGCGTGGATTCGGCCCCGGGAATATCTCCATTATTGGCCTGGAGCGTTGCCACCCTGCTGCTGGCGAGGTCTTGCCAGGTGGACTCTGCGATGGAGCGAATGGTGTCTTTGGCGCCCGCGATATCCCCGGCTTTCGCCTGAATATAAGCAACATCACTCAACGCCAAGTCCTTGGAACCGTTTGTACTGGTCAGTGTCTCCTTAGCGCCTGGCACATCTCCCGTTTCGGCCTGCGCCTTGGCCACCTCCGCCAGCGCGCTGTCGCGTTGATAGCCGGAATACTGGTTGGCCAGGTCTTTCCCCGAGCCGATCAGCTTCAGGACCGAGCTTTCGATTTTGACTTCCAGAATCTTGAGTTGCTCGCCAATCTGGGCAGACTTCGCGGAATTCGGATCGGCTGCCAGATAGGCATTAAAGCGGGCGATGGAGCGTGCTTCACGTCCGGGCACCTTCGATTCGGCCAGCGCCAGATTGAACAAAAGGTCGGGATTATAGGGCGCGATCTTGCTGGCTTGCTCGAAATAGCGGATGGCGAGCGGAAAATCCTGCTGCTGCGCGGCCATGACTCCCTTATCGAACGCCTGTTGCGCTTCGGGAGAAAGCGGTGGTGGAACCGGAACGGCGGGCTTCTGGGGAAGAGCCTCCGCTGCCGATCCCGCAGCACGCGCCGGAGCCGCAGCCGGTTTTGGCTTTTGCGCGGGCCGAGCCGCCGGCGCCGCTTTTTTCACCGCAGCCGGCTTTGGCGTGGTTGCTGGAAGTTGACTGGGCGTGGTTGTCTGCTGCGACAACGTCAGCGGCGTAAAACAGAAAATCAAAATGAAGAATAAAGGCACAGCGGCTTTTGCTCTCATATCGGCTCCACGAATGCTTGTTACTACAGCCCATCTCTCGCACTTACTGCTGTAACTGCGCGAGTTGCTGCTTAGCTTCATTGAGTTGGTCGACGTGTTTGGATAGAACTCCCGACAATTTCTGCAAAGCTTTCAATTGCGATTCGTTGAGCGCAGTCAGGCGTTCAACCTCGTTCTGGCTGACGCGCCGCGCGGCATTGTTGTATAAAGACGCCGAAGTGAACTTGAGATCGGCGACCAGCAGCGACAGCTCCGGGCTGGTCTGCGCCCAGCCCACAACGGTGGCGATGGCATCCAGCCTGGCTGCGCGCGTTTCTTCACCCAAATTCTTGTCGATGGCAGCAAGGTCCCGCACCTTGTCGATGGTTTCGATGAGCGCCTTCACTTCTTTCGCCGAGGCCGGCTTGCCGCGCAGATTGCCCAAAGCGCGGATGGCTTCCAACGCATAGGGATCGGTAATCCCAGCTTGCTGCAACCGGGCAATCATCTTGTTTGCTTTCGCCGGGTTCCAGGCGCCGATGACGCCGGCCGTTTTGCTCAGGCCTTCCAGGCCAAAGTCGATCAGCGCCTCGCGGCTCTCTTCCTCGAATTGCTTTTGAGAATCGGCGGCAAGGCCTTGCCATTCCTCGAACTCGGGCGCGCGTTGAGCAAATCCGAGATTCCGGATCGCCGTCTGGTCAAGCTGGATCTGCTTTCGAAGCTCTGCGATGCGCGCTTCCAACTCCGCGCGGGGACTGGCAGAAGCCCCGGCCAGCGCCGCATTGAAACTGGTGACGGCCTCAATGTAGGCTGATTTGCCCGTCTGTAGCTGCGACCTCGACTGCGCGCACTCACCAGCCAGCGAACTGCCCTCGGCAACGCTCGCGCACTTCTGGTTGTGGGCCGCGACCTTGCTCATCAAGGCAGAACGTTGCTCGAGCAGCGCCGAGCGCTGGCGCTCCAAGTCCGTTCTCTGCGAGGCCGGTAGCGCGGGAGGGATGTCGCCGATTTGCGGGATGGTTTGCGCCCAGGTCCCGGCTCGAGTTATGCCAATCAGTAACAGCAGTACTTGTGCGGACCGTAACCACATCTTATTTCTTCTCCAGAACCACCAGGGTTCGAGTTAGTTCTGTGGCGCCGTCTTTCCAGCAGTGGGAGTTTTCGCCGGCGGATGCTGTTCTTCAAACGAAACACTCATGTCATCCATCTTGATCTGAACGGTTGCAATCTGGCTGCGCAACGGGCTCAATTCACCCTTGACCTTGACGGCTTCCATCGTGAGCGCGGTTTGGTCTCCGGTTCCGGCCGCTTGTTGCTGGCGGATCTGCTGGAGCTTCTGATCGGCTTCCTGATACTTCTTCTCCAGTTCCTGCTTCTGCGATTGCAGCTTCTTATAGTCGGGATTGTTGGCGACCGCCGCAGCCACAGGTTTTTGCTTTTGTTGGCCGGCGTGGCTGGCGTCGACTGCCAGCGTATCCAAAGAACCGGCGGAGGAGCCCGCGGTGTCGAACGGCTTGCGCAGATCGTCAACTCCGTTGTCGCCTAATGTCAATGCCGCTTTAGCGTGTTTCGCGGCGCTTTTAAGTTGATCGCCGGCGCTAGTACTGCCACCCAAAGCGGAGTGGGACGAAGACATCCCGTGAGCCTGCGCGGCGGGTGGAGTGCCGGCCGGAGCTTCTTTCAAGTCGCCACCCGGCCCGGCGGGTTTGCTCGCCACGAAATCGAGTCCAGGAGTTGAGGTTTCAGGAGTAGCCTTGATGGTCGAGGAAAGCTGGCCGATGGTTCCACGCATCTGCTCGGCAGTCTTCGCCTCCTGAATCTGCTGCTGTTTCTGGTACTCGACGGCCTGCAGCTTCTCCTCCGCGGTTTTCAGATTGCCGGCAAGAACGGTGTTGGCAGGGTCGTTCTTTGCCGCTTCCCGGAAGTATTTGACGGCCGATTCCCAATCTTCCTTATTATAGAAATCGACTCCCACCTGATTTTGCGCATGGCCAAGGTTGCGCTGGATGACTAAGTCGTTGGGCGAGTTCTCGATCGCACTCTCGTAACATCGCAGCGCTTCCGCCCAATCATGCCGCTCGTAAGCCACATTACCCTGCTGATTCCAGGCAGTCGCTGCCGAAAGCCTGCGCTGGCGCTCAACTTCATCCGCGCTGGGGGTGTAGACATTGTTGTTGGATGACCTGCTGGTGGATGGCGCCGGACCGCAACCCGACACGCACACACCCTTTATGTTCTGCGCCGGTGTCGGCAAAGCAAGGACAATCGTGAGCGCCACGGCGCAGCAGCACAGGATCAGCCGTCTCTTCTTGCGCGTGTTCTCCAAGGCTGTGGAAATGGCTGCGGGATGAGCGATAACCAAGCGCCGCACCCGCGAAACAGGAGTATCCCTCATAGAAGCCGACCTCCCATTGGGGTCAAGCCCAACATCTCGCAAGATGCACGGGAAAACAACGAAGAGTTTCGGACGCACGGCACTTTCGTAACCTTGGCCAGGTTACGTATCTTCAAAGCGCGGAACGGGGGGGCAGTTGGCGGCGACTGCGCGCGGCAGGCAGCGGCAGCCAGAAGAAGCAGGAGATCTCGATTGCGGCGCTCGTCAAGCAGGCAACCGTTGCTTGAAAAGCAGGCAAAAGGCGACTCTCGGAAAGATTAACGGCAATGTTATACTCAGCTCCTAAAACCTGTGAAATGAGCCATGGATACGCGGTTTGTGCGCCACATCCGCTGGATCGTGGTGTGCCCTAATTCTCGCACGCGGAGGGCTGAGATGAGACACGGAGTGAAGAGCGGTTGGTGGGGAGTTGCGTTTCTTTTGTTCCTCGTATCCTGCGGTGGCGGAGGAAGCCAGACCGGAACCGGCCCAACGGCTCCGCCGACGCCAACCGGACTAACGGCGACTGCGGGGAATGCTCAGGTGAGTCTCTCCTGGAATGCGAGCAGCGGCGCGACCAGTTATCACGTGAAGCGTGGGACAACCAGCGGCGGACCGTATACGCAGATTGACGCGCCCACGACTACCAGTTACACCGATACCAGCGTGACCAACGGCACTCCTTATTACTACGTGGTATCCGCGGTGAATTCAGCGGGTGAGAGCGCGAATTCTAGCGAGGTCTCCGCTACTCCAATCGCTGCGCCAGCCGTGCCTACTGGGCTGACGGCGACCGCTGGGAATGCGCAGGTGAGTCTCTCCTGGAATGCGAGCAGTGGCGCGACCAGTTATCACGTGAAGCGCTCGACCACGAGCGGCAGCGGATACGCGCAGGTTGGCGCGCCGACAACGAACAGTTACACCGACACCGGGCTGACCAACGGCACTCCTTACTACTACGTAGTATCCGCCGTGAACTCGTCGGGTGAGAGCGCGAATTCGAGCCAGGCGAGCGCCACTCCGGCCGGAACCAGTTCGGTTGCCGTCACGGTGAATGTGTTAAGCAATCGTCATCCGATCAGCTCGTACGTCTACGGCGGCGCCTTTCCACAGGACGCGTCCACGATCACGGACAGCGGTCTGACGGTGGTGCGGTGGGGCGGGAATGCGGCGTCCACTTACAACTGGCAGCTCGGAACCAACAATGCCGACAACGACTATTATTTCGAGGATTTTACCTTTAACGCGATTGGGGACAGCGATTCAGCCAAGTTCATCACGGACGTCAAAGCGGCAGGCAGCAACCCGCTGATGACCATGGTGATGCTGCCGTGGGTGGCGCAGAGCGCGGAAGTGGCGTCCCCTCCAAACGGACATTGGAGCTTTTCTGTCGCCAAGTATGGCGCGCAGTGCAGCGTGGATCAGTACAACACGGACGCCGGAAACGGCATTGTTGCTGGGACCTGCAACTCCAACCCGCCGACATACCTCACGGCCAATACTGCCGATCTCGACGGGGTCTATTTTCCTCTGCTAGATCAACCCGGTAACAATGATCCCTCCAATAGCGTTTATCGGAATCAGTGGGCTGCGGCGTTGGCGACGGCTTTTGGCAACGGCAGCACTCCGCACTTTTACGACATGGATAACGAGATCGATATCTGGGGAGGCACACACCGTGACATTCACCCCAACCCTTCCGGCTACGACGAACTCAGCACCACCTACATAGCCGAAGCCACAGGTTTGAAGGGGTGGGACCCGCTGGCAATTCGCCTGGGTCCGGTGAGTTGCTGCTGGTGGTTCTATTGGAACGGCGCCAATAGCGACGACAAGGATGCACACGGGGGCGTGGATTTTCTGCCGTGGTGGCTCAATGAAGTTTATTGGCAGGACCAGATCGCGGGCGCGCGTTCGCTGGACATATTCGACATTCACGCCTATCCGGATGGGCCGAATACTTCAGGCTGGACGCAGGCACAGTTGCAGGCGCTGGCGGTGAGTATCTATCGCGATTATTGGGACCCGACGCTGGTAAGTCCGTCCGGCACCATCAACCAGCAATACACAACTAATATTCAGCCCAATAAGACGATTGCGTTCCGGATTCCGCGCATGCGGGCGATCGTCAACATGATTTATCCCGGAGTGCCTCTGGCGATGACGGAATGGAGCGCGGCTTTCGCGGGCGAATCGGATTTCTCTACCGCGCTGGGCGACGCCGACGGTTATGGCATTATCGGGCGCGAGCGCGTTTACCTGGCATCGCGCTGGGGAGCTCCCCTTCCAACCAATCCGAACTATCTGGCGTTGAAATTGTTCACGAACTACGACGGGGCGCACCACGGCTTCGGAACGATGTCGGTTGAAGACACGAACAACGGCAATCCGAGTTTGTTCAGCAGCTACGCGGCGCTGAATTCGGCGGGCACTTCGATGACGGTATTGGTACTTAACAAAGACCCAGGGAACACGGCGCAGGTCACGTTTGCGCTGAACGGGTTCACCCCGAATTCGGTGGTGAGTTACACGCTGTCGCAACAATCTCCCACAACGATTGTGACTTCGTCTTCGGGCGCATGGCCGTCGTCGATGAGCTTTGCTCCCTACTCGGCAACGTTGCTGGTCATCAGCGGAAGCCTGGCCAGCGCTCCTGTCTGGGAGTGGGACTTGAATCCGGATACGACCATGGTGGCGACGGGCGGGACCGTTATTCTGCAGCCGAAGATCACGAGCGGGACGGCGAGTGTCACGCTGAGCTCGGCGGTTTTCGATAGCTTCGAGGGATCTACCGCGTGCGCCGGAACCCTCAGCCTGACTAACTCCGTGATTACTACCACTCAGACCGGCACGATCACGGTGAACGCAGGCACTACGCCTGGTTTCTGCCACTTCACCGTAACCGGGAGCGATGGAACCGTCACGCAGACTCAGGGCGGATGGATCGTAGTGGGGAACCCAGCGGCAACGTTCTCGAGCACGGCCGGCGGTGGGCAGTCGGGGAGCCCGGGCATGGCGCTGCCAGACCCTTTGACCGTCACTCTGTCCGCAGGCTCGTCGGGCGGCACGAATACGGGCGCCAGCGTGCTGTTCAGCACGGACGGCGGTTCGCTCTCGAATGGCACCACCAGCGGAGCGAAGGTGATTGCCATCACCAACAGCTCGGGCGTGGCCTCGGTAACGCTGACCCTGCCTAGTACTGCCGGCACGGTAAACGTCACCGCGGAGGGACCGTACGGGCTGGGGCATCCGACAGCAACGTTTACGGAAACGTCAAACTAGAGCAAATTCAGAGTTGCTGTGACCTCGAACTGCTGGCGAGCTGCGCTCGGCTTGGACGGGCGAGGGCGCCCGTCCCCACACAAGCGGGATGCGGCAACTGTGAATCCGCTCCAGCGCTAACCATCTGACCCACATTGTGCATCGGGGCCGGTGCCTGCGGCATAACTTCTTAAGGTGGTGGGGAGTAACCGGTAGGGCGGAGTATCATTGTGAGGTGAAAGTGCTTGCCTCCGAAGGAGGAAGCTATGGCCACTACAGCTTTGGTTCGTCGAAGTTCCACGCCGAGAATCGGCGCCCTCGTCCTTGTCCTTGCGCTTGCGTCCCTGCTGTTGCTGCCGGGATGCTGGGTCTATTCGGTGTCGCCACTTTACGAGGAGAATCTTGCTCATCCCGACACCGATCTTGCGTTTGACCAGAGCCTGGTTGGTTCCTGGTGGAACGCGGATAAAGAGTGCACGTGGACATTGATCGTCAAGGGGCAGCAAAAAGAAATGGCATATGAATTGACTTTCGCCGCGGCCCCGGAGTGCAAAACCGACGAGGGAGAGAAAAGGGTGATCCAGTACGACGGCCACGCGGTCAAACTGGACAACCATCTCTTTCTCGACGTCAACCCGAAGTCTGCCGACGTTTGCGACCTGTGCCTGCCGCTACACAGTTTCTTCCTGATTTCGCAGCAGAACGACACCCTTGCCCTCACTCCAGTGGACGGCGATTGGCTGAAAGAAGCAATGGAGCAGAAGAAGGTCATCCTCGCCCATCTCAACGACGATATAGTGTTGTCGGCTTCTTCGAAAGATCTGAAGGCCTTCGTCCGCCAATACGCCGATGACAAGGCGGCGTTCAAACCCGATCCCAGCCTTACGTTCAAGCGGAAATAAGCGTTTCCCTGTATTCGCCATGCTCCCCACGGTGAACCGATGGGACCGATGCCAGCGGCGCTGAGGTTGTAATCGGCGCGCTGCGTTTGCGGCGTATGGGACATCCCGGCTTGACAAGTTACTATATTTCTGCAAGTATAGAAATGTGACGGCAGCTTTGAGCAGGAAAAGTGTCGAGCAGGTCGCAAAGTACGCCGACATGCTTTCCGCGATGGGCACCGAGCCTCGACTTCGAATCATGCGATTGCTGCTATCCGCGCATCCCGAGGGCTTGGTCGTGAGCGACATCCAGTCCGAGCTCGACATTCCGAATTCCACGCTTTCGCACCACCTGGAGAAATTGAAGAACGAGGAACTGGTCAACGTGCGCCGCGAAAGCACCTTCTTGCGCTACACGGCCAACACGGAAGCGCTCCAGGAACTGCTGCAATTCCTTTATGCCGAGTGCTGCACTCGAAACAAGGCAGTCAAACCGCAAGATGTTATCCAACTTTGTAAATAGGAGAGAGAACCATGAGCAGCACTGACATTAAGGACATAGTGAAAGAGAAGTATGGCCAGGCAGCCTTGCGCGTGAAGAGTGGGGGCAGTGTCTGTTGCGGGGCCACGGCAGCAGGCGGATCGGGTTGCGATCCGATCACCTCCAATCTTTACGACTCCTCGCAGGCCGGACAGGTTCCTGAGGAGGCCATGCTCGCCTCGTTGGGATGCGGAAATCCGACTGCATTGGCGAAGTTGAATCCCGGAGAGGTGGTCCTCGATCTAGGCTCGGGCGGTGGCGTCGATGTCCTCCTCTCGGCGAGGCGGGTTGGGCCCACCGGCAAGGCATACGGTCTGGATATGACGGACGAGATGCTCGCACTCGCGAATGAGAATAAGCGCAAAGCAGGCGCCGAAAACGTCGAATTCCTGAAGGGCGAGATCGAGCGTATACCTCTGCCAGACAACTCGGTCGACGTGATTATCTCGAATTGCGTGATCAATCTTTCGGCGGACAAGGATCGTGTACTGCGAGAAGCCTTTCGCGTGCTGAGGCCGGGCGGCCGCTTTGCGGTTTCCGATGTTGTGACCCGAGGCGAAATCGCGCCAGAAATCCGCCAGAGTGTGCTTCTGTGGGTCGGCTGCGTGGCGGGGGCTCTCGGAGAAGACGAGTATCGCAACAAACTCTCGGCGGCAGGTTTCGAGCAAATTGACATTGAACCGACGCGGGTCTATCGCGCGGAAGATGCGCGTGAGGTTCTTTCGGCCGAAGGCGTCGACGTGGATGCGATTGCGCCGCATGTGGATGGCAAGTTCTTCAGCGCTTTCGTTCGGGCTGTCAAGCCGGCGGGCGCTGGAGCTAAGGCATGTTGCGGACCGGCCTGCTGCAACTAGGAGACAACCGGTATGCAAACACACTACAACGTTTTATTTCTGTGCACGGGAAATTCCGCGCGCTCCATAATGGCCGAAGCAATTCTGAACTTCAAAGGCAGGCCTAATTTCACGGGCTACAGCGCCGGAAGCCATCCATCAGGAGCGGTTCGACCGGAAGCCTTGAGACAGCTCGAAACGGGACACATACCAATCCACGGTTTGCGCAGCAAGGCCTGGGATGAATTCTCTCTGCCCGGCTCTCCCAAGCTTGACTTCGTCTTTACGGTTTGCGACAACGCGGCGAAAGAAGTCTGCCCAGTGTGGCCGGGACAGCCGATAACTGCCCATTGGGGTGTCCCAGACCCAGCGGCGGTGCACGGAAGCGAGGCCGAGGTGGAACGGGCGTTTCGCGAGGCGTTTTTTATCCTGGATCGCAGAATCAGTCTATTTCTCAGCCTCCCACTGCAGAGGCTCGACCGCCTCGCACTCAAGAGGGAACTCGATAGCATCGGCCAGAAGACGACGCCCGTTACCCGCGAATAGCCGCATGCTTTACGCCACCATAAGGATCAAGAATGAAGGCAACTAGTCGTCTTAGTTTTCTGGACCGTTATCTAACCGCGTGGATCTTCTCCGCGATGGTCGCGGGCGTTGTATTGGGTTGGCTTGTGCCCGGAGTCGTAACGTTTCTGAATCGCTTCAATATCGGTACGACTTCCGTTCCGATTGCAGCGGGATTGATTTTGATGATGTATCCACCTTTTACCAAGGTGCGATATGAGGAACTGCACGAGGTCTTTCGCAACAAGCGTGTGCTCGGCCTTTCACTCGTGCAGAACTGGGTTGTGGGACCGATTCTGATGTTTGTTCTGGCAGTTGTATTCCTGCGCGGATACCCGGAATACATGGCTGGGCTGATCATGATCGGCCTCGCGCGCTGCATCGCCATGGTCATCGTGTGGAACGAACTGGCTCGAGGCGACACGGAATATGCGGCTGGCCTGGTGGCTTTCAATTCTCTTTTCCAGGTCTTTTTCTACTCTCTTTACGCCTGGGTCTTCATTACGGTCCTGCCCGCCAAGCTCGGCCTTCGGAGTAGCGTCGTCAATGTGTCGATTGCAGAGATTGCAAAGAGTGTTTTTATATATCTGGGAATTCCGTTTCTCGCCGGATTTCTGACTCGTACCGCATTGATTCGCGCCCGAGGACAAGATTGGTACAACCGCAACTTCGTTCCGCGCGTAAGTCCGCTGACGCTGATCGCTCTGCTGTTCACGATTGTGGTGATGTTCTCACTTAAAGGCGGGTACATCGTTCGGCTGCCCTTGGACGTCCTGCGCATCGCCGTTCCGCTATTGATTTACTTCGTGCTGATGTTTCTGGTGTCCTTTTACATGGGCAAGAAGTTGGGCGCGGACTACTCCAAGACCGCAACCCTGGCGTTTACGGCCGCTTCCAACAATTTTGAGCTGGCGATCGCAGTTGCGGTTTCGGTATTTGGCATCAACTCCGGAGCCGCGTTCGCGGCTGTCATCGGACCCCTGGTGGAAGTCCCGGTGATGGTCGCACTCGTCAATGTGGCCTTGTACTTTCAACGCCTTTATTTCCCCAACCCGCGACCGATTACTATCGAGCCGTTACTTCCTTAGCGCGGTGATCAGCCTACTCAGGTTTCCCGGTGTAGTGTTGTTCGCGGTGGACATCGGAATGGTCTTCCAAGGATTCCAGGTGAGTGATGACTTCGGCGGGCATCCCCAGTTCAGCGGGCAGGCGTTCTTCCAGAATGGTGGCCAGGCGGTGGGCCTCGCTGACTGATGTCAGGCGCGGAAACAACAGGTGTACTTCGATAATCTGGCGGTATCCGGTGGTGCGGAAGCGTACGCCATGGTATTGAATGGCTAGCTCCGAGCAGATTGCGTCCAGCTTGTCCCGAATTTTCCGGCCAGCTGTTGGATCGGAATAATCCATCAGCCCGACTGCCGAGTGCCAGGCCAAGCGCCCTCCCGACCAGAGGATGTTGGCCGCGACCGCGATGGCCACGAGCGGATCGAACGGCTTCCAGTGCGTCAGCATCACCAGCCCCAGTCCTCCCACCACCCCAAAGCTGGTCCAGCTATCGGTCAAAACGTGTTTGCCATCGGCTTCGAGAATGAGTGAATTGGTGCGCCGGCCGGTGCGCAGGAGATAGTAACCGAGACCCGCATTGAGCACTCCCGCCATGAGGATCAGCAACGTGCCTGCTCCCAGGTGCTCGAGTTGCAGCCCGGCGATCCACTTCCGGATCGACTCAACCAGAATTGCAATCGCGGCCACGACGATCATCGCACCCTCAAATCCAGCGGAGAAGAACGTGATCCGCTCGTAGCCGTAAAGGAAATGAGGGGAAGCTGACTTGGTGCTAAGTCGAAGACTGAAACTGGCAAACCCCACGGCGATGACGTGGACTACCGACTCGGCCGCGTCGGAAAAAATGGCCGCCGAATGCGTCATGAAATAGACGGTGGTCTTGCCGATCAGCATGGCCAACCCAATCGCCAGCGAAAGACGCATGGCGAAGTGCGCATCGCGCAATTCCCGCTCGTCTCTCCGTGTTGCCGGGCTGGCCGTGGATGGCGTGGGCACGCGTTTTATCCTTGGATCGGAGGCTGCCTTGGAAGCGGTTACGAACCTGCTCGAGCGAATCAGATCGTCAGTCAGTTCTTCGGGTGATTCTGTACCACTGCTCGGATGCGTGATGTGCAGCCGGATATAAAGCTTCCCAGTGGGAACGCCAGACCTCCCGTTAAGACTACCAAAAGGATTTGTGAAAACAAGCGGCTGCGCTCGCCGTGCTTGAAAGGTCTGGTATATTGGCCTCTCTTGGAGGTGTGCCGATGTCCCGGAATATGCGCTGTGGCCTGATTCAGGCAAGCAATGCGCTTGGCAGCAACCGCTCGCTGCCAGAGATCAAGAAAGCCATGGTCAACAAGCACCTGAAGCTGATCGAACAGGCTGCGAAAAAGAAAGTGAAAATACTCTGTCTCCAGGAACTTTTTTACGGTCCTTATTTCTGCGCTGAGCAGGACATTCGCTGGTACGACCTGACCGAACGGGTCCCGGACGGACCCACGGTTCGGCTAATGCAGAAGATTGCGGCCAAACACCGCATGGTGATCGTGGTCCCCGTGTATGAGGAGCAGATGCCGGGCTTGTACTTCAATACCGCCGCGGTCATCGATGCCGACGGCAAGTATCTCGGCAAGTACCGCAAACACCACATCCCCCACGTGCATCCGGGATTCTGGGAGAAATTCTATTTCACCCCGGGAGACCTGGGTTATCCCGTATTCGAGACGAAATATGCTCGCGTCGGAGTCTACATCTGCTATGACCGTCATTTCCCCGAGGGCGCGCGTGTGCTCGGACTGAACGGTGCAGAAATTGTTTTTAATCCCTCCGCCACCGTCGCGGGACTCTCGGAATATTTGTGGGAACTCGAGCAGCCCGCGCACGCCGCGGCCAACGGCTACTTCGTCGGGGCGATCAATCGCGTGGGCAGGGAAGAGCCGTGGGATATCGGTGAGTTTTACGGCAAGAGTTACTTTTGCAATCCGCGCGGGAAGATCTTCGCACAGGCCAGCCGAGATAAGGATGAAGTGCTGGTCGCCGATCTGGACCTCGACCTGATCCAGGAAGTAAGGAGGGTCTGGCAGTTTTACCGCGACCGGCGTCCGGAAACCTACGGCGCGCTGACAACGCAGACGGGACAAACGGCGGCTGCGGACTAGGAAGTGCGCGGGAAGTTTGCGACCTGTCTTCGATTGGAGTCTTTTCATTGTCGTCTTTATTATCGTTGTCGTCTTTTTCTGTCGTCATCCTGAGCGAAGCGAAGGACCTGCTTTTTGTCGGCGCACAAGACAGCAGGTCCTTCGCTTCGCTCAGGATGACAATTCAGGTTTGAAAGCTGATAAGTGATAGCTGAGTGCCGAGAGCTGCCGCTCACATGTCTCCATCATCACGAATCGAATCCAGTCCGCTGTACAACCAAGACCTCGCGCCGGCGACCAGCGAGCGGCGCACCTGGGGCACCTACAGTTTCGCGGCGCTGTGGGTATCGATGTCGGTCAATATTCTGACTTACATGTTGGCCGCCAGCCTCATCCAGGGAGGAATGAACTGGAAGCAGGCAGTGGCAACGGTGTTTCTCGGCAACACGATTGTTCTCGTCCCGATGCTGTTGAATTCGCATCCGGGAGCGCGTTACGGAATTCCGTTTCCGGTGCTGGCGCGCGCCTCGTTTGGAGTGCTGGGCGCCAATGTTGCCGCGGTTCTCCGCGCCCTCGTTGCCTGCGGATGGTTTGGCATCCAGACCTGGATTGGCGGCGAAGCCATCAACACATTGATCACGACGCTCGCGCCAGGCTGGGGCCATGTCGGTCACGGCGCAGCGATCTGCTTTCTTGCATTCTGGCTTCTCAATCTCGCCGTCATTCTCAAAGGCATCGACTACATCCGATTTCTGCAGGGAATCAGCGCGCCGGTTCTGCTGGCGGTGGGCCTCTTGCTGCTGGCTTGGGCTTACAGGTCGGCGGGCGGATTCGGCCCCATGCTGTCGGCGCCGTCGCGGTTCTTGAGCTTTTCGGACTTTCTGAAATTTCTCATCCCCGCGCTGAATGGCACGGTCGGTTTCTGGGCCACGGTGTCGCTGAACATCCCCGACTTCACGCGCTTCGCACGCAGCCAGCGGCAGCAGGCGATCGGGCAAGCGCTTGGGCTGCCGACCACGATGACGCTTTATTCGCTGATTGGAATCCTGGTGACTTCGGCGACGGTGGTGATTTATGGCACCGCCATCTGGGATCCGGTGCAATTGCTGAGCCGATTTCATTCGCCCGTGGCTGTGGTAATTTCGCTGCTGGCGATTTTGCTGGCGACGCTGAACGTGAACATTGGCGCCAACGTGGTTTCACCGGCTAACGATTTCTCCAACCTGTGGCCGCGAAAAATCAGCTTTCGGGCGGGCGGCGTAATCACCTGCTTCATGGGAATCGCGCTGATGCCGTGGAAACTGCTGTCCAGCTACAGCACATTTATTTTCGGATGGCTCGGCGGTTACGCCGCGTTTCTCGGCCCGGTGGCGGGCATCATGATCTGCGACTACTTCGTAATCCGCCGGCGAGCGCTTGTCGTCGACGATCTCTACCTGCGCGGAGGCATCTACGAATATTCGCGCGGCTTCAACTGGCTGGCAGTGTGCGCGCTGGCCTTGGGAGCGGGCACGGCGCTGGTGGGATTGGTCGTTCCTCCGCTGCGGGTGTTATACGCCTATTCATGGTTCGTAGGATTCGCAGTGGCGTTTGGCGCTTACTATGCGCTGATGAAGTTTCAGGGGGCGCCGGAGATAGCGCTGGAGGAGGTGTCGTGAGTGCAATCACCTGATCAGTTAACGCTGCATCGAATGCAGACAGGTGTCTAATAGCCATGGGAGCAGCTTTAATGTCCGCGATAACGTCAGACGGAAATCGGGTTGGTTGGCGGCTACCCTTTTACACGGTATTGGGTGCTCCTATTCTATTCAGCATCGGGCCCTACGATTTGTCGGTGATCTTATATCTGTTCACTGTTGCAATTGTGAGCATGTTCCTGCTGACTGATGCGATTGGCAAAAGACGCCGCCAATCGCTATTGGCGCTGGTTATTTTTTTGGCTGTCTCAGCGGCCTTAGTCAAGAATTATTCGGCAATCCGCGACGAGTGCAGATGGGTCGTATGGTCACATGAGTACAAAGCGAAGGTTTTGGGGCAACGCGACTCAGCAACCGGAGAGTTGAAGCATATCGAATGGGATGGCTGGGGGTTCCCCGGAGCAGGAGACACCACGGTGTATCTTGTCTTCGATCCGACAAATGCGCTTTCGGCAGCGGCCAGGAGTCATCGACCCGGCAAGTTCGCTGGCCTGCCCTGCGAGGTGCCTCTTGTACGTCGTTTGGAGAGCCACTGGTACGCCGTTCGATTTTATACCGATGAGTGGTGGGGCCGACGCAATGCACTCGATTGCGTCTCCGAGTCCGCAAGTTAGCTGTTGTAACGTCCCCGTTTCACCAACAACGATCCGTGATCTACTTCCGAAACGCAGGTAAGACGTCTTTCTTATACTTTTCCAGCGTGTCCTCTTCCTCTCCGCACATCAGATAGATGTTGAACTGCGTCACCCCGGCGCGAGCCAGCGTTCGAAGTTTTTCAATGTGCGCTTCGGCGGGACCTAGCAGGCAAAAGCGGTCGGTGACTTCATCCGACACGAAGTTCCGGTTGCTGCTGTCGACTTCGCAATGGTGCAGGTAATCGTACTGCCCGCGGTCGCGTATATACGAGGTCAGAGCGGGCGGGAGTTCCTCGGGCTTGTAGCGCGACACCAGATCGACTACGTGGTTCGACACCAGCGCGGGGAACCAGCGCACTCGTTCTCGGCCAACTTTTACGTCGTCGGAAACCCAGACGGGCGCGGCGGACATGATCTCGATCTTGCTTGGATCTCTGCCCGCGGCCTCGGCGCCATTCTTGACGAAACCTACGCACCACTCGATCAGGTCGGGATCGGCGAATTGCAGGATGACTCCGTCGCCGATTCGGCCCGCCAGGTCGAGCACTTTGGGGCCGTATCCCGCAACCCAGACGGGCGGAACGCCTGCTGTCGCCCAGGTGAACTTCGCCGTCAGGCCTTCATATTCCGTTTCCTTTCCGCCAGTGAGATCGCGGAAGGCCTTTACCGCTTGCTCCAGCTGAGCCACCGTGACCGGCTTTTTGCCTAGCACCCGCCGCGAACTGTCGCCACGTCCGATACCGAGTTGCATGCGCCCACCCGAAATCAGATTCAGCGTCGCAAACAGGCTCGACGTCACCGTAATGTCGCGCGTTGCCGGATTCGTTACGCAGGTGCCGAGCCGCATATTCTTTGTGTTGGCCGCCATGAGTGTCAGCATGGGATAGGGCTCGAGCCAGAGCACGTGCGAATCGAAGATCCAGCCATACTGAAAGCCGGCCGCTTCCGCCTGGCACGTGAGTCGGACGATCCGTTCCACCGGCATGTCGGGCTTGATGGTGATGCCGAACTGCATGTGATCCCCCTGTTCACCTTGCCGCCCGTGAGGGAAAGCTTGAACCGCAGAGAGCGCCGAGGTCGCAGAGAAGGCCAGGAAATAAAACCCCCAACCGCTTTAACGAGTAGCGAATTGAATTGAGTATTTCGGCTCGCGCCACCAAATCCAAGACAAGATCTTCTCTGCGATCTCTGCGCACTCTGCGGTTAAAGCCCTGCTCGGTGCGGCTACTTAGTTTCGGGAGTTTAGCATAAAATCTGTACTTCGCCGCCGGAGGAAAAGGCACAATCATGGGTTTTGACACCATTATCGTTAACGGTCGCGTCGCCACGGCAACCGACACTTACACCAGCGACGTCGCGATCAGCGGCGGGAAGATCACCGCCGTCGGGCAAAGCCTGCCGCGAGAGAACGCAGGAAAGATTATCGATGCGGAGGGCAAGTATGTGTTTCCTGGCGGAATCGACGTACATACCCACCTCGACATGCCCTTCGGCGGGACCACGAGCGCGGATGATTTCGAAACGGGCACGCGCGCCGCGGCTTTCGGCGGGACGACTACTTTGATCGACTTCGCGATCCAGTACAAGGGCCAGACGCTGCGCACGGCTTTTGATACCTGGATGCAGAAAGCTTCCGGCAAAGCGGTTTGCGATTATGCGTTTCATTGCATCATCACTGATCTGGCGGACGCGCAGCTCGACGAGATGAACGCGCTGGTGCGCGAAGGCGTCACCAGCTTCAAGTTGTTCATGGCGTATCCCGGCGTGTTCATGCTCGACGATGGGAGCATTTTCAAAGCTCTGCGCGCGACCGCGAAGAACGGCGGACTCGTCTGCATGCATGCCGAAAATGGCGGCGCGATTGACGTGATTGTGCAACAGGCGCTGGCGGAAGGGAAGAAAGCTCCGAAGTATCATGCCTTGACTCGTCCCACGACGGCGGAAGCGGAAGCTGTTTCGCGAGCGATTGCGCTTGCCGAAATGGCCGGAGCGCCGCTTTATATCGTCCATTTGAGCTGCAATGAGGCGCTCGAAAAGGTGCGCGAGGCGCGGGATCGCGGACTTCCCGTTTATGCCGAGACGTGTCCGCAGTATCTGTATCTCTCGCTAGATAACTTCGACGCGCCCGGATTCGAAGGAGCAAAATATGTATTCACACCGCCGCTGCGTGAGAAGTGGCATCAGGAAACATTGTGGAACGGATTAAAGACCGATCATCTGCAGGTGGTTTCGACCGATCACTGCCCCTTCTGTTTCAAAGAGCAGAAAGAACTGGGGCGCGACGATTTCACCAAGATCCCGAACGGCGGTCCGGGCATTGAGCACCGGATGAGCCTTATCTATTCTGGCGGCGTTGCCGGGGGACGATTCAGCGTGAACCGCTTTGTGGAGCTGGTTTCGACGACTCCCGCAAAGCTCTTTGGACTGTATCCGCGCAAAGGCACGATCGCCGTGGGCAGTGACGCGGACCTCGTGATCTTTGACCCCAATCGCAAGCACACGATCAGCGCGAAGACTCACCACATGCGCGTCGACTATTCGATGTTCGAGGGAATTCAAGTTACTGGCATGCCCGACGCGGTGCTGTCGCGCGGGCGCGTGGTCGTGGAGGCAGGTAAGTTCATGGGCAGCGCAGGCACGGGGGAGTTTCTCAAGCGTTCGCTCTATGCACAGCCCTAGGCCTCTGACCGCGTGAATTTGCACTTGAAGCGTTGCGGTCTCCCAGGTCTCAAAATCGAGACCTGGGGCACCCTACCTTAGAGGGTTCGCCGTCTCCGAGCATGGACCGCCGCCAGGGGCCACGCACGAGCAGCCCGAACTACTGTTATACCGGCACTGATCCCGCGGATGGTCAGGTTGGTCACAAACTGGATTGCCGCATCCGGGAAACTTGGGGATCTTGCTGCATGCAGAGGATTCGGAAAACTTGTGTGATTGCTCCCACAAACTGATTTCCGGAGCTTCGAATCGCAGTTCTTCATGACTCAGCACATGGAGCTCGACCCCCTGGGGTCCTTTCACCTCTTTCACGCCTCCGTTCACATCCAGGGAATACGGGCCTGAAATTGTGATTCGTGTGTCGCCTGATTTCGCTTTGCCGGGAACGAAGTTGATTAACACTTTGGTCTGGCCGTCCGCTGCTCTGGTGACCGAGATATCTCCTGCTGTGACGATGGTTACAGTTGCGCTGCCGTCCTGTTTCGATGTCTCCTGAGGTGGTGCGGTGTTTACCATGAGGAGTGTGCATATAGCGATTGTGAAACTCCATCTCAGTCTTGTGTTCATTCGACCTCTTGGTAGCGTCCTCATTTGAAGTCCTTATCGTTAGAAGTGTGGCATGAGTCGTGCTCCGAATCATTCCATTACTCCATTACTGCGCCGGTGGGGGCTCGGGTTCGGCGGAGCCGTCGGCGCGCGCGTCCGAGGCTCCGTAGTTGACCTTGGTTTTCGAGTTGTGCATGACGGCCTGCCCGCGACCCATGGCGGTCGAGTATTCGCGCCGCACGTCGAGTCGATGCCCCATGGCGGAAAGTTTTTGCCGCACTTCGGGCGCCACTCGCGACTCGATCACGATATTGCACCCACGCTCGGGACTGACCGTGAAACGGGCGTTCTCCAGAGCCTCCTGGATATTCATGCCGTAGTCGACCAGGTTGGAAACGAATTGCGCGTGGGCCAGCGGCTGGTTCGCTCCTCCCATGATCCCGAAACCAAGGTGTTGCTTGCCATGCTCCATGAAAGCCGGAATGATGGTGTGGAACGGCCGCTTGCGCGGGGCGAGCGCATTCGGAGATCGAGGATCGAGCGAAAACAGCGCACCGCGATCCTGCAGCACGAATCCCATGCCGCGCACCACGACGCCCGACCCGAACGCTTCATAATTGCTCTGAATCAACGAGACGATGTTGCCCTCGCGATCCACGACCGAAAGGTAAGTCGTGTCACTGGTCGGCGGCGCGCCGGGCGCAACGTTGCAATTGGCTTTGCCGGGATTGATCAGTTGGGCGCGCTGCCGGGCGTATTCCTTCGACAGCATCCCCTTCACGGGGATCTTCGCAAAGCGTGGATCGGCGTTATAACGCCCCAAGTCGGCGTATGCCAGCTTCATGGCTTCTATCTTCTTATGTAGTTCGGCGACGCTGAGCGGCCCATCGGGCGACGCCGGAGAAGTCTCCATAATGTTCAGCATCTCCAGTGCCGCCATTCCTTGCCCGTTGGGAGGAAGTTCGTAAACTGTCCAGTCGCGATAAGTAGTTGAAACCGGCTCAACCCATTCTGGAGAAAAGTCGGCCAGATCATCCGCCGACATCGTTCCGCCCAGACTCTGCGACGTGCTCAGAATCGCGCGCGCAATTTCACCTTTGTAAAACGCAGGCGCTCCATTTTGCGCCACGAGGCGCAAGGCTTTCGCCAGATCGTGATTCTGGAAAACTTGTCCCACCGCCGGAGGCTTGCCGTTGGGGAGATAGACCCGTCGGCCTTCTGGATCCTTCGCGACCCATTCGGCCGAGTCGTTCCAATAGGACGCAATGATTTCAGGGACTGGATAGCCTTCCTCGGCATAGAAAATCGCGGACTGGAAAAGATCCTTCCACGTCAGCCGTCCAAAGCGCTGGTGGAGTGCGTACCAGCCTGCCACCGCACCGGGGACCGTGACGGAATCGATGCCTCCGAGCGGCATGGAGGTCGCGCCTTTCGCCTGCAAGCGCTCGATGGTCAGTCCCCGGGGCGCCCATCCGCTGGCGTTAAGACCGTACAGCTTGCCGGTTTTTGCGTCCCAGTAAATTGCAAACAGATCGCCGCCCATGCCGTTCATCATGGGTTCGGTCACGCCGAGTACGGCATTCGCGGCAATCGCCGCATCTACCGCAGAACCGCCTCGCGCCAGAATTTGCGCACCCGCTACCGACGCTTGCACATGGCTGGTAGCCACAATGCCATAGCGGGTGACGACCATCGAGCGCGCGTTGGAACGGTCTCGGGCAGACATGGAGGCGGACGTAAGCAGCAGCACAGCGACTGCAATCCGAATCGAAAAGTTCATGCTACACCTGCGCACGCGTATTCTAAGCTGCACCTAGCCGAATGCCTAGCTACAGCATAGCCAATGAGCAGATAGTTGCACCAAATGTGAGGCCGACCCGCCTTGATCGGGCGCAGGATCGTGCAGCTTAAGGGTTCTTGCCGGCGCTGCAATCGCGGCAGAAATCTCCGATCACTCCCTTACCCTCTTCCACCGTCAGGATGCGGTCTACAGCAGAGAGCTTGAGCTGTTCCAACGCGCCGCTGGGCCAGTGGATCTCGACATTGTCGATAGTAGTGGCGTCACCCAGTCCGAAGTGAACGCGGAAGTCGTTGGAGGAGAGATAGCTGCCGCCGCTGAGCACGTCTCCACGCTGGCGTATGCCCCCGCTGGTCAGATAAACAGTGGCGCCGACTGCGTCGCGCGGACTCTTGGGCCCTCCGATGAGCTTCAGTTCCACCCAGTGGTGGTGATCTGGATTCACGTTGCGAAGCAGCCCGGGAACGTGATCTACGGTGTTGATGACGACATCGATCTTGCCGTTGTTGAACAGGTCGCCAAAGGCAGCTCCGCGAGCCACGGTGACAACCGCCAGCCCGGAGCCTTCGACGGCGGGCACCAGCTCAAACTTTCCGTTCTTCAGGTTGTGAAAAAGCAGCGGGCGCTGCGCGTAGGACGTGCCCCAGCCTTTCTTGTCCACCTCCGGATAGACGTGGCCATTCACGATCAGCAGATCTTTCCAGCCGTCGTTGTCGTAGTCGAGGAAACCGTCGCCGAATCCCACGAAAGGAAGGGTTGGAGCCGCAACGCCAATTTTGAAGCTGACGTCGGTGAAGGCTCCCGTCCCGTCATTTTGGAAGACAACATCGTAGTCGTCGGAGAATGTGGTGTTCACCAGGTCCATGTGCCCGTTGTTCTCGTAATCGCCGGCGGCGATGCCCATGTTCGCCACTTCGCGGCCATCTCCGTTCAAGGCGTAACCGCTCGCATAACTCTGATTGTCGAACGTACCGTCGCCTTTGTTGATGTAGAGATAGTTCGGGGTGGAGTCGTTAGCGACGGCGAGATCAGGCTTGCCATCGTTGTTCACGTCCACAAAGAGGGCTCCTAGACCGTAATAGTGATCGGGATTGCCAACCCCGAGTTTTTCGCTCACGTCGGTGAAAGTCCCATCGCCGTTGTTGTGGAAGAGATGGTGAAGTTCTCCCTGGAGTCCATGGGGGCCGCACATCACGGGCACGCCGCGGAATTGGCAGGAGCTGTAGCTCACGCTCTTGGAGCCTGCGACGGGCGGCTGGTTGACATCATAATGAAGGTAGCCGGCGACGAAGAGATCCAGCCTTCCGTCGCCATCGTAGTCGCCAAAGGTTGCGCCGGTCGACCAGGTGCCGAGCGCAACGCCGGCTTTCTCGGCTACGTCGGTGAAGGTGCCGTCGCGATTATTGTGATAGAGACGGTTCTTTCCGTAGTTCGTGACGTAGAGGTCGGGCCATCCGTCGTTGTCATAGTCTCCGACGACAACGCCGAAGCCCCAACGGTCGTTGGTCACGCCGGCTTTGGCAGCAACATCGGTGAAGGTTCCGTCGTGGTTGTTGTGGAACAGCGCCGCATGGGGCGGAGTAGCCTTGCCCTGCAGGGCATCGTAGGTCGAGCCGTTGACCAAATAAATATCGAGCCAGCCATCGTTGTCGTAATCCAGCAGCGCCACACCCGCGCCCTTGGCTTCCAAAATGAAACGTTTTTCCGCAGTGCCTGCCGTGTGGTGCCAGGTGGTGAGGCCCGCTTCTTCAGCGCTGTTCAGAAAGACGACCGGGCCGTTCTTGACAAAGCCCCCAGCCGTGATCGGGCGATGCTCGCTATCGAATTCAGCCTTTTGGGGAGGGCCAGCAGCCATTCCGCCTTGTGACGGTCCTTCCTGCGGTGTAGATGGCGATGGCGCAGCGATTAAAGACATCTGAGCCGACAACGTCGCTGCCACCAGAAGGCAGACGAGCAGCACGACTCCATGCCATCCGGAAAACGTATGCTGCGATCTGCACAGCCTTTTTTGGGCAGCGCCGATCAAGCGGTTCCGTAAGATACTTACTCCTTGCATCCATTCTCCTGGCATCATGAAGAAACTCGAATTCCGAGAGCTACGGAAGATTAGCAGCCGGAATTGTCTCTTGCCGGGGCAATTGATCGCGCCGCCGGCCCTGCTCCTGAAACTTGTTCTCCCGGCGCTGGTCGCGCGCCGATTTCATCTGACGAAAGGCAGCGAGTGCCTCGCCTGCTTCCTGACTGCGATGGAGATTGCGATACAGGGTTGCGAGCTGATACCAGGACATGATCCTGAGTTCCTCGGTCCCCGCTGGATTCGTTGCCAGCCGGAAGTGTTCGATCGCCAGGTCATCCTTGCCCAGCGCCGCATCGCCCTTCCCGAGATAATAGTGCGCGTCGCCGATTGCCGGATCGAGTGCTAGCGCCCGCTCCAGGAGCGGGACGCCACCGGCTGCGTCGTCGCGCGTCACTCGCAGGCTGCCCAGTTTGTAAAGGGTCACTGCATTGGCGGCGTCAATCTTGATCTCCTCGGCGTAGGCGTCGTCGGCTTCTTGCAACTTTCCCGCCGTCCAGCAGGCGTCGCCCAGCTCTTCATTCAACCCCGGCTCGCGCGGCGCGGCGCGGATCGCGAGGCGGAACTCGCTAATGGCGTCGTCCGCCCGGTATGCCTCGGCATCCGCCTGCCCGAGCACCTCATGGACGCGCCAGGAGTCCGGGCCAATCTTGAACATCGCCGAGTAGCTCTCTTTGGAGACCAGCAGGTGGGCCCTGCCGCGATGGTAGAGAATGTCTAAGTTGCTGGGATCAAGCGCGGCCGCTTTGTCCAACGCGGTCGCCGCTGCATCGGCATGATTCTGCGCCAGCTCCACAACCCCCAGCCACATCCAACCGGAGGCGTTTTTGGGTTCGAGTCGCGTCTCCAGCACGAGTTCGTCATTGGCGGCAGAGAGATGGTTCAGCTTGTAGTTCACGATGCCGGTGAACAGGCGCACTCCGCGCAAGCCAGGTTGCAGCGATGCGGCCTTATGAAGTTCGGTGAGCGACTCATCCAGTTGGCCGGCCGACTGCAATGCGAGGCCCAGATTGAAGTGCCCTTCGGCTGAGCCAGGTTGCAGCCGGAGAAACTGCTGAAAGTCGCGGACGGCCTCGGTGGCATCACCTTTTCGCATGGCGGCGTTTCCCTGCTCGAACAAGGACTTCGCGTCGCCATCTTGCGCCATTCCGTGCCGGCAGCAGAGGGTCAAAACCAGCGCAATCGTCAGCAGCCGTGAGGAAAGGCGGAACACAACCCTAAGCATAGCCGATCCGAAAAAAGAGAAGGCAGGAATTAGCTGCAGCGCATGACCTGCGACCTTGCAGATCTGTCTAAGTGATCGCCCGTCAGGCCGGGTATGGCCTGCCGGGCGAGTGTCCCTGCACAGAGGCGCCGTCTCTCGGACGCCGATCTGCCTAGAAGGTAAATCGGAGCACGAATTGGCCGTTTCTTGGTCCAAGCAGAGTACTGCCAACCTGGCCGAAGTTGGTGTCCTGAACGCCGGAATCGGGTTTGTTGAACACATGCCGGTTGAATGCGTTAAACAACTCTCCGCGGAACTCCGCCTTCACCCGTTCCGTGAGAGCGAGGGTCTTGGCAATGCTGAAATCCTCGTCGTAGAACGGGAAAGAGCGTATGTCCGGAGAGTTGCGTGGCATATTGCCGAATACGTAGGGAACGTCCACCCCAGGATTGGGGTTGGGGTCGGCAAAAGCACTACAGTTCCAGTAGCCGGTGGTGCATGCACCCGAACTGTGATCGTAGCCGGTATTCCCATCGTTGATGAAGGAAAAGGGGTTGAATGGGCCCGGACGGCGCACGGCCTGCCCCGCCACACGGTTCGGTCGAATGCCATTGTCAAAGCCTGGAATGCCATTGGCTCCCCAGAAGCTGATCGGTTGGCCGCTCAGATAGCGATTCACACCGCTGACTCTCCAGCCTCCGATGATTGCGTTTACAGGCGCAGGAGCGCCCGCAAGGAAGCGCTTGCCACGGCCGATCGGCAACTCGTAAATATAGCTCGCGACAAAGTTGTTGGGAATGTCCTGGTTGCTCACCGCCTTTTCGGCCTTGAGGTCATAGGGATTCTGGGTTCCACCCTGGCTTTGCAGGGTGCTGTAGTAAGGTTGGATGCTGTCCGCATCGGTGATCGTCTTCGAGAAGGTATAAGAGACAAGCACATTCAAACCGTTATGGAAGCGTCGTTCCAGCTTGGCCTCCATCGCGTCGTAACTGGACTGCCCTACGTTTTGCAGGTAGCTGTCCATATTGATGTAGCCAACCTGCGGGAACGGGCGCAGTGCTTGCTCTACCTCTTCCGAGATTCCGTAAGTGCAGCCAGACGCGCAGGAGAAGCCAGGATATGGCTGAATCGGAGGCGAACTCCAGCCGTTGGGACAGGGCGCAACGGCCCACCACAAGAGACAAGTGCCCTGGCTCAGATCGCTGAGCGGGATGTCGTTCGGATACTTGAGCAATCCATGCAGGCGCGTGGCGTGGTTGCCGATGTATCCGAGCGAGAAGTAGAGGTTCGGTTTGATTTGGATTTGCGTCTCCAGGTTCCACGATTCCACCATCGCCGGACGCCCGTTGGTGTTCGCTACGTAGTCGACCCCCTGGCCATTCGACTGGGCTGGATCGAGGTCTGGAGTGGTCGGCAGCGCGGGAAGCCCCGCATCGACCTGCGGACCGGAGAGAGGATCTCCTGTGAAGAGGGTTTGGTTTGCTGTAAACCCTTGCAGCGTTCCCTGGCCGAAGTCGGCATAAACCAGCGGCCCGTAGTAGATGCCCGCACTGCCGCGGAAGACAACCGTGTCGTGCAGGGATGAGGGCGAATAGGCAAATCCAACTCGGGGCTCGAAATCCTTGTAGTAGGTGGTGGCCCAGGTCTCGCCAACGTTTCCGTTGCGGCCGGGCCCCTTTCCGCCAAAGACCAACGCTCCCGGGTATCCGTCCGCGCCCGGATTCGGCGTGGTCGGACTGAAGTTGGTGGTGTCGCCTTCCGACTCGTGGCGCGGGGTGTCAAAGCTCCATCGCAGGCCGAGATTAAGGGTGAGGTTCCGCTTCACCTTCCAGTCGTCCTGCACGAAAAGCGCGGTCGTGTGAGCGATCCAGCGTGGCGCATGAATCTGGTTCAGTGCGTTTGCCGTGCCGGCTTGACCAATGAGGAATGCGGCGAAGGAGTTGCCGTCGCGTCCCCAGTACGTCGTGTCCGATGCCGTCTGGTTGGGCCAGAAGTTGAAGCACCCGGCGTTACCACTGCATGTGCCGCCGATTTTGCTGACGAAAGAATATTGGTGATACTGCACTTCACCTCCGAAGTTGAGGCTGTGCGCGCCATGCTGCCAGTGAACGATGTCGTTCAGTGCAATCGTATTGTCCACATCCTGGGCGTCGTCGTTCTCGCCGAAGTTTGGATAAGGGCTGCTGTTGAACACAAATCCAGGAAAGACCGGACCGGAGCCGTTGGCGATTCCCAGCGTGCTATCCCAGTCGGTCCCCATTCGCGCGGCTGCCGACTGGTTATAGTTGTTGGAGCGGTTGGTGCCAAACGTCAATGAATTGACGACGGTTGGGCTTACAACCCAATCCCATCCCGCGCGAGACATCTTGCCGAACTGATCCACGAAGCCGCCGCCGGCTGAGGTCAGGGGCGGAGGCAGATTAGCGCCGTTGCCATGGTCGTTGTTTTCTCTCGCGCTGTAGAAACCCCAGATCTTGTGCTTCTGACCGAGGTTTTGGTCGATGCGGAGGCTCCATACCGTCTGCGCTATGTTGTCGTTTGTTCTGTAAACGAAATTGTTGGTCCCGCCGGTTAAATTCGGGGGCGGCATGTACTTTAGCACTGCCTTAGCCACCTGGCTCTCGCGCCCGATGGGGATCTTGTTGTTCGGGAACGGAGTGCTGTTGCAATTGTTCGCCTCGTATTGGGGATCAAAAATCTCACCATAGTTCAGCGGTACCAAGTTGTTGCTGCACCCCCCGTTAACTTGGTTTCCGTTATTGTCGAGAATCGGACCGCCCAGTGTGGACGAGAAATCGAAGTATTGCCCGTCGCTGCCAAGCTCCGCAGGGGTTGGAATGTTCGAGGTGGGGGCAGCCCCCGTGTGATACAACAGTTGCTCGTAGCTGAAAAGGAAGAAAGTCTTGTCGTGACCGTCGTACAAACCCGGTATCCGGAGTGGACCGCCCAGAGAAATGCCGTAGTTGTTTTTGGTGTCGGGCGGACGCTGGAGAGAGGCGCTCTCCCCCGGATTGAGTGCGAGGTAGCCGTTGTTGAACCAGTTGTTGCCGTCCAGCGCAGCATTCTTATAAAAATCGAAGACCGCCCCGTGATAGTCGTTGGTTCCGGAGCGCGTTTTGTAGTTAGCCAAACCGCCGGTGGTTCTGCCGAATTCCGCCGACATCCCTGAGATGTCAACATGAAACTCCTGAATCGATTCCACCGAAGGGGCGACTATGTCAAACGAGCCCGAACCGTTTTCCATCCGGTTGGTCGTGATGCCATCCACCAGGTAGTCCGTTCCTTCGGTCTGACCGCCGGCGATCTTGGTCATTTGGAAGCCGGACCCACCCGCAGATGTTCCGGGACCGACTGCCCCCGGCACCAGAAACTCCAGTGTGGAAATCGAACGCAAGTTTCCCGTTACAGCCAGGGGAAGATCGTATACCTGATCCTTGGTAATACTGGCGTCAACCTCGGAACTTTCTGTCTCCAGCGTCAAAGCTTCGGCCTTTACGTCGATCGTCTCTGACACAGCACCCACCACCAGCGCTATGTCCCGGCCAACGTGCGAGGCTACAGTCACGACCACACCTGAGTACACCGCAGTCTTGAAGCCTGCGGAGGGCTCCGCCCTCAACTCATATGTTCCGGTACGCACGGAAGGAAACACGTAGTATCCCGTATCGGAGCTGATCGTCTTGTAGGTTGTGCCTGTGCTGGTTTCCTTCGCGGTAATGGCGACATCTTTGACTGCGCTTCCAGAAGGATCGGTGACGACACCGCTGATGGAGCCTGTATCCAGTTGTGCCATCACGGGCAGCACGGCGAGGATCATGGCGAAGAAAACCATGCCCGCGACGCGGAAGAATAATGAAAGATTTCTACGGCTGAACGGTTGCACCTCATGCGTCATATGTTCTCCAAGAAGCCCAAAGCATCGATATTCTCTGGGGCTGAGTTCGGCTGATTTGAGTTCGTAAGTAATCGTTTGCTCAACACTCCCAAAGCCAGTGCGTTCTCGGTTTCAAACGCCTTTTACCTTTTCTTCATGTTCCCAACAAAATCTCTTGCGAGAGCTGCGGGCAAGCGCTTTTCCAACGCGCACTTTTCCGGCCTCGTGTCGAACGCTAAGTCACTGCCAACCTGGCGAACCCGGACTTTTCCTTTTGCGGCGCGCGACTCTTGCCGCCCCCGTGTCCGTCGAGATCCCGATCACCGGCCAATCGTTGACCCACGTCAGCGACCTCACAAACAGATAGTCCAATCCGTTCTGCGATAGCTGCAGCGCATGAAAGACAATCAGATCGCCGTCGATCGCGTCGATGTACGCCGTCTGGCCACCCGGTCCAGCCCACGTTGTGTCTCCCTGCAGCAGTATCGTTCCGCCGCCCGCCGCCATATCGACGCCGCTTTGGTCGGTGAATGGACCGTTGGGGCTGGTTCCGCGGCCGGCTACGATCTTGTAGTCGCTTTGCGCTGGATTCGCCTCGCAGCAGTAATCCCACGACACAAAGAGATAGTAGTAACCGTTTTCATAAACCAGCGAAGAGCCTTCGATCGGATCGTTGGCGACACCGGAGGCGCGCTCCGCCAAATGGTAGGTCGCTGAGCCGGACTGGATTTGCCCGGTCGCGGGATCGATCTGCTGTTGGTAGATTCCGGTCCAAAAACTTCCGTAGTTAAGCCAGACAGACCCGCCTGCGTCCACCAGGATGTTGGGGTCAATAGCGTTGAAGTTGTCGGAAGATGAAGACTGTAAAATCAGCCCCTGGTCAATCCAACTGTAATTCGGATCCGTGGAATCCAGGGTAGTGTTTGTCGCTAATCCTATAGCCGAGATATTCGAGCCAAAGGAAGAGACGGCATAGTACACATGATAGGCGCCATTGAAATACGAAATATCCGGCGCCCATATTTCCGTTGCCTGGGGCACGGCGGTGGAGATCCACGACGGCAAGGCAGTGAAGACATAGCCACAGGCTGACCAGGCGATCTTGTCGGTTGAGCAGCGGATGGGAATGAAGCCACCTTGATTCGAAGAAGCATCGGTGGAGAAGACGTAGTACGTCGTCCCTTGCCGAATAATGCTTGGATCGTGAACGGGAGAGGTGTCGCCTGTAAATTCGTAATTTGTCAACGGACCGGCAGCCGCTATGACGAGACTGGGACCCGCGGTGGCCGTGGCCCCTGAAGAATCCGTGACTTCGACAGTGAAATCGAAGGTTCCGGCGGCGGTCGGCGTTCCTGAGAGAGTGCCGCTGTTCGCCAAAGTTAGACCCCCCGGCAGCGCGCCGCCAGACACGGTCCAGGCATAGCCGCTGCCAGTCCCGCCGGTTGCCGCCAGCGTTGCTGAATAGGACACGGTCACCGTGCCACCTGGCAAAGAGGTCGTGGTAACGGTCAGCGGAGCTGGGGAGGAAGTGGAAGAACCGCCGCCGCAGTCTTGAAAGAGACAGAGAGCGAACACACAATGGAGCGCAACCACCCATTTGCTGGCCCGGCTGGATAGACAAGGGCGGCGAACGTGGGCGAACCGAAGGCGGGGGAAGTTTAGCATGAAATGCTCGGGTTCAACTGGGGGCTCCGAGTAAACGTTTGCTTCTCCGTGCGGCCCCTATATGAGGCCTCCCGATCCCAGTTTCCGAGTAGCACACGGTATTAATACAGTATGCCACGGTGGGCTACCGCTAGTATTTCCTTTGGATTACTGCAATCGATCTTTCAATTGACGACAAAGTCAGAGAGGAAGGGCGCTACCAATAATAGACCGCGACGACATGAGGGGGGCTGGCACCAGCATCGATAACCGATGTCTGCACAACCACTTGCATGTTTTTCTTCTCCCATCCGGGAGGTGCTGTCCGGGCCAACTCGGACAAGTATTCAGGGTCGGAGATGAACTGCGCCGCGGCGTCGGTGCCAGGCGCCGTAATTCCCGCCACACTGACCACCGAATGACCGGTCTTGGAGTCCAGTAATCGGGTGACGACTCCAAAGTCCACGACCACTTCCCGGTGCGGCCCCAGACGGCAGAACCACTTTTTGTCCGGGGAGGTTCGGTCATGTATCCAGAGGATGCCGTCCCTCTCTTCAAACACGAAACGCAGGTCGGATGTCATTTCCATCGTCCATCGATTACTGAACGCTCCAATCAGCACTGCGGGAGAATTGCGCAGCTCGTCGAATGACGATTCGTTGCCAATCCTAATCTGGCTTGGCTTGCCGATCCGGCCCAATGCCTCGGAAATTCGAAAGGCAGCGTAAACGTCGCCTGAGACCAGACCGAAATCAGGGAAGGTGAGCATGTCTCTCCATAGGATCCTTTCATTTGGATCCAGAGGGAGCGATTGGTTGAACCTATCGACTTGTGTCTGGAAAGTGCCGGGATGGGTCTTTGCGTACTTGTCGTATAGCGAGAATGACGGGCGATACAAAATGGGCTTGGGAAGGCAGACGAGTACAGGTTGCGAAGTGGAAAAGACGGGGGCCCAAAACTGCTGCAAGGGTGAGGGTCGGGCTAGTTTGCGTTGGATGCCGGGAGCGACCAAGACCACGACTAACGCCAGGTTGATGGCCAGCGCCGTCCAAGCAAGGAGTTTCCACTTACTACTGGGCTCATGGAGCGGGAAAGGCTGAGTTGCAGCGTCAACTGGAAGCTCGACAGGCGTGTGGTGAAATTCGGGAACATAGGTTCCTACGGGAAGGTCGATGCGTACGTCGGAGAGCTTGGGAAACTCATGATAATACTGCTCAAGCCGTCTCCGTACTTCGCCAGCCTGGACTCGAACTACCGGATCGTCTCCAGTGGCGTAATCGGCGGGACGATGGAACAAGTCGGCTCCAATGCTGCGCTCCTTCAGCAGTTCGTCATGTCCGTCGAGCCTGTGTTGGACAACGTAGGAGAGAAATTGTTTACTGCGGCTACTATTGCGAAAAGGCGGGCTGGCGAGGATGTTTCCCAGTTCTTGAAGAATTGCCGATTCATCCACATCTTCGGCGATGGGCGGACGCCCCTTTGCAGAATCCACACTCGCTACCGATTCGGCTGGTACCGCCATCAACTCACTCCCTCGCCGCACCTTGTTTACCACGTTAGTCCTAAAGTTTTCAAGCAGAAACCCGCCGCTGATTTCTGTGCGTGTACACCCGCCGGACGCCGCAGGAAGTCACTATGTCATTGTATTCAAAGGGGGCTTACTGTAAAACACCGTGTACTACTCGACCCATCCCAGTGGCAAGTCATACACAGATTATTATGGAGAGGGCAAACGTTTACCCCAATTCTCTCTCTTGCACTGGCCCCAAAAAATCGGAAGACGGGCAAAGGTGAAATCGCAGCGCGAGGGAGAGCCATTCCATCTTGAGAACCTTCGGCGCCCTCAACCAACGGCTTGCGCCCAATTACCTCACCAATGGACAGAGCCTGCCTGCATCATGAAGACCAAGATCGTATTGCGCAGTCTGACGCGGGACCTTATTTCTCAAGCTCTGCTGACGAATGTTTTGGGACAGGCAGGCGCCTTGCCATTTGCGGCAGCATCTCGACCAACGAATGGCCAAAATGTCTTGCGCGATCTGTGGGATGACAAGGATCTGGGCCTCGCGCGCTCGCTCGATATCACGTTGCCGCCGCATGGTGCTGCGCTTTATAGCGTGGCACCCAAGCCGCAAGGACAATGACTCGCATTCGATAAGGGGAATATGGATCTCCGGGAAATCGCGAGGCGTGCAAGAGTTTCGACGGCCACGGCCTCGCGCGCCATCAATCGCGTGCCGACCGTGGATCCCCAGCTATCGAGGCGGGTCTGGAAAGTGGTCGATGAGCTGAAATACTACCCGAATACTCAGGCACGGGCGCTGGTCTCCGGAAGAAGCAGAATCTTCGGTCTGATAGTTTCCGAAATCACCAATCCTTTCTTCCCTGAGATCGTTGCCGGGTTCGAGAAGATTGCCGTCGAGCATGGATACGAGATCCTGCTGACATCGACTGTTCACGACCCCAAGCTGATGGAGAGCTCCGTCCGGCGCATGATTGAGCGGCGCGTCGACGGAGTGGCGGTGATGACGTTCGGAATGGAGGAATTGCTGCTCGAGGACCTAAAATCGCGCCAAGTCCCACTCGTCTTCGTGGATGTCGGCCCTGCTCTTCCCCGGATCAGCAATATACGCATCGACTACCTGCGCGGCATTCGCCAGGCCATACAGCACCTGGCAGCCTTGCGTCATAGACGCATCGCTTTCGTTACTGGTCCGCTGAGCTTGAAGTCAGCAGTCGCGCGGAGGGACGCGTTTCTGCAGTCGATGCAGGAGATTGGACTCACGGGCGACCCTCGCTTGATTGTGGAGGGAGATCACGCGACAGAAGGAGGAATGGAGGCAGCTGCGCGCCTGTTGAACGCCCCGATTAGACCCACGGCAATCTTCTGCTCGAATGACTTGACCGCGATTGGCGTGATGAAGAAGAGCCACGAGGAGGGCGTCGTCATTCCGCGCGACTTATCGCTGATAGGCTTTGACGACGTGCGGCTAGCACAATTCATGTTGCCACCTCTGACTACGGTGCGGATGTCACAAGCCGAACTGGCCATGTTGGCGTTCAAGGCGCTTCTTACTGAAGTGGAGCGGGAAAAGCCACTGCCGAATGGGACCGAATACATACTGCGAACCAACTTCGTACTCAGAAAGTCGACTGCGCTGGCTACGACTCACGCCACTCGGCTCCGCCGGAGTGGTAACGCATGAAAGGCGGCGTGCAGCGATTCGCGGCAATTATCCAAAGTGCGATGACACCGGAACTGTCTGCGCATGCGGCATTTTCGCCGTCGATAAAACGCGAAGGTTGCATCACGCGAGAATTGCTTTGTAAGTGTGGCGCGACGGCCGCACGGTTTGCGCCAGTCGAAAGCATCTTTGCAGTTATGGGAGGGATACAGCATGAGAATGGGAATGATTGTAATGTTTGTCTGTGCGGCGGTATTCGCGATCACATGGTCCGCACCAACCAGCTACGGCCAGCCATCGGCTTCCAACTTGACTCACGTTATTAGAGTCGAAGGTGATGTAGAAGGAACCCACGATCCTTCGATCATCAAAGAAGGGGGCCGTTGGTATCTGTTTGGCACGGCGACCGACCCGATGCGAAATGGTGAGCTGCCGATTCGCTGTTCCCCGGATCTGCATCACTGGAGCCGATGTGGTTATGTCTTGCCGGGCATTCCCCAATGGATTCGGCAGGAGAGTCCGGAGACAAAAGAACTCTGGGCACCCGACATTTCCTATTTCGACGGCCAATACCACCTTTATTACGCTTTCTCCGCATTCGGCAAGAACACTTCGGGCATCGCCCTGCTGACCAACAGTACTTTGGATCCGAAAGATTCGCAGTTCCATTGGGTGGATCAGGGACTGGTGCTGCAATCCAAGGCGGACGACGATTTCAATGCGATTGATCCGAACCTGGTCTTGGACGAAGACGGACAAGCTTGGTTGGCGTTTGGCAGCTTCTGGAACGGAATCAAGATGCGGAAACTCGATCGCAAGACGGGTAAGCTGTCGACGGAAGATACCCGTCTGTATTCTTTGGCAAGTCGGAAACGCCCCGACAACCCTCCTCCCGCGCCCTCGGGTTTGCCGCCTAACTGGCAGGCTATTGAGGCGCCCTTTATCGTTCGTCATGCCGACTACTATTATCTTTTCGTTTCCTTCGACTTGTGCTGCCGTGGGACTAAGAGCACTTACAAGACCATGGTCGGCCGTTCGCAGAGTGTGACTGGGCCTTACCTGGACAAGAACGGGAATCCGATGATGGAGGGCGGAGGGACCCCTCTGCTGGTCGGCAACAGTCGCTGGCTGGGACCGGGTGGGGAGTCGATTTTGATGCAGAAGGATGGAGACATCATTGTCTTTCATGCTTATGACGCTACTACAGGACATCCCTTTCTGCAGATCTCTACCCTGACATGGAACGATGGGTGGCCATCGGCGGCGCTGGACGGAAATTAGAAATCGGCCATTCCGACAACCAGCGTGGATGGCAGTATTCGGCGATGCGGAAGCCCCAGAATCGGAGGGCCCACGTTCCGGGGGTGAAAAATCCTTGCACGCTGTCTTGCTTCCGGCGGTAACTTATTGAATTTGCGGGGTCGGTCCAAGTGAGGAGATTTGGTGCTATGGCAGTGCGTTCGTATTGTCTATAATGTCTATCAGTGACATGGTGATGACAATGAGGCAAGGCACCATAAAGATTTCCCAAAAATGGGCTGTACGCGTTGCAGGCGATGATGTTGCAGACGCGGCATTATACGCAGGGGGGTGCGATCCGGACTCGCGACATTGTCTACGAAGAAAACCTGCCGGAGCCGTTTCTGGAGAGGAGAACCAGGCAAGAGAAAAACGAGCCAGTGTGCTGCCGATGTTGGCACGAGGCGAAGGCCATGACTAAGCGAAGCTTCTTCGCTTTCACCTGTTTGGTTTTTTTGCTGGGCGCATTCGCCGGGGCCCAGACCGTCTTGCGGGTGGGCGCATTTCCGAATATCACGCATCCGCAGGCGATGGTGGGCAAAAACAACGGGTGGTTCGAGAAAGCGATGGGGCCCCAAGTCAAAATCGAATGGAAGAGCTTCAACGCCGGGCCTTCGGCGATTGAAGCTTTGTTTGCCGGGGCGATCGACATGACGTATATCGGCCCGAATCCGGCTATCTCCGGCTATGTTCGCTCCAATGGAGAAGCGCTGCGCATTGTGGCGGGGGCCACCAGTGGCGGAGCGGCTCTGGTGGTGCGCAGCGATTCCGGAATTCAGAAGCCGGAAGATTTTCACGGCAAGAAGGTCGCTTCCCCGCAAATGGGCAACACGCAGGACGTAGCGCTGCGCGCGTGGCTGAAAGCTCACGGCATGAAATCCGCCGACAAGGGCGGAGACGTGCAGGTGATTCCGTTGGCGAATCCCGACCAATTGACGTTGTTCATCAAAAAAGAATTGGACGGCGCGTGGGCTCCCGAACCCTGGGCGACGCGATTGATCAAAGAAGGGAACGGCCGCTTGTTCCTCGACGAGCGCACGCTCTGGCCGAACGGGCAGTTCATTACCGCTCACTTGATCGTCCGAACACAGTTTCTGAAGGAGCACCCCGATCTGGTGAAGAACTGGATACGCGCACACGTGGAATTGACGGACTGGATCAACGGGCATTTGCCCGAGGCAAAAAAACTTCTCAACCAGCAGATCGCGAAAGAGACGGGGAAAGCGCTGCCGGACGCGGTGCTGGACGAAGCTTTCGGACGCATGACGGCGACGTACGACCCGCTGCGCGCGTCGCTGATGAATGCCGCCAAGTCCGCATTTGACGCCGGTTTTCTGGGGCGCCAGATGCCGGATCTCTCAAGTCTGTACGATCTTTCGATCTTGAACCAGGTGTTGGCAGAAAAAGGGAAGAAGGCAATCCAATGAGCACGAGTCCTCAAAATGCGTATCCTCCGCCGGCCCCAGTTGGCCGTCGCACCGGCGTGCGCGCGAATGTTTTTTACGGGAAGCCGGCTTCCGCGGTAACCACATTTCCGGCGCGCCCGGTCACCGAGGTGGTGGTTCCGAAAGTTGCGCTGGACTCGATCTCGCTCAGCTACAAGACGACTTCGGGTGAGCGTTTGCTGGCGCTCGACAATATCAGCCTGGAAGTGAAGCCGGGAGAATTTCTCTGCATTGTCGGACCTTCGGGATGCGGCAAGTCGACCTTGTTGCACTTGATCGCCGGTCTGCATCCGCAAACGTCGGGGAAGGTTCTGGTGGATGGCGTGCCGGCGAGTGGGCCGGGGACCGATCGCATCCTGATCTTTCAGGAGCTCGGACTGTTCCCGTGGCTGACGGTCGGCGGTAATGTCGAGTTCGGGCTAAAGATGAAGAACGTAGCGAAAGCCGAGCGCGAGGAGCGGGTGCAGTACTATTTGCGTCTGGTCCATCTTTCCCAGTTCAGGGACAGTTACATCCATCAACTCTCAGGCGGCATGAGGCAACGAGTCGCGTTGGCGCGAGCCCTGGCCACCGAACCCGATGTTCTGCTGATGGACGAGCCCTTCGCTGCGCTGGACGCGCAGACTCGCGACCTGCTGCACGACGAGTTGGAGCGAATCTGGGCTGAGACCGGCCGCACCATCATTTTTGTTACCCACAATGTGCGCGAAGCGGTAAGGCTCGGAGACCGCGTGGCCTTGATGACCTTTCGCCCGGGGCGGGTGAAACAGCAATTTTCGGTGAACCTGCCGCGGCCGCGCCACATGGAACAAGCCGATGTCGCGCACGCCGCCGGAGAGATCCTGGGTTGCCTGCGCGACGAAATCAACAAGTCCCTGGAAGCGGAGTACGCCGATGAAAAAACTCGCTAAGCAGGTAATCTTCTATTCCGCGCTTCTCGGCGTCTGGGTTCTCTTAGCGAAGTTGCGCATCTGGCCGCCGTATCTTTTTCCTCCGCCGTGGGGAGTCGGACACGCGCTGTGGGACGGCTTTGCCGACCACAGCTTCTGGATTGGCATCGCCGTCACCATGAAGCGCATGCTCATCGGCTACAGTTTGTCGGTCGCGCTCGGCATGATTCTGGGTCTGGCCGTGTCGAGCAATAAGTTTCTCGAAGAAACTCTGGGCGGTTTGCTGGTGAGTTTGCAATCTCTACCAAGCATCTGCTGGATTCCGCTGGCCGTTCTGTGGTTCGGGCTGACGGAGAAGGCCATTCTGTTTGTCGTCCTTATGGGCTCGCTGCTCTCGGTGACCATTGCGATGGAAGATGGCCGCAAGCAGATGCCGAAGATCTACGGCATGGCTGGGCGCAACCTGGGAGCCAGCGGCTTCCGACTTTTCTGGTCGGTGCTGTTGCCGGCGAGCTTGCCGTTCATCGTAAATGGGATGAAGCAGGGCTGGGCGTTCGCCTGGCGCTCGCTGATTCAAGCCGAAATGATCTTTCTCAGTCTCGGACTGGGCCAGTTGCTGATGATGGGTCGCGACCTGAGTGATATGAGCCAGGTCATGGCCGTGATGGTCCTGATTGTCATCCTCGGCTACATGGTGGACGGCCTGATTTTCCGCACCATGGAGCGGCGTCTGCAAGAGAAATATGGGCTGGCGCCTTAACCAAGAGCCGGCGCTCTAAGTGCAGGATAAAAATGGCCGGATTTCATCGTCCGAAATTAAAGCACAAGTCCGGCTGCCATCCTCAATCATCCCGACCGGACGGGGTTTCTGAGAAGATCGATCTGTGCTCGTGCTACACTGCAATCGGCACGGGGGCAATAAGTATTGTGGCTGACCAGGGTTTCCTGAGGCCGCTCGGTGGACGGGGTGGGCTTTGCTAGTCGTGTTCCCCATCATCCCTTCAATGCCAACACTTTCCGCTATCATCCCCAACTAGATCGCCTTAGATTCTTTCCGCGCCCATGCCTTCTCGCTATGGTTCTTTCCGAGCTCGGCACCTTCCGCTAACCACTCAGCCTTGGTCATAGGTTCATTTTCCGTCGAATCACGCGGCTCAAAAAGTTACTTTGGTAAACGCGGCTGCCTGTAACACCTCCGTGATAGTTCGTGAACACCATCGAGTTGCTACCCAACCAAACCCACGTTAACCTTGTTCCCGCGACGAAGACGATACGGCGGAGAGGCCCATCAATGTCCCGCCGTACGGGTCAGGTAGGTAGCGTGTTTCAACAGAACCAAACCGCGTGGAATCTAGCAGCCCCGGCATACGGGCGCTGCTGGTATGACGCCACGGAGGGCCGGAAGCGCCGGGTAATCACGCTGGGCGTATGTACAACGCGTACTGTCGCCAAGCGAAAGCTCCGCGAACACATCGAAGCCGAGGGCGTCAACTCCGCAGCGACCCTCATTTCAACCACAACACCGGGCACGACTTTCCGCGAACAGGCGAAGCGCTGGATTGATTCACTTGCTACGCGTCGTCGTCGTCCGGTCAAACCCGCCACGATTTTCGGCTGGCAGCATGCGCTCGACAAATGGATTCTCCCGACCATCGGTGATCTACCTGTGGCCGAGGTTTCCAATGGCGCGCTCAAGCTGCTGATCGAAACGATGGCGGCAGGCGGGTTGTCTGCAAAGACAATCGTGAACTACGCGCAGGTTCCAAAGATGGTGGTCGCGCCGGTGGTCACCGCCGATGGCGAACAGATTTACCCGCGCAAGTGGAATCACGACTTTGTGGGGCTGCCCATCATTGACCCTAACAAGCAGCACCGGCCAACCGTCACGGAGACGGAAGTCAGTGCGCTTATCACCAGCGCCGCATATCGTTTCGCGGTGCTGTTTGCCTTGCTTGCGGGCACCGGCTTGCGGGCGGGCGAAGCCCTCGCGTTAAAGGCGACCGACTTCTCGTCGGGTTTCCGCGTGCTTTATGTGACGCGGAGCATCTGGCATGGTCGGGAGCAAGACCCTAAAATCCCAAGCGCGGTACGCGAAGTTGATGTCGCGGAACCACTAGCAGCGTTGCTGAAAACGTATGCGGAAGGGAAACTGGGTTATCTGTTCGCAACGAGGAGCGGGCGACCGCTCGGGCAACGCAACGTAAACCGGGCAGCTGGCGTGGGCCTTCACGCGTTCCGGCGATTCCGTACCGAGACTCTTCGCCGGGCTCGCGTGCCGGAGGATTTGATCGGCCTCTGGCTCGGGCACGCTCCAAAATCGGTGACGGATATTTATGCGAACGGGTTGCAGCACGACCTCGCGTGGCGGCGTGAGTGGTGCGACCGCGTGGGGCTCGGTTTTTCAATTGGGCTAGATGGGGCTAGAAACAACGCGCCGCTTGCGTTGATGAAGGCCGCGTAACCCGATGAAAGGGCGGGACAAAGAATGGCTCCTCAGGTAGGACTCGAACCTACAACCCTCCGGTTAACAGCCGGATGCTCTGCCATTGAGCTACTGAGGAGTGAGAGCACGCCTGCTTGCGTGCTTCGATTGTCAGCAAAATCATATCAGAGGCTGCAGCGGATTGGAAACTGTGCGCAGGCGGTGTGTTGAACCATCGGGGCACGGCCGTTTTCATCCTATCCTCTCACCGCCGATTTTTCCCCGAGAGGAGCCGGGATTGTTCTTTCGAATCGTGGCCCCAGGATCGCCTTCGGTGGTCGCGGTTGCCCGGCGGACGCATCTTTCACGCCGCGCTTCTGCTAACCTAGTCTCCGGCACTTCGTCCACATCCGGAGTGAGGCCCTCATGCTGGGAGGTTCGCGTTTGCTGTCTGTTGTCCTGATTCTCTTCGTCGGTGTCGTCGCCCTGGTCTCTGCCGAGGATTCTCAATCCGATGCTTCCACCACTCTTTCCGGCCCTCCGAAAGCCAAGATTGAGCCGGTCGAAGACACTGTCCAGGGCCACAGAATCGTCGATCGCTATCGCTACCTCGAAGATCCTAACGATCCCGACACCAAGCTCTGGGTCGAGCGGGAACTCAACTACACACGCTCCATCCTTGACCCGCTCCCAGGGCGCGACAAAATCAATGCGCGCCTCTCGCAATTGCTTGCGATTGGCGCGGTTGGAGTTCCGCAGATAGGTGGCAAATATTACTTTCACACTCGCCGCGAAGGTAACCAGAACCAGCCCATCCTTTATATAAGGGAGGGACTGAACGGCGGACCCAACGACGGACTCGACGGAAAAGATCGCGTGCTTGTGGACGTGAACAGGATGTCCGCTGATGGCACGGTCGCGCTCGACTGGTGGTTCGCGGCCGAAGACGGCAAGTACGTCGCCTTCGGAACCTCCGCCAGAGGATCGGAAGAGAGCACGCTCCACATCGTCGAGAGCGCGACCGGCAAAGTATTGCCTGATACGATTGAGCGCACCCGCTTCGCCAGCGCGGCCTGGATGAAGGACAGCTCGGCTTTCTACTACACTCGCCATCCCAAAAAAGGCGAGGTGCCGGACGGAGAGGAGGTTTACCACGTCAAGGTTTTCTACCACCAGATCGGAAGCGATCCCGCCCATGACCCACTCATCTTCGGCGAAGGCCTCAATCCGCAGGACGTTCCCAACGTCACTCTCTCGGAAGACGACCGCTGGCTGCTGATCGATGTTAGCGAGGGCTGGACGAAGTCGGAGATGTATTTGCTGGACCTTCAGTCGAAAACTCCTCCGCTCGAAATCACTACTGGCAAAAACTTTCTTTATGGCGCCGAATTCTTTGAGGGCAAACTCTACATCACCACCAACGAAGACGCGCCTCACTATCGCGTGTTCGTAGCCGATGCCGGCAATCCTAAGCGTGAGCACTGGAAGGAAATCATCCCGCAGACGGACGCCGTGCTGCAGGGCGCGAGCGTGGCCGGCAGCAAGCTGCTGACGCATTACGAGCACAACGCGACTTCGGAGCTGAAGCTGTTCGGGCGCGACGGCAAGAAGCTCGCCGACATTCCGTTGCCCGCCATCGGAAATGTTTTCGCCGTCTCCGGCCGGTTTGACCGCAACGAAATCTTTTTCGGATTCCAGTCCTTCACCGTGCCGCCCTCGATCTACCGCGCTGACTTGACCAAAGTTGAGTTGAGCGACATAAAAAGCGCGCTTTGGGCCAAGGTCGACGCGCCTTCCATCGATCATTCCGCCTATGACGTCGAGCAGCTTTGGTACACCTCGAAAGACGGCACGAAGGTCCCGATGTTTGTAGTCCACAAGAAGGGACTCGAGAAGAACGGCAAGAATCCCACCTTGCTTACCGGCTACGGCGGTTTCAATATCTCGCTGACGCCGGCTTTCAGCCGCAGCATGTTTCTTTGGATGGAACACGGCGGCATTTACGCGGTCGCGAACCTGCGCGGCGGTGCGGAGTTCGGCGAAGACTGGCATCGCGCCGGCATGCTGGAGAAAAAACAGAATGTCTTCGATGACTTCATCGCCGCCGGCGAATATCTGATCGCACAGAAATACACCGACAAAGATCACCTGGCAATTCAAGGCGGATCGAATGGCGGCCTGCTCATGGGCGCGATGATCACGCAGCGTCCCGACCTGTTCCGCGCCGTGGTATGCGCAGTTCCGTTGCTCGACATGCTGCGCTATCAGAACTTTCAGATCGCGAAACTCTGGATTCCCGAGTACGGCTCAGCCGATGATGCGAAGCAATTCGAGTGGCTCTACGCTTACTCGCCCTATCACCATGTGAAGTCGGGCGTGGAGTATCCCGCCGTCCTCTTTATGACGGGCGATACCGATACGCGCGTCGATCCCATGCACGCCAGGAAAATGGCCGCGCTCATGCAAGCCGAAGCCAGGAACGGCGCCAGCAGGGAAAGACCGATTCTGCTGCGCATCGATATCAAAGCCGGACACGGCCAGGGCAAGCCCGTCACCAAGCAGATCGAGGAGAGCACGGATATGTACTCGTTCCTGTTCTGGCAGTTGGGAATGAAGCCGTGATCGTGGAGGGACGGGCGTCCCCGCCCGTCCAGCCGAGCCAAGCTCGGCTTTTCAAGAAGATTCCAATTCCCTGTGCTCCCCTGTGCCCTCTGTGGTTAAATGATCTCGATGTCCACTGATGCGAAAATCCGAGTCCTGGTAGCCAAGCCTGGCCTCGACGGACACGACCGCGGCGCCAAAGTCATCGCTCGCGCCCTCCGCGATGCCGGCATGGAGGTCATCTACACCGGCCTGCGCCAGACGCCGGAGATGGTCGTCAACGCCTCGCTGCAGGAAGATGTGCAGGTCATCGGACTCTCGATTCTCTCGGGCGCGCACAACGCCATCGTTCCGCGCGTGATGGATCTGCTGAAGCAAAACAAAATGGACGACGTGCTGGTGCTGGTCGGCGGCATCATCCCCGATCAGGATATCGAAGGCCTGAAGAAAATCGGCGTGGCCGGCATCTTCCAGCCCGGCACCCCCATGGACGACATTGTGAAGTTCATCCGCGAGCACGTGAAGCCGCACAGCGTGCCGGCCGTTTAGTCTGAGGTCCGAGCCTACAAAATCAGCGACCACCCCAGAAAGGCCCACAGACAAGCCAGATTGCAGGCAAACAGCACACCGCACAGAAACGCGAAGCGCGTCCGCCCCATCTTCTCGCCCCATTCTCCCATCGTCAGAAAAGCCGGATACACCGGCAGCAGATACCGCGGAGCGCCCACCAGCGGCGGCCAACACGACCGTAACAGAACATGCACGATCACGGCCGCCGAAAAACATCTGTCTTCAATCCGCTTACGCCGGCGCGCCACGACTCCCGCGATGAAGAAAAAAATCATCGCTGTCAGGCTGATCGCCACCAGTGGTTCGAAGTGTTCCACCAGCGAACGAATCGCACGCCAGAGTGTCGTCCACGGACTTGCTACTTGCGTGTCCCAGTACGCTCGATAAGCCGCCGCCACACTCGGGCGCCCCGTCTGCGGCAACCAGATCCAATATCCCAGCGTTCCGAGCGGAGCGATCGCCACCGGCCATCGCGCCCGGCGCGGCGGCCGCCAAGCCATGATCGCCAATGGCACGATCGCCAACGTTCCCGCCGACCGCGTCAACCCGGCGGCAAACGCGCACGCCGACGCCAACACCCAGCGCTCGTCCCGCGCCCAGCCGACCGACCAGACAATCAATGCCACCGCCAAAGCCTCCGTGTATCCCGCAAAAAAGAAAAAACTCGCCGGCCACACCGCCGCCAGCATCACCGTCCGCAGCGGTTGCACACTCGCAGAATCGCCCCGCGTCAGGCGCAGCATTCCCCAGAAATAAAAAAACGCCGCCACCGTAGAAATCAGCAAAGCCGCGGCGATCGGGCCGGCCAGCCCGCTCAAACCCCGAATGAGCCCCGGATAAAGAGGATAGAAAACCACTGCCTGGGGCAGATCGTATCCACGCTCGGCGATGTGCAGATACCAGAGGGTATCGAAGCGCTCCCAGACTCCAAGCAGTGCGTAATGCCAGCCGCCCGGCGCGGGCAAATTCTCGGTGAACGCGTTGCTATGAATCAAACGCGCATCCGGATGCAAGAACGTGGCCGCAATCACCGCGACGCCCGTATAAACCACGCGCAACGCCGCTGTGATCGCAAGAGCGATCTGCCAATCCGCTCGCGGTTGCAGCTTGCGCCACACCGTCGATCCACCCTCCACAGGTTCACCTCGAAACGAAGTCCGAAGTGAGTCTACCAGCCAATCACTCCGCTACGCGCTTCGCTCGGCTGGTATAGTTAGTAGTTTCGCAAAGTTGTCTAGCAAGTTGTTTCGAACTCTGCCCTCATGCGCGAACAAACCGAGTCCACCGCCCTTACGATCGACAACGTCCTCTCTACCAAGATTGACCCCAGCTCTCTTCGCTTCGAGTCCAACATGCGCACGCTTGCCGAACTCGTCGCGCAGGTCCGCAACGAAGAAGAGAAAATCCGCGAAGGCGGAGGCGCCAAAGCCGTCGAAAGCCAGCACGCCAAATCGCGCCTCACCGCCCGCGAGCGCATCGACATCCTCGCCGATGCCGGATCTTTCTTCGAACTCGGCCTCTATGCCGCGCACAAAATGTACGAAGAATGGGGAGGCGCCCCCGCCGCCGGTGTCATCACCGGACTCGCCCGCATCCACTCGCGTCTGGTCATGCTCATCGTCAACGACGCCACCGTCAAGGCTGGCGCCTTCTTTCCCATGACCGCGAAGAAAGTCATTCGCGCGCAAAACATGGCCATCGAGAATCACATCCCGACCATCTACCTCGTCGATTCCGCCGGCGTCTTCCTGCCTCTGCAAGAAGACGTCTTTCCCGACACCGACGATTTCGGCCGCGTCTTCCGCAACAACGCGGTCATGTCGGCCATGGGCATCCCGCAGATTGCGGCCATCATGGGCATGTGCGTAGCCGGTGGCGGGTATCTCCCGGTGATGTGCGACCACGTTCTCATGACCGACGGCAGCGGCCTGTTCCTCGCCGGGCCGGCGCTCGTGCAAGCCGCCATCGGCCAGAAAGTTTCCGCCGAAGAATTGGGCGGAGCCGCCATGCACTCCGCCATCAGCGGCACCCTCGACTTCCGCGAACCCAACGACGAAGCCTGCCTCGCCCGCATCCGTTCGCTCATCGACAAATGGGGATACCGCCGCCAGTCTCCCTTCGATCGCAAGAAGCCCGTCGACGCGGCGATGCCGGCCGAAGAAATCTACGGCGCCTACGACGCCTCGCCCGCGCGTCCCTACGACATGAAAGAAATTCTCGCCCGCATCGTGGACGAAAGCCGCTTCGACGAATACAAACCCGAATACGGCAAGACGCTGATCTGCGGCTACGCCCGCATAGGAGGTTTCGCCGTCGGCATCGTCGCCAACCAGAAACTCCACGCACAGCAGACCGACCACGAAGGCCACAAGCGCATCGAGTTCGGCGGCGTCATCTACACCGAGTCCGCCGAAAAGGCCGCGCGCTTCATCATGGACTGCAACCAGCACCTGATCCCGCTTGTTTTTTTCCACGACGTAAACGGATTCATGGTGGGACGCGACGCCGAGTGGAGCGGCATCATCAAGGCGGGAGCGAAGATGGTGAATGCAGTGTCGAACTCGGTTGTGCCCAAGATTTCCGTGATCGTTGGCGGCTCTTTCGGCGCTGGAAACTACGCCATGTGCGGCAAAGCCTACGACCCGCGCTTTGTCTTCGCCTGGCCCACCGCGAAATTCGCGGTGATGAGCGGAGATTCCGCCGCCGGCACGCTGGTAGAAATCAAAGTGAAGCAACTGGAACGCAGCGGCAAGAAGTTGAGCGACGAAGAAAGGAAGGCTCTTTTCGATTCAACCAAGGAAACATACGAAGAGCAAACCGACCCCCGCTACGGTGCCGCGCGGCTCTGGATCGACAAGATCATCGACCCGATGGAAACGCGGCAAGCCATCACGCAAGCGCTCGAAGCCGCGGCGCTGAATCCAGATGTGCCGGAGTTCAAGGTGGGAGTGCTGCAAACGTAGGTCGCGCAGCTTTTATGCCGAGGAATCTTTAGGAATAAAGGTGGACTGTTCATGACCAAGGTGCGAAAGGTTGGAGCTTGGTTCGCAGTGCGAGCGTTGTACCGCGCGGATCATGGGCGTAAAGATGCCAGCTCCGCTCGAACGCTTTTAGAAGAGTCGGTTCTTCTCTTTAGGAGTACGCCATCGTCTGCAGCCGCCAAGGGGCATCAGGTGTGCAAACGGCATCAACATTCATATACAAATGTCTACGGTGAGATGGTGAGTTGGAAACTTCATCGGGTTCTGGAGATTGTTGAAGTCATGGATCGACAAATCTCGGAAGGATCAGAGGTCTATCACCGGTTTCATCTGAATGCAAATCCGGATGCGACTGCAAGACGGCTCGGCTACCGCAAAAGGAAGGCAGTCGTTAATGTTTGGCGCAATTAAGCTCATTGAATGTCCCCGCGATGCCTGGCAAGGCCTCAAGGGACAGATCCCTGCTGAATTGAAGACTAACTATCTCCAGGCTCTGATCTCCGCCGGCTTCAAGCACATTGACGCCGTCAGCTTTGTCTCTCCCAACGCTGTCCCGCAAATGGCCGACTCCGAAGAGGTTCTGGAAGAACTCGACCCGCCCGACGACGTGGAAATCATCGGCATAGTGGTCAACGAAAAAGGCGCGCAGCGAGCGATCGCGACCGATGCCGTGCGCACGCTTGGTTTTCCGTACTCGATCTCGCCAACATTTCTGCAGAATAACCAAAGGCAGACGCTGGAAGACGCCATCGAAGAACTCGAAAAGATAGAGAAGAAGGCCGATGAAGCCGGACTCGACACCGTCGTCTACATCTCCATGGCCTTCGGCAATCCGTACGGCGACCCCTGGACTGTGGATGAAGTCGTCGAAGCCGTAGCGTTACTTGAGTTGCAAGAGATTCGCACCATCTCGCTCGCCGATACCGTCGGCCTAGCGCCGCCAGAGAAAATTCGCGAGGTCGTTTCCGCGGTAATGGCGAAGTACGATTACCTCGAAATCGGAGTCCACCTGCACAGCCGTCCCGAGCAGGCCGCCGCCAAAATCATTGCAGCCTATGAAGCCGGTTGCCGCCGATTCGATTCCGCCATCGGCGGTCTAGGCGGGTGCCCCTTCGCGCAGGATGACTTGGTTGGGAACATTCCAACGGAAACCGAAATCGCAACCTTGCGCAGCTGTGGCGCGCAATTGCCCATGCTGAAGCCGCTGGACGCGCTGTTGAGGGCGACGGCCGCGATCGGCGAGAGGTACAAAACTTCCATCGCGCAATGATGTTTGAACAATAATAAAGTTGTCATCCTGAGCGAAGCGAAGGACCTGCTTTTCGCCCGCGCCACCGCTGCTGCCGCGGGGGTGACGCGCTTTCCATCCGCCACCGCCGGAATCGCACCAACCCTTTGTGATGCCTCGCACAGCCAATTTCTCCTCAACTTTGTCATCCTGAGCGCAGCGAAGGACCTGCTTTCCTATGCGCCAGTTCTACGTTTTACATTCTGTCCAGCAAGTCGCGAGTGCTTTACACTGGCATCACCGACGACATCTATCGCCGCACCTGGGAGCATAAGAACGATGTCAATCCCGGCTTTACCCGCGATTACAAAGTTGATCGTCTCGTTTACTATGAAACGTTCAAGTATGTCGGCAATGCCATCGCCCGCGAGAAAGCGATCAAAGGCTGGCTGCGCTGCAAAAAGGTTGCGCTGATCCGGTCGACAAACCCGACGTGGGAAGACCTGAGTGAATCGTGGTTCGACGGAAAGCAGGTCCTTCGCTTCGCGCAGGACGACAAATTCTCTGAGCAGGACGAACATCTAAAGACCAATGCTCATACATGCGTTCCAGGCTTACGAATGACTTACAAGACGCTCCAACTCGCGTTCGACTTCGCCCTCGCCACCATCACCCTCAATCGCCCCGACAAGCGCAACGCCATCAGCTACGAACTGATTGGCGATCTGCTCCGCGCTCTGGACGAAGTGAACAATTCTTCCGCGCGCATCCTGATCCTGACCGGGGCAGGGAAGGCCTTCTGCTCCGGCATGGACCTCGACAACCTGAAGACCCTGATCGGCCGCACGCCCGAGCAGAACCTCGAAGATTCGCGAACCATGGTCGGCCTGTTCCGCTCGCTCTATGAATTTCCCAAACCGACAATTGCCGCGGTAAACGGCGCGGCTATCGCCGGGGGCACCGGACTCGCTCTGCTTTGCGATTTCACGCTCGCCGTTCCGGAAGCCAAGTTTGGCTACACTGAGGTTCGGATCGGATTCGTGCCCGCCATCGTCTCGACCTTTCTGCTGCGCCAGGTTGGCGAAAAGATTGCTCGCGACCTCCTGCTCACGGGTCGCATCTTCGACGCGCAGGAGGCCCTGAAAATCGGCCTGATCAACGAAATCGTTCCGCCGGAGAAGTTGCTCAACCGCGCCCGCGAACTTGCCGCGCAATTGGCGGATAACAGTCCGCTCTCGCTTTCCCATACCAAGCGCCTGCTCACCGACCACGCTCGCGCGGAACTCGCTGCGCAAATCGAGGCCGCCATCCGCGAAAATGCCGGCATTCGCGAAAGCGCCGATTTCCGCGAAGGGATCGAGTCGTTCCTCGAAAAACGCAAACCAAAATGGACGGGCAGATGAAAGGTCCCCATACATCTATGCCTGTCAATGCAAATCAGTCGGCGCCAGCGACGGTGAATGAAACTCGCATCCGCGTCCGTTACGCCGAAACCGATCAGATGGGCGTCGTCTATCACTCGAATCATTTCATCTGGTTCGAAGTAGGACGCGTGGAGCTTCTCCGCCAGCTTGGCTTCAGCTATAAGGATATGGAGCGCGAGGACGGTTGCTTCATCGCCGTGGTCGATGCCCAGTGCCGCTACAAGGCTCCAGTGCACTATGATGACGAGGTTATCGTGCGCACGTTCTTGAAACATGTTCGGGAGAAGGTGATCCGTTTCGGATACGAGCTGCGAAGCGCGGAAAATGGCGAGTTGCTGGCCGAAGGCGAGACCACCCACATTGTGGCCGATGCGCGGATGAAAACTCGGATTCTGCCCGACAAGTACCTGCGGGTGTTCCGCGCCGCGATAGGGAGATAGTGGAGACAGGAAAGAGAAGTCCGATGCAAGAGTTCCTCTACAGACTGCAACTGGTGCGCGGAGACATGCTCCGCACCGGCCCTACTGACTCGGAACAGGCCGTGGTGGCCGAACACCTCGCATACCTCCAGAGCCTCAACGCGCAAGGCATGATTATTCTCGTGGGCCGCACCCTGAATACCGATGAAAATACGATGGGACTTACGATCTTCCGCGCCGAGTCCGAAGACGCCGCGCGCCAGATCATGAACGGCGATCCGGCCGTAAAGAAGGGCGTGATGACGGCAACGTTGTATCCGTTCCGAGTCGTATTACAAGGAAAGTGAGAAACTCGAACTTCAGACTGGAAACCGAGACCTGCCTTGCAAGCCCTGCACATCAACGGAAACGATCTCACGCTTGAAGCGGTGCGCGAAGTGGCGCACTTCGACGTCCGCCGCCCCGTCCTTCTCGATCCCGACGCGCGCGAGGCCGTCAATCGCGCTCGCGCCGTCGTCGACGCGCTCGTCGCTGATAACAAAATTTCGTACGCGATTACGACTGGCGTAGGCAAGCTGAGCGATGTGCGCATCGTTGGCGATCAGATCCTCGAGTTGCAGATTAATCTCGTGCGCTCGCACGCGGTCGGCGTGGGCGAACCGCTTTCGATTCCCGACACGCGCGCCATGATGCTCCTGCGCGCCAATTCGCTTTCAAAGGGCAATTCTGGCGTGCGCGCGATCACCATCGACACCATCTGCGAGATGCTCAATCGCGGCGTGACTCCGATGGTCCCGTCGCAGGGAAGCGTGGGAGCAAGCGGCGATCTGGCCCCCTTGGCGCACCTGGCGCTAGCGCTGATCGGTGAAGG